>Ga0310813_10000394_pt1 | contig 28077 bp, 21 predicted proteins | sample YN3metagenome_FD_203086 | JGI IMG/M metagenome (GOLD analysis project Ga0310813, IMG submission 203086) | Soil microbial communities from experimental microcosm in Duke University, North Carolina, United States - YN3 | ecosystem: Engineered > Artificial ecosystem > Soil microcosm > Unclassified...
TGTTTTCCGAATGATCCCTGGTTTAGAGAACGCTGAATTCCTGCGCTACGGGTCGATACACCGGAATTCCTACATCAACAGTCCCGCCACGCTGACGCCGCACCTGTCGCTGCGCGATGATCCGATGACGCTGTTCGCCGGCCAGTTGACCGGTGTCGAGGGGTACACGGAGAGCACGGCGACGGGTCTCGTCGCGGGGATCAATCTCTCGCGCATGTTGGCGGGCGAGCCGCCGGTCGTGCCGCCGCCGAGCACGATGCTCGGCGCGCTCTATCGCTACCTGCGCGAGGCGGACCCGGCCCACTTTCAGCCGATGAACGCCAACTTTGGGTTGGTCGACGAGCTGCCGGAACGGGTGAAGGACAAGCGCGTCAAGCGGGAGAAGATCGCTGAGCGGGCGCTTTCCGAGATGACGCACTGGCGCGATGCCCACGCCCTGTCACCGCTCGCGAGTCCAAAGTAAGAGCACGCCCCACGACGACCCGGTGCGGTTGTACTGCATCGGGATCGTGCTCCCACCCGGATAGTACCCCAGCTTCTGGATGCGAATCATGCTTCGCCCTTCCGGGAGAAAGCTCAGCGTGGTCGTGCCGGTTTTCGACGTTCGGACGCTGGTGTGCTCGAAGAGGTTCACGACCTCGGCGCCCTCAATGGGCTCGCCGGTGTCGCCGCTGAACACGCCGACGAGGCGATGCCGATAATCCAGAACGGGCGAGGCGGGCGCGGACGGTTGGACTGCCGGCGTCTGGCCGCCAACGCTCGTCGCGATCGACGCCGCGGTGCAGACGGCCGCTATCTCTCGAGCAATCCGGCCGCTCGTCGCGTCACGTGCGTCATGATTCCCGCCCGGAGGGCTACCTTTAGAATATGGGAGAATTGCCGGCCGAGGTCACGGAGTATCTGGATCATCTCGCCAAAGAGCGGGACGTGTCGCCAAACACCGTCCGCGCCTACGATCGGGACCTGCATGATTTTTCGGCTTTTCTCTCGCGCTACTACGGCGAGCGGCCTTGGAGCTGGCAGGGTGTCGACCGGCTGGCGATGCGTGCGTTTCTCGGCCATCTGTCCAAGCGTGGATTGAGCAAGCGGTCGATGGCTCGCACGTTGTCGGCGGTGCGCAGCTTTTACCGGTACATGCACCGCAACGAGGTGGTCGACACGAATCCGGCGCGAGCCGTCGGCGCGCCGCGCCTCGATAAGCATCTGCCGGGCTATCTGGACCGCGCGCAAATCGATCTCTTGTTCCAGATCGCCGAGGTGCGCGCCTGGGAAGGGAAGTTTGTCGACGTTCGCAACCTCGCGATCCTCGAGCTCTTCTACTCGACAGGTATGCGATTGTCCGAGCTCCAGGGCCTGAGCCGGCAGGACCTGGACATGGTTTCACAGCAGGCGAAGGTGCGGGGAAAGGGTCGAAAGGAGCGGATCGTCCCGATCGGCGATCACGCGATCCTCGCTCTGCGAAACTACGAAGCCAAGCGTGACGAGCTGTTGCGTGCCATCGGACTGAAGGGCGATCGGAACGCTGTCTTCCTGGGCCGCACGGGGCGACGGATCGGCGTTCGCGCCATTCAGCAAGTGGTGACGGGACTCCTCAAGCAAATCGACGAGGACGCCGGACTGAGCGTCCACTCGCTTCGGCACACCTTTGCCACGCATCTACTGGACGCCGGCGCTGATCTTCGGGCCGTCCAGGAGCTGCTGGGCCACGCCTCGATCTCGACGACACAGATCTACACGCACACGAGTGTCGAGCGATTGAAGCAGGTCTACCAGAAAGCGCACCCGCGGGCGTAAATCCTGCTTCCTGAGCTCGGTCGAGCGACGTTCGATCCTCGATCAGAGCATTCATGCGCATCGAATTCATCCCGGTCATCATTGGCGCGATCGTCTGTCTGTTAGGGCTCGGGCTGATCTTCGACGCTTGGACGCCGGACGACATCATCGTGAAGCGCGAGCGTCGCCGCCGACCGCGCGTGGAGCGAAGCCGGAGCGGCGAGGCTTCGATTGGCGTCGGCGTGATCTGCATGGGTGCGGCGTTCATCGGCCGCGACACCTGGCGCTACTCCGTCGTTGCCGTCATCGTCGGCACGTTGTTTCTGCTCATTGGCGCCATAGGAAACCGACGGTATTTCCTGCAAGCGATCTCCAACCGCGGAGCGCTGCGACGCCGTAACCGGCCGTCGTGACGGTGGGTTAGCCGTCACGCTAGTTTTCGGGCATGTCCAGCTCCATGCACGGATTGCCCCGAATTCGCGCCACAACGATTCTCGCCGTTCGTCGAAACGGTAAAGTGGCGATCGGCGGCGATGGTCAGGTCACGGTCGGCGAGACCGTGATGAAGTCCCACGCCCAGAAGGTTCGATTGATCCGGGGCGGCAAGATCGTCGCCGGCTTCGCCGGTGCGGCCGCCGACGCCATGACGCTGTTCGAGAAGTTCGAGGAAAAGCTCGAGCGCTACCCGGGCAACATGCCGCGCGCCGCCGTCGAGCTAGCCAAGGACTGGCGCAGCGATCGTGTTCTTCGCCGGCTCGAGGCTTTGCTCATCGTCGCCGACAAGGAACACGGCTTCATCGTCTCCGGCACGGGCGAACTGATCGAGCCCGACGACGGCATTCTCGCGATCGGTTCGGGCGGCTCTTACGCTCTTGCCGCCGCACGCGCACTCGTCGACAACTCGCAACTCGAGGCAACTGAGATCGTAAAGCGTGCGATGAAAATCGCGGGTGACATCTGCATTTATACGAATACCAACATTTCGGTGCTCGAGACGAGCTGACGGTTGCGCTAATACGGAACTGGACTCGCGACTTTTCTCAGGTCTCAGGTCTCAGGTCTCAGGTCTCAGGTCTCAGGTCTCAGGTCTCAGTTGTAGCGCCCTTCGTTGTTTCGCCCCCCTCCGACCTTTGTTAGTCCCGGTCCTTGTCAGTTCCGTTTTCTGTCAGTCCCGATCTTCGTTAGTCCCGCTTTTCGTTAGTCCCGCTCCTCATCAGTCCGCTCTCTAGCCGTAAATGCCCAGTCCCCGCACCCAGCAAGCTTTGGCTCGTCTCGCCGACCTGACTCCTCGTCAGATCGCGACCGAGCTTGATCGTTATATCGTCGGCCAAGCCGAGGCGAAGAAGGCCGTGGCGATCGCGCTGCGCAACCGATGGCGGCGCCAGCGGGCTCCGGAGTCGATTCGCGAAGAGATTTCGCCGAACAACATCATCCTCATCGGCCCAACGGGAGTGGGGAAGACGGAGATCGCGCGTCGTCTCGCCAAGCTCGCCGGCGCGCCGTTCATCAAGGTCGAGGCGTCCAAGTTCACCGAAGTCGGATACGTCGGTCGTGACGTCGAGTCGATGGTGCGCGATCTCGTCGAGAGCGCGATCGACATGGTACGGAGCGAGCGAGAGTCCGAGGTCGAAGATCTCGCGCACGAGCGAGTCGACGAGCGATTGCTCGATCTCCTCCTTCCACCGCCCCCTCCGAAGACACCGGAAAAGCCCGCCCCCGAAGCGGGTCCGACTAACGGCCACGGCACCAGCTCCGAGGACGACGCGCTCGGCGTGTTCCTCGTCTCGGGGAGCGGCGCTGTCGTCAAGGAACAGGTCGATACGGCGCAGGAGCGCTACAAGCGCACGCGAGAGAAGCTCAAAAACCTGCTCCTCGACGGGAAGCTCGAGGAGCGCGAGGTAGAAGTCGAGGTGACGCCGGCCTCGGCGCCGATGTTCGACGTCCTCGCGTCGCAGGGCGCGCCCGAGGGCATGGACAACATCTCCGACATGCTCAAAGAGATGTTGCCCAAGCGAAAGAAGAAACGCACCGTCAAAGTCAGCGAAGCGAGACGCATCCTGTTCGAGCAGGAGCTCGAGAAGCTGATCGACCTCGAAGACGTCACCGCCGACGCGCTCGAACGCGTCGAGACGCTCGGCATCATCTTCCTCGACGAGATCGACAAGATCGCCGGCGAGCGCTCGCAGATGGGCGGCCCCGACGTCTCCCGCGAAGGCGTGCAGCGGGATCTCCTGCCGATCGTCGAAGGGTCCAACGTGCAGACGAAGTACGGCATGGTGAAGACCGATCACGTTCTGTTCATCGCCGCCGGAGCTTTTCACGTCTCGAAGCCGAGCGATCTGATTCCCGAGCTTCAGGGCCGCTTCCCGATTCGCGTCGAGCTCAAGCCGCTGACCGAGCAGGATTTCGTTCGGATCATGACGGAGCCGGAGAACGCCCTCACGAAGCAATACGCCGCGCTCGTCGAGGCGGACGGGGCCAAGCTCGATTTCAATGCCGACGGCATCGCCGAGATCGCGCGCATTGCCGCGCTCGTCAACGAGCGCATGGAAAACATTGGTGCGCGTCGGTTGCACACGGTTATGACCACGCTGCTCGAGGACGTCCTGTTCGATCTCCCCGACCAGGCGCACAACGGGCCGATCGTCGTCGATCAGGCCAGGGTGCGCGACCGGCTCAAGGCCGTCGTCGAGGACGAAGACCTGAGGAAATACATCCTGTAGCCGCTGACGCCTTGCGGCACAGAGAGGGGCCGCGCTTTGAACGCCGCCCTCCTCATACACTGCTGTTGACTCCCAACGCCGTCTCCGCGCCGATCCGCGGAATCCGTGCTGCTGTCCGTGTCTCAAACGGACAGAGTAGTGGCGTGGAAGCCACGAGACCGGGCCGGCGGTTCGTATCTGTCACGGACAACAGCACGGATATCCGCGGATCGGCGCGGAGACGGCGTGACAGGTCGTGAAATGGAAACGTCGAAATGTTCCAGAAATTTTTGTGAAGCGTGTCCGCAAACATCCGCGTCCCTGAATCGTGAATTTGGACAACACTCGAGCGATTCACGCCGAAATTGCGTTTCCGCGCTCCGAAAAAATGGCTCGTGATGCGAATCACCCATTGAATTAACGCGTGCAGTCACTAACCTTGGCTGCACGCTCTACCGTGTAGCACGAGAAGGCATTCAACCGAAGTGTGACGCGCGCGCGTTGACGTCAGTTGAGTACCCGCGCGCCCCCGGTGGATGTAAAGCAGGACTGCGCTGAGGCGGCCGCGCGAGCTGAAGTCGAGCCGACCACGTGTGTTGTCCGTGTGCCACCGCTCTTTCAACAATCGATCCGATCGTTCGCGGTCTTTCGCACGCCCATAGGCGTTGCCAAGGGCGCGCGGCGGCGTTTGCACCAAACCCCTATGAGGTCACTCATGATGAAAGCGTTCCAAACGTGGAGTGTGGGCAAGAGCCTGCGTGCCACGCTTGCCGTTTTGGCGCTGGTCGCGTTGCCCGCCGCGGCGCGCGCTCAGGCTACGATCACCGGCAAGGTTACCGCGGCCGGCCAGCCGCTCGTCGACGCGCGCGTCCTCGTGCGCGGCACGAACCTGACGACCAACACCAACGCCGCCGGCGAGTACACGCTCCGCAACGTGCCCGCGGGCCCGCAAGCGCTCGAGATGCTTCGTGTCGGCTACCGCGCGCAGAACGCGACTGTGACGTTGACGGCGGGTCAGACGAAGGAAGTGAACTTCACGACCGAAGCCGCGGTCATCGTACTCAACGAGATCGTGACGACCGCCACGGGCCAGCAGCGCCGCGTGGAGCTCGGGAACGCGATCGGCGGCGTCGGCGACGTGTCCAAGCGCGTCGAAGAGTCGCAGGTCAAGAACGTCGCCGACTTGCTCGTCGCCAAGGCCGCCGGCGTGTCGGTGCTGCCTGGCAACGAGACCGGCTCGAGCCCGGTCGTTCGCATCCGCGGCACCAACTCGCTCTCGCTGTCCAACGCACCGATCTACGTCGTCGACGGCGTCCGGATGATCTCGAGCTCCGTCGGCGTCGCCACGGGCGGCACGACGACCAGCTTCGTCAACGACCTCAATCCCGACGACATCGAAGACATCGAGATCGTGAAGGGCCCCTCCGCCGCCACGTTATATGGTACGGATGCGGCCAACGGCGTCATCGTCATCACCACGAAGAAGGGCCGCGCCGGCAGCACGCGCTGGTCGTACTACGGTGAGCGCGGCGTCGTCAGCGATCGCAACAAGTACGCGGACCAGTACGCGGTGTTCGGGAAGAACGCGGCCGGCGCCACCACGCGCTGCGTCCTCGAGACGATCGCGAACAAGACCTGCTTCCCCGACAGCACGACGTCGTTCAACCCGATGAAGGATCCGGAGCTGTCTCCGATCGGCACCGGTCATCGCGATTCGTACGGGACGAGCGTTTCCGGCGGGTCCGATGCCGTTCGCTTTTTCGTCAGCGGGGATCTCGAGAACGAGATCGGCCCGATCAAGATGCCGGCGTTCGCGCGCGCGTTCCTCGACTCCGTCGGCGACCCGGCGAAAGACCACGAGATCTATCCCGAAGCGTTCCAGCGCCAGACGGTTCGCGCGAACATCAACGCCGCGCTGAGCCCGACGTTCGACCTCGGCGTCACCTCCGCCTGGACGAACCGCAATCAGCGGCTTCCGCAGACCGACAACAACACGGTCTCGATCTTCGCGACGGCGCTCAAGAATCCGGGTTTCCGTCCTTCGGCGATCTGCCGCACGAATTCCGCGGCGTGCCTCGGCTACTCGCCAATCGGCTCGCTCGGTGAGGATCTCCGCGGCTACGCCAACTACATGCCGGCGCAGACCTTCCAGGACAAGCTCCAGGAAGGCGTGCAGCGCTTCAATGGAAGCCTCGACGCCAATTGGCGTCCGTACGCGTGGATGCAGAACTCGGGCAGCGTCGGCGTCGACGTCGCCTCACGCGACGATTGGGAGCTCTGCAAGCTGAGCCAGTGCCCGAACTCCGGCACCACGCGCCAGGGCTTTGTCTCCGACCAGCATTCGATCAATCGCAACTTCTCGGCGAAGCTCGTCAGCAACGGTTCCTGGCAGGCGGCGCAGTGGGCCAACCTCAAGACCACGGTCGGCGCCGACTACGTGAACACCGAGAGCGACTTCACCGCGTCGAGCGGCACGCAGCTGCCGCCGGGCGCGCAGAACGTCGGACAGGCCGCGGTGAAGAACGGCTCGAATCAGCTCCAGACGGCGAACAAGACGCTCGGTCTCTACGTGCAGGAGCAGGCGGGCTTGCGCGATCGTCTCTTCTTGACCGCGGCCGTGCGTTCGGACCAGAACAGCGCGTTCGGTACGCAGTTCCAGCGCGTGTTCTATCCGAAGCTCAGCGCCTCGTATCTGATCTCTGACGAGAGCTTCTTCCCGAAGTTCGCCTGGCTCGATCAACTCCGGCTGCGCACGGCCTACGGTGCCTCCGGCGTTCAGCCGGGCGCCACGACCGCGCTCCAGACCTTCTCCGCGATCACGCGCACCGCGAACGCGACGACGCCCGGCAATGCGACCGGCACCGATCTCCCCGGTCTCGCCATGAACGCGCTCGGCAATCCGAACCTCAAGCCGGAGACGTCGTCCGAGCTCGAGGGCGGGTTCGAGTCGCGCCTGTTCAACAACCGCGCGACCGTCGACTTCACCTACTATTACAAGAAGACGAAGGACGCGCTGATCGCGCTGCCGATCGCCGCGTCGGCCGCGCCGTCGGCGACGACGGTAACGGGCAACTACGGCTCAATCATGAACAAGGGCGTCGAAGCCGTGGTGAACGTCACCGTCGTGGATAGCCGGAAGTTCGGCTGGGACATGACGTGGAACGGCTCCCACACCACGAACAAGATTCTGTCGCTCGGCGTCGACGCGAACGGCAAGGCGAATCCGACGATCGGAACGGGCACGACGCGTGACTCGATCGGCCTCCCGGCGAACGGCTGGTTCTTCAAGCCGTACACCTACGCCGACAAGAACGGCGACAACCTGATCGACGACAGCGAAGTGACCGTGAGCTCGGCCGATCAGTACATGGGCTACTCGCAGCCGCGCGACATTCTCTCGATCCAGAACGGCTTCGACTTCTTCGGCAAGAAGCTGCGCCTCACCGGATTGCTCGACTACAAGGGCGGGTTCAGCATCCTGAACCAGACGGTCCAGTTCTACTGCTCGAACCAGCCGACGTGCTACGAAGAGACGAACACCAGCACGCCGCTCTGGCGGCAGGCGCGCGTCATCGCGCAGCGCTACACGGCGACGAAGACGCAGGCCGGCTACCTCGAGAACGGCCAGTTCTGGCGCCTGCGTGAAGTGTCGGCGATTCTCTCGCTGCCCCAGCAGCTCGCTGCTCGCGCGCGCGCCAAGGATGCGAGCCTCGTGTTCGCCGCGCGCAACCTGCACATCTGGACGAAGTACACCGGCACCGATCCGGAGTCGAACTACAACACCGGTGACGTGCAGACGGATTTCGAGACGGCCGCGCCGCCCTCGTACTTCACCGTCCGCCTCAATCTCCACTTCTAAGCGTTACTGAGGATTATTTGATGAAGCGATATCAGCCACGCGTCCGGGCGGCTCTTGCCGCCGGCGCGGCCGGCCTCGGATTGATGCTCGGCGGCTGCAACGTGAAGGACGAGCTCCTCGCGCCGCAGCAGCCCGGCGTCATCAACCCGGGTGACGTGCAAAACCCGACCGCCGCCGAGGGTCTCTACATCGGCGCCGTCGGCAACTTCAAGAACGCGCTCGTCGGCGGCAGTTCGAACACGGAAACCATCTGGCAGTTCGCCGGCCTGATGACCGACGAGTTCAAGTCCGCCGACACGTTCTCGCAGCGCAACGACGCGGACCAGCGCGCCACGCAGACGAACGACGCCCAGCTTTCGCCGATCTACACCTCGCTGCAGCAGGCGCGCGGCTACTCGCGCACCGCGCTTCAGTATCTCCGCCAATACGAGCCGACCACCTCGAACACGCATCAAGCCGAGATGCTGTTCACCATCGCCTTCGCCGAAATGCAGCTCGGCGAGGATTTCTGCAACGGCATCGCGCTCGGTGAGACGGTGAACGGCGTGTGGAACTACACGGCGCCGCTCGCGACGAAGGACGTTTTCACCGCGGCGCTCGCCCGCGTTGACTCGGGTCTCGCGCTCGCGACGGCGACAGACCCCGCGACGGTGCAGGTGAAGAACGCGCTGCTCATCACCAAGGGCCGCCTCCAGGTCGACCTCGCGCAGTTCGCCGCGGCCGCCGCCACGGTGGCGTCGGTTCCGGTCGGCTTCCAGTACGCCGGCGCCTACTCGCAGACCACCAACGACAACGGCTGGTGGATCATGACGACGAGCAGCAAGCGCTACACCGTCGGCGACAGCGTCGACGCGGCGGGCAGAATCGACAACGCGATTCCATTCGTCTCGGCGAAGGATCCGCGCGTGCCGACGACGGCGAACGGCAAGGGCTTCGACACGACGACGCCGTTCGTCGGCCAGAGCATCTGGGGCCGCGATGATCCGATCGCGATCGTCGATGGTCTCGACGGCCAGCTGATCCAGGCCGAAGCGAAGCTGAGCGCGGACGATTTCGCCGGCATGACGGCGACCCTCAACGCGCTCCGCGCCACGCCGCCGGCGCAGGGCATCTTCAAGCCGGCAGGCACGCTCGCTCCGCTCGCCGCTCCGACCACGAAGGACGCGGCGGTGTCGTTGTTCTTCCGTGAGAAGGCCTTCTGGACGTTCGGCCGAGGCCAGCGCCTCGGCGATCTCCGCCGCCTCGTACGCCAATACGGCCGCACGCAGGACAAGGCGTATCCGAGTGGTACGTTCTTCAAGAACGGCTCGTACGGCACGCGCGTCGCGTTCCCGGTGCCGGATCGCGACAAGGCGAACCCGCAGTTCTCGGGTTGCATCGACACGAACGCATAACTCGGCGACTCGGCGACTCGGCGACCGGCGCTTCGACCGCGGAGATTCGACGATCCAGCCAGCCATTTGGCCCGTTGCTCTCGATCATGAGGGCAACGGGCCATCGTGTTTTTACCCTCCGACATATCTTGTCCACACCAAACCGCCCGAGATCGGGTCTTATTTGGTGACATGAGCGGAACTCGAGTTGCCGGCATCGGCGCATAAGTGCGGTCAGCACACGCGGAGTTCGAAGAGATCGTTCGCGCCGCGCAAGCGGGAGACGAATGGGCGTTCGCAGCCCTCGTCGCGCGCTTTCAGGATCTCGCCGTGGCCTATGCCACGTCGCTCCTCCGCGACTATCATCTTGCCGAGGATGCCGCGCAGGAAGCTTTCCTCGATGCGTATCGTGCGCTGCCCGAACTGCGTGAGCCGGCTGCCTTCGCGGCCTGGTTTCGGCGGATCGTGTACAAGCATTGCGACCGCGTTCTGCGTCGTACCACGGGAGAGCTCACCAGCCTGGATTCGGCCGCCGACGTCGTCGCGCACGAGCTTTTGCCGGACGAAGCGCTCGAGCGACGGGAGCTGCGTCGCGCGCTCGACCGCGTCGTCGCGACGCTCGGCGAAGCAGAACGTGAGGTCGTTCTGCTTTACTACATGGGCGATCAGTCGCAGGCGGCCATCGCCGAGTTCATCGGCGTCACAGCGAACGCCGTCAAGACGCGGCTCTATTCAGCGCGGCAGGCGCTGCGTGCTCAGATGAGCGACCTCGAGAAGCATCTCGATCGGGCACGCCCGTCTGCCGACCGCAGGTTCGCCGAGGCCGTGCGACGCATGATTCAGCCGGAAGCGCTCAAGCAGCAGAAGCCCTGGCTGTGGTCGCCCGGGATCGGCGCCGACGTGTGGGAGATGTTCTGCGCGTCGATGGTCGGCGATCTCGAGACGGTGAAAGCGCTCGTCGAGAAGGATCCGTCGCTCGTCCGCTCACACTACGAGTACCGCACGCCGTTGTCGTTCGCGGTGCGCGAGAATCAGCTCGTCGTCGCCGAGTATTTGCTCGACCACGGCGCGGCGCTCGTGATGCTCGGCGATCCGATCGAGATGGCACGCGACCGCGGATACGCGGAGATGGTGGCCCTGCTCGAGCGAAAATACGCGGCGTTGCATCACGCGTCGCCCGTAGGCGAGCCGATCGCCGAATTGATCCGCGCCGGCGACCTGGCCGGTCTTCGCCACGCGCTGGATGCGGCGCCGGCGCTCCTCCATGCGGGTGACAGAAGCTCGAACCAGCCAATCCATTGGGCGGTGATGACCCGCCAGATCGAGATGATCGACGAGCTGCTCTCCCGCGGCGCGGACATCGACGCGGCGCGTCTCGACGGAGCGCGGCCGATCCATCTCACGAACGGCGACTATTCGTTCCGCGGCTGGCGCGACGTCCTCCGCAAAGTGCCGACGCCCGACGATGTCTACCGGCATCTGCTCGCGCGCGGTGCGTACGTCGACGCCTGGATGGCGGCGCGGACCGGCGATATCGCACGGGTTCGGGAGCTGATCGACGCGGACCCCACGCTCGTCAACCAAAACAACGAGTACAACTCCTACTACGCCGGCAGCGGCTCGTTGTTGAGGAACGCGGCGACAGGCGGTCACCTCGACATCGTAAAGCTGCTGCTCGAGCGCGGCGCCGACCCGAACTTTCCGCAAGAGGGGATCGCGCCGCACGGGGGCGCGCTGTACGCCGCGGTCGGGCGCGACGACTACGAGATGGCCAAGCTGCTGCTCGACCACGGGGCGTATCCCAATCCCCCGGTGGAAAGCTCGGCCGACGCCGTGTGGATCGCCATTCGTGACGGCAACAAGCGCATGCTGCAGCTGCTCGCGTCGTACGGTGCCGTGTGGGACATTCCGATCGAGCTCAAAGGCGGCCTTCGCTACGAGGAGATCGTCGCGACGGGCCTCGTACGGCCGATGAAGATCCTCGCGTACTACGGCGACGTCCGGGCGGCGCAACCGCTGATCGAGGCAAACCCGAAGCTCGCCGACGACGACGAAGCGTTGAAATACGCGGCGGAGCAGGGGCGTGAGGAGTTCGTCCGGCTTCTCTTACGGTATAGCCCGGACACGGCGCGACGTGTGACGGTGTCCAAGCCGCGCCGCATGGCCGAGCTGCTCTTTGGGCACGGCATGGATCCGAACCGGCCGAACTGGTTTCGCATTACGCCGCTGCATCGGTTCGCCCGCGAGGGCGATGTCGAGAGCGCGGCTGTTTTCCTCGACCACGGCGCCGATCTCGAGGCGATAGACGGGGAGCGCGACTCGACGCCCCTCGCCTGGGCCGCGATGGATGGACAGATCCGGATGGTGAAGTTCCTGCTTCGTCGCGGCGCTCGATCGACGCCGGCGAGCGGCCCTCCGTGGGCGAAGCCGATCGAGTGGGCGCGTCGACGCGGCCATGACGATATCGCGAAGATTCTCGCCGAACACGAGCGATCGGGAACAGCGCCGCGCGGAACGGTTGCCGAGTACGGAGTGCTCGCCGACGACCTGATGAACGCGTATGCGGGAGACGAGCAAGCGCTCGCCCGCATCATTCGCCACTTTCGGATCGAGCGTCCGCTTACCTGGGATCGGCCGCCGGTCGCCGAGCAGGTTGCCCGCCTGCGTCGCTCCATTCGAGAGCGTCTCGCCAACGCCGGGCGCCCAATCGCCGACGGAAACACGCTCTCCGCCGACGACGCGCGGTTCCTGATCGCCCGGTCCGAGGGATTTACGGACTGGCCGTCGCTCGCGGCGTCAGCAGATTAGGGGTGCTGGGAACCCCTTTCTTGCCTGGAGCGTCTGCCGTGTCTCTGCCCGCACATCGCTCTCTCGCCCTGTGTCTTCTGTCTGTCGTCGCGCTGTCCGCCGAAAGCCTCGCGCAGACGTCGGTGGTCCTTCCCGGTCCGTCGGGTCGCGCACGCACAAAGTTCGAGATACGCATTCCCGCCTCCGTGCGAGGCGAGCCGCTCACGGGGCGCGTCTATGCGATCTTCAGCACCGACAGCGCGCGTGAGCCGCGCGCGCTGGTCGGTCGCGTCGGGGCGCCGCTCTTCGGACGCGACGTCGAGCACCTCTTGCCCGGCGCGCCCGCCATCATCGACGGCACCGACCTGGGAACTCCCGTCTTCGACATCGCGGACATTCCCGCCGGCGACTACTGGGTACAGCCCTTCGTCAACGTCTACTCGGAGTTCAAGCGCGCCGACGGACACACGGTGTGGATGCACGACGACCAGTGGGAAGGACAAAACTGGCCGCGTTCGCCGGGCAACATCTACGGCGCGCCGCAGAAGGTCCATTTCGATCCGAAGGCGGCCACCGTCGTCAAGCTCGTCGCCGATAAAGTCATTCCGCCGATCCAGGTTCCCGCGGACAACGAATACGTCCAGCGATTCAAGTTCCAGAGCCCGTCGCTCACCAAGTTCTGGGGACGGCCCATATACGTCGGCGCAACCGTACTTCTGCCGCGCGACTACAAGACGTCCACCATCAGCTATCCGGTGAATTACATCCAAGGCCACTTCGGCTTGGGCGCGCCGTACGGCTTCGACGCGACACCCGGTGGCGGCGGTCGCGGCGCGTCGGTGCAGTTTCGCGAGGCGTGGCTGTCCGACAATTTCCCGCGGCTCATCGCCGTGACTTTCCAGCACCCAACGCCATACTTCGACGATTCGTACGCCGTGAACAGCGTGAACGTGGGCCCGTACGGCGACGCGATCATGAATGAGCTGATCCCCGAGGTCGAGAAGCGCTTTCGCATCATCAGGGAGCCGTGGGCGCGATGGCTCTCGGGCGGGTCGACGGGCGGATGGGAATCACTCGCCCTTCAGATCTTCCACCCCGACTTCTTCGGCGGTACGTGGTCCTCGTGCCCCGACCCCGTCACGTTCACCGACGTCGAAGGCGTAAACATGTACAAGGACGCGAACGCGTTCTACAAGCAGTACAGCCAGTGGCAGCTCACGCCGACGGTGAATTCGCGCGAAGTGAACGGAGAGATCCGGCAGACGGCGCAGCAGCGCTACTGGATGGAGCTCGTCAACGGCACGCACGGCCGCTCGGGGACCGGACAGCAGGACATCTGGGAGGCCGTCTTCGGACCGATCGGCGCCGACGGCTACTTCAAGCCCGCCGTCGACTCACGGACCGGCGTGATCGATCACACCGTGACGCAGTATTGGCGCGACAACTACGACCTGTTGCGCTACCTGCAAAAGAACTGGGCCACGGTCGGGCCGAAGCTGGTGGACAAGATCCATATCTACGTCGGCAACATGGACAGCTTCTTCCTCGATCGCGCGACGCGCGAGCTCGAAGCGTGGATGAAGACGACGACGAATCCTCACTACGAGGGCTATTTCGTCTATGGCGACCAGAAGCCCCATTGCTGGAGCGGCCCGGGTACGAGCGCCGACCGCTTGAGAGAAATGGCGGAGTATGGTCTGCGAAAGATGCCGGCAGGGACGACGACCCCGTGGTGGAAGTACTAAATTTCACTGGACCGAGCAGCATAGACGCCATTTCACGTCACGACCTTCATGCCCTCCGCTTCGCCTGCCGCACGCGCCACTCGACACAGCGAGCGAAAAGCGCGCGAACACCGCGACTTTCTCGCCATTCCGGATTTCACGACGGACGAGCTCTACGGTCTGTTCGACCTGGCCGAGCGCATGCGCGACGGCTCGTACGACCAGAAGCCGCTCAAGGGCAAGACGCTCGCGATGATCTTCATGAAGTCGAGCACTCGAACGCGCGTATCGTTCGAAGTCGGGACCTATCAGCTCGGCGGGCACGCGCTCTTTCTGTCGCCGCGCGATGTGCAGCTTGGGCGCGGCGAACCGATCGCCGATACCGCGCGCGTGCTCTCGCGCTACGTGGATGGGATCATGATTCGCACCTTCGCCCACCAGGACATCGAGGAGCTCGCGAAGTACGCCGACGTGCCGGTGATCAACGGTCTCACCGATCTATTGCATCCCTGCCAGGTGCTCGCCGATTTGCTCACGGCGCGCGCGGAGTTCGGGAAGATCGACAAGCTGAAGGTCGCGTGGATCGGGGACGGCAACAACATGGCGAACTCGTGGATCAACGCCGCGTATCGCTTCGGCTTCGACCTCGACATCGCGTGTCCGGAAGGCTACGAACCCGCCGATCATCTTCTCGAGCGCGCGCAGAAGCACGCCAAGGTCCGCATCGTGCGCGATCCCGCGGAGGCGGCAGAGGGCGCGCACGTCGTCAACACCGATGTGTGGGCGTCGATGGGGCAGGAGGATGAGCAGAAGCAGCGTGAGCGAGCGTTCAAAGGTTTTACCGTGAGCAAGAAGCTCATGTCTGGCGCTGATAAGAAAGCGATCTTCTTGCATTGTCTTCCCGCGCACAGAGGGGAGGAAGTCTCGGCCGACGTGATCGATGGACCTCAGAGTCGCGTCTGGGACGAAGCGGAGAACCGGCTCCATGTCCAAAAGGCGATCATGGCGGCGTTGATGGGGAAGGATTCGCTGGCGTCCTGATCGCGACGGCTGTGGTCTCTGGCGGCGAAACTTGACAACGTCGGCTGAAATAGCTATCATAGCAATCATTGCTCTAACCACTATACCGGGAGAGGTCATGGACGCCGTTCGAATCATTACTGCCGAAGAGCTCGTAGACGCGGTTCGCGAGCGAGACATCGATGAGTTCTGGAACGTTCTCACTGCCGACTACTTCGGCGGCGAGTTGATTCCTGGCTCACGCTGGGTACCGTTGGATACGGTTGGACGGGAGGCGAGCGCGAGGAAACTCGACAAGGACGCTCGCATCGTTGTGTACTGCAGTGGCACCAGCTGTCCGAACAGCCGCGATGCAGCGACGAAACTGGCGACGCTCGGATTCAGCAACGTTCGGCTGTTCGAGGGAGGCTTGGAAGCATGGGCGGCGAGTGGCCGCGGCGTCGAGGTCCTTCGTCGGACAGCGGCGTGAAACGCCCGAGACACACGGCCTGCCGCGCTCGTCGTCCGGGCCGTGTGCGCCCGCACTAACGAGTATCACCAGGAGCTTGTCGTGAAACGCACGTCGGTGCAGTCGGAGATCAGGCAAAGTCGACCCTTCCGCTCCAAGAAGCAGGAGGCGACCATCGCGCTGCTGCGCACGGCGTCCGTCATCGGCCGTGCGCTCGCGCGCGTGCTGGAGCCGTGGAAGTTGAGTTTGGCCCAGTACAACGCGTTGCGGATCATACGCGGCGCCGGCACCGGAGGCATCGCGACGCTGGCGATTCGAGAGCGCATGATCGAAGAGGGAACGACCATCACGAGGATCCTCGACCGCCTCGAGGAGGCGGGCTATATCGAGCGTGAGCGCTCTACGCCCGATCGCCGGCAGGTCGTGTGTCGAACCACCGCGGCGGGTGCAAAGCTGCTCGACAAGATCGATCCGCTCATCGACGCCGCCGACGAAGAGGCGGTGTCAACGCTCGACACGCGCGAGCTTGGGCAGTTCATCGACCTGCTGGACACGATTCGCGCCGCGAACGCCGAGCGTGGGGCGCCGAGGACGATGGTCAGGTCGAGCCAATAGAAGGCTCGGACCACAAATCGTCGGTGTGACGCCGGACACGGTGAGACGGCCCGGAGACATCTAGAGTCCTGCGCCGCCCGCGACCCAGGCCTCCGATGTAGGCGCCTCCAGCCTAGGCGGCGTTCCTCGTTCCCCCCGCGAGGTCGCCAATGCATTGCGACTATCTCCGCATCAGTGCGGGCGCGCTTGCGCTCGCCATCGTCGCTTGTACCGAGTCGAACCCTCCGCCAACCGCCGCATTGCAACGTCCCGCGCCCGCGGGTCACGCCTCCGCGGAGGACGACGAAGTGGCGCTCGACGTTCCGCTCGCCGGACTGACCGCCGCTCAACTCGACCGATTCAATCGCGGTCGCGTCGTGTTCTCCCGCGTCTTCGACGCACAGAGCGGATTGGGTCCCTCGTTCAATTCCGCTGCCTGTGCGAACTGCCACGAAGAGCCGTCGGTCGGCGGGTTTGGCGACGATCTCGACGAGGATGTCGAGACCCACGTCTCGGTCACGACGGCCACCGGCTGCTCAGACCTCTCGGCGTTCGGCGGCGCCGTGATCCAGCACCACACCACGGACCTCTTTCAGCACTACTATCCCGGCTACGTCGCGGAGGCGATTCCCGCCGAAGCGTTGGGTCACGTTGCGCATCGGACCACGCCGGCGCTGTTCGGCTTTGGATTGCTGGAGGCGATCCCGGCCAGCACCATCATTGCCTTAGCGGATCAAAACGCGGCGAAGGGCGGTCCGGTGAAGGGGCGCGCCAACGTTGCGAACGGACAGCTGCTCCGATTCGGCAGAAAGGCGACCGATGCCACGTTACTCGGGTTCAATGCTGGCGCGTTCCAAAATGAAATGGGCGTCACGACCAATCTTGCGTTGGCCGAGCAATCGCTTTCGGGCGTATCGCCATTTCCCTTCGACGGCACGATCGATCCGGTTGCCAGCGCGGAACTGAGCGATGACGATCTGGCTCTGGCCACTGATTTCGTCCGATTCCTCAGTCCTCCGGCGCAAGCAAGGGGCACTGTGCAATCGAACGACGGCAGCCAGCTGTTCTTGTCGATCGGGTGCGCGAGCTGTCACGTGCCGATGCTACGAACGGGACCGTCGTCGATCGCGGCGCTCAACAACGTGAAAGTGCAAGCCTTCACCGACCTGCTTCTCCATGATATGGGGGCGGGTTTGGCCGACATCTGCCGCGGAACCGCCGGGCCGTCGGAGTTCCGCACGGAACCTTTGATGGGCCTGCGATTCAGGACGCATTACCTCCACGACGCGCGCTCGACCACGCTCGAGGACGCGATCGCGCAGCACGGCGGTGAGGCAGCGACCGCTCGCGATGCCTTCAGCGGTCTCAAAGCGAATCAGCGGGCCGCGCTCATTGCCTACCTGAACACGCTTTAGACTCGTCTACTTCTTTTTTCGCGGATCGTCCGCAGGGCTCACGTAGGTCATCGCGAATGGGCCCTGCGAGCGAACGCTGACCTCGGTGGCGACCGGCGCAATCGCGAAATGATGCATTTTCGCCGCGATCGATCCGGTATCGCCCGGCGCCAGCTTCATGGTTTTCGTGGCGTCAAGAACGTCGCCGGTGCCGGCGAGAAACTGTCCGCTAATGACGCGGACGTGTTCGGCGGTCGGATGCCAGTGTGGCGGGATCTTGTAGTCGGCGGGAAAGAACAGCCGTACGACGAACTCGCCGCTCTTCGTCGGGTCTCCCTTTTCGACGGCCATTTTGGCGCCCGCGGGGAACGCATCTGGCGCGGGGGCCCATTGGAGTGCTTTCTCCGCCTTCGCCGCTCCGGGCTTCTTCGCTTGTGCAAGCGCGGACCCTGGCGCTGCGACCGCGCCGACGAGGGTTGTCGCTACCCCAAGCAGAACGAACCGGCTGACACTTGGTCCCATGGGCCCCCGACTCAAGAAACGGTGAATCTGAGAAACCAAAAGGCGTCGAACACTTACCCTAAGGTCTAATAGAAGTCGTCGTCCGCGCGGGGATCATCAGGCTTGTGCCCGCCATTGAGGTTGGAGTCGTATGGCAGCGCAGGACGCCCGCCGAAACCTGACAACGGACTTTCAGCGCTCGTGGGTCGGCATCGTCGACGACGATCCGTCCCTCCGCGCGGCGCTCGCGCGCGCCCTTCGCGTGAATGGGATTCGCGTCGAGACCTTCGGATCCGCCGAGGAGTTTCTCCAACGCCGGGTGGCGGGGGACCCCGAATGCATCGTCCTCGACGTCCACCTCGGGGGATTGAGCGGATTCGATCTTCAGGATCTGCTCGAGGCTGGAGGGAACGCGCCGCCGATCATTTTTATCACCGCGCACGAAGATATGCTCGCCGAGCGCGCCCGGTCTGGCGGAGCGTTCGGCTATTTGCGAAAGCCGTTCGAGACGCAGGCGCTGATTGCGCTCCTTCGCCAACATCTGACCGACGCGGAGTGAGCGCCACCGCCATGACTGCACGCCCGCACTCCTGCGCGCGGCACGCGTGGATCGTCTGCTCGCTCGTGATCGGCGCGCTCGCCGCGCCCGCCTCGAATACGGTCGCGCAAGGACCAACCACCGCCGCGATCGGCGGACGAATTCTCGACGGTGATGGAGTCGGCATCTCCGGCGCCGAGGTGGTGGTCAAGAACGAGGCGACGGGCATCGCCATGCGCGCGACCTCCCGGGGCGAGGGCCGGTTCCTCTTGAGTGGACTCGAGGTCGGGGGCCCGTACTCCGTCATCGTCCGGCGAATCGGGTCACCGGTGCGAACCAAGTCCGGCTTGTTCCTCAGTCTCGGCCAACAGCTGCAGGTGGACATACGGCTCGAGCAAGCGCCGGTGACGCTCGAGGCGGTGGAGACGCGAGCGAGGGAGCGAGTATTCTCTCGCGTGCACACGGGCGCCGAGACGCTGCTTTCGGATTCTCTCATTCACCAGATGCCGGTCATCAACCGCGATCTGTACGACCTCGCGCGACTGGCGCCGCAAACGTCCACTTGGTTTGCCATCACGGCGTCGGGCGCCAATCCGCGTGTCAACAGCATCCAGATCGACGGCATCCGCGATCAGACGTTGGCGAGCAACCTTGCCGCGGGCGCGCTGTATGGCGGCAAGGTCATGCCGCTGGACGCGGTCAAAGAGTATCAGGTCCAGTTCTCACCATTCGACGTTCGTCACGGTGGTTTTGCCGGCGCGGGCGTGAATGTCGTGACAAAGAGCGGCACCAATGACGTGCACGGGAGCGCGTTCGCGTTCGGGACGAACGAGCAACTTGGCCCGGACGTTCCGCTCATTCGAGGCACGCGGTACGAGAAGCAGCAGTTCGGCCTGTCTGTCGGTGGCCCGATAATTCGTGACCGACTGTTGTTCTTCGTGGCGTCCGACATCCAGCGACGCCGGATCCCGGCGCTGGGGCCGTACGTGGACGCCGAACGGGGCGGCGAATCCATGGTTCCGGTGGGGTCCGCCGATGTCGCGCGCTTCCAGCAGTTGCTCGCCGCACGCGGTCTCGACGCCGGATCGGCGGGGGCGGTGACGAATGAAAATCCGTCGGCCAGCGTGTTCGTCCGCCTCGACGCGCCCGTCGCCCGCTGGAACAGCCGCGTCAGCGTGCGCGGCACGTACGGCTACGGCGACAGCTCGATTTTCGCGCGGCCGACGATGCTGGCGCCGACCAACTGCCCCACGGACGCGTGCTTCCCGCTCTCGTCGCTCCAGCACTCGCGCTGGATCGAGAAGCGTTCGGCGGCGGTGCAGCTCATCTCGAATCTGCCAGACGCGACGTACAATGAGCTGCTCCTCGGCTTCACTGGCACTGTTTCCGGTTTTCGGCCGACGGTCAAGCAGCCGCTCATCCTCGTCAGCGTTCCAGGCACGGGCGGCTCTTCGGCGACACTGCAATCCGGAACGCACGAGATCGCAACCGGACAGCGCAACACGAACTGGAGCGGCGAGATCACAGACAATGTCTCGTTTGCCGTCGGAGCACATCGATTCACGACCGGTCTGTCCACGCAGTTGTTCGATCTCCACGCGTTTCAACTGCGCGGCGGGTTCGGCGTGTGGGAGTTTAGCAGTCTCGATTCGCTGCAGCTCGGAATGGCTTCGCGATACCGCGTCACTCGCGATACGGGAAGTGTCACGGCCGCGCATGGGATGTATAACTCTCTCTATGCAGGCGACGAGTGGGACGCGTCGTCGCGGTTGTCGCTCACCTTTGGTCTGCGGTCGGACATCCCGATGCTCCGGGGCCGCCCGCCGTACGTGGCCGCTGTCGACTCGATCTTCCATGTCCGCACCGATCGCGTCCCGTCGAGCACGATCCAGTGGTCGCCGCGCGTCGGGTTCAATGCCGATCTGACCCGAAGTGGTGGTTCTTCCACCCAACTACGCGGGGGGGCCGGTCTGTTCGCCGGGACGCCTCCTTTGTTCTGGCTCTTCGGCGGCTTTTCCGCCTATGGGCTCGCCGCGCGCACGCTGCAGTGTGGCGCGTCGGCGACCGATGCCGGGCCGGCGCCCGCCTTCAACCCCGACTACAGAAATCCGCCATCGGCCTGCGCGGGCGGCCAGACGTTCGCCGCGTCAGCCTCGAACGGCGAGATCGACGTCATCGATCCCGCGCTGCGCTTCCCGCAGGTGTTTCGCGCGTCGCTCGCCGTCGATCGCACGCTGCCACTCGGTGTCGTGGGAACGATCGAAGGGATGTATACGCGATCCGCGCAGTCGGTCTTCTACACCGGGATCAACCTCGGCGAACCCGTCGCGTTCGATCACGACGGCCGCCTGATGTACGGCACGATCGCTTCGAGCGGGATCGCGAGTCCCCGGCGCCTCGCGTCACGGCTTGGTGACGTCGTCTCGATTCGGAATCAATCGAGAGACTACGCGTATGACGTGACCGGCGAGCTTCGCAAAGCGGGTCGTTTCGCCGATGTAACGGCATCGATGAGCTACAGCCGCACGCGCGACGTCCAGAGTCCGCGTCCGGCGAGCGCGCTGTTGATCGACGATTGGCGGTTCGCGCGACCGGTCGTTGGGCGTGAAGACGACGTGGCCCTCACGACGTCCGACTACGACCAACCCCTCCGCCTTCGCGCGTCCGGAACAGTGCATTCGCCGTGGCAGCGACGGCGAACCGATCTGTCCTTCTACTACGTCGGCGGTTCTGGGCTGCCGTACACGTACGTCGCGGGAGGAGCGGGCGGTCGCGGTGATCTCAATGCCGACGGCGCGGTCGGCAACGACCCGGTCTATATCCCGCGCGCGGCGAGCGACACAACGGAGATCAGGTTCACCGGCACGGCCGACCAGGTCGCGGCGCAGCAAGCGGCATTCGACCGGTTCATCGACACGGCGCCCTGTTTGAGCCGACAGCGTGGACGAATCATGGCGCGGAACAGCTGTCGCACGCCGTGGATGAATCTGGCGAATCTCGCCGTCCGCCAGACGCTGTCGGAGAAGTCCGCACAGGCTTTGGCGGTCGAGCTCCAAGTATTCAATGTTTTGAATCTGCTCAACCCGCGCTGGGGCCGGGTGCAGTTGCCAACCGGAGCGCTCCCGACGACGAGCAACCAGGTCACGTTGCTGTCTCAGACAGGCGAAACGACCGGTGCGCAGCCGATGTACCGCTTCGACACGTCGATGCGTCGGTACAGTTCCGAGAATTACGACACCTATTATCAGATTCAACTCGCAGTGAAATACACTTTCTAGATACTCTCGTGGCGGCAAGACGCGCGGTTCGACAGTCCCTGATTACCGCGACGACGATCCTCATCGCCGCCGTGGCGCCGAGCGCTATCGCGCAACGTCCGACGCGCGTTCTGTTGTTGTTCCAGCAACAGGCGGAGACGGCGCCGATGGTGGAGTTCATCCAGCCCTTACGGCGCGAGGTGCTCCGCGGTCTAAAAGACCCGGCGGAGTTCTACCAGGAGTCGCTCGACCTCGATCGTTTTGCCGGCCGCGAGCGCTGGTCGGAGCTCAAAACTTTCTTGGAGAACAAGTACCGCGGTTTTGGGATCGACGTCGTCGTGCCGGTCGGCGGCCGGGCGTTGCAATTCGCCACCGATCAACTGGCCGACGTTCTCCCCGGCGTTCCGATCGTGTTCGCGCTCTGCGCGGCTCCGCAGACCGATCCGGCGACACTGCCGCCAAACGTCACGGGCCGGCTCGGAGTTGCATCGCGATTCGCGCCGACCTTCGACATGGCGCGACGTCTTCAGCCGAATGCGGAGCAGGTCGTGATCATCGGCGGCTCGGGCGACGCTGAGTCGTCGGCGGTCAATGCCGCGCTGGATGCCGTTTCCGGGACAGAAAAGACGTTTCGCGTGTCTCTGCTCGTCGGGCTATCGCTCGACACGTTGCTCACGAGGCTGCACCGGCTTCCACGCCGCTCGATCGTCCTGTTCGCCAACTTCAGGCGAGACGCGTTGGGGCAGGTGTTCGAGCCGCTCGACCTCATCGGCACGATGGCGCATGCGTCGGCCGCGCCGATCTACACGCAGCTGTATAGCTACGTCGGCGAAGGTGTTGTCGGCGGCTGGGTCATAAAATTCGACGACGAAGGCGCGCGCACGGGTCGGCTGATCCGTCGTGTCCTCGGGCGTCGTCCTGGCGAGCCGATGCCGGCGGTGGAGCTGCTCGCCAAAACTTTCGTGGCCGACTGGCGCGCGCTGAGGCGCTGGGGCCTCGACGAAAGCCGACTCCCGCCCGGCACAGAAGTGTTGTTCCGCGAGCCGTCGTTGTGGACGCGCTACCGGACCGCGGTCCTCGTGACGCTCGTCGTTTTTGCCATGCTGTTGGGGTTGATCGGTTTGTTGCTCGTCGAGCGACAGCGTCGGAAGCGCGCGCAGATGGCATTGCAGGAGCAATCGGCGTATGAGCAAACCATCGCACGGCTGACGACGGACGCGGTCCGGCACGCTCCCGACGACGCGCCGCAGGCGCTCGAGGACGCATTGGCCCGCATTGCCGAATATGCGGGCGCGCGTTCGGCGACGCTCATACAGTGTCCGGATACCGCGGTGGGTACCCCGGTGCGGTTGGCCTGGGCGGTTCCGACGAATGGCTGGTCTCGTCACCTACGATCACCGGGCTCGCCGCTACCGGAAACCACGAAGGCGACGCGCCTCGAGATTCCGCTCGTCGCCGACGGAGCGCCGGTTGGAACGCTCGAGCTCCACCGCGATGACGGCGGCGGGTGGCCGGCGACGCTCATTCGCCGCCTGGAGTCGGCCGGCGAAGTCATCGCCAGCGCGATGGCGCGATCGCGGGCAATCCGGACGGTCCGCCGCGGGGAGGAGCTCAACCGAGCGGTGCTTGCCTCGATCAGCACTCTCATCGCGATCATCGATAAGAACGGCACGATCATCCGCGTGAATGCGGCGTGGAGGCGGGTCGCGACGGCCGGGGTTGGGGACGCCGCGCGCGAGTCGTTCGTCGGATCGAACTATCTCGATGAATGCCGAAATGCCGAGCTTCGCGGCTGCGATGTGGCGCGTGAGGTCCGCTACGGAATCGAGGGCGTCCTGGAGCGCCGGGCATGGCCATTCCGGTACGAGTATCGTTGCGCGGATCCTAAGGAGCGATGGTACGAGCTGTTCGTCGATCAGCTTCAGCTGTCCGAGGGTGGCGCGATCATTACGCATCTCGATATCACCGACCGTCGCCTCGCCGAGCGCCGCGCCGAGGAGACGCGGCGCCAAGTCGCTCACATGGGACGCATGGCGTTCGTCGGCGAGCTCGCGGCGACGATCTCGCACGAACTTCGGCAGCCGCTCGCCGCGATTCGCGTCAACGCGGAGGCGGGCGCTCAGCTGCTCGCGGCCAACCCCGCGGATGCGTCGGAAGCCCGCGAGATCTTCCAGAACATCGTCGCCGACGACGCCCGCGCGGTGGAATTGATCGAGAGTGTTCGAAAGCTCCTACGCAAGGAAACCGCCGCCGTGGCGACGGTGGATCTCAACAAGGTCTGTCGCGACGCCGTTCGGCTGTTGCAGCACGACGCCGTGCTGCGCGGCACGAAGTTGGAGCTGGTGCTCGCATCGGAACCGCCGCTGGTGACGGGGGACGGCGTTCAGCTTCAGCAAGTCGTCCTGAATCTCGCGCTCAACGGGCTCGAAGCGGCCGGTGCGTCGCCGAGCGAGCGTTCGGTCGTCGTCGCGACAGAGTGCGGCGGGGACCATGTCGACTTGTTGGTGCGCGACAGCGGTCCGGGGATTCCAAGCGGCGTCCAGCCGCATCTCTTCGAATCGTTCTTCTCGACCAAGACAGAGGGACTGGGATTGGGTCTGGTCATTGTTCGCTCGATCGTCGAGCGACACAACGGGCGTGTGCTTGTCGAGAACGCCCCGACCGGCGGCGCCGTTTTCCGAGTGCGCTTCCCGGCGGCCGCCGGCACGCCGGCGTTGCCGGATCGCCACGCTACAAACGAAAAACAACGGCGATAGGACCGACCGCGCTATCGCCGGCGACCGACCACGTTCACCGTAGCTGCAACGATTGGACTGTGGCTCAACGTTGCGGCTACATTCCGGTCTCGCACACTCGACACGATGACTCAGGCAATCAGCGTAATCCCGGTTGGACAGATGGCGCCCGCGTTCACCGCCCCCGATGACCGTGGCGCTCCAACATCCCTCGCCGACTTCCGCGGGAGATTCGTCGTCCTCTTCTTTTATCCGAAAGACGACACCCCTGGCTGAACGATCGAAGCGTGCTCCTTTCGGGACACGCTCCCTCGGTTCGAGGGACTCGACGCGGTCGTCCTCGGTGTGAGCCCAGACTCGCCGAAGTCGCACACCAAGTTCAAAGAGAAATATCAGCTGCCGTACACGCTGATCGCCGACCAGGATCACTCGATCGCGGAGGCGTACGGCGTCTGGGGGGAGAAGATGAATTTCGGGCGCAAGTACATGGGTGTATTGCGCACGACGTACATCATCGACCCCGACGGTCGCATAGCGCGGGTGTTCGAGAAGGTGAAGCCCGAAAACCACGCGGAAGAAGTGGCGGAGGCACTGAACGTGCTCAACAACGCGCGACGCTCTCGTTGAACCGTTGACCCCCCCCACGACGGCCCTGGATATGGACGCTACCGACAAGAATCGCGACAACGAAGTACCACTCGAGAAAAAGCTCGACGATCTCTACGCGCTCATCGATGGGATCGAGACGGCGATGCTCACGACTCGTCGCCGTGACGGCGCGCTTGTGTCGCGCGCGATGCAGACCCAGCGGCGAACCGCGGGCGCGGACCTGTGGTTCATGACGAACGCCGAGTCGGAGAAGTTCGAAGAGCTGGCGATCGACCCGCACGTCAACGTCGCCTACTATCGGGATCGGACGCGCGAGTGGGTGAGCGTGAGCGGGCACGCCATCCTCAGCAAAGATCGCGACCTGATCGATTCCTTGTACAAGCCCGATTGGAAGGCCTGGCTCGGCGACGAGGGCGACGGCAAGCGCGACGGTAGTCCGCACGACCCACGAATCGCGCTGATCCTCGTCGAGGCGGAGAGCGTCGTCTACTCGAAGAACAATCGCTCGATGCCACTCGCGCTTTTCCAGGTCGTGAAGGGGATGGTGACTGGAGAGCCGCCCAAGGTCGCCGATCTGCGCGAAATCGGCGCGAACGAGCTTCGCCACGCCCCGCGCGGCGACGTGCCCTAAAGAATCGATTTCGACGCTCGGCCGTCGCTCGCGGTGAACAGCACCGTGCGGCGACGGCCGCCGTCATTTGTCTGAAGAATGTTCACTTGATCGCGGTAGGCGTCGAACAGCGTCGAGTAGCTGACTCGAATGCCTTTCAACGAGTGAATGGTCGGCGCGCGCACCGTGACCCACACCAGGTCGCCGGTGCGTCGGGCACCGGACCATACGAGCGGCACAGCCCGGCCATTCGAGTCCTCAATGAGGACCGTCGCCGCGACGTACGAGGCGATATCCGGATCCGCGATGGCGAAGTCCACTGGCCGCGCCTTTCCGGCATGGCGCGCCACCGCGGCCGAGAAGTCGTCGATGAACGCGCGAAGGGTGATGCGAAGCGCGCCGTCGGCGCCGATCGATACGTCGGCGAGCGTCGTATGCAGGGGATGCGCCGATGAGCGTGCCGGACTGGCCGCTATTGCCAATGACGCCGCGGCAACGGCAAGGAGACCTCTTGTCACCACGGCGCCCGCTCCACCGCCCATCGCGCCGCGACGACCAGCACAACTGACGACACGACAATCGCCCGCGCCCGCGCCGGCCCCGCGGCCAGCAGTCGCGACGGACGCGCCATCGCGATCATGCGGTCAATGACGAAGAAAGCACTGAACGTGAGGATGAGCACGCAGATCTGGCCCAGTTCGATTCCCACGTTGAAGCCGAAAAGGGGCAGGGCGATCCGCTCGACGAACAGAGAGCGCAGGTAGTTGGCGAACCCCGCGCCGTGCACGAGACCGAACACGCCGGCCAACACTGGTCGATACCGCCGGGTGGCGAACGGCCTGACGTGGTCACGTACGAGGAGATTCTCGATTCCGGTGGCGACGATCGTGATCGGGATCAAAAATTCGATCAGGGCGGGCCTGATCGTCAGCACGTTCGTGACGGCCAGCGCCAGGGTCAGCGAGTGGCCGACCGTGAATGCCGTCGCGACCCACAAACACTCGCGCCAATCGCGGAAGCGGTAGATCGCCGCCAGCGCCAGCAAGAACAAGATGTGGTCGGCGCCGCGCAGGTCCGTGATGTGGTGAAACCCTAGTTGCAGATAAGCCGCGAGCTCTGACATGGCCCTCCTCCCGAACTGACGGTGCGAGCGGCAACTGCCGCGTCGATGGCTTGGGCGTGGCGAGACAACTGCGGATCTTCCGTGTGCTGAGCGAGCGCCTTTTGCATGGCGACACGTGCTTCGGCGTCACGCCCCTGTCGATGCAGCGCCCAGGCGAGCAGGTCGTAGCCGTACACGTCGTGCCGTGTGCGAAGCTCTTCTCGCGTTTTAAGGAGAACGCGCTCCGCGTCCTGGGGAGTGCCGTGGTCGAGGATGAACAATCCCCATGCGCGGTGGATCGGGCCGGGCTGCTCGAGCGCGCTCGCCGTCATGGCGCGCGCGTACTGCGCGGCCTGTCCTGAATCGCCAAGCGCGAGGTATGCGTCGCTGATCGTTCCCAGCGTCGCGGGATCGAGTTGAACCGCCACTGCCTGATTCCCGAAGTCGATTGCCCGCTGCCAGTGGCGGCGTGCGCTCTCGAGGCGGGCCAGTCCGCCGAGGACCCGATAGTCGTCCGGAAAGACGCGCAACCCTCGCAGGAAGGACGCTTCTGCTGAATCGAGATGGCCCGTTCGCAGCTCGAGCTCACCGAGCCGATAGTGGAACCACGCGATCTGCTCTTTCGGCAAATCGTCGCGTCGGTCGACGCGCGCTATCGCGGCGTGCAGCAGGCGTCGCGCCGCGTCGGCATGGCCGGTCAATTCGCGCCATCGGGCGACGCGCGCCGCCACGGTGAATTGGTCGCTGTCGAAGTGGAGCAACGCAAAGTGGCGCGCCGCCGCGTCGTAGTCTCCCAGCTCGAGCTCGATCTCACCGAGTAACGCGACGTGATTCGTATTCCCCGGCTCCAACGAATCCGCTTGCTCCGCCACGCGGTGCGCCCCCACGAAGTCGTGACGCGCCAGGAGCGCCGAGGCCAGCAGCCAGAACGTCTGCCCGTTGTGCGCGGTGCGAAGGCCGAGCGACTGTCGGGCCGCCCGCTCGGCGCGTTCGTAGTCCGGGAAGCTGCCCGACGTGCGGGCTCGCTGTAGATAGAGACTGGCCAGCTGGG
>Ga0310813_10000396_pt1 | contig 28046 bp, 22 predicted proteins | sample YN3metagenome_FD_203086 | JGI IMG/M metagenome (GOLD analysis project Ga0310813, IMG submission 203086) | Soil microbial communities from experimental microcosm in Duke University, North Carolina, United States - YN3 | ecosystem: Engineered > Artificial ecosystem > Soil microcosm > Unclassified...
CAAGTTCCAGACGCCGTCGATCTACGAAAACCTGAGCGTCGCGCAGAACCTCGAGGTGTCGTTTCCGCGCGGACGCAGCGTGTTCGGCGCGCTGGCGTACCGGCAGGACAGCGAGGTGGCCGACCGCGTGCAGTCGGTGGCCGACGAGATCGGTCTGGCCGCTTCGCTCGATCTGGAGGCGGGCCTGCTGTCGCATGGGCAGAAGCAGTGGCTCGAGATCGGCATGCTGCTGATGCAGGAACCGGAACTGCTGATGCTCGACGAGCCGATTGCGGGCATGAGTGTGCGCGAGCGCGAAGTGACGGCCGAACTGCTCGACCGCATCTGCCAGAACCGCTCGATGATCGTCATCGAACACGATATGGCCTTCGTCGAACGCATCGCGCACAAGGTGACCGTGATGCATCAGGGCAAGATTCTCGCGGAAGGGCCGATGGCGCAGGTGCAGGCCGACCCGCGTGTGATCGACGTTTATCTCGGCCATTGAGGAGGCGCACATGCTGGAAGTCGACGATCTGGTGGTGAGCTACGGGCAAAGCGAGGTGCTGCACGGCATCGGCTTTAACGTGGCAAGCAAGGAGACGGTGGCGGTGATGGGCCGCAACGGCATGGGCAAGACCACGCTGTTCAAGACGCTGATCGGCATCCTGCCGTCGCGGCGCGGCTCGGTGCGCGTGGGCGGGGTGGACGTGACCGGCGAGGAAAGCTATCGGCGCGTGGCGAAGGGCATCGGCTACGTGCCGCAAGGCCGGCAGATTTTCTCGACGCTGAGCGTCGAGGAAAACATTCAGACCGGCATGGAAAACGCGGGTACCAGGCAGGTGCCCGACGAGATCTACGCGCTTTTTCCGGTGCTGTTCGATATGCGCAAGCGCAAGGGCGGCAACCTGTCCGGCGGACAGCAGCAACAGCTGGCGATTGCGCGCGCGCTCGTGACCAACCCGAAAGTGCTGCTGCTCGACGAGCCGACCGAAGGCATCCAGCCTTCGGTGATCAAGGACATCGCGAAGGCGCTAAACGAAATTCGCAAGACGCGCGACATCGCGATTCTGGTCTCCGAGCAGGTGCTCAGCTTCGCGCTCGACGTGGCCGACCGCCTGTTCGTGATCGAAGGCGGCCGCTTCGTGCATCAGAGCACGCGCGAGGCGGGCGACAGCGCGCGGATTCGCGAATACCTGTCTGTCTGAGCGGCCCGGCGACGAGGCCGTTGCGTGCGGCGGCACGGGCCGCCGCGCATGTTCGAGTGATCCAAAACGAGGAGCGTGTGAGATGCCCGATACCCTGATCAAGGTCGACCTGAAACAGTCGGCTTACGAAAACGAAAACGTCCATAACCGCTGGCACCCGGACATTCCGATGGCCTGCTGGGTCAATCCGGGCGACGATTTCATTCTGGAAACTTACGACTGGACCGGTGGCTTCATCAAGAACGACGACAGCGCCGACGACGTGCGCGATATCGATCTGTCGATCGTGCACTTCCTGTCCGGTCCAGTCGGCGTGAAAGGCGCCGAGCCGGGCGATCTGCTGGTGGTCGATCTGCTCGACGTCGGCGCGCGCCCCGATTCGCAATGGGGCTTCAATGGCTTTTTCGCCAAGTCGAATGGCGGCGGTTTTCTGACCGACCATTTTCCGCATGCGCAAAAATCGATCTGGGATTTCCACGGGCTTTATACGAGTTCGCGGCACGTGCCGGGCGTGAACTTCGCCGGGCTGATTCACCCCGGGCTGATCGGCTGCCTGCCCGACGCGAAGATGCTGGAAACGTGGAACGCGCGCGAAGCGGCGCTGATCGCCACCGAACCGGCGCGCGTGCCGCCGCTCGCCAATCCGCCGTTCGCAGCCACCGCGCACATGGGCAAGCTGGGCGGCGACGCGAAGGCGCAGGCTGCCGCGACGGGCGCACGTACCGTGCCGCCGCGCGAGCATGGCGGCAACTGCGATATCAAGGACCTGTCGCGCGGCTCCAAAGTGTATTTCCCGGTGTACGTGGACGGCGCCGGCCTTTCCGTCGGGGACCTGCACTTCAGCCAGGGTGACGGCGAGATCACGTTTTGCGGCGCAATCGAAATGGCCGGCTGGGTGCATATGCGGGTCAATCTGATCAAGGGCGGGGTCGAGAAATACGGCATCCGCAATCCGGTCTTCAAGCCAAGCCCGATTACGCCGAACTACAACGACTACCTGATTTTCGAGGGCATCTCGGTCGACGAGAGCGGCAAGCAGCATTACCTCGACGTGCACGTCGCGTACCGGCAGGCCTGTCTGAACGCCATCGAGTATCTGAAGAAATTCGGCTACTCGGGCGCGCAAGCCTATGCGTTGCTCGGCACGGCGCCGGTGCAGGGGCATATCAGCGGTGTGGTCGACATTCCAAACGCGTGCGCGACGCTGTGGCTGCCGACCCAGATCTTCGATTTCGACATTCGGCCGAACGCGAATGGTCCGGTCAAGCACATCCAGGGCGGCGTGGACATACCGCTGTCGTACGACGTCGTGCGGTCCTGATCGTCGAGCCGTCAAGCGAATACGCGAGGAGCCAGCCATGCCGGTTTACGACTTTCAATGCACGCACTGCGGTCCGTTTGCCGTGATGCGCAGTGTCGCCGCGCGCGATGCGCCGCTGCACTGTCCGGATTGCGGCGCGGCTGCGTCGCGGATGATCAGCGCGCCGGCGCTGGCGTTGATGGCGACTGCGCAACGCAGTGCGCACGCCACCAACGAGCGGGCTGCGCACGAGCCGCGGCTATCGAATGGCGCTGCGGCGAGCCATCCGTCGGGGTGCGGCTGCTGCGGCAGCTCGCGCCTCGCGTTGGCCGGCGCGAGCGGCGGCACGCAGCCCGACGGGCTGAAGCGCCCCTCGGGAAGCAGCCGCCCGTGGATGATCAGCCATTGAGCGGCAGCGGCGTCGCGGCATGGTTGCAAGCACAACGTCCGCCGCTGCGCACTGCGGGCGGCGATCGATTGGCCTGAAACGAAACTGGAGAAACAGCAATGCGACATGGTGACATTTCGAGCAGCAAGGACGGCGTCGGCGTCGCGGTGGTCAACTACAAGATGCCGCGACTGCATACGAAAGCCGAAGTGCTCGACAACGCCCGCAAGATCGCCGACATGGTGACGGGCATGAAGCAGGGCCTGCCGGGGCTCGATCTGGTGATTTTCCCGGAGTATTCGACGCACGGCATCATGTACGACCGTGACGAGATGTTCGACACCGCCTCGACGATTCCGGGCGCGGAAACCGAGGTATTCAGCGCGGCGTGCCGCAAGGCCAACGTATGGGGCGTGTTCTCGCTGACCGGCGAGCGTCACGAAGAGCATCCGCGCAAGGTACCTTACAACACGCTGGTGCTGATCGACAACCACGGCGAGATCGTGCAGAAGTATCGCAAGATCATGCCGTGGACGCCGATCGAGGGCTGGTACCCGGGCGACCGCACCTATGTGACGGAAGGGCCCAAGGGGCTGAAGATCAGCCTGATCATCTGCGATGACGGCAACTACCCGGAAATCTGGCGCGATTGCGCGATGCAAGGCGCCGAGCTGATCGTGCGCTGCCAGGGCTACATGTACCCGGCCAAAGAGCAGCAGGTGATGGTGTCCAAAACGATGGCGTGGATGAACAACACGTACGTCGCGGTGGCGAATGCGACAGGCTGGGACGGCGTGTATTCGTATTTCGGGCATTCGGCGATCGTCGGCTTCGACGGGCGCACGCTCGGCGAATGCGGTGAGGAGGAAATGGGCGTGCAATACGCGGAACTGTCGTTGAGCCTGATTCGCGATGCGCGGCGCAATATGCAATCGCAAAACCATCTGTACAAGCTGCTGCATCGCGGCTATACCGGCACGATCAATTCCGGCGAAAGCATGCATGGCGTGGCGGCGTGCCCGTTCGGCTTCTATCGCGACTGGATCGCCGATCCGGAAGCGGCGCGCAGGAAGGTCGAAGCGATCACGCGGGCGGCGCCCGGTACGCCGGAGTGCCCGATCGAGGGTATACCTGTGCAGGCGGACAATTCGAAGTAAACCAGCTGTAGCGGTTCGGATCGAAGCGGACTGCGGGCGGCAGCCAAGCCGGTCACAGTTGCGCTTCGATTGCCCCCTTGTCGATCACCGACCACACTTCGCAAATCTTGCCGCCGCGAAACTCATAGAACACATTTTCGGCGAACGACACCTTCCTGCCGTCCACGCGCAGCCCAAGAAATTCGCCCACAGGCGTGCACTCGAACCACAATCGGCTGGCCAGGTACGGTGGCTCGCAAACCAGCATCTGCGCGTCGAAGCGCAGATCGGGAATCGCGCGGAAGTCCTGTTCGAGCATCTGCCGATAGCCGGACAGCCCAAGCTCGCGGCCATTGTGTTTGACCTGAGCGTCGACGAACTGGTCCAGCGTCGACCAGTTCTGTTTGTTCAGGCAGCCAAGATACGCGCGATAGATTTCCGTAAGACTGACGTCAGACATGGCGATGATCCTCGTGTGCGCCGGCACAGGTCGGCAGAACCCCGATTTTCAACCATCAGGCATCGAATGGGCGGATTCTTGCGGTTTACTCAAGTTTCACCCGTAGCTGCCGATAAGCAGGGCGTTCGACATGACAAGCGGTAATCCCGTACCGCAGCATCACTGCCCAACTTCACGATGACCACTATTTCGTCACTGAATAACGCCAACCTGCTGGCGGCGCTGCAGCCGATCGCGACGACCAAGGCGACAGCGGTTACCAACGTCAATTCTTCGCAGGCCGCGACGCAACCAACCGACATCGTTACGCTGGACCTGGCGGCTGCGGCCGGTTCCCCCGTCTATTCGACTTACCAGGCCTATCAACCGGTGTGGGAAAGCTCCGGCGACAACCTCGTCTCGCTGACGATGGCCGGCAATATGGCGGCGTATTCGGGCGCGCAGCAGTTCAACGGACTCGGCTCGGCACTGTTGAAGCAGGTTGCCAGCACCGGCGGCGATTATTCGCAATCGGTGCTGCTGACCGACGGCAGCGAAAGTGCGTCCGAAATCGCGACGTCGCAGGCGCTGTTGCACACGTCGGCCACCAATCAGATCACGCTCGACGTCACGACCAAATCGGGCGTCAAGGTCGAAATCTCGCTGGACAGCGATACGAACGGCCTGGGTGTGCACATCAACGTGACCAACGGCACGCTGTCGGCTGCCGACCGCAATGCGCTGAAGGGGCTGGAAAAGTCGTTCCAGTCCGCCATCGACGGCCTTACGTCCGAACCGCCTGCGCTCAATCTCAGCGGACTGATGCAGTACGATTCGAGCGTATTGTCGTCGGTCGATTTTCACGCGACGGTGCAGGGCAGCAGCGGCGCGGAGACGGTGGATTTCACCGCCAACAGCCAGCAGCGCACGCTGAATGCGGCGCTTCCCGACGGTACGATCAAGCTGAACGTCGACATGTCGTCGCTGGCGACCATCGGCGGCTCGGCGCAGCAGCAGGCTGCGGCGATCAAGAGCTACCTGCAGCAGTTCGACAATGCGCAGCAGCGCGGCAATGGCAATCAGGCGCTGGTGTCGATGTTCGACGCTGCGTTCTCGGCGATGAACAGCAACTACGTCGCGCAGCCGAGCGGCAACAGTACGCCCGCCAGGCTGCTGACCGGAGCGGACCGCAGCCTGCTGAGCGGGCTCGCCGATTTTTCGGCTTCGATTACGCAAAAGACCGAACATCCGAATCCGCTGCGGTACAACGAGGTCGACGCGTTTTCGTACCAGGTCTCGCAAAGCACCAGCATCAAATCGAGCGATCTGCTTAGCGCGTCGGTCAAACAGAAGCAGAGTTCGAATCTGCAGGCGAGCTTCCACAAGGCGGTGCCTGAGACCGGAGTCATGCTGATGGGCAACAACTCGAAGTTGCAGACTTACGACTACGTGCAGATCAACGATTCGGCATCGAACGAAGCCGACATCGCCTATGACGAGGGCAAGCTTGTCGACGCGGCGCTGAAGCAGTCGGCCAACCAGTCCACCCATACGATAGAGTATGTGACGGGCGAACTGATGAAGGACACCACGACGCCGACCAGCAAATCGTGGTCGAAGAGTTATCTGCAGCTGCTCGACGATACGGATTTCGGCAATCGCGCCCACCCGGAAGGCGGTTCGCAGACGCTGACGTCGGTCAGCCAGTACTCGGTTCTGCAGGCGGACCCGCTGCAACTGGTGCGGGGCGGCTAAAGGCAAAGGGGTTTTAGAGGGCTGAAGCGACAGCTAAAGCGGGGCTAATAGCGAGGCTAGCGGCAGCAAGGCCTGAAAGCAGCAAGCCGCTTGGCTTGAAGCGCGGCTTATCCTATGATGTTTTGCGTCACAACGAGGACATTCGCGCAGGATTCAATCTTGCCGGAAGCGCGACACGACATCGCCTGGAGACCACGCCATCATGCCCTTGACCAATCCTCAAGCGCAGCAGGAACTGTTCACCAACAGCTATAACCAATGGTTCGCGGCCATTCCTGCTGTCAACATGAGCAACGCACCGCACGGGTGCAGCCAGATCAGCCAGCACACGGCCAATCACCTCAGAAAACTGTGGAACCCGGGCTCGTCGCCGAATTCGTGGAATCAGACCCTGAGGCAAGGGTTCCTGACCAAGGGCGTCACCCGCTGGGTCACGCGCAGCGTGTCGGGAGGCAGCGACGTGATCGATTTTCACGCGTTCTTCAATTCGAAGCGATTCCTGTGGCACTTCAAGATCGTGTGATGGCCTAACCTGTCGGAAGCGCGCCCATGAACGTACTCAGCTGGAACCTGAAGCAGTTCAACTTCAATCCCGACAAGGCCGAGGAAGACCAGCAACTGCGCATGATGCAGGTTGCCAGCTATATCGACGGCGTGCGGCCGGACGTCGCGGCGATCATGGAAATTCGCCCCGGCACGAGCAGCGGCTCGATCAACCAGATGATGGACGACAGCCAGGGCGTATTGGCCATCGAGCAGGTAATGTCGTACCTCGACACGCGGCTGCAGGTGACGGTCAGCGGCATCAACGCGTTGCGTCAGGCCACCGCGGGCGAACTGTACGCGATTCTGTACAACCCCGAGAGCGTCGAGCTGCTCAGCGACTTCAATGTCGTCTATCACGACAGCAGCGAACAGCGCAGCGACTTCACCAACCGGGCACCGGGATTTGCCGTGTTCAAGCATCTCGCCACGCAGAAAACATTTTGCGTGATGGTGTTCCATGCGCCTAAGCCGAGCGATATGAGCGTGGCGCAGATCCAGATCCTGCCGGAGCTGGCGGTCAACTTTCTCGACAACGTGATCCTGTGCGGCGATTTCAACATGGACACGGTGGCGGTGGCCAAATCGCTGGGGGCTGGCTTCACTGCGGCGGTGGCCGGCACGGGCACCAGCCTGCGCGTGAAGCCGGACGGCAAGGACAGCGCATTCGACGCGATTTTTTACCAGACCAAATCGCATCTGCTGTGCATCAATCACGGCGTGATCAACCCGATCCAGATCGCGTCGGAGGCAACCGGCGGGTCGGATCTGTCGAAGCCGGAAATCAGCGCGACCAAGCGCTTTACGTCCGATCACGCAGGCGTGTGGGCGGAGTTTATGTTCACGCAGTAAGAACGGCGCACGCCCATGTCAAGCCCACAAGTCTGCGCCGGCGCGTCGCTGCAGTGCTCGTTCGGCGCCGCGCCCGGCGTGCTGAACGTGTTGCCCACCAATCGCACGCTGGTCGGCGGCGTGCCCGCCGCGACGCTGGCCGACTCGATCCCGATCGTCAACATCACGCCGTTCGCGATGTGCCAGAGCCCGGCCAATCCCACCGTGATCGCCGCTACCGCTGCGGCGCTCGGCGTGTTCACGCCGATGCCTTGTGTTCCCGCCACCCCCGCGCCGTGGATTCCCGGCGGCGCGCCTACGGTGCTGATCGGCTCGATGCCCGCGCTCGATGCACAAGGCACGCTGATGTGCATGTGGGGCGGCGTGATCAAGGTCGCACAGCCGGGGCAAACCAGCACGCTGGTGCCTTAGCGCGCGGCAGCGGCCGAAACACTGTCAGGCGGTGCCACTGCCGACTGCATCAACCCGCTGCCGCATCGCCGTGGCCGGTCATCGTTCGCCACCACTGCTTCCAGCGCGCAATCGGCTTACCGTCCTTGCCGAGCGGCCGCCCATCGCTTGCATAGCGTTGTGCCGGCTCGAGCGGCTTGCCGGCGTTGAACACGTGCCGCTCCGCCAGTTTGCTGTTCGGATGGAACCGCTGCAGCACGCCTTGCAGCTTGCCTTGCCGATACACCGCCTGTTCCAGCAAGGTGCCATCCGGCAGCCAGGTCTTGCATTCGCCATGCAGCAAGCCCTGCGCGTAGTGCGCTTCACGTTGCAGCGCGCCATCCGGCGCGTAGTAGACCGCCTTGCCTTCGAGTTTGCCGTTCACGTAGTTCAATAGTGCCGCACGCGAGCCGTCCGGATGCATCATCGTCGCCGGCCCATGCAGTACGCCGCGCGCATAGTTCTGCACCGCGATGACCACGCCGTCGGCCTGCACGCGCGCCGTGCCGTGCAATGCGCCGTCGAGCGTGGTGCCGTCGATGCGTGCGTCGCCGCGCTGCACCGATACGTTCTGTACTCTTTGCTGCTGGGCGGAGTTCATCGCGTGGGGCTCAGTTGATCTTCACGACGCCGCCCTTGACGGTCAGCATGCCGCCGCCGTCCACGGTCTGTTCGACGGCGCCCTTGTTCGTCACGCTTTGCCCCTCGTTCGACAGCGTGCCGTCCGACTTGTTGGTCAGCGACGTGCCCGCCTGATTGGTCAGCGAAGTTGCCGCCTGATGCGTGATCGAGCCGTCGCTCTTCGCGCTCAGGTTGCCGGTGCTTTGCAGCGTCAGCGTGCCGCTGACCTTGATGGTCAGATTGCCGTTCACGGTCAGCGTCATGTCGCCGGTGACGGTCTGCTCGAGATTGCCACCCACCGTGCGCGTTTCGTCGCCGCCGGCCTTCACGGTGCGCGTGCCTTTGATGTCGACGGTTTCGTTGCCGGTCTGCACGGTCGCGCTGCGATTGCCCTGTTCGACCACCAGCGTATCGTCACCCTGCTTGACCGTATGCGTGCGCGCATTGGTGATCGTGCTGGTTTCGTCGTGACCGATGGTCCACGCCGCGTCGTTCAGCACGTTGGCGTTCAGATCCTTCTGCGCCTGCAGGAACACTTCCTCGCTGCCTTGCTTGTCCTCGAAGCGCAGTTCGTTGAAGCCGCCGCCGCCTTTCGACGAGTTGGTCTTGATGCCCGACTGCGTCTGATTGTCCGGCAGCGTATACGGCGGCAGATTCGCGCCGTTATAGACACTGCCGGTGATCAGCGGCCGGTCCGGGTCGGCGTCGACGAACGTCACCACTACCTCATCGCCGATGCGCGGCATGAACTGCATGCCGAAGGCCTTGCTGGCCCACGGCTGCGCAACGCGGATCCAGCATGAGCTCTGTTCGTCGTTCTTGCCGTCGCGGTCCCAGTGGAACTGCACTTTCACGCGCCCGTACTGATCGGTCCACAGTTCCTCGCCGGCTTTGCCGACCACGGTGGCGGTTTGCGTCGGCATCGACGGACGCGGCGTCATGCGCGGCGGCCGCCAGTCGGTATCGGCCGGAAAGGCTTCGAAGCGGTTGCGGTACTGGCTGTGGTTCGCGTCGTGGACGACGTTCAACACGACCCACTCGACGTTCGCATCCGACGATTCATGCCCGGACAACGTAAAGCGGCCGCCCGGCAGCAGCGCGCGGCAGTCGCTTTCGCCGCGCAGCCGGCGCGCTGCGGTGCGCAGTGCGTCGACCCGGCGCTTGGTCGCAGCCGAGCCCACCGAACTGGTCTGATAGCGGCCCGGATATTCGTAGACCGTCGGCGCGCTGCTGTCGGCTTCGGCCTGCGAATACAATTGTGCGGTAGGCGTCAGGTACGCATAGTCGGAATTCGCGAAGATGCCGGTCACGGTTTCTTCGACGATCTCGCAGTACAGCACCTGCCCGGTTTCGCGAGCGCCGCCGGTGCCCGGCGTGCAGGGCAGCGTGGCCGCGCCCGCCAGCGTAGCGAATGCATCGTTGTTGTCGGCGATCGTCAGCGTGTGCGTGCCGTCGCTATGCTGGAAAAAGTAGAACCAGCCTTCCTCTTCGCACAGCCGGCTGACGAACGCGAAGTCGGTTTCCGCGTATTGCACGCAGTATTCGCGGGCTTCGTAGCTGCCGGTCAGATTGAACGAATAGTCGGTCTGGCTGTGGCCCGTGAATACCGCTTCGATAATCTGCTGCGTGGTTTTAGCCTGAAAGATGCGGTTGTTCGCGGCCAGCGTCAGCAGCCACAGCCACGGGCGCAGTTCGAGCGTGTAGTGGCTGCCGTCGGTGGTGGACGGCAGTTGCGCGGCGCGCGTGCACAGCGCATCGAGCAGACGCGGCGTGGTGCTCCATTCGAGCGACAGCGTCGCATGCTGGCCGGTCAGGCCCGACAGCGCCACCGGCGGGGCAGCGCCGATCGCGCGCAGACTGATTTCGCCGAGCGCGCTGAGCGTCTCGTGGCCGCTGAAACTCGCAGGAAACAGCGTGTCGAATGCCGCGCCGGAAAGCGCGATACGGGTAGCGTCGTCGGTTGGAGTCGGACGGGACATGAAGACTAGCGCAATAAAAAGCGGGATTCATGGGCCGGCAGCGCAGTGCCGGCCGCTGCGGCGCACGCGTGCAGCGGCGAGCATGACTTCATTCGAGTGCCCATTGCGCGAGCGTGCCGACCAGTTCGTTCATCATCACGTTGTCGATTTCGCGCGCACCGGCAGCACGGCAACGCGCGAGCACGGCGTCGATGATGCGGGCGTCGAACGCAAACTGCTTGCCGGTCGCTTCGCGGTAACGCGTGCGCAATTGCTCGAGCTTCTGTTCGATGATCGCGCGTAGCATCGTATCGTCGAGTATCCGGTACGGCACGGTGGTCATGCGCGCGAGAAACGCCGGGCGGAACGCGCCGAGCAGCACTTCGCGCAACTGCTTCGCAAACGCATCGGTGGCGAGCGCGGCGGCGGGAGTATTCAACAACAGTTCGGAGCCGACGTTGCTGGTGGCGAGAATCACCGTGTTGCGAAAATCGACGGTAAGGCCGGTGCCGTCTTCCATCATGCCCTTGTCGAACACGTTGTAGAACGCTTCGAGCACGTCGGGATGCGCTTTTTCGATTTCGTCGAGCAGCACCACGCTATACGGACGCCGCCGCACCGCTTCGGTCAGCATGCCACCGGCGCCATAGCCGACGTAGCCCGGCGGCGCGCCTTTCAGCTGCGATACGTTGTGCGCTTCCTGATACTCGGAAAGATTGATCGCAATCAGGTTGCGCTCGCCACCATATAGCGCGTCGGCCAGCGCATACGCGGTTTCGGTCTTGCCGACGCCGGTCGGGCCCACCAGCAGAAACACGCCGACCGGCTTCAACGGATCGGTCAGGCCCGCGCGGTACGCCTGGATCCGCTTGACGATGCGCTCGAGCGCCGCATCCTGGCCGACGATGCGCTGCGCGAGGCGGGCTTTTAACGTACGCACCGCGTGCGCTTCGTCGGCGAGCATCTTGCCAACCGGAATGCCGGTCCAGCTCGCGATCACCGCGGCTACCGCTTTCGAGTCGACGCATACCGGCACCATCGGGTCGTCGTCGCGAATCGCTTCGAGGCCGCTTTCAAGGCGCGCGAGTTCCGCGGCGAGATCTTCGAGCGCATCGCCGTCGCTACCTTGCGCGGCGTCGGGCGTGGTCTGCAACGCGTGATCGAGCGCGGCGAGTTTGACGCGCGTGGCCAGAATCTCGCGCACGGTGGCCGCTTCTTCGCGCCAGCGCGCATCGAGCTCGCGCACCAGCGTCGCGTTGCGCTGATGTTCGGCGTCGAGCGACGCGACGCGCGCTGCGTGATTGGCGCCCATCACCATTTCCTGCTTCAGGCGCTCGAGTTCTTCGCGCAATGCATGCTCGCGATGCCGCGCGGCTTCGAGTTGCGGCGGCGTGTCGTGCTGCGCAAGCGCGACCCGCGCGCAGGCGGTGTCGAGCACGGCAATCGCCTTGTCCGGCAGCTGGCGCCCGGAGATATAGCGATGCGACAGCTTCACCGCATCGACGATCGCCGCTTCCAGCACGGCGACGCGGTGATGCTGTTCGAGCTTTGCGGCCACGCCGCGCAGCATCGCGACGGCGGTCGGTTCGTCGGGCTCTTCGACCTGCACCAGCTGGAAACGCCGCGCCAGCGCCGGGTCTTTTTCGAAATACTTCTTGTATTCGAGCCACGTGGTGGCCGCGATCGTGCGCAACTCGCCGCGCGCGAGCGCCGGCTTCAGCAGGTTTGCGACGTCGCTGCCGCCTTCGGTGCCGCCCGCGCCGATCATCGTGTGGGCTTCGTCGATAAACAGGATCACCGGCTGCGGCGAGCGCTTCACTTCGTCGATCACGCTTTTCAGGCGCTGTTCGAATTCGCCTTTGACCCCCGCGCCCGCCTGCAGCAGCGCGAGGTCGAGTACCCGCAGCGTCACGTTGGCGAGCGGCGGCGGCACGTCGCCGGCCGCGATGCGCAGTGCGAGCCCTTCGACGATCGCGGTTTTGCCGACGCCAGGCGCGCCGACCAGAATCGGATTGTTCTGCCGGCGCCGCAGCAGGATATCGACGGTCTGGCGGATTTCCGCGTTGCGGCCGATGATCGGATCGATGCGGCCGGCACGCGCATCGGCGCACAGGTCCTGCGTGTACTGGTCGAGCACGGCCGGCGCAGCGGCTGGCACACCCGTCGCACGCGAGCGGGAAGTGGCCGGCGCGGCCGCCGCGGCGCGCTCCGACGATACCGCTAGCCAGCTGCCGAAATTGATGCGCAACGCGGCGCTCGATACGCGCAGCAGCGATGGCACGCTCGCCGATAGTTGCGCGCACAGCGTATCGTTATCGAGCAGCGCAAGCAGCAGCGCGCCGGATTTGACGGACGGCTCCTGCATGACCACGGTCGATTGCAGCAGCGCGTCTTGCAGCAGCATCACCAGATTGGTCGAAAACGACGGCGTGCGCGGATTGCCGCGCTTGAATTTCTCGAGCGCGGTGCGCGTTTCGGCGATCAGCGTGTCGCGCTCGAGTCCGAAGTGGGACAGCACGCAGGCGAGGTCGCCGCCTTCGATATCGAGCAGTTCGAGCAGCAGATGTTCGATTTCGACGTCGAAATGCGTGTGCCGCAGGCAGGCCTGCGCGGCCCGTTCGAGCGCATCGCGCGCGGGGCGTTCGAGTTTGCCGACCAGGGTTTTCAGGTCGAGCGTCATCATTGCGCTCCGCGTTCGCCCGCGAAGGTCATGTGGGCGATGCGCGCGGGCGGCGTAGCGTCGGCGCCGGACCATGCGGTCCAGCCGAGGCGCAGCGGCGCTTTGGCCGACAGACGCGCGGGCGGCTGCTCGCCGCGCAACAGATGCAATTCGACGTGCAGGTACAGATCCGCACCGAAGTACGCGCACGCCAGCGCACGCAGTTCGCGATGCCGCGCGCCGCCCGGCAGAAAGGCCTCGTACGCGGCGAGCTTCAGCGGACCGATTTGGATCGTGATGCCGCGATGCTCGTCCCAGATGCGCCGGCCGGCCACCGCGCCCATACCCAGCAGATGATTGCGTCCCTGCTTGCCGATGCGCGTGCGGCTCGCTTCGGGCAGCGTGCGCCAGCCGCCGGCGAACGGCGCGGTGCGGATCTGCGTGCCGAAATGCTGGCAGGCAAGCACGTCGAAACCGGCCAGCGAACGGCGCCGGTTCGCGAACAGTCCGGCGCGCGACAGTACCGCGCGCACGTCGAGATCGGGCTCGGAGTCGATCCGGTGACGCGCGCGCAATTGCAGCCCGGCGATGCCGCGCAACACGACTTCGGCGGGGCTATGCTCGGGCGCGGCGAACGGATCGGCTATGCGGTATTTGCGCTGCGCGCGATACAGCAACGCGAGCAGCCGATGCTGAAACAGATCGAGAAACGCGGCCGCTGCGGTGTCCTTATTGCGCAGCCGGTCCTGCAGCCATTCCTGATACGCATCGGGCAGCGGGCCGGTGGGGCCACCGAGTGCGAAGCCGTTCACCTGCAATTGCGGCTGCGGTGGCGCGTCGTGTTGCGGCGGCGCAAAGTCGAGCGCGAGCGACTGCCGCGGCGCGCGCCGCAGCGGCCCGAGCGCGCTCGCCGCGAACACTGGCGACAACGCGCCGCTCAGGCCGAGCGCTTCCGCGTGCGGATCGAGGCCGGTGCCGAGCGGCGCCGCCTCGCGCCGCAGCAGTTCGAACAGGCGCACAGCCTGCGCGAATTCGAACGCATGCGGCGCATCGAAAAGGCGCTGCGCTACAGAACCAGCGGACTGCCCTGGATCGGCCGCCATGCGTGAATCTCCCTGCCATCGCGCGTCAGCGCGGTATGCACGAAACGGTTGACGCTCGCATAAAGCGAGAAGAAATGCGCCAGCACGCCGGAAAACATCACGGTGCTGGTGCCGACGAAATGGGCATGGTCGAGTTCGACGTTGACCTTCAGGCCGTTGCGCCAGCCGCGCCACGCATCCGCGCCGACGTGTGCCACCACCGGTTCGCTGGACAGCGCCGCGAGGCCGGCGATCTGCCGCTGCGCCGCTGGGCTTGCCGCGAGATTGTGCAGTTCCAGCATTTCGCGCAGCGTCGGCAGCGCTTGCGGCCCGCTGACCAGCGACGCGTGGTTCAGCACGAACTGCGATGCGAGCCGCCAGCGCGAACTGCCGTCGAGCGCCGCGGCGATCTGCGGCGTCGGCCGATGCGCGATGCGCACGGTCGCCACCGGCCCCGGCACTTCGAATGACAGCGCGGCGCCCGGCTCGAGCGCATGCGCGAGATGCCGGTTGGTGCACAGCAGTTCGGCAGTCAGCGTGCGCGCCGCAGGCGTAGCGGGATCGAAGCGCGTATCGACGAAGGTCAGCATGATGTCGCTGCCCGGCCGTGACGGATGCATGCCCGACACGCGCCGCGCGTGCCAGTACAGCGTCGAGCCCATGCCATGATGCACGCCGTAGTAGGGCGGCACTTCGACCACGTCGCGGCCGCTGACCGCGCGCACGGCGCGTACTGCATAGATTTCGCTACTGGCTTCGCGGTGTGCGTCGGGGCTCACGCGCATTTCACGCAGCGTGCCGTCGGGCCGCAGCGGCTCCGACGTGCGGGCGAACAGGTTGATTGCGCTGGTGCAGCCCAGCGCGAAGTCGTGCGTGTGCAGCGTCAGCTTGCCGCCCGGCGCGGCACGCAGGCCGATCAGCAGCTCGACGTGATTGCCGGTGCCAGGCGGCGGCGCGAACGGTAAATCGAAGAACCCGAATTTCTCGGGAAACGCGAAGTATTCGACCAGCAGCCGGCACGCGGGGTGCACGCCGTCTTCGAGCGGCAGCATCGCTTCGCCGTCGCCGAAGCCGACCGGCTCGGGGCGGCCCGGCAGCGCGCGGGTCTTGTCGCCCGGCGCGTGCAGATACACGGCCGATGCATGCGCGCACAACAAATCGTACAAGGCGGCCGCGGTGACCGGTGAGCCGGCTAGCCGCACCCGCAGCTGTTTGATCGGCAGCGCGCCGAACGTGTGCTGACCCGTGCAGCGCAGCGACAGCCGCAACGCGGACTGCAGCGACGCATCGCCGGTGGCCGCCTGCGCCTCTTCCGCATTCAGCAGATGCGCGCGGTGCAGTTCGATCGGCCACAGTGTCACGTCGGCGCAGGTGCGCCAGCGCAGCGTCGTACCGCTCGCCGTGACGTGCTGCAGCGGCGTATCGCGCGGCACCGTATAGCCTTCGGCGACGCTGCCCTGGGTCGGGTCGGTGTCGAACTGCACGATCGTCATCGACGGTAGCGGCCGCGCTGCATACGGATAGAACTGTTCGAGCAGGCCGTCGGTGAGTTCGGAGTATTCGTCGTCGAGGGTGCGCTGGATGCGCGCGGTCAACACCGCGAAACTTTCCAGCAGGCGTTCGACGTGCGGATCGGCGCATTCGCCGGCAGACAGCTGCAGCCGCCGCGCGATCTTCGGATAGCGTTGCGCGAAGTTGTCGCTCGCGCGTCGCAGATAGCTCAGCTCGCGCTGATAGTAGTCGAGCAGCAGATCGTCAAGCGAGTCGTTCATCGACCAATCCGACCGGCTGTCCGTCCACCAGTTGCGCGACGTAGGCGACCCGCGTCATGCCATCGCCGTCGGCGAGGCTGCCCGTGATGCGCAGCTGCAGGCACCACGGCACGTCGGGATCGGGTTCGATCTGCGCGCGCGGCTGCAACAGGCGCGGCTCGAACGCGCGCACCGCTTCGACCACGTCGCGCTCGAGCGCGGCGCGGTCCGCGGCGCGCGCCGCGGAACTGGCGCTCCAGTCGGGCAGGCCGTAATACAGCACGTCGAGCGGCCGGCCGCCGCGCGCCGCGCCGCGGCGCGTGTTCAGCAGCCGCATCAGCTCGGCGCGCACCGACCCGCGCAGTTCGTCGGCGGAAAGCGTGCGCCGCACCTGCGGTTCGTACGACACGAACGGCGCGTCGTCCTGCAGCCGCTCGAACAGCGGCATCGGTGCGACCGGGGGCGCGGGATTGCGCATCGACATGCGTTAGGCCGCCTTGACCATCTTGTTGGCAGCCATGTCCCACGTCGACGCGGCGGTGCCTTCCTTCGAGCCGTCGTCTTTCTGCGTGGTCAGTTCCCACTTGATCTTCGTGAAGTTCAGCGACAGCGTTTCGACCGGCTTGCCGCCCGCGCCGCCCGACACGCTGACGTTGCTCAGCACGACGTTGTTGAGCGTGTACGTGATGAACGGCATGATCTTGCCGTCGCTTTCCGCCGCATTGCGGCCGACGATCACGGTGGCGGTCGGGATTGCCTTGCCGCCGCAGCAGTACTCGTTCAGCGTCGGCGTCGACACGTCGACGAACTTCGTCACGGTGAATTCGCCGACGTGCGGCTTGCCTGACGTGCGTTCGGAATTGCTGACGTCGTTGGTGACCTGCATCGCGACGTTATGGCTAAACGACATCAACTCGATCTTGTCGGTATAGCCCTCGAGCGTGCACTCGCCCTTGATGTCGCTGCCGAGATCCAGAATGATCGAATCCATGGTTGCGCTCCTGAAATGTATAAAAGCGGCGCGTGCCCGGCGGGCCGCGTCGCGCGATAGGGGTTATCGGTGTCGATGCCGGCTCGCGCCGGCATCGAAGCGGGTATCGAGCTCAGGCGGCGGCCGGCGGCGGCAGCGTGGCGACGAGCCGGATCGACGCGGTCAATTCCTCGAGCTGGAAGTGCGGCCGCAGGAACACCGTGGCGCGATACGCCCCCGGCTTGCCGGCCACCTCGGTCACGTCGACGCGTGCTTCGCGCAACGGGTATTGCGCCTTGATTTCCTGCGGCGCATTGTCGTTGACCAGCACGTAGTCGGCAATCCACGTGTTCAGGTACTGGCGCACGTTGTCGCGCGTCATGAAGCTGCCGACCTTGTCGCGCATGATCACCTTGATGTAGTGCGCGAAACGCGACGCGGCCAGCACGTACGGCAGCATCGCGGAGATCCGTGCATTGGCGGTCGCTTCGTTGGTGTTGTACGCCACCGGCTTGTTGGCGGTCTGGCCGCCGAAGAACACCGCGAGGCCTTCGTTCTTCTTGTGGCAAAGCGCGATAAAGCCGAGCGAATCGAGTTCCTTTTCGCGGCGGTCGGTGATCGACACTTCGGTCGGGCACTTCATCGCCTTGTCGCCGGCAGCCGTCTGGAAGATATGGTCGGGCAGCTTCTCGACCGCGCCGCCGCCTTCCACGCCGCGAATTGCCGCGCACCAGCTGTACTTCGCGAACGCATTGGTGATGCGCTGGCCGAGTGCGTAAGCCGCGTTGCCCCACAGGTATTTCGAGTGATCGCTGCCGTCGACGCTTTCGACGAAGTTCATGCCTTCGACCGGATTGCTGTCCGGATGATACGGACGGCGCATCAGCACATGCGGCAGCGTCAGCGCGACGTAGCGCGAGTCTTCGCTCTTGCGGAATTCGCGCCAGCGGTGCATGTCGATGGTTTCGAACACCTTCGACAGATCGCGCGGCACGCCGAGTTCGGTGAAGCTGCCCATGTCGAACAGCTGCGGATGCGCCGCCGAGATGAACGGCGCGTGCGCGGCCGCGGCCACCTGCGCGAGTTTCTCCAGCAGCCCGAGGTCCGGGTTCTGGCGCGAGAAGTAGTAATCGCCGATCAGCACGCTGAACGGATTGCCGCCGAAGGTGCCGTATTCCTCTTCGTAGATCTTCTTGAACAGCGCGCTGGTGTCGACGTCGATGGCTTTTTCGAGGTCGTTCTGCAGGTCTTTCTTCGACGCGTTCAGCAAACGCAGCTTCAGGCGCGTGCTGGTTTCGGTGTTCTGCACCATGTAATGCAGACCGCGCCACGACGACTCGAGCGCCTGCATGTCCGGGTGATGCAGCACCGCGTTCATCTGTTCGCTGATCAGCTCGTCGATCTTCCTGATGTGCGCGTTGATCATCGCGACGGTATCGCGGCTGACCGTCATGTTCTTGTCGAGCACCTGCAGCGCGAATTCGGCCAGCAGTTCGCGGGCGTGCTGCTGCTGCTCTTCGTCGTGGGCCATACGGCCTTCCTGCACGATACGGTCGAGCAGGTTCAGCGTTTCGGTTTGCGCGGGCGCGGCCGCGGCTTGGATATCGGACATGGTCGTCCCCTAAGGAAGCGGAGCTTGGGCTTGGTTCGGTCTAGGCTAAGTTGGCGCGTGACTGGCGCTTAAGCGTGCTCAGGCGTGCCTAAGCCCGCACAAGCGCTTTTAGTCGCGCTCAGGTCGCGGCAGGCGCGTCGCCGGCGGGCGCATCGCCGCCGCCTTCCGGCGCCGGCAACTGTCCAACCGGTTTGTCCTGCGGATGCGCAGCCTTGATTTCCGTCAGCCCTTGCGTGTTGTGCACCACTTCCTGCAGCAGCTTGTCGAGCTCGTCGTTGCCGTCGAGCTTGGTCAGCAGGTCGCGCAACCGCAGACGTGCGTCGTACAGCTGCTTCAACGGGGCGATCTGCTGCACGATCTTGACCGGATCGAAGTCGTCGATGTGCTCGAACTTCAGCGCGAGATTGATCTTGCTGCCGTCGGCCGCAAGCGTGTTGTCGACCTGCAGCGTGGCGCGCGGGCCGATCGATTTCATCACTTCGTTGAAGTTGTCGCGGTCGATATCGACAAAGCGGCGCTCCGTCATTTTCGGCAGCGGCTGTTCGGGGTTGCCCGACAGATCCGCAAGAATGCCGACGACGAGCGGCAGTTCCCGCTTCTCGATGGCATTGCCGGTTTCGACGTCGTACGTGATCTGCACGCGCGGTGGGCGGTTCCTTTCGAACCAGTGTTGGGTACTGTCGGCCATGGTCACCTCAGCGGGAATCTTGTTATTGCCTTGAATGCGCGAGACGCGCGCCTTTCGCCTTTTTTTGCCTATTTTTCTTTGTTCGGCGGCATACCGGCTTTGCGCGGCCGACTTGCTCGGCACGAACGCAGCAGACAACCATGCAGCCGCCCGGTTATTGCACTTGCATATACGACGTACTGCAGGACTGCACCGGTTGGCGCGTGTGGAGGTGTCAGACGGGCCTGCACTGCTGCCTGACCCGGCACCTCGAAAAGAGCCCCGGAAGCGCTGCCGTTAAACGGAACACCAGGCGGAACACCAAGGAACCTTCAAGGAACTTGCAAAAGAAACTTGAAAAATTCCGCCGGCAGCATAAATATCTGACGAAAAGACTCTACGATAGTCTGAGGCGAATTTCAAACAAAATTTATGTGACGTGCAAGTCCTTTCTTTTGAAAGGCATTGCAACGTCTTTCGACTGCCGCGCCAAGCCGCTTTGCACTTTTTTGGCGAGCGGCATGCTGCAAATGCAAACGATGATTGCAACGCGCATAGCGGTACTTGTAGACTACGCGCGGCGCGACTGCCTTGCGCCGGCTGGCAACACGATTAGAACCAGAAACGAATAGAACGGATGCCGGTATTGCGTGCGGCATCGCATCGCACAGTAAGAGGGGGTAGCCAAGTGATGACCGCGTTGCGATCCGCTGGCCTGCGGCGTGCCGGGGCACCGGCCGGCCGCCGCCTATCCCTGCCCGGGTATCGGTTTCAGCTTGGGCTTTCGCTCCCGCTCGTCGCCGCAGTGTGCGTCGTGCTGTGCCTGCTGTCGGCCTGCTCCGCTTCGCTGCCGCGCGTCAACGTCGATACGCTGTCGATCAGCGTGGCGACCCAGGCGAATCTCGATACGCCGATTCCCGTCGATGCCGTGCTGGTGCGCAATCCTCAATTGTTCGACATGCTGCTCGGTCTGCCTTCGGCGAAGTGGTTCGCGCAGCGCGACCAGCTGCGGCGCGATTACCCAAAAGACCTGAACGTGCTGTCCTATGAGGTGGTGCCCGGCCAGCAGATCATCGATAGCAAGTTCGCGTTCGATGGCCAGCGCGCCGCCGGCGTGCTGGTGTTCGCCGGCTACCAGACGCCCGGCGCGCACCGCGTGCGGCTCGACGGCGGGCCGCCGCGCGCGTTGCTGCAACTGGGCGACCAGGACCTGCAACTGCTGAGCCAGAGCGGACGATGAGCAGGCCATGACACGAAGCGCGCCGCGCGCGGCGCAGCGCTAACGAGGGCGGGCCGCGCCGCGGCCCTGCGAAGCCGGCCAGACCAACGGCATAACTGACATGCGAAACCTCTTTCCCGATCCGACCTGCTGGTTCGAAGGAATGCCGTTGCTGCCGCAACATTTCCAGACCCAGGCACTGCATGCGGCCGGCCACGCGGCGCTGCTCGCCGGTGCTGCGCGGCCGCATTTCTGGGGCGTGCTGGCGCTCGAACATGAAGAGGCCGGCCTCGCGGAAGGGCTGGTACGCATCACCGCGCTCGATGCGGTGCTGGCCGACGGCCTTGCGATTCGCCATAGTCCCGACGATCCGGTGCTGCAGGTCGACGTGCGCGATGCATTCAGCTCGCCCGAGCAGACCGTCACCGTGTATCTGGCGGTGCCCCCGCTGTATCGCGGCGGGCAGCTCGACCAGCGCGGCGCGCGCTACCGGCAGGAGGAGCGCGTCGACGTGCCGGACCTGAATGCGGGCGCCGAGCCGGCCAGTGTCGTGACGTGGCGGCCGCGCCTGCATCTGATGACCGATCTCGGCAATCACGAATACGACCGCTTGCCGCTGATGCGTTTGCGGCAGCAGGGCGGCGGCGTCGCGTTGACCGAATATGCCGCGCCGTGCCCGGTGGTGAAGCCGGATGCGCCGCTCGGCCAGCGCGTGATGCGTATGGCGCTGCGGGCCCGCGAGAAGTGCGTATTTCTGGCCGGCCGGCTCGATGCGGCGCGGCACGCGGGCGAACTGGACGACGCCGCGCAGATCGAGCGGCAACTGGGCGCATTGTGGATGCGCCTGCCGGAAGTGGAAGCCGCGCTGCTGTCGCGCGCCGTGCATCCGGTCGATCTGCACCGGATTCTCGCCGGCATGGCCGGCTCGCTCGCGAGCCTGCGCCCCGAGCGCGGCGTGCCGGGTTTCCCGCCGTTCGACTACATGGAACTGCTGGCTTCGTTCGAGCCGCTGCTCGACTGGATCGACGATGCGTTGTCGACGGTGCGCCAGGGTTATCGCGTGCGCCACTTTACCGAGGAAGCCGGCGGCTTCTGGATCGGGCCGCCGTTCGACAACGGCACGCCGCAGCCGGAACTGGTGATCGGCCTGCGCATGCCGGCCGACGCGGGCGAGCGCGATGCCGGCGCATGGCTCGACCAGACCGTGGTGGCGTCGCGCCCGCACGTGCCGACGCTGGCGCGCCAGCGTATGCGCGGCCTCGCGCGGCGGCGCCTCGCGCGCGAAGAGCGGGCCGCCTATAGCGCCGGCGACGACACCGCGATGTTCGCGCTGGTGCTCGACGACGCGTGGTTCGACCCGACCCAGCCGCTGGTGATCGACGTGCGCGCCGGCACTGCGGGCGTCGCGCCGTGGGCGGTGCAGCTATTCACGCCGAGCGCCGATACGGAGTCACGCGCCGATCAACGCACCGATCAACGCGCGGACAGTGGCGCCGCGCGCCCGGGACGTCACGGCGATGAGTGACTACAGCGTGCTGCCGGGCGATGACCGAACGCCGCTGATGCGCGCGTTCGTCGGCGCCTTCGAGCACGCGACCAACGCGCGCGCCGCGCTTGCGCGCAGCGGCGCCGCCGACACGCTCGAGCCGCCCGCCTATGCGGACGCCTTGGCCGAGCAGCTGGCGGGCGCGACGCGCCGGCTGGCGCGCGAAGCGATGGCATGGACCGGCGCGGCTGGCGAAGCGGACATCGCCGCCGTGCAGTACGCGTTCGTCGCGCTGCTGGACGAACAACTGCTGTTTTCCGATTGGCCCGGCAGTAGCGCATGGGATGCGCGGCCGCTGGAGACCCGCATCTTCGGCACGCGCGCCGCCGGCGAGCGTTTGCCCGATGCGATCGAAGCGCTGCTGGCGCAGCGCGATCCGGCGCAGCGCGATCTCGCCAATGTGTATCTCGCGTGCCTGACGCTTGGCTTCAAGGGCCGTTTGCGCGGTGCGGAAGGTGCGCTGCGGCACGACCAGCTGCGGCATGCGCTGTTCGCGTTCGCGATGCAGCGCGATGCGCAGCCCACGCGCGTGGCCGCGCCGCTCGAGCGCACCGGGCTCGCGCCGCGCCGCGCGGTAATGCTCACGCAGATGTTTCCTGACGTTGCGCGCTTTATGCTGCTGCTGGCGGTGGGTATTTGCGTGCTGCTCGGCATATCGCACGGGTTGTGGGAGTTTGCTGCGGCGCGTGTGCGCCCCGCGCTCGAGCAGTTTCAGGCGGTGGCGATCGTCGACTTGCGGCCTCCGGCGACGGCGGGTACTAGCGTGTCCGGCGTGGTGATGCGGGTGCCGGCGGCAGCGCGCGCGCCGGGTGCGGCTAGCACGGCGGCGGGTGCTGCGCCGGGAGCGGAGGCGGGCGAGGCCGATGGCGCATCGGCGCCGGCAGCCGTTCCTCAATCGGGCTCGCAGTCGACTCCGCAATCGGGCGCGTGGTCGGGCTCGCAGTCGGCTCCGCAGTCGGGTGCGTGGTCGGGCTCGCAGTCAGCCCCGCAGTCGCGTTCGCAATCCAGCTCACAACCCGTTCCACAACCGCCCCCGCGGTCGACTCCACCCTCCGCCGCGCCCGCCGCGCCGACCGTCGAAACCCCCTCCAACGCCGCGCTCGTGGTGCGCACCGTCGTGCCCGCACCCGGAGGCACGCGATGAACCTGATCGTCGTTCTGCTCGGCCTGATCGCGCTGCTGCTGTGCGGACTGGTTGTGTTCGCAATCATCCAGTGGCGACGCCGCTACCAGGACCAGACGCCGCTGCGCACGTTCGGCGCGGCGATTCGCTCGGCACATACCGCGATGGGCGTGCGCGATGCCTATTCGATTCCGCGCGTGCTGGCCACCGGCGAGCCCGCCGCGCTCGACGCGCTGTCGCGCAGCTGGCGGCTGTCGCCGCTCGGCGAAGCGGGCTGGTTCGGCCGGCTGTGGAACGACGCCGAAGGGCTGCTGATCGCCGAGCCGCACGACGCGCTGGCCGCGCCGCCCGCCGACCGTCAGCTCGGTGCGTGGCGCCGGCTGCTGCGCGCGCTGCTGCGCAATCGTCCGGGCCGGCCGCTCGACGCGATCCTGTGGGTGATCTCGGTCGACGCGCTGATCGACGAAACCGGCGCGCCGCGCGAGATGAGCGCCGCCGCGCTCGAAACCTCGCGCAAGCTGGTCGCGCTGCAGCGCCAGTTCGGGCTGATGCTGCCGCTTTACATCGTGATCAGCGGCTGCGATGCGCTCGACGGTTTCGATGCGCTGGCCGCGGGGCTCGAGCGCGCCGCGGCGGGCAGCACGCCGCTCGGCTGGGCCTCGCCGTATGCGCCGAAGCGTCCTTACGAAGAGGCATGGCTCGACGAGGCCTTTGCCGCAATGCGTGCGGCGCTGGCCGAAACGATCACCGAGCTGGGCGCCGTCGACGGCAATCTCGATGCCGCGCTGTTCCTGCTGCCGCAGCGGCTGGACCGGCTGCGCGTACCGTTGCGCGAGCGCATCGATCTGACGCTGCGCGGTGCAGCCGACGGCACCGCGCCGTTGCTGCGCGGCATCTATTGCGTCGGCGCGGTGCCCGCGCCGCAACCGGTCGAGGCGGGCGCCGCAGCGCTCGGCGTAGCCGGTGCATCGGCCGCCGCTGCGCTTCCTGCGGGCCTTGCCGCCGAACGCGCACGGCGTGCCGCGCCGGCCTTTTCGTCGCGGCTGTGGCACGACGTGCTGCTGTCCGGCCAGGGGCTCGCGACGCCGATTCCGCGCGTGCTGGCGCTGCGCATGCGCCGGCACCGCGTCGCGACGATCGTCGCCGCGGTGTTCGCGGTGTGCTGGTGCGTGGCGCTCGGCGTGTCGGCGTGGCATCTGCGCAGCGACGCGAACGCGCTGGCTGCCGGCCTCGATGCGCTGACCGTGGCCGGCACCGAGTATCACGATTCGGACAAGGGCGACGCCGCCACCGCGAAAGCGCTGAGCAGCGTCGCCAACACGCTGACCAGGGTGCCGCGCTGGCGCATCACGTCGCCATACATGCCGCTGTCGTTCGTGATGCTCGAGCGGCAGTTGCGCGATGCCGAACGGCACATGTTGAGCGGCCTCGTATTCGCGCCGTTGCGCGACCGCTTCACGGCACGGCTGATGCAGCTCGACTGCACGCCGTCCACCGCCGCTGCGCAGGACGACGCGCAGCAGACGCCGACGCGGCCGCAGGACTTCCCGGAATACGTGCTGGGCGCGCAACTGGTGTCGAATGCCGCGCAGGCCGAACATCTGATCGCGCGCTTCAACGAACTGGTGCAGTCCGGCAGCGGCAACGTCGCGCTGCTTGCACAGCTGATGCGCGAGGCCGCCGGCGTGCAGCTCGACGCCGAGCACGTCGCCGATCGCGATAGCGTCAACGAGGCGATTCGCGACACGGTGGCGCTGCGCGGCATGATCTCGCTGAACGGCAAGGATGCGCTGGCGGCGCGGCAGCACACCAGCGCCTGCTTCGAAGAGGCCTTCGACGCATGGTTCGACCGCGTCTACGCCGATTCGACGCTGACCGTCAACGCCGCGCAGGTACAGAACACGCTGACCACGCTGCGCGCGCCCGGCGCGACGCCCGCCGATTCGGTGCTGGCCGATCTGGGCACGCGCATCGATACGCTCGCGGCCCAGGTCGACACCGCCAACCACGGCTGGGCCGGCGCGCGCGGCAAGGAACTGGTGCCGGGCCTGACCGGCCTGTTCGATACCGCGCGGCATCTGCGGCTGATCGGCGAGGCGCCGGTCGACGCGGTGCAGGCGCACGAGCAGGCCGAGCAGAACGCGTTCGCCGCGCGCTGGCTGGCCAACGGCAATCTGCCGAGCGTGCTGAGCGCATCGCAGGCCAACGGGCTGCAGCTCGCGCCCGATCTGCCGCCGCTGCGCGATGCGCTGCGTACGTTGCTCGCGCAACCGTTCGTCGCGACCTCGGGCAACGGCAGCGCGTCGATCCGCAGTGTCGATGCGGCCAGCGTGCAGCGTGCGCTGGCGGTGTTGCCGGCCTATCGGCAATACGTCGGCGGCCCGCTCGCGCAGGCGCCGGACGCGTATCGCCCGGCCTTGCTGGCGGCGGCCGGCAACGATGCGGTGCACAGCATGGTCGGCGCCCTCGCGGTGCCGCAATCGCAGGCCGCGCAGCGCGATGCCGGTTCGGCCGCCGATGCGGCGCTGCAGTTCGATGCGCTGCGCAAGAGCGCGCTCGATCTGATCGCCGCATTCGATTCGCTGGGCCGCGACGATCTGGCCACCAGTGTCGCGCTGCATGTCAGCGATGCAGCGCTCGACGTGCTGCGCAGCGCCGACGCGCAACTGCAGGCGTTAGCGCCGTTCCGTCCGGTGGGCGGCGATTTTTCGAGCTGGAACGGCAGCCCGGGCGGTTCGCTGCGCGCCTTCGGCGCAGCCACGCCGCAGGCGCTGCAAAGCTATCTGGCCGCGCAATCCGCGGCGGTGGCCGATACCGCCGGCACCGCGGCGAGCGCGCTCGACTGGCTCAATGCGCAAAAGCAGCCGCTCGAGCCGGCCGACTCGCGGCTGGTGGCGCGCTGGCGCGCGCTCAGCGCCGACCTCGCGCAGTATCGCGCGAAGAGCCCGGCCAGCGCGATGGTCGCGGTGCCGTCGATCATCGCCGATCAGCTCGACAAGCTGGACGTCGACAATTGCAGCGCGGCGCTCGCGCAAATCGACGTGCCGTCGGTGGGCGACATCGTGTCGAATGCCGGCATCAACCTCGTGTCGTCGGCGCGCGAGCAGTGCTTCCGTTTGCAGATGGGCGACGGCATGCAGGCATACGAGCAGATTCGCAGTTATTTCGCGCGCTATCTGGCGGGGCGTTTTCCGTTCGCGGCGGATGCCGCCGCGCCGGCCGCCGATCTGCGCCAGACCGCCGCGTTCGTCGCGCTGCTCGACAAGGAACTCGCCGATGCGCAGCGCGGCTTCACGGCAGCGGCCGCAGTCGGGCGCGGGCGTCCTGACAGCATGCAGTTCCTGACGCAGCTCGCGCATGCGAAGCCGTGGCTCGATGCGCTGGTCGCGCGGGGCGCCGACGGCACGCTGCAGGGCTTCGAAGTGAGCGTTGAATGGCGTACCGATCGCGCGGACGAGATCGGCGCCGATCAGGTGATCGAATGGAAGCTGGTGAGCGGCGGCGATCAATGGACGTACCCGTCGTCGGGCGCGCCGCCGCTGCGCTGGAAACCCGGTCTGCCGGTGTCGCTGAGCCTGCGCTGGGCCAAGGATTCCCCGTGGCGGCCGATGCTCGATGCGGCGCAGCCGACGCTGTCGAGCGAACAGGACGTGGCCGCATGGAACAACGGCGACGCGTGGTCGCTGCTGCGCCTCGTGCGCGCGCATCAGCTGCAAAGCGATACGGAGCTGGTCAGCGCGTCGACCAATGCCGCGCCGGCGATCCCGGCGCGCCTGATGCTCGCCTTGCCGGTGCACGATCGCAGCGGCGAGGTCCAGACCGCGCGGATGTATCTGCGCGTGGGCTTTATCGGCGCGGCGAAGACGCCGCAGGCGATTCCCGATCTGCCGGTGGCCGCGCCGACCTACGACGGCACCGGCGGTGTGACGACCCGAACGAGGAGCTGGCCGATGCCGACTTCGCAAAGCGTAGTGGGGCGCGGATGAATCCGGACTACGCGATCGAAGCACTGTTGCAGCCGATTGCGGGCGATGCGCGCGGCGGCATCTCGCTGCTGCACGACCCGCAATTCGATGCGATCCGCAGCGCGCGCCGCGAAGACGATGCTAGCCTGCCGACCGGCATCTGGCAGACCGACCTGAAGGTGGCCGACTGGCGCGCCGTCGAAGCGGGCTGCCGGCGGCTTTTGGCCGAACGCAGCAAGGACCTGACGCTGGCCGCGTGGCTCGGCGAGAGCTGGCTGCATCTGTATGGCTGGCAGGCGCTGCCGCATTGTTTCGCGTTGCTGACCGAGCTGTGCGAGCGCTTCTGGGACGATCTGCATCCGCTGCCGCGCGACGGCGACCAGGGTTATCGCGCCGCGCCGCTTGCGTGGCTCGGCAACGCGTACGCAGATCTGTTGGCCGCGCGCGTCGAGCTGTTCGAAGGCCGCGACGAGATGCGCGGCACGCTTGCGCAATGGCGCGCGGCGCAGCGCGAAGCGCTGACCGCGCGGGCGCGCCAGGATGTGCCCGCGGCCAAACGCGAGGCCGCCGAACGCGCCGCCGCTAAGCTGACCGAAGCGGCGCGCGCGGCTTCGCCCGAGCTGATGCAGCAGCACTATGCGGCGCTCGCCGCGGCCCGCACGTTGATCGAGCGGCTCGACGCATGGTGCACGCCGCGGCTTGGCGACGAAGCGCCGAGCTTCGCCACGCTGGTCAAGACGATCGGCGATGCAGAACTTGTCCTGATGGAGTGCCTCGCGATGCATCCGAATGTTCCGCCGCCGGCAGCGGCTGCCGCGGCCGATGCGAGCGCCGCTGGCGACGC
>Ga0310813_10000400_pt1 | contig 27969 bp, 19 predicted proteins | sample YN3metagenome_FD_203086 | JGI IMG/M metagenome (GOLD analysis project Ga0310813, IMG submission 203086) | Soil microbial communities from experimental microcosm in Duke University, North Carolina, United States - YN3 | ecosystem: Engineered > Artificial ecosystem > Soil microcosm > Unclassified...
GGTGAAGCTGAAGGACGTGGCGCGCACGGAGCTGGGCCAGGAGTACTACAAGTCCTTCGGCCGTCTCAACGGAGGACCCGCCGGCGTGCTCGCCGTCTACCTGCTGCCCGGCGCCAATCAGGTGGAGTCCGCGAAGGGCATCTACAAAACCCTTGAGGACCTCAAGAAGAACTTCCCGGAGGACGTGGACTACAAGATCGTCTACGACACGACGCCGGCCGTGACGGCCTCCATCGACGAGATCGTCCACACGCTGGTCGAAGCCATCATCCTGGTCCTCCTCGTCGTCTTCATCTTCCTGCAGAACGTCCGCGCCACCCTGATTCCCCTGCTGGCCGTGCCGGTCTCGCTGCTGGGCGCCTTCATTTTCTTCCCGCTGCTGGGCTTCAGCATCAATACGCTGTCGATGTTCGGCCTCGTGCTGGCGATCGGCATCGTGGTCGACGACGCGATCGTCGTGGTCGAGGCCGTCATGCACCACATCGAGCACGGCATGGCGCCGGTCGACGCGGCCAAGAGGGCCATGCAGGAGGTGTCCGGGCCCGTCATCGGGATCGCGCTGATCTTCACGGCGGTGTTCGTGCCCGTCGCGTTCATGGGCGGCCTGACCGGGCGCCTCTACCAGCAGTTCGCCCTGACGATCGCGGCCTCAGTGCTGATCTCGGCGTTCAACGCGCTTTCGCTGAGTCCGGCGCTCGCGGCGCTCTTCCTCCGGCCCCCGAAGAAGAAGAAGGGCCCGGTGGGGAAGGCGTTCGGCGCCTTCAACTGGGCCTTCGACCGGACGACGAACGGGTACGTCCGCGGGGCGGGGATGCTCGCGCGTCGCGCGTTCCTTACCCTCATCGTCCTGGCCGTGGTGGGCTTCGGCGTCTTCCAGCTGGGCGGCGTCCTGCCCAAGGGCTTCGTCCCCGACGAGGACCAGGGGTTGATCATCGTGAACGTGAAGCTGCCCAACGCCTCGTCGCTGGACCGCACCGACCGGGTCTGCCGCAAGATCGAGGAGATCATGAAGCGTGCCCCGGGCGTGGAGGCGTTCAACACGATCGGCGGCCTGGGCATGCTGAACAACACGTTCACGACGAACGTGGCATCGATCCTCGTGAGAATGAAGCCGTGGCACGAGCGCAAGGATCGCGAGCTGCAGCAGCCGGCGGTGCTGGCCTGGCTCAAGAAGGAGCTGGCCGCGCTGCCCGATGCCATCGCGTTCCCGTTCTCCATCCCGCCGCTGCCGGGCTTCGGGGCGGCGTCGGGATTCAACTTCATCCTCCAGGACCGCAGCGGCACCATGAGCGTGGCCGAGCTCGGGATCCAGTCGTCCCGCTTCCTCACGGAGGCGCGGAAGCGGCCGGAGCTGGCCAACGTGTTCTCGGCCTTCGACCCCACCTCGCCGCAGCTGGCCGTCGACGTCGACCGCGACCTGGCGCGCAAGCTCGGGCTGCCGATCAACGACGTGTACTCGTCCCTCTCCACCCTCATCGGCGCGTCCTACGCGAACGACTTCAACCGCTTCGGCCGCCTCTACCGGGTCTTCGTCCAGGCGGAGGGCGATTTCCGCGCGAGGCCGGAAGACCTCGGCCGCTACTACGTGCGCAGCGCGACGACGAACGCGATGGTCCCGCTCTCAACGGTTGCGAAGGTCACCCCGCTCTCGGGCACGGAGCTCACGATGCGGTTCAACCTGTTCCGCTCGGTCGAGATCACCGGGAACCCCGCGCCGGGATACACGTCGGGCCAGGCGTCGGAAGCCCTCGAGGCCGTGGCCAAGGAGGTCCTCCCTCGCGAGATGGGATTCGCCTACTCGGGCCTCTCGTACCAGGAGAAAACCGCGCCCGCGTCCGCTCCCACGTTCCTGATGGCGGTGATCTTCGTGTTCCTGCTGCTGGCGGCGATGTACGAGAGCTGGACGATGCCCTTCGCCGTGCTCCTGGGCACGCCGCTGGTCATGTTCGGGGCGTTCTTCGGCATCTGGCTCCAGGGCCTCGAGAACAACGTGTTCGTGCAGGTCGGCCTGATCATGCTCATCGGCCTGGCCGCCAAGAACGCGATCCTGATCGTGGAGTTCGCCAAGATGCAGCGGGACCAGGGGAAACCCGCCTACGAGGCCGCGATGGAGGCCGCGAAGCTTCGCTTCCGCCCGATCCTGATGACGGCGTTCGCCTTCATCCTCGGCGTCGTCCCGTTGATGCTCGCGTCGGGCGCCGGCGCCGTGTCCCGCGTCATCATGGGCACCGCCGTGTTCTGGGGCATGCTGTTCGCCACCGTGGCGGGCGTCTTCATCATCCCCGGCCTCTACGTGTTCATGGAGAAGTTCTCGCGGCGGGGGAAGAAGGTCGTCCAGGAGCTGCCGCCGCCGGTGCCGGCTCCGGAGCGGGGGCACTAGGATGCGGCGTGTCCTCCCGCTCGCCCTGATCGTCGCGGCCTCCTGCAGCGTCGGGCCCGACTACCAACGACCGCGCGTGGACGCGCCGGCCGCCTGGCAGGACGGCAAGGCGGAGGCCGCATCGCTCGCGGACCTCGAGTGGTGGAAGCTCTTCGGCGACCCGGTCCTGAACGAACTCGTCGGAAGCGCGTTGCAGGCGAACTATGACGTCAGGCTGGCCCTGGAGAGAGTGGCCGAGGTGCGGGCGCGTCTGGGGTTCGTGAAGGCGGAGTTCTATCCGCGGCTCGACGGAGCCGCGGCGGCGGGGGTCGTGCGCCAGTCCCGCCGGGAGAGTCCCCTGGCGCCCCTGATTCGCGACGCGGACTACCAGACGTACCAGCTCTTCGGAGCGATGTCCTGGGAGCTCGACCTCTTCGGCCGGATCCGCCGGGCCACCGAGGCGGAGCGGGCGGCCCTGGCGGCGTCCGAGGAGGACGTCCGCGCCGCCATGGTGTCGGTCATCGCCGAGGCGTCCACCGCGTACCTGGACGTCCGCGACCTGGACGCGCGCGTCGGCATCGCCAAGGGAACGGTCGAGTCTCGAAAAGGTTACGTCGACATGGCGCGGCTCCGCTGGGAAGGGGGGAAGACCTCCGAGCTGGATTTCCGGCAGGCAGAGGCGGAGCTGGCGCGCACGGAGTCCGTCCTCACGGACCTCGAGCGGCAGCGGACGCAGCGGGAGCTCGACCTGGCGTTCCTCCTGGGTCGGAACCCCAGCATCATCCCGCGCGGGAAGACCCTGGATGCACTGCCGCTGCCGCCGCAGATCCCCACGGGGCTGCCGTCGGACCTGTTGCAGCGGCGGCCCGACATCCGCTCCGCCGAGAAACAGCTCGCCTCCGCCAACGCCCGCATCGGCGAAGCCCGGGCGCTCATGTACCCGACGATCACCCTGACGGGACACGCCGGCTATGCCAGCATCCGGCTCTCGGACTTCCTCAAGAGCCCCTCCGGCTTCTGGGACCTCATCGGGGGCGTCACGGCGCCGATCTGGGACTGGGGCAAGAACCAGGCGCGCGTGGACGAGACCGAGGCCCGCATGCGGCAGGCCGTGATTCTTTACGAGCGGTCCATCCGCCAGGCGTTTCGCGACGTCGAGGACGCGCTCGCCGCCTACCGGAAATCGACCGAGAGGCTGGCGAGCAGCGGACGGCGGGTCACGGCCCAGAGGAGCGTGCTGACGCTCTCGGAGTCGCGCTACCGGGGCGGAGTCTCCCCGTACCTCGAGGTGCTGGACGCGCAGCGGGAGTTGTTCAACGCCGAGCTGGAACAGGCGTCGACCCGCCGGGACCAGCTGGTGGCCCTGGTGCAGCTCTATCGCGCGCTCGGCGGCGGCTGGGACAAACAGCCCCCCGCGGCACCCCAATGATCCCTCCGACGCGTGTCGGCGATCGCGGGTGAATTGTCGCTTCTTCCTTTTAGTGGAAATCCTGCTGGGGTAGGGGTATGAGCTGGATCGTCGACACGCTGAGGGCCTACCCGGAGATCGCGATCTTCTTCACCCTCGCGATCGGGTTCTTCATCGGCAGCCTGAAGTTCGGGAAGTTCACGCTCGGAAGCGTGACCGGGGTGCTCCTGGCCGGCGTCCTCATCGGCCAGCTCCACATCACGATCTCGCCGAACGTCAAATCGGTCTTCTTCCTGATGTTCCTCTTCGCGGTCGGCTACAGCGTCGGGCCGCAGTTCTTCCGGGGCTTGAAGAAGGACGGGATTCCCTACGCGCTCTTCGCCCTGCTGCTCTGCGGCGCCTGCCTGGTGTCGGCCATGGCGGCGGCGGTGCTGCTCCACTACAACGTCGGGCAGGCGGCGGGGCTGCTCTCCGGCGCTTGCACGATCTCGGCCGTGCTCGGCGTGGCCACGGATTCGATCAACCAGCTCGACAAATCCCCGGAAGAGAAGAAGGTCCTCCTGGACGCGATGCCGATCGCCTACGCGGTCACCTATCTGTTCGGCACCGCAGGCGCGGCCTGGTTTTTGGCCAGCATCGGACCGAAAGTCCTCGGCGGCAACCTCGTCCAGGCCTGCAAGGAGCTCGAGGAGAAGATGGGAGAGGGCGAGGAGGAGCCCGGCGTCATTTCGGCCTACGCGCGCTTCGTCGCGCGGACCTACCGCCTGGCCAATCCGGAACTCTCCGGAAAGACGGTGGAGGATTTCGAGCGGCACTTCGCGGCGCTCTCGGGATCCCAGCGGGCCTTCGTCGAGCGGATCCGGCACGGCGGGCGGATCGCGGACGCTGCTCCCAGCATGACTCTCCTGGAGGGGGATGTGCTCGCGCTGGCGGGCAACCGGGAGCTGCTCCTGGAGCATCACGAGTCGATCGGCCCGGAGGTGCAGGACCAGGAACTGCTCGACTTCCCGGCGGAAGTCCTGGACGTCGTGCTGACCAACGGCGCGCTGGTCGGGAAGACCCTGAAGGAGATCGTGGAATCCGACATCGGGACCGACCTCCGAGGTGTCTTCCTGCGGGGACTGCAGCGCGCGGGCCAGGAGATCCCGATCCACGCGGGAACGGTCGCCGACCGCGGCGACGTGTTCCAGATCGTCGGGAGCAGGCTCAACGTCGACCGCGTGTCCCGGATCCTGGGCTACGCCGACCGCGCGACGGACAAGACCAACGTGGTGATGATGGCGCTGGGCATCGCGCTCGGGGCCGTCCTGGGGGCGATCTCGATCAAGGTCGGGAAGATTCCGCTGAGTCTGAGTACCAGCGGCGGGGCGCTCCTGGGCGGACTGATCTGCGGCTGGCTGCGCTCCGTGCACCGCACGTTCGGGCGCATCCCCGGCCCGGCCCTCTGGGTGCTCAACAACATCGGCCTGACCGCCTTCATCGCCGTCGTCGGCATCAGCGCCGGGCCGAGCTTCTTCTCCGGCCTCAAGGAGTCCGGCATCAGCCTGCTCCTGGCGGGGATCTTCGTGACCTGCGTGCCTCTGCTGGTCGGCCTCCTGGCCGGGCGCTACCTCTTCCGGTTTCACCCTGCGATCACCTTGGGAGCCTGCGCGGGGGCCCGAACGACGACGGCGGCGCTGGGCGCCATTCAAGACGCCTGCAAGAGCAAGATTCCCGCCATCGGCTACACCGTCCCCTATGCCGTCGGCAACATGCTGCTGATCACCTGGGGAGTCGTGATCGTGGCGCTGCTTCATTGAGCCTCCGCCCTCGCGGCGGCCGACCGGAGAGACCAGGATGATCGAACGGGTGCGATCCTACGGAGGGGAGCGGCGGGCGAAGGTCTCGGACGAGCCGCCGACGGGGCCCGGCATGGACCTGAAGGATTTCTTCAGCGCCGCAGAGGCCCGGCTGGACCGCTGGCAGCGGCTCAACAGCGTCGCGAAGGCGCTCGCCCAGCCCTCCGCGACCGAGGCCCTGCGCGTCCAGGCGGCGACCCTGCTGCGGGAACTGGATCCTCTGGAGAGCTATTGGGCTTACCCGGGGCCCGTCATGATGGCGGAACTCCGCGCCGCCCTCGAGGGCGGCAGCGTCCCGTCGTTCTCCCGACGGGTCGAACGGATCAGCCGGGCCTTGCTTCGCGGGACCTACCGGCACGATCCGGGCGTCTGGGAGTCCGAGGAAGAGGCGGAGGAGGAGAATCTTTCGGAAGTCCTCCCCTCCGTCGAGCGCCGGCCCTATTTCGAAGTGCTCGTCCTGCGCGACGGAATCACTCCCGAGCAGGCGCAGCGCACCCGCGAGGAAATGCGGAAGCTCCGCCGCCCCGAGGACCCCTTCCACTACGAGCTCGTCTACGTTCCCAGCTTCGAGGACGCGGTCCTCGGGGTCCTTTGCAACTTCAACGTCGAAGCCGTCGTCATCTACGACGGATTCTCCTTCCGTTCCCGCTTCGATCTCCCCGTGCTCCGCAGCCAGCTGGCCCGGAACCTGCCGGCCGCCATCGACTCGATCGGGCCGGAAGCCCACGGCGTCACCCTGGCCAAGGTCATCCACACCCTGAGACCCGAGTTGGACGCCTATCTGCTGACCGACCGGGCTGTCGAGCCGCTGGCGGCGCAACTGGACGTGAAGAACCTGCGCCGCATCTTCTACGACGTCGAGGAGCTCATGGAGCTCCACCTGAGCATCCTGGAGGGCGTCAACGACCGCTACGACACCCCGTTCTTCTCGAACCTGAAGAAGTACAGCCGCCGGCCCATCGGCACGTTCCACGCGCTGCCGGTCGCCCGGGGGAAATCCATCTTCAAGTCCAATTGGATCCAGGACATGGGGCAGTTCTACGGCGCCAACCTCTTCATGGCCGAGTCCTCGGCCACCACGGGAGGGCTGGACAGCCTGCTGGAGCCCACCGGCAATGTGAAGCTGGCGCAGGAAAAGGCCGCGCGCTGCTTCGGCGCCCAGCGGGTCTACTTCGGCACCAACGGCACTTCCACCTCGAACAAGATCGTCATCCAGGCGCTGCTGCGCCCCGGCGACATCGTGCTGATCGACCGCAACTGCCACAAGTCCCACCACTACGGGCTGGTCCTGGCGGGGGCGCAGCCGGTCTACCTGGAGGCCTTTCCCCTCCACGAGTACTCGATGTACGGCGGCGTCCCGCTGCGCACGATCAAGAAGGCGCTCCTCGACCTCAACGCGGAGGGGAAGCTCGACCGCGTCCGCATGCTCGACCTGACCAACTGCACCTTCGACGGGCACCTGTATCACCCGAGGCGAGTCATGGAGGAGTGCCTGGCGATCAAGCCGGATCTGATCTTCCTCTGGGATGAAGCCTGGTTCAGCTTCGCGCGCTTCTCTCCCTTCCACCGCGCGAGGACCTCGATGGCGGCCGCCGACGCGCTGCGGACGCGCTACCGCGACCCGGCGTATCGCGAGGAGTATGCCCGCTTCCTCGAGGCGACCGGCCGGCTGTCCGCCGAGGACCCGAAGCTCCTGAGCCTGCGCCTCCTGCCGGACCCGGATCGGGTGAAGGTCCGGGTCTACGCGACGCAGTCGACGCACAAGTCGCTATCGTCGCTGCGCCAGGGATCCATGATCCTCGTGAACGACGATGAATTCTCCTCGGTGGAGGAACAGTTCCAGGAGGCCTTCTTCACCCATACGTCGACCTCCCCCAACCAGCAGATCCTCGCGTCGCTCGACGTGGCGCGCCGGCAGGCGGAGCTGGAGGGCTACGAGCTGGTGATGAAGCATACGAGCCTGGCGCTGCGCCTGCGGCGGGAGGTCAACTCCAATCCGCTGATTTCGAAGTACTTCCGCTTCCTCACGCCCGCCGAGATGATCCCGGCCCACCTCCGGCCCAGCGGGCTTGACGATTACGGCCCGCCCAACTCCACCTGGAAGGAGGCCCGGGAGGCGCTGGAACGGGACGAGTTCGCGCTCGATCCCACCCGCCTGACCTTGGTCTGCGGGACCGCGGGTTACGACGGCACGTCCTTCAAGACCGTGCTGGCGGACCGCTTCGACATCCAGATCAACAAGACGTCGCGGAACACGGTGCTGCTGATGACCAACATCAACAACACCCGCAGCGACATTGCCTACGTCATCAAGGTGCTGGCGGAGATCTCCCGGGAGCTGGACGAACGGCTCTCGAGGGCCTCGGAGGAGGAGGTCCGCGCCTTCGAGGCGCGCGTGACGTCGCTCTGCAAGGACGTCCCCAGCCTTCCCAATTTCAGCGCCTTCCACGCGGCCTTCCGGGCTGACGCCAAGAGCCCGACTTCCGAAGGCGACATGCGGAGCGCCTACTACTCGGCCTACGACGCCGCGGCCTGCGAGCACCTCCCGCTGAACTCGAAGGAGCTCGACGAGCGCCTGCGGAAGGGCCCCGAGCTCGTCTCGGCCAACTTCGTCATCCCGTATCCGCCGGGCTTCCCGATCCTGGTCCCCGGCCAGATCATCAGCGAAGAGATCGTGACCTTCATGCGGAAGCTCGACGTGAAGGAGATTCACGGCTACCACGCCGACGTCGGGCTCAAGGTCCTGAGGCTCCCCTCCGGGATGAACGGAGGAAAACCCCGGCGGAAGCGGCAGCGGGTTCCGGCCGCCGCGGGGAGCCGCCGTGCATAGGATCGCCGAGACTCTCCGAGCCCTGCCGGAACTGGCGCTCTTCCTCTCGCTCGCGCTCGGCTACGCGATCGGAACCGTCAAGGTCAAAGGCTTCGGCCTCGGAAGCGTCGTCGGCACGCTGGCCGTCGCCATGCTGGTGGGCCAGGCGGGCGTCGAGATTCACTCCTTCGCCAAGACCGTCTTCTTCGCGCTCTTCATGTTCGGGGTGGGGTACCAGGTCGGCCCCGAGTTCTTCCGGGGGCTCCGGAAGGGCGGCGGGAAGATGATCCTCATGTCCCTGTGCTTTTGCGCCGTCGGCCTGACGGTCATCATCGTCATGTCGAAGCTGCTCGGGCTCGACAAGGGTCTCGCCGCCGGCATGTTGTCGGGCGCCCTGACCCAGTCCTCGGCGATCGGGACCGCGACGGACGCCATCCAGCGGCTTCCGCTCGACGAGGCGACCCGGAACAAGCTGGCCAGCCACGTCCCCATCGGGGACGCGGTCACCTATCTGTTCGGCACGGCCGGAGTGCTGATCTTCCTCACCAAGGGGGTTCCCAAACTCTGTAAGTTCAACCTTCGGGAGGAATCGCTCCGCTACGAGAAGGAACTCGGGGGAGGGGCCCAAGACTCTGGTTCCGCCGTCCTGGCGTCCTACGTCGCCGTCGACGTGCAGGCATACCGGCTGGCGAACGGCGAGACCGGCCGCACGGTGGGGGAGGCGGAACGGGATCTGAGCTCGGAGAGGGCCCGACTGGTCATCCAGCAGATTCACCGCGGAAACCAGCTCTTCCGGCCGGGGAAGGACGAGGTGCTCCACGAGGGCGACGTCGTCGCCATCTCCGGAAACCGCGAGCGGATCCTGGAGGTCCAAAATCTCCTGGGGGTCCAGGTGGTCGACCCCGAAGTCATGGACATCCCCTTCGAGACCGCCTCCATCATCGTCACGAACAAGGCGGTTGCGGGGAAGACGATCCAGGAGCTGGTCCAGCGCTACGACCCGCGGGGGGTGCACCTGCGCCGCGTCAAGCGCGTGGGCGTCGAGATCCCGCGCCTGCCCAACACCCGCCTGGAGCGGGGCGACGTGCTGGAAGTGGCGGGGCGCCGCGACGACCTCGACCGCGTGGGTACGGTGGTCGGCTTCGTCGACCGTCCGCGGGACAACAGCGACATCACGTTCATCGGGCTCGCGGTGGCGCTGGGCTCCATCCTGGGCATTGTGACCCTGAGGATCGCCCGGATGCCGGTGAGCCTGGGCACGGGCGGCGGCGTCTTGCTGGCAGGACTGCTCTTCGGCTGGCTGCACTCGCGGCGCCCGAAGTTGGGGCGCATCCCGGGACCCGCCGTCTGGCTCATGCAGACCGTCGGCCTCAACACGTTCGTCGCCCTCGTGGGCCTGAGCGCCGCGCCGCATCTCGTCGAAGCCATGAAGACCAGCGGGCTGCCCCTGTTCTTCGGCGGCGTCGTCGTATCGCTCCTGCCGCACGTCGTCGTCGCGCTGCTGGGCCGCTACGTCCTCAAGCTCAACGGCGGGATTCTGGTGGGAGCCCTCGCCGGGGCCGGCACCGTGACGCCCGCGCTCAGCGCGGTCATCGACGAGTCCGGCAGCCGGGTCCCGACGCTGGGGTACACGATCCCCTACGCGCTCAGCAACGTCATCTTGACCGCCCTGGGTCCGATCGTAGTCGCCTTGGCCTGATCCATTAGGAGTACCGCTCATGCGCAACGACGTCGTCGCTTCGACCGCCCGTCGCTTCGTCACGATGGCTTTTCTGGTCCTGGCCCTCGCGAGCTGCATGTCGCAAGGCCAAGGCGGCAAGGCCTCGCAGGAGTTCAAGTCGGAAGAGTTGCAACGTCTCGTCAACGAGGCGCACGCGCGGTTCAAGGGCGACGACTCCGGAAAGAACGCCGACTACATCCCGTACCTCGCCACGGTGCCGTCGCAGCTTTATGGGGTCTGCATCGTCACCGCGGACGGCCGCGTGTTCACGGCGGGGGACGTCAACTACGCCTTCTCGATCCAGTCCTGCTCGAAGGTGTTCACGCTCTGCCAGGCGCTGCAGGAGTCCGGGGACGAGGAGGTCTACAAGAAGATCGGCGTCGAGCCCAGCGGGATGCCCTTCAACTCCATCACGGCGCTCGGGTTGCACCAGAGCAAAGCCATCAATCCGCTCATCAACGCGGGGGCCATCGCGTCGGTGAGCCTGCTGCGGGCCTCCACGGCGGGGGAGCGTTGGGAGAAGATCCTGGCCTACCAGAGCCGGTTCGCCGGAGAGAGGCTCCAGCTCATCGACGAGGTCTACAAGTCGGAAGCCGCGACGAACTACAACAACCGCGGCATCGCGAACATCCTCTTCAACAAGGAGCACCTCTTCTGCGACCCGATGGAAGCCGTGGACGTCTACACGAAGCAGTGCTCGATCGGGGTCACGGCCCGTCAGCTCGCCGTCATGGGCGCGACGCTGGCCAACCACGGGGTGAACCCGATCACCGAGGATCGCTGCCTCGACGCGAAGCAAGTCCCCAAGGTCCTCGCCGTGATGATGATGGCCGGCTTCTATGACGAGTCCGGCGCCTGGGCCTACCAGACGGGCCTGCCCGGCAAGACCGGCGTCGGCGGCGGCATCGTGACGGTCGTCCCGGGCAAGATGGCGATCGTGGGCTTCTCGCCCCGCCTCAATGAGGCCGGCAACAGCATCCGGGCCGCCAAAGGCACGCAGTACATCGTCGACAAGCTCGGTCTGAATCTCTTCGCTCCGGCCAAGTAGCCCTCTTTAAGGACTGACCCGATGACCCGTTGGCTTTCGGCGTCGATGCTGCTCCTGCTGGCGGCGGCCGCGTCCGCCCAGGACGAGGACCCGGTGGCGGTCGCGGCCTGGGAGAAGGCGGTCCGGGATGTCGGCCAGGATCAGCCGAAGCCCCAGCAGCCGCCGCCGAAGCCGCCGCCCGGTCAGCAGAGCCCGGTGGAGCCCCGGGGCAACCTGAGGGAGGAGCAGGAAGCCGCTCCGCGTCCGGGCAACGTGACCCTCGACCCGAAGTACACGGGGTTCATTCCCATCCCGGGGACGCCCGCGTTGTTCAAGTTCAATGCCAAGCCCCGCGTGGACCTGACGATGGACAACCAGAACGCGGGCGACGACAACCGCTTCATCACCGCGAAGATCCCGGTCAGCACCGATCCGACCCAGGGACAAGGCCGCCAGTTCAACATCAACGCCAAGGGTTCCCAGATCACCTTCGAGGTCCGGGCGCCGGAGGTTGACGGCGCCCCGCGCTTCTACTACCAGAACGACTTCTACGGGTCCGGGCCCGGCGAGTTCCCCTATCGGGTCCGGCACCTCTACGGGCAGATCTACAACGTCATCGTCGGGATGACCTTCAGCGTCTTCGAGGACCCGGACGTCTGGCCCGACACGGTCGACTACGAAGGGCCGAACTCCGCGACCTTCGCCCGCCGTCCGCTGGCCCGTTTCATGTGGCCGCTGGACAGCAAGTGGCAGCTCAACTTCGGCCTGGAGCAGCCCGAGTCGGAGATCGATACGTCGATCGATCCGACCGCCCGGGGCGTCAATCACTCGCCGGACATCGGCATCAACGCCCGCTGGGAGGAGGACAAGGTCGGCCATCTCCAGCTGGCGGGCATCTTCCGCAACCTCGGCGTCAACGGGCCGGTCGCGGGAAGCCAGAGGGCGTTCGGCTGGGGCGTGAACCTGTCGCTGGCGGCGACGACCTTCGGCAAGGATTCGGTGCAGGCCCAGCTCACCTACGGCGAGGGCATCTTCCGCTACTGCAACGACGACTTCGTCAACAACGACGCCGCCTTCGACAGCAACGGGAACCTGAAAGCCATCCCGTACTTCGGCGCCATGATCGGGTACACGCACCACTGGAACGACGAGTGGCGCTCGACCGGGACCTACGGCTACGTTCACCTGACCAATCTGGCCTCGCAAGGCCCCACGGCCTACCACCTGACCCACTACGCCAGCCTGAACGTAGTCTGGCAAATCCGCAAGCGGCTCAGCCTGGGCCTGGAAGGACTTTACGGGTCCAAGGAGGAGAACGACGACCGCCGGGGCAACGTGGTCCGGGTGATGTTCGGACTCGTCTACTCGCTCTTTGATTAGGACCGCGGCCCTCCCCCCTCCCTGCGAGGGAGGGGGAAGGGGGAGGGTGATGCGTTTGCCCGGGCTCAGGTTCCGGGCCCCGGGCTACGGCTTCAGTACTCCATGAAATACTCCTGAAGCCGCTTCGGATCGTTGGTCTTCAGAAGGCCCAGCATCAGCAGGACCCTGGCTTTCTGGGGATTCAGCTCCATCGAGGCGATGAAGCCCAGCTTGTCGTCGTCGACCTCGACGTTGCGGACGACCAGGCCGCTCCCCGTGCGTGTCGTCCGGACGACGGCGATGCCCTTCTTGGCCGCGTCCGCGAGGGCGGCGATCGCGGTGTCGGTGCTGTTCCCGTCTCCCACGCCGGCGAGCACGAGGCCTTTCACGCCGCCGCTGGATACCAGGTAGTCGATGATGTCGCGGCCGAAATTGGCGTAGGAGTAGACGATCTCCACTCGCGGCAGGTCCTTCGCCTGGAGGCCGTCGACGGAGAACTCGCTCTTCGTCGTGTGCTTGGCGTTGTTCGGGTAGAAGAAGTAGGCCTTTCCCGTGTTCATGACGCCGGCGCGCCCGCGGTTCGGCGACTTGAACGTGTCGAGCTGGGTGCTGTTCGTCTTCTGGGCCTCGCGCGCATAGTGGATCTCGTCGTTCAGGACGATGAGCGGGCCGCGGTCCTTCGCGTCGGGGTTGGTCGCCAGCGCGACCGCATTGTAGAGGTTCGCGGGGCCGTCCGCGCCGATCGCCGTGGCGGGGCGCATGGAGCCGACCAGCACGACCGGCTTGTCGCTCTTCACCACGAGGCTGAGGAAGTAGGCCGTCTCCTCGAGCGTGTCGGTGCCGTGGGTGATTACCACCCCGTCGGTGTTGCCCTTGAGGACCTCGTTGATCCGCTGGGCCAGCTTGAGCCAGACCTCGTGGGTCATCGTCTGGCTGCCGATGTTGGCGATCTGCTCGCCGTTGATTTCCGCCAAGTCCTTTAGCTTCGGGACGGCCTTGATGAGGTCCTCCACCGAGAAGCTGCCGGACTTGTAGCCGGCCTCGGCGGCGCTGGTCTGGGCGCCGGCGATGGTGCCGCCGGTCGCGAGGATCATGACGCGGGGCTTCCCGGACCCGGCCGCGGACGCTCCCGTCGCCAGGGCGAGGAGCAGCGCGAGCAGGCCGGCCGGGATCCGGAACAACGATCGATTCATGTCGATACTCCTTCTTCTTGCTAGTTGTTCTTGGTCGCCAGGGAATCGTGCCACTCGTCCACGTAGGCCTGGGCCGTTTCCCGGAGGTACTGGCCGATCTTGGGGTAGGTCTCCTCGGGCAGGTTGGCCAGGGAGACCCGCACCGACCAGTCCGGGCCGCCGAAGCCGCCGCCGTGGAGAAGCACCACGCCCGACTGCTCGGCCAGTCGGAAGAGGATGTCGGCGCACTCGTAGTTCTTCCGCAGATAGGCGACGAAGTCCGGCCCGTAGGTCTTCTCGGCCCACACCATGAGGTCGAGCTCCGCGTAGTACGCGGCGCGGGTCTCGTCGGCGGCCGGCTTCAGACCCAGGCCCTCCATGAGGGCGGCGTAGCGCCGGCGGACGATCAGCTGGCAGAGCGTCTTGTAGCTGTCGGCCCGGTCGGTCCGGGCGAACAGCGAGAAGAGCGCCATCTGGATCTGCTGGGGCGTCGAGAGGCCGGCGGTGTGGTTCAGCGCCACCTGCCGGCTGTCCGCGACCATCCGGTCGATGAACTTGAGCTTCGCGGGCTCCAGGGTGATGCTGCCGTAGCGCCGGGCCAGGGACGTGCGTTCCTTCGCGGGCAGCTTGGCGATCAGGCGATCGAAGACGTTGTGCTCGTGGATCGCGACGACCCCGAGACGACTGCCCGTACAGCCGAAATGCTTGGAGTACGAGTAGACGCCGATGGTGTTCTCCGGGAGCTCGGCCATGAGCGAGCGGAAGCCCGGCACGAACGTGGCATAGACGTCGTCGGTGATGATGATGAGGTCGCGCCGCTTGGTCCGGACGAGCTTCACGAGACGGCGGATCGTCTCCTCGCGCATGGCCACGGAGGGCGGATTGCTCGGGTTGACGAGGAAGAACGCCTTGATCCGCTTGTCCGCCAGCCGGTCGATCTCCTCGTGGGAGTACTGCCAGGTGTGGCTGCCGTCCGAGCGCCGCTCCTTGCCGGCGTCCAAGTTGACCACGCGGAACGCGTAGCGGTCGAAGTGCGCGATCTCCAGGTACGGGGTGAAGGTCGGCACTCCCAGGGCGATCGTGTCTCCCTGGTGGAGGAGGTGATTCAGCATGAGGGAATCGAAGATGTAGCACATGGCCGCCGTGCCCCCTTCGACGGCGAAGAGGTCGAAGCGGCCGCCGGGGGGCTTCCCGCCGCAGAGCTCCTCCATCAGATAGTCGTGGACGATCCGCTCGGTGCAGCGAAGCATCCGGTCCGGCATGGGGTACATGCAGCCGAGGACGCCTTCCGCCAGCTCGTAGGCGAAGTCGTCGGGATCCAGTTTCAGCTTCTGAACGCCGTAGTCGAAGGAGCTCCGCAGCAGCGCGGCGCCCGGCAGGTCGATGTGGCGTTCGAGGAACGTGTTGAAGCGCCGGGCGACCCCCGCCTTCTGGGGCGTTCGGCCAAGGTCCGGGACGCTGATGCCGATCCGGGACTCCTCGGTGCCGAAGCGGAGGAGGGTGCCGAAGGCTTCGCGCGCCGTGGTGCAGAGCCAGTTCGGATTTCCGCGGCCGGCGTTGAGCAGCTGCGAGTCACTCTCGCGCTCGCTGTCCGCCGCCAGCTGGATCAGCTTGTCCTTGAGCTCGAAGGGGCTCAGCTTGAGCAGAGCCTGCTGCTCCTTTCGGGGAGTCGAGGCTTTCTTGTTCGCGGTCTTCTCCATGGGGGTACTCCTTTTGGCCCGTCACGGGCCCTAGTTCGTGCCCTTCGCCTCGAACTCCGCCCGAGTTTCGTTGGCGATGAAGTAATAGGTCTGCCCGCCGCGCTCCAGCGTCGTGGCCGCCGCGAACTTCGGGAAGCGGACGTGGGCTATGGGGTCCTCGACCATGTGCGCCTTGAGGTAGTACTCGTTCTCGTGCAGCGAGAGGTAGGTTCGGACGAAGTCCACGATCCGGTCGTCGATCCACTTCCCGGTGAGGTCTGGGTCGAGCTTGTCGAAGGGCTGTTCGAGCCGGGCCTGGTCCGGGAACGTCATGAGCACCGGCACGATGTCCAGCGTGTACTCGAGGACCAGATTGCGGACGTCGAAGTCGGTGGTCGCGGCGAAGCGCATCGTGATGCGCGCGACGCTGGACGTGAACGAGAAGGTCGCCTCGCGGCGGCTGCCGGCCGCGTGGGGCGTGACGTTGACCCGTTCCCCGAAGGCCTTCTTCAGAGTTTCGAGGCGCGGCAGCCAGACGCCCCGGAGGGACTCGCAGGCCTTGTCGAAGAGGGCGAGCCGGTCGCGGCGTCCCTGGTAATCGTCCACCTTTGTCCGGCGCAGCTCCTCCAGCTTGTCGCGAGACTTTTCGAACTCCGCTTCCAGCCGCTGCAGGAGCGTGTCGTTCTTGGTCTCCATGGCGATGGTTCTCCATCCACGGGCCGTTGAGGTAAAGGCCCCAGGCCGGGGCGGCCGCTGGCCGCCTCGCCCGGACATCAATATTTCTCCGGCACGAAGCGCCGTTTCTTCAGTGACGCCTGGTCGTCGTACGCCCCGGCCTTGGAGCGGCGCGGCAGCTTGATGGTCTTCCGGGGCAGTTTCTCGTGGGGGATCAGCTTGAGGATGTGCCGGATCGCGTTCAGCCGCGCGCGCTTCTTGTCGTCCGAACGCAGGATCCACCAGGGCGCCTGTTTCGTGTCCGTGGCGTCCAGCATCTTGTCGCGGGCCCGGGAATACTCGAACCATTTCTCCCGCGAGGGGAGGTCCATCGGGCTCAGCTTCCAGCGGCGAACCGGGTCCGTGATGCGGGCCCGGAAGCGCCGCTCCTGCTCCTCGTCGCTGACCTCGAGCCACAGCTTGATCAGGAGGATGCCGCCGTCGACCACGTAGCGCTCGAATTCCGGGCAGATCTCCAGGAAGCGCTTGTACTGCTCCTTGCTGCAGAAGCCCATGACCCTCTCGACGCCCGCGCGGTTGTACCAGCTGCGGTCGAAGATCACGACCTCGCCGGCAGCGGGGAAGAGCGGCACGTAGCGCTGCATGTACATCTGCGACTTCTCGCGGTCCGAGGGCGCCGGAAGCGCGATGACCCGGAATACGCGAGGGCTGACGCGCTCGACCAGGGCCTTGATCGTGCCGCCCTTGCCGGCCCCGTCCCGTCCCTCGAAGAGGATGATGACCCGCAGGCCCTTGGCCTTGACCCACTCCTGCAGGTCGACCAGCTCGGCCTGGAGGCTCTGCAGCTCCTTCTCGTACTCCTTGCGCTTGAGCTTTCGGGACATCTTCATCGTCGACGGAACTCAGCCCGCGACGGACTCCGTAGGCGTCATACTTGGACCGTCTCCCGCGGCTGATCCCGCAGGCGGATGCGGCCGCGGCCGAAGGCGTCCGAATGCTCCCAGCGGCCCGGGATGCCGGTGAGCTCGAGACTCACGATCGATTCCGGCATCGCGGGATCCACCAGAAGGCGCCCCTCGACCGGGTCGAGTCCGAGGAGGGAGCGGATCAGGAGCAGCGGCGTCCCGGTCGACCAGGCCTGCGGGCTGCAGGCGGTCGGATATTCGACCGGGCAGCCCGTCATCTCCCGCGGATAGCCCGCGAAGGCTTCCGGGAGACGTCCTTTGAAGAAGTGGGCGGCTTCCAGGATCGCCAGCGAGATGATCGCCGCTTCCTTCCGGTAGCCGTAGCGCCTCAGCCCCCACGCGATGATGGAGTTGTCGTGGGGCCAGATGGTCCCGACGTGGTAGCCGATCGGGTTGTAGGCGGCGTCGCCCACCGCCATCGTCCGGATGCCCCATCCGCTGAAGAGCCGCTCGCCCATCAGATGATGGACGCAGGCCTCGACCTTGTCCGCGTCGACGATGCCGCTCCAGAGGAGATGGCCGATGTTCGACGTGAGCGAGTCCACCTGCCGCTTGTCGCCGTCCAGCGCCAGCGCGAAGAAGGAGCGGTCGACGACCCAGAAGTCGCGGTTGAAGCGCTGCTTCAGCTGCCGGGCCTCGGACTCCAGGCGGGCGGCGAGCCCCTCGTCGTTCCAGACCAGGCGGGCGAGGCGGGCGCAGCGGAGCTTGGCGTCGTAGACGTAGCCCTGGATCTCGCAGGTGGCCCGGGGAAACTTGGCCAGGCGCCCGTCGGCGTGTTTGATCGAGTCCCAGGAATCCTTCCAGCACTGGTTCTCCAGCCCCGTGTCCGGATTGCGGCGCTCGTACTCGACGTAGCCGTCGCCGTCGCGGTCGCCCCAGTGGTCGATCCACTCCAGGCCCGCGCGGGCCGCGAACTCCAGGCGACGGACGGTGTCGCGGTCTCCGGTCCAGCGCTCGTACTCGTCGAGGAGGATCAGGAAGAGCGGGGTGCTGTCGGCGGCTCCGAAGTAGGGGGAGTGCGGCCGCTCCTCGAAGGCGGTCATCTCGCCCCAGCGGATCTCGTGCAGGATCTTCCCGGGTTCTTCGTCGCGGAAGTCGTCGCGCGTCACCCCCTGGTAGCCGGCCAGCGTGATCAGGGTTGTTCGCGCGAGCTCGGGAGTGAAGGGAAGCGCCTGATAGCTGGTGATCAGGCTGTCGCGGCCGAAGATCGCCATGAACCAGGGCAGGCCGGCCGCGGGCAGCGACGCTCCCCAGGCCAGCTTCGGATAGAAGCGGAGCGCCGCCAGGTCCGAGAGGCTCTGCTCGTAGGTCGATTCCAGCGAGCGCCACGAGCTGCGCATCTGCGGCGCCTCCTGGGACCAGCGGGCGACCTCCTGCTTGCGATTGTGCCGGGCCACTTCAGGATCCTCGCCGTTGCCTTTCTGCGCGGCCGAGTCCAGGATGGGGATGACGTTCTTCACGACCAGGCGCGCCGACCATTCCCCGTGGGGAGGGATCACGGCCTGGAAGACGAGGCCTTCCTCGTCGAACTCGGGAGCGACATCGCATTCGATGATGGATTCACGGTAGTACCGGTCCCGCCGATAGCCCAGGATCAGCCGGCCCTTGTCCACCCGACGGTAGTGTTGTCCCTTTTTCTGGAGGACGTCCTTGACCTCGAAGAGGTCGGCGAAGTCCGCGTCGGCTGCGATCCGCACCCGCATGGTCCTGGGGGTGTCTGCGTGGTTCAGGATCGACAAGTGCTCGACGAACCCGTCGGTCACCATCTGGCGCCGGATGACCGAGGTCGGGGAATTGATGTAGACCGTGCCGGTGGAAGGGACGAGGAAGTGCTGGATCTCATAGTAGTGGAGATTCTCGAGGGAGAGCACGCTGGGCCGCACCTCGTCCAGGGTGAGGATCCATTTCGACAGGAAGCGCGTGTCGTAGCTGAAGAGCCCCACCGGGTCCGAGGCGGAAGGCTCGATGTCGCCGCGCCGGTCGGTGACGAGGAACGTGTTGCCGTCGAGGATGCTGACGGTATCGCTCATGGATGCCCCCCGCTCCTGCGGGTGTGCCGCAGAAAGACATAGATCATTCTGGCCGAGACCAGGTCGCCTCTCATGCGGGCGTCGCCGCGCAGGAAGGCAGTCAGAAGATTGCTCTCTCCGCTGAGCACATGGTGGAAGGTGTCCATCGAACAGGAGATCACGCAATCCGCCGGGCCTCCGCCTTCCTCGAGCGACAGGTGGCCGTGGTCGAGGGTGAGCATGAAGGATCGGCCGTCGTCGGTCTCAATGCCGTAGCGACGCACGGCGGCGCGGAGATCGGGAGGCAGCTGTTCCGTCGGCGGCGCTTGCGGCAGGATCAGCAACTCAGGGACGCCCATGGGAAATCTCCAGAAGGTACTTCACCTGGAGTGATCTCGCGCCCCGGGACATGTTACGAAAAGCTTGAATCCGTTCTCATAACGTTCGCGGCAAGGGGGGCTCGACCCAATAGATGGTCGGCAGGGTCCATTGCAGAGGTTTCCGTGCGCGGTCGCGCCGTCCCCCTTCGATCATGACCGACGCCACGGCTTTCCATAAGGAGATGACCATGCGTAAGTCTCTCGCGTATCTCTTCTCGCTCCTGGCGCTGCCGCTCGGATGTTCGTCCTCCGAACCGGAACCGGCGTCCCGCGTGGAGTCCTCTCGAACGGTGTCGACCGTGGCCACGGTGCAGTCGGTCGACCAGCAGAACCGCAGCGTCACCCTGAAGGGCATGCGGGGCAACGTCGTCACCTGCAAGGTCGATGACCGCGTCAAGAACCTGAATCGGATCCATCCGGGAGACCGCGTGGCTGTCACCTATACGGAAGCCCTGGCGGTCCAGGTCGTGAAGAAGGGCGAAGGGAAGGATGACCAGTCCATCATCACGGAGCAGGCGGCCGAGGGCGAGCAGCCGAAGGGGGCCGCCGTCCGGACGGTCTCGCTGACCGCCGATGTCGTGGCCGTCGACCGGAAGAACGGGACGATCACCCTGCGGGACCGCGACGGCGACGTCCGGACCTTCGCGGTCCGGCATCCCGAGCGTCTGAGCGCCGTCAAGCCGGGCGACACGCTCTGGATCCGCTACAGCGAAGGAATGGCGGTGTCGGTCGAGCCCGCGCCGGCCGAGGCGAAGTAGCCGGGATGGATCGCAGGGATCGGTGATTTAGGAGGTTGGCCATGCAGCGCAGAACCTGGATGTTCCTGGGCGTCCTGATCGCCGGGTGCTCCGGCGTCGACGTCAGTCACGACTACGATAAGAACTACAATTTCGCAACCCTGAAGACCTGGTCCTGGTCGCCCAATGAATTCAAGGCCGACAGCGGCGGTCAGATTTCGAGGGTCACCAGTCTTACCCACGAGCGGATCCGCAGCGCGGTCGACCACGAGCTGACCGTGAAGAAGTACGAGCGGGTCGAGCCCCAGTCTGCCGACTTCTGGGTTCGCCACTACGCCGCGATCGGGCAGCGCATTGAGAGCGATTCGGGCTACGACTATGGTTACTACGGCCAGGACCTCCGCGTCTACGACGAGGGAACGATCATCGTCGACGTGATCTCGTCGAAAGACAAGCGCCTGATCTGGCGGGGATCGGCACGGGGGGCGATCGACCCCGATCTCAAGCCCGATGAGCGCGAGAAGAAGGTCCAGGAGGTCGTTCACGACATCATGGCGGATTTCCCGCCGGAAAAGTGATCGGAGCCAAGACACCCGGATGAGCCTGAAACTCGTCGCGCTTGCGGTCGCGCTCGTCGGCTGCGCTTCGGGCCAGGAGGCCCCGCAGAAGATCGATTCGCCGAAGTGGCCCCGGTCCTACGAGGACGCGGGCGACAAGGTGGTCGTCTACGAGCCCCAGGTCGACGACTGGAAGGACTACCGGAGCCTGCACGCCCGCTCGGCCGTCGTGGTGACGCCCAAGGGGAGCAAGAGCGAGGCCTACGGAGTCTTCGAGTACGACGTCGAGACGGAGGTCAATCTCGACACGCGCGAGGTGCTGTTCAAGAACCGGAAGACGAAGGGTCTGCGCTTCCCCGGGACCCCGGACGCCGCCGCCGAGCAGGCCGCGTCCATCGTCGAACGTCTGCTCCCCTCCTCGCAGTCGGTGATTCTTCCGCTCGATTTCGTCCTCGCCTATCGGCAGACGCAGGCGGAGAAGACGCCCTCCGTGAAGGTCAACCTGGATCCCCCGCCGATCCATGAACGCGAAGAGCCGGCGATCCTGCTGATCTTCATGGGGAAGCCGGTCTTCAAGACGGTTCCGAACCTGAAGCTGGAGTTTGCGACCAACACCAATTGGGACGTGTTCCGGGACACGTCGACTTCGAAGGTCTACCTGCTCAACGGCGACGGCTGGATCGTCACCCAGGACCTGGAGAAGGGACCCTGGGTGGCGGCGCCCTCGATTCCCTCGGACCTCTGGAAGCTCCCCGCGGACAAGAACTGGGAGGACGTGCGACGTCAGCTCCCGGGAAAGCAGCGGCAGGCCCCGAAGGTGATCTTCAGTACGGAGCCGGCCGAGCTGATCGTGTTCGAGGGCCGTCCGGTGTACGAGTCGATTCCCGATACCCGCCTGTCGTTCCTCTCCAACACGAGCAGCCAGGTGTTCTATGACGATCAAGAGGCGAAGTACTACTTCCTGACCTCGGGCCGCTGGTTCCGTTCCGACCGCCTGGAAGGACCCTGGAGCGCGGCGACGCAGGATCTGCCGAAGGACTTCGCCAGGATTCCGCGCGATCATGCCAAGGCCGAGGTCCTGGCCTCGGTGCCGGGGACGCCGGAAGCCGCCGATGCGGTGCTGCTGGCCCAGGTTCCGCACCGGGCGACGATCGACCGCAAGAGCGTCACGGTGACGGTGAGCTATGAAGGGGAGCCGAAGTTCGAGGTCATCGAAGGCACGAAGGTTCACTACGCGCTCAATACGCCGGAAGACGTCTTCCTGGTGAACGGGAAGTACTACTGCTGCCACCAGGCGGTCTGGTTCGAATCGAGCGCGGCAAAGGGTCCCTGGGTGGTCTGCGCCTCGGTCCCGTCGGAGATCTACACGATCCCTGCCACGCACCCGTCCCACTCCGTGACCTACGTCTACGTCTATGACTCGACGCCCGACACCGTCGTGGTGGGATGCACGGCCGGCTACTCGGGGATGTACGTGGCCTCCGGCGTCCTGATGTTCGGGATCGGCATGGCGGTCGCCTGGGGCAGGCCGTATTCCTACTATCATTATGGTCCCGCCTATTACGGCTACGGATGCGGGGCCTACTACAGCTACCATGCCGGCGGCTACTACTCCGGCGCGCGTTACTACGGCCCATACGGAGGCGCCGGATGGGGAGCCTCCTATAATCCCGCCACGGGGACCTACGCGCGCGGAGCGGCGGCGCAGGGCGCCTACGGGAACCGCTACTTCGCGGAAGCCTACAACCCCTACACGGGCCGCTACTCCGCCCGGAGCGGCGGGTCGACGCCGTATTCGCAATGGGAGCGCGGCGTGGCCGTCCAGGGCGACAGCTGGGCTCGCGGCGGCTACTACCGAGACTCGCGAGGGACGGTCGCGGCGGGCGAGACCTCGGCGGGGGGCAAGGCTGTCGGCGGCCGGAGCGCCACGGGCGAGTCCGCGGCGGTCGGACGGAGCTCTTCGGGCGATCTTTATGCCAGTCGGGATGGCAATGTCTACAAGAAATCGGGCGACCAGTGGCAGGAGCGCGACTCCAGCGGCAATTGGTCGAACGCGAGCAAGCCCAACACGGACCGGCAGCTTCAAAGCGACTCCTCGGCGCGCGACCGGGGATGGGAGAACACCGAGCGGCGCACCCAGCGCCCTTCCGGCATGAGCAGCAGCGGCGGCGGCCGGAGCGGCGGCGGGCGAGGCCGACGCTAGGCCGTTCCAGAATCGCGTAACATTTCGGAGTCCTTAGGCTCTACCCGGGATCGGTTTGCTTCGGAGAGCTGGGGGACTCATGTCGGCATCGTCGCCGGCAGCCAAGTGCTGCCGCAGAATCAGCGCCAGATCGGCCAAGGTCTGGTCTCTGGGTCCGCTGGTCCTCGTCGCGATTGCTTCCTTCGCGGCGTCCTTCGTCGCGGTCAAGAAAGGAATCTCCTTCGCGGGGTCTGCCTCGACCGAGTCCGGGGAGATGGTCTGGATCCCGGGCGGGGAATTCACGATGGGGTCGAGTTCGGACTGGGCGCGTCCGGAGGAGAAGCCCGGCCACCGCGTCCACGTCGACGGCTTCTGGATGGATCGAACCGAGGTCACCAACGACCAGTTCGCGGCCTTTGTCCGGGCCACCGGCTATATCACGACCGCCGAGGGACGTCCGGACCCGAGCGAGATCCTGAGGCAGCTTCCGCCGGGAACGCCGGCGCCAAGCCCCGAGTCTCTCGTTCCGGGGTCGATGGTCTTCAGTCCGCCCCGGCAACACGGGCGCATGCTCGACGTGCCGGCCTGGTGGGCTTGGACGCCGGGCGCCGACTGGCGCCATCCCTCCGGCCCGGGCAGCAGCATCGAGGGCAAGGGGAAGCACCCGGTCGTCCAGGTGTCCTGGGAAGATGCCACGGAGTATGCGAGGTGGGCCGGGAAACGTCTGCCCAGCGAAGCGGAGTGGGAATTCGCCGCGCGGGGCGGCCTGGAGGGCGCGACCTATGTCTGGGGCGACGAGCTCCGGCCCGGCGGACGCTGCATGGCCAACACCTGGCAGGGCTGTTTCCCGACGCAGAACGGCCTCGAGGACGGGTTCTATGGTACCGCGCCCGTGGGGTCCTTTCCTCCCAACGGTTACGGACTCCGCGACATGGCGGGGAACGTCTGGGAGTGGTGCCACGACCGCTACGATCCGGCCTACTATCGCACGTTGCTGGGGCAGTCGGTCATCAATCCCACGGGCCCGCTGAGCACGTCCGGGCCCGAGCAGCGCTCCCAGCGGGGCGGGTCCTTCCTCTGCAGCGAGTCCTACTGCAACCGCTACCGGCCCGAGGCTCGGCAAGGGTGCGCTCCGGATACGAGCATGTCGCACGTCGGCTTCCGTTGCGTTCGTTGATCGATCGAAGTTCTTGGTGGAGTAGTTCATGCTCAATCTCACCTCGATGCGGATCCTTCTAAGTCTGCTTCTGGGAGCCGGTCTCGGCGCCTGGGCAGCGTCCTCTTCCTCCGCACCGTCCGTCCCGGCCTGCCCGGCCGCGACTTCCTGCTGCGCCGAAGCTCCGGCCGCGCCGGCCCCGACACAGGCGGACAAGAAGCCGAACATCCTGGTCATCATGGGGGACGACATCGGCTGGTTCAACCCCAGCTGCTACCACCGCGGGGTCATGGGATATAAGACGCCCAACATCGACCGCATCGCCGCCGAAGGGGCGCTCTTCACGGATTGGTACGCCCAGCAGAGCTGCACGGCCGGCCGGGCCGCGTTCGTGACCGGCCAGTCGCCGATCCGGACCGGCCTGACCAAGGTCGGGATGCCGGGCGCGACCATCGGGCTCAGCGCCGAGGATCCGACCGTGGGCGAGGTCCTAAAGAGCCTGGGGTACCGCACGGGGCAGTTCGGCAAGAACCACCTGGGGGACCGCAACGAGTTCCTTCCCACCGTGCACGGCTTCGACGAGTTTTTCGGGAACCTCTACCACCTCAATGCCGAAGAAGAGCCCGAGAACATCGACTACCCGAAGAACCCCGAGTTCCGCAAGAAGTTCGGGCCGCGCGGCGTGCTCCGCTGCAAGGCGTCGGACAAGGACGATGCGACGGTGGACGAGCAGTACGGCAAGGTCGGGAGGCAGGTGATCGAGAACACCGGGCCCCTGACGAAGAAGCGGATGGAAACGGTGGATCAGGAGTTCGCCGACGCGGCGCTCGACTTCATGGAGCGCCAGACGAAGGAAGGGAAGCCCTGGCTCTGCTACTTCAACTCGACGCGGATGCACATCTGGACGCACCTGAAGCAGGAATCGCAGGGCAAGACGGGTCACGGCCTGTACCCCGACGGGATGGTCGAACTCGACGGCTACGTGGGCCAGCTGCTGCAGAAGGTCGACGACCTGAAGCTTGCGGACAACACCATCGTGATCTTCACGACCGACAACGGCGCCGAAGTGATGAGCTGGCCCGACGGCGGCACGACGCCGTTCCGCGGCGAGAAGGCCACCAACTGGGAAGGCGGTTACCGGGCGCCCATGGTGATCCGCTGGCCGGGCGTGATCAAGCCCGGGACCGTGATCAACGAGGTCTGCGCCCACGAGGACCTCCTGCCGACCTTCGCGGCCGCGGCGGGAGAGCCGGACCTGGTCCAGAAGGTCAAGCAGGGGCATCGCGTCGGCGACAAGACCTTCAAGGTGCACCTGGACGGCTACAACCTCCTTCCGCTCTTCAAGGGGGAGCAGAAGGAGCCGCCCCGGAAGGAGTTCTTCTACTGGACCGACGACGGCCAGCTGGCGGGCCTGCGGGTCGATCAGTGGAAGGTCGTGTTCCTGGAGCAGCGCGCCAAGGGGTTCGCGGTCTGGACGGAGCCCTTCGCGACCCTGCGGGTGCCGAAGCTGTTCAACCTCCGCGCCGACCCCTTCGAGCGGGGCGACGAGGCCTTGACGTATCAGAAGTGGGTGATCGATCGGGCGTTCGCGTTCGTGCCGGCTCAGGCGATCGTCGCGAAGCTCCTGGATAGTTTCAAGGAGTACCCGATCCGACAGAAGCCCGCAAGCTTCACCGTGGGCGAGGTCCTGGAGAAGCTGCAGGAGCCGAACGTGAAGTGACGGGAGCGGCGGATCGTCCGCGGGGCCACCGCGCGTCCCTCCAGAAGCGTAATCAATGGAGAGAGGCCCTTCTGGAGGATGACATGCGATTCCCCGCGGCGATCCCCGCGCTCCTGGCGCTCCTGGTTTCCTGCACCGCTCCGGCGCCAGGGACCGACAGCGCGTCCGCGCCCGAAGGCTGGGCGCCGGCCGCTCCCCGCGAGGAGATCCGCCCCGCCTTTCGCTTCGACCCCCGCGGGGGCCGGGACGGGAAGGGCGGCTTCATCGTCCAGCACGATCGTCGCGACGGCCTGCAGGGCTGCTGGATCCGCAGCCTCCCGATCGAGGGCGGCAAGTACTACCGCTTCACGGCGGTCCGCCGGGTGACGGACGTCGCGCTGGCGCGCCGCAGCGCCGTCGCCCGGATCCTCTGGCAGGACGCGAAGGGCAAGCCGGTCCTGCTCGACGAGAAATGGGACCGCGATGTCCTCCGGAACTTCGCCCTCGGGGCGGAAGCGGAACACCCGACGGACCAGGGAACGGACGCGGCCGGCTGGGCGGACGTGACGGGCGTCTACCGCGCCCCCTCGCAGGCAGCGCGCGCCGTCCTCGAACTGCACCTCGACTGGGCGCCCGGCGGCCGGGTCGAATGGGGCGAGGTCTCCTTCGCCGAGTGCGCGGCTCCGGCGGCCCGCAAGGTCCGTCTCGCCGCGATCCACTACCGGCCGGCGGGGAAGAGCGCCGAGGAGAACCGGCAGTCCTACGTGCCCCTCCTGGAGGATGCCGCGCGGCAAAAGGCCGACCTCGTCGTCCTGGGCGAGACGCTGACCTATCCCGGGACCGGGAAGAACTACGCCGACCTGGCGGAGCCGATGCCCGGGCCGTCCACGGAATTCTTCGGCGCGCAGGCGAAGAAGCACGGGTTCTACATCGTCGCGGGCCTCCTGGAGCGCGACGGCCCGCTCGTCTACAACGTCGCCGTGCTGCTCGGCCCCGACGGGACCGTCGCGGGCAAGTACCGGAAGACCTGCCTGCCGCGGGGCGAGATCGAGAAAGGCGTCACCCCGGGCTCGGACTACCCGGTCTTCTCCACGCGCTTCGGCAAGCTGGGCATGATGGTCTGCTACGACGGCTTCTTCCCGGAAGTGGCGCGACGGCTCACCATGAACGGCGCGGAAGTCATCGCGTGGCCCGTGTGGGGCTGCAACCCGCTGCTGGCCCGCGCCCGCGCCTGCGAGAACCACGTCTACGTCGTCTCGAGCACCTACGAAGACGTCTCGCGGAACTGGATGCTGACGGCGGTCTTCGACCACGACGGCCAGACGCTCGCGTCGGCGGAGAAGTGGGGCAGCGTCGTCGTGGCCGAAGTCGACCTCGATCACCGGCTGCGCTGGCCGAGCCTCGGGGATTTCAAATCCGAGCTTCCGCGGCACCGCCCCGCGTGGGGGGCGGAGGAGCGCTGACGGGGGTAAGGAAAACCCTCAAAGCGGTCTAAGATAATTTTCACCCAGAGGTGGATTCGTGGCGTAGACTTGGATGGGAAGGACGCCATGACCGGGGAACCCCCGAAACAAGATTGGTTTTCGGAATTCAAGAAGCTCACCTCTCCCTCTCCCGACGCGGCGGGGCCGCCGCCTCCGGGGAAGCGCGAGCGCCGTCGCCACCACCGCTTCTCGATGGACGACGCGACCATCAAGCTCTACCGCAAGGGAGCGACCGCCATCTTCGGCCTGGCGCGTCTGAACATCGAGGGCCAGGTGCTCGACCTCTCCGAGGGCGGCCTGCGCCTGGAGACCAACGAACAGCTCCTGATCGACACGAAGGTCCGGATGAAGATCACCGTGGTGAAGTTCAACGACACGTTGGACGCGGACGGGGTCACCCGCTGGTGCCACGTCGATCCCAAGAATGAGGAGCGCTTCACCGTCGGGGTGGAGTTCTTCAACCTGGACCCGACCGCCCTGCGGAAGATCACCCAGATGCGGGGCTGGTACACGTCGTCGCAGTACAAAGCGCTGCACGAGCAGCATCTGAGGGAAGGGAAGAAGAAGCTGTAGCGCTCAGGCGGCGGCGGACGGATCGTTCCCGGAGGCCTTGAGGTACAGTTCGGCTTCCTCCCGACCCTGCTCCACCATCTCGGTCCAGTCCTTCAGGTGGGCGGCAGGGTCTCCGACCCAGAGCTGCATCTGGTCCCGCGTCGCCGGCGCCGACACGGCCAGCGCGAGGATCACCTCGAAG
>Ga0310813_10000404_pt1 | contig 27748 bp, 20 predicted proteins | sample YN3metagenome_FD_203086 | JGI IMG/M metagenome (GOLD analysis project Ga0310813, IMG submission 203086) | Soil microbial communities from experimental microcosm in Duke University, North Carolina, United States - YN3 | ecosystem: Engineered > Artificial ecosystem > Soil microcosm > Unclassified...
GCTGGAGAACACCGGGTCGGAGGACCTGATCCTCAGGAATCAACCCTTCGCCGTGGACGTCCGGCTCCTGGAGCTGTACGAGGCCCCCCCGGAGGAGGGACGGAGAACCGCCGGAACCATGGGAGGCCGCAGCAGCACCGGCTGCGCGTTGATGGCGGCGGACTTCGTGACGCTGGCTCCGGGAGAGTCGCTGTCGTTCGCGATCGCCGACCTCCGCGAGCATCACGGGCTGGAGGTCGAGGAAGATATCCTGAAGAAGCACCCGAAGTTTTCGGCCATCAATCCCGTGCTGGCGGGCCGCTACCGGGTCACCGCGCGCTATCGCTTCGATCGCGCATCGTACCTGAAGCTTTGCCCGAAGGACTGTGCCGGCCACGGGAACCCGGCGGCCCTCTGGAACCGCTGCCCCGAGCGGTCGATCGAGACACGGATCGACTTCTCGCTCCGCTGACCGGGCTTCGGGTTCCGGTATTCTTGACAACGCATATCCATACCGATATTCTTCTTGTCCCACTGCCTCGAAACGAGTACGCTGACTCTTCCTTTGAGCAGGAGCTGAGCATGGACAAGGACAAGAACTTCGAGTTCGCGACGCGGGCGATCCACGCCGGGCAGCCCACCGACGAGCAGACGGGCGCCGTCACCTTCCCGATCTACCAGACCTCGACCTTCGGGCAGGAGACTCCCGGCGTCAACAAGGGCTACGTGTATGCCCGGACCGGCAACCCCGGACGCAGCGCGCTCGAGGAATGCCTGGCCTCCCTTGAAGGCGCCCAGTTCTGTTACTCGGCGGCCAGCGGCATGGCCGCCATCAACAACATCCTCTGCCTCCTCCAGGCCGGCGACCACGTCGTCACCTGCCAGGACCTCTACGGCGGCGCCTACCGGATGTTCACCAAGCTCTACTCGAAGTTCGGCGTCAAGTTCAGCTTCGTCGACGCGACCGACCTCGGCAACATCGAGAAGGCCTTCACGCCCCAGACGAAGATGCTCTGGCTCGAGACGCCGTCGAACCCGCTCCTGCGCATCATCGACCTGGCGGGCGCGGCCAAGATCGGCAAGAAGCACAACGCGATCGTGGTCGTGGACAACACCTTCGCGTCGCCCTACCTCCAGGCGCCGCTGAAGCTGGGCGCCGACATCGTCATGCACTCGACCACGAAGTACCTCAACGGCCACTCGGACGTGCTGGGCGGCGCATCCATCACGAACGACCCCGCGCTCGCCGAGCAGCTCAAGTTCTTCCAGAACGCCGTCGGCGCCGTGCCCGCCCCCATGGACTGCTTCCTCAACCTGCGCGGCATCAAGACGCTCCCGGTCCGCATGGACCGCCACTGCTCCAACGCGCGCCAGATCGCCGAGTACTTCTCGAAGCACTCGAAGATCGCCAAGGTCTACTTCCCGGGCCTTCCCTCGCACCCCGGCCACGAGATCGCCAAGCGCCAGATGCGCGACTTCGGCGCCATGGTCTCGATCGAGCTCAAGGCCGACATCGAGGAGACGCGGAAGTTCACGTCCTACATCGAGCTGTGGACCCTGGCCGAAAGCCTGGGCGGCGTGAAGTCGCTGCTCTGCCAGCCCGCCACGATGACGCACGCGTCCGTCGACCCGGCGATGCGCCGGCAGGTGGGCATCAACGACGGCCTCATCCGCCTCTCGGTCGGCCTCGAGGACGTCCGCGACCTGATCCGCGACCTCGAGCAGGCGCTCGACAAAGTCCGGACCGCGGTCGCCGTCGCATAGTCGCGGCTCCTTTCCCCCGGGGAAGGCCGGGATGGGGATCCCTCTTCTGTTTCCTGCTTCCCGTTTCCTGTTTCCCCTCGGGCGGGACCCTCTTCCCGTGACCTGGGTCCGGTGTACTGGATTGCCGTCAGGCCACGACTTCCTGTCGCGTCGAGAGCGCCTCCTGCTCGGTTTGTTTCGCTTGGTCCAGAGTTCCGTCTTCGACCCGCCTTAGCAGCTCCCGGATGCTCTCCGCCACCAGGTGCCGCGGCATCAGCACGAAGTCCGCGCCGGCCTCGTACATCGCCCGGGCGTCGGCCACCTTCTCGGCCCTGACGATGATCTTCGCGTGCGGGCTCATCGCCCGCAGCTGCTTGAGGATCTTGAGGTTGCTCGTCCCGCGCAGGAAGTCGTCCGAGATCGTGGAGATGATGACCTTCGCCTCCTCGATGCCCGCGTGCTCCAGCGTGTCGGCGTGGCTGATGTCGCCGTAGATGCAGGGGACGCGCATCTCCGTCAGCTTGCGGTGCACCTCGGGGCTGAAGTCGACCACGAGGAAGTCCTTGGCGTCCTCCACGAGAAGCGGCACGAGCGAGCTCGCCTCCCGGTAGCAGCCGACCAGGACGACCGGATGCTGCCGCTTCCCCAGCGCCTTCGTCTCCTTCTCCTGAGCGTCGACGACCCCCTTCCGCGACAGGAGCTTCAGGATGGCGCCGGCGATCTTGTGGTTCCACTGGATCAGGTAGGTCGACACCGTCGACGTGATCACGAGGGAGACGATCACGATCGAGACGACGTCCTGCCCGATGTGCGGCTTCGGCTTGATCGTCAGCCCGAGGCTCACGATCACGAGCGAGAACTCGCTGACCTGGGCCAGCGCCAGGGACGTCAGGATGCCGACGCGCCGGCCATACTGCAGTGCGTTCAGCGTCGGGACGACCGGGAGGAAGCGGCCCAGCAGCACGACGAGCGAGAGGACGCCCGCCGCGACGAGCGTCGAGGCCGAGCCGATGGTGATCTGCATCCCCAGCGACACGAAGAACAGCGTCACGAAGAAATCCCGCAGCGAGCGGATCTTCGCGATCACGTCCAGCGAGTACGGGAAGGTGGACATGCTGACCCCCGCGATCAGCGCCCCCATCGCGATGGAGAAGTCCGCCCGGGTGGCCGCGTAGGACACCAGGAAGCACCACGAGATGGCGGCGATGAGCAGCACTTCGGGGGTCTTGGCGACGGAACGGAAGAGGATCGGCAGGACGAAGCGGCTCAGGAGCATCGCCCCCGCGACGAGGGCGAAGCCCTTCACCACGGAAAGGCCCAGCGGGAGGAGCTCCGGGTTGGAGATGTTGGGCTGGACGGCGAGCACGATGATGGCCAGCACGTCCTGCATCAGCAGCACGCCCAGGGTGACCCGCCCCGCCGCCGTGTCGAGCTCGCCTTTGTCGGAGAGCAGCTTGACCACGATCATCGTCGAGCTGAACGCCGACGCGACGCCCAGATAGGCCGCCGGCAGCCCGCGGAAACCCAGGGCCAGCGCCGCGCCCCAGCCCAGGACCGCGCAGCCCACGACCTGCACCGTGCCGACGATCGCGGAGATCTTCCCCGAGCGGATCAGGTGCTTGAGGTCGATCTCGAGTCCCACGATGAAGAGCAGGAACGCCAGGCCCAGCTCGGAGATCTGGCCGATCGACTGTCCGTCGTGCACCCACTTGAAGCCGGGCGGGCCGATGATCAGGCCCGCGCCGATGTAGGCCAGGATCAGCGGCTGGCGGAGCAGCCGCGCGACGAACGCCAGCGCCGTGGCGGCGATGACGCAGAGTCCGATGTCCTGAAGCAAGGTGGCATGCATGGCGATTCTCTTCTCTCGAGAGGGACGGAACTCAACTTCGGAAACGAGCGAGGCCTAGACCGGCGGGTCGCGATGCCCGTGAGGCATCCCGGGAGAGAAGACTCGGAGATAGTCGGGCTGCGTCAGGTCGGCGGGAGACGCGGCCCGCGCGGACGGAACGAGCGGCCCCGCTTCCAGGGTCGCCGGCTCCCGGCGCGCCGGCAGCGGCGCGGCGCGTTTGCAGCCGACGCCGTTCAGCGTCGGCGTGGATTTCCGGGCGACGAAGACCTTGAGCGGAGGGTCGCCCCGCTTGCGCGCGGGCGCGTCCGAGTCCGCGACGCCGCGGAGAGCGGCCGCCGGGAACGCCAGCAGCAGAACGGCGGCGGCGACTCGAAGCGGGATCTTCTGCCGACGAAGGGCGGCGGGACGCATCAGCAGTGAAGTGTAGCCGACGGGCCGGGAATTGTCGGATTCTTTCCTCTCACGCCGGAGGCCGCCACCCGGACGAGCGTCGCGAGCGCGGCGGCGACGAAGAGGGCCGAGACCACGGTCAGGAGGCAGGCCCCGAACGCGCGGCTCCCTCCGGAATACGAGAAGCAGACCGTGCTGGTCCCCCCGGGAACGCGGACGGCCTTGAAGGCGAGATTGGCCTCCACGACCGGCGCGGCCTGGCCGTTGACGCTGGCCCGCCAGCCGGGATGGAACGCATCGGCGTAGAGCAGCCAGGCCGGGGCTCCCGCGGGCCGCGTCACCTCGGCGAGAAGCCGGTTGGCGGAGAACTCGCGAACCCGGACCTCGCCGTCCGCCCGCGCCTCCTCCCCGGCGGCGGCCCGCAGGTCCGCGGGAGCGCCTCGGAGGACGATCAGCGACTCGAACGACTCCCTGCCGGCGACGGCCCGGGCGGCTTCTTCGGCGCTGTCGACGTGGACGGCTCGCGAGACCAGCCGAAGTTTCGGCGCCGTGACGCCCAGCAGCGTCGGGAGGGCCTTCCGGAGCGCCAGATCCTGCGTGTTCCGCAGCTCCGCGGGGGCGCGGGCCAGCCAATCCTCCCGCGCGAGCGGCTTCGCCGGATCCAATTGATACATCGCGCAGAACGCGATCTGGTAGCCGGCGCCGTAGTTCTTGGGATCCTCCCACCTCTTGATCCACGACTCGAGACGCGGATCCAGCGGCTCCCCCCGGCGCTCCCGGTAGGTCATGGTTCCGGCCGGCAGCGGGGGCGGCTCATCGCAGCGCGGCATGCGCGCGACGATCTGCGACTGGTAGATCAGGCCGTCCACGAGTGCGACCGCCAGCAGCGCCTTCCGGAGCGTCGGCGAGGCGAACGCGGATCCGTCGCCGCCCGCGCGCGCGGGCCAGAGCACGAGGGCCGCCGCGCCCCCGTAGACCAGGACCCGCAGCGCCGCCGCGAGGACTTCCTGCCAGTCCTCGAGGACCAGCGACCCGCCCTTCGCCATCACCAGGAGAGTCGCGAGCTTCCGGCCTCCGATCTGGGCGTCGAGCAGGATCCAGAGAACGATCCCCAGGGCCGCCAGCGCGCCGAAGCGCGTGCGGCGATCCCAGCGGGGCCCGGCGGCGAGCGCCCTCAGCAGCTCGTCGATCCCGAAGCCGCCGGCCAGGAGCAGCGCGACTTTCGCGATGCTCGTCACGTACCCCACGTGCCGGAAGTACGTCATGAGGGGAAAGCGGTAGGCGAGACATGCGAACGTGCCGCCCAGGGAGAGCAGCAGCATCGCCGCGGCCATCAGCGCCAGCGCGACGAAGGTCCGGTTTCGGCAGCGCAGGACGGCCAGGGGCAGTCCCGCCAACGGCAGGATGCCGATGTAGTGGGTCAGCTCCTGATCAACGCCGCCGCCGCTGAACGTCGGGAGGAACCCGAGAAAGCTCCCGAAGATCCCGGGGGGCGTCGTGCCGCCGTAGACGAGGAACTGCTGGAGAAGAACACGGCCGCTGTCGGAGTCCCGGTCGGGCGTCAGGATCTTGATCCCGTCCAGGGCCTGATGGAGCAGCAGCGTCACCGCGGCGCCCGCGAGAACGAACGTCCCGAGCGCCGCGGCGTTCCTCCAGGACCGCCCGAACAGGCTCGGGAGCGCGCGCCAGAACGCCGACCCCAGCCCGATCGCGAAAGCCCCGACCGCCAGCGCCAGCAGGGGATAGACGTAGGGCGGGCAGCCGAGCGCGCCGAGCCAGAGCGTCACGCCGGTCAACCAGAAGAACTCCGGCCTCCTCTCCTCGGTGAAGCGCAGCAGGAAGTACAGCGCCAGCGGGATCAGGTGCTGCATCCGAAAGTTGAAGAACAGCTGCCAGTACCAGAGGACGCTGCAGACGGCGGCGAAACCGACCATCAGAACCGTCAGCCGGTCCGCGAAGAGGCGCCGCGAGAGCAGATAGATGCCGAGCAGGAAAAGCAGCTGCTCCCCGAGGATCGACAGCACGAACATGAGGTGCGCGTCCCGCACGTGGAAGAGAGCCCCGAGCGCCATGAAGAAGTGGCTCGAGGCGCTCAGGAAGTCGACCTGGAACACCCCCGAGGGGATCCCGTAGGTGCCGTAGGCCATCCACAGAGGCAGCTCGTGAGCAGCGAGGAGGTTGTTATAGAAGTACGAGAAGATCCCGAAGATGTATCCCGCATCGTGGCCGGGCACGAATCGGGAGCTCAGGTACGGCAGGTTGATCAGGACCACGGCCCCCGCCAGCGCCGCCAGGTCGAGGCCGGCGCGGGAGCGGGGCTCCGGACGGGTCCCTGGAGCGGGCTCTCCCGTCATGAGGCCTCGAGTTTGGGATGCGGCGGGGCTTCCGCCTTTCCGCCGCGGAGCAGCGAGCGGACGACGTACACCGGGCGGCCTTTGACCTCGTCCAGGACCTGCCCCACGTATTCCCCGAGGATGCCCAGGCAAATCAGCTGCACGCCGCCCGCGAAGATCACGGTGACCATGACCGAAGCCCAGCCGCTGACGCGGAACCCGAGCCAGAGCTGGTAGACGACGATGAACACGATGGCGCCGAAGCCGACGACGGAGAGGAAGAGACCGGCGAAGCTGGCCAGCTTCAACGGGAGCCTCGAGTGCGAGATCCAGTTGTCGATCGCCAGACGAAGCAGCCGCAGGATCGACACCCGGGACCGGCGGTCGTAGCGCTCTCCCCGATCGAGCACGACGCCCGTCTGCCGGAAGCCCGCCAGCGAGCGGAGCGCCGGCACGTAGCGGTTGCGCTCCGGCATGCGGCGCAGGACTTCGACCACCCGGCGGTCCATCAGGCTGAACGTCCCGGCCTCCGTCGAGCGCGGGTCGAAACAGCGGTTGAGCATATGGAACAGCTTCGACGCCGCGGCGCGGAGCAGACCCGTCCGCCGCCGGCCTCGCAGCGCGAGCACGACCTCGTTCCCCTGCTCCCACGGCTCGATGATCCGCCGCAGGTGCTCCGGGTCGTCCTCGAGATCGGCATCCATCAGGACGACCGCGTCGCCCGTGGCGTGGTCGATCCCTGCCGTCAGCGCGGGGTGCTGGCCGAAGTTCCGCGACAGGCTGAGCGCGACGACCCGCGGGTCCTTGGCGCTCAACTGCGTGAGCCGTTCGAGGGAGAGGTCCGAGCTGCCGTCGTCGACGAAGACGAACTCGAAGTCGAACGGCAGCGTGTCGCAGAGGGCCGCCAGCTTCCCGTGCAGGGTCTCGAGGATCGCCTCTTCGTTGAAGACCGGGATGACGATCGAGATTTTTTTCCGGGTCATCGGCCGACGTTCTCGGTGGGCCGACCGCTCACGACGGCGGCGGGCGGCGGCAGGGTCTTGGGGAAGAAGTCCCTCCAGACGCGGCGCGCCAGCGCCAGCGCCCAGCGCGGCCGGTAGTAGTAGCTGAGGTAGGCGGATTCCAGGAGCTTCGTCAGCTCCTCGGGTGAGAGCTGGGGATGGCGCACCACCGGGGTGAAGCAGTCCATCCGCTCGAAGTCGTCGGTGAGAAGCTGGTCCTTCACCTGAGCGTAGTACTCGGTCCCGGGGAACGGCGTGGCAAGGTAGAACATCGCCGCGTGGGTGTTGAGCCGCTTCGCGTACGCGATCGTCCCCTGGATCCGCTGGGGGGAATCCATCGGGAGGCCCAGGACGTAGAACGCGGTCACGCGGATGCCCAGCGCGTCGCAGTGCCGGATGATGCGCTCCTGGTGCTCGACCGGCACGGGGACCCGGTCGATCTGCCGGAGCACCTCTTCGTCCGCCGATTCGATGCCGACGTTGATGACCCGCAGGCCCGAGCGGTAGAACGTGTTGACCAGTTCCTCGTCCAGGTGGTCCAGCCGCGTCTCGCAGGCCCACTTCACCTTGTAGCCCCGACGGACGATCCCTTCGGCGATCGCCACCGCCCGCTTGCGCCGGATCGAGAAGAGCGGGTCGCGGAAGAGGAAGGCGCGCATGCCGAACGTCTCGATGTTGTGGCCGATCTCGTCGAGCACGTTGTCGACGGAGCGTTCCCGCCACTTGAAGTTCACCGGGTACGGGCAGTAGCCGCAGGAGTAGGTGCATCCGCGCGAGGAAAGGATCGTGAGGAACGGCGTCTCGCGGATCGCGGGGATGTACGAGTACTCCTGGATGGGAAAGAGGTCCCAGGCCGGAAACGGCAGCGAATCCAGGTCCTTCACGGGCAGACTGCGGACGACGCCCGATAAGACGCGGCCCTCGGCCAGCTCCGAGGCGGCCTGCTCCGGCTCGCCGGCGATGATGAAGTCGCAGTCCTTCTCGAAGAGGTCGGGCCGGAATCCCGCGAAGGGGCCGATGATGCCGATTTTCGTGGTCGGCCGTTCCGCCCGGATGCGCCGTGCCCATTCGAGCTCATGGCGGTAGTCGATCATGCTCGCGTGGAGGAGCACCAGGTCCGCGTCCGGGATGACGTTGCGGTCCACGGTCACGGTGTGGCCCGCCTTGCGGAAGATCGACGCCAGATAGCCGAACTCGATCAGCGGGACGCTCTCGCCGGCTTTCTTGACGACCTCGATGGCGCGGGCGCGGAACGTTCGACCGATGTGGAACGCCCAGCCGTAGCCGCCCATGAAGTCCTTGTTGATGCACTCCGGGCGCTGCGACCGAATCTCGAGGAGGGAGATTTTCACGGGTCTTGGAAGTATATCACCTGACCCGAGTGAAGGGGGATCCTTCGGACGAGCACGAGGCGGCGGGCGGCTATTTCTTCTCTTCTTCCTTCTGCTTGCGGAAGCTGAGGCCGAAGAGGATCGCGCCGACCGCGAGGAACGCGATGGCCGCGATCTTCTGGTGCTCGCCGAAGAGCGCCATGATCCGCGAGTTGAGGCCGATCAGCGGAAAGAGGAAGGACGACGCGCCGAGGAGGAGCAGCAGGAAGCCGATGTTCCGGAGGATTCTATTCATGCCGCGACTTTACCCCAGCGAGTCCTTCTTTTCCAGCGCCCTTTTGACCAGGTCCAGCTCGGCGGGCCCGAACTGGAGCCCCAGGGCCTGCTCCCGGGCGGCGGTCGACATCTTCTCCCAGCTCTTTCGCAGGATGTCCACCATCTTGTCGGGCTCGGTCTTCGCCGAGAACGCCGTGAACTCGAACTGGAGGAAGACCAGGCAGGCGGCGTCCTCGAGGGTCTGGCCCTCGGCGTCGGACGCGTGGTTCTTGCGGATCAGGATGCGGCGCGCCTTCTCGATCGCGGGCTCCGCGTACCCGGCCTCCGCCATGATGGCCGCCAGCGCGTCGGCGTGGAACTGTTTGAGCCCCTCCCGCCACTTCAGGTAGCCGGTCCGCCCCTCGGGGTACGTCGAGCGCGGCACCGTCCAGCGGCGGAGGTGCTGCGCCCGCACGGCGAGCAGCAATTCTTCGGAAGCCTGCGGGGCGAGCTTCCGCGCCCAGTCGACCATGCGCTGCCCGTAGAGCAGTTCCTGCCCCGACGGGTCTTCGGCGTTGGCGCGGTCGATGGCGGCGCAGGCGGCGTCGAACGACGGGGCCATGACTACCCGAGGCGCGCCAGGAGCGACGAGACGTCGCTCACCGGGTCCACGGAAGAGATCTGCACCGTGAGGCGGCTGCGCGGGTCCGTCGAGATCCGGCGGAGCTCGACGGCCGAGGGGTAGACCATCGCGAGCGCGGCCGCGAGGTCGGAGCGCAGCGCCTGGAACGTCTCCTCGCTGTTGGGCGCGTTCAGGCGGTCGTTGGCGATGAAGACCGCGCCGGCGGCCTTGAACTTGAGCCGGCCCTGGAACTCGGGCTCGTTCTCGAGCTTCACGCAGGCGCCCAGCGCGGCCCGGAAGCCGCCGGCGATGCGGTCGGAGAGCCGCCCGCCCGACGAGGTCTTCCGGGTGTAGAGCAGCCCCAGCGGCCCTTCCGCCGAGTCCATGCCGTAGTCGGCCTCGTGGGCGATCAACATCACGCCGGGTCCCTGGGGCAGGTGGCCGTAGTCGGCGACGTCGACGAGCATCCCCTCCACCGCCTGCTTCTGGATCCAGCGGTGGTAGACGGGGATGAACGCGTCGAGCCGGACGGCCGACGGGTCCACCGCGAAGAACTTCACGCAGAATTTGTGCAGGTCCATCAGAGTTTCAAGCGGCACGAATGGGCCGCCTCGATGAAGAGTTGCGCTTCCTCGACGAGCCGATGGGCGGCGTCGGAGCTCGGGCTCTTCGGCGGGTTCTCGACCGCGCTGAAGAAGTACTGGGCGAACTTGCCGCCCGCGAAGGGGTCCCAGAACAGCTTCGTCTCGAAGAACTTGTCGCGGAACTCGCGCAGGATGTCGGCGCGGGAGTCCCCGACCGGCGTCTTGCTCGTGACGAGCTCCCGCGCGGCCGTGACCATGGAGTTCACCGCCTGGTCGCTCGCCTTCTGGTAGTCCCCCGCCTCGAGGGTGAGCTGGGCCTCGAAGGCCTCGCGCTCGGCGGCCGCCAGGCCGAAGTCGAGCGGCGACACCACCTCGCCCGCGCACTCGCCGATGCCCATGTCCCCGTTCGAATACTCGCGAGGATCGCGCCAGTCGGAGAAGAACGAGGGGTTTTCGTCGTGTCCGGGGATCGCGGCCAGGTCCTCGAGCATCGCGCGGACCTTCGCCTTGCCGATGCGCTTGATCCAGCCCTGGAAGGTCTCGGCTTTCTGGCGCTCGCGGAGGAACGACTCGGTCATGCGGTCGACCACCTCGGGGATGCGCTTCGACGGGACGGCGATCACCGCCAGCCCGTAGGCGCCCGCGTTGTGGTCGAACTGGCCCCCGACCAGCACCTGGAAGTGCGGCACGGCCCAGCTGCCCTTCTTCCGGCTCACGCCGTAGAAGCCCAGGTCGGCGATGTGGTGCTGGCCGCAGGAGTTGAAGCAGCCGCTGACCTTGATTTTCAGGCCGCGGACCGCCTCGTCCATCGCCATCATGCGCGACGCGAGGCGCGTCCGGAGCTCCCCCGCCAGGCCGCGGGACGAGGAGATGCCGAGCTTGCAGGTGTCGGTGCCCGGGCAGGCCGTGATGTCGACGATCGAGCCGGCGCCCGGCTCGCCCAGGCCCATCGCCCGGAGCTCGCCGTAGAGGGCCGGCAGGTCGGCCTCGCTCACCCAGCGGAAGAGGATGTTCTGCTCGACCGTCAGGCGCATCGGCTCGCCCACGTACTTGCGGGCGACGTCCGCGAGCGCCCGCGCCTGCCGCGCGGAGAAGTCGCCGAGCGGGAGCGTGACGGTCGCGACCGCGTAGCCCGCCTGGCGCTGTTTGTAGACGTTGGTCTTCAGCCACGCGTCGAAGCCCTCGGGCCTCGGCTGGCCGTTGAGGGCGACGCCGGGCTTGAGCGGCTTTTCGTCCGTGACCTTCAGGTTCTTGAGGTACGCCGTCCAGGCCGGGTCGTCCGGCAGCGCCTTCCGCTCCTCGAGGACGAGCTTGCGGAACTCCTCGAGCCCGAGCTTGTTCACCAGGAACTTCAGCCGCGCCGTGTTGCGGTTCTTCTTCTCCCCCAGGCGCGCGAAGACGCGCGACATGGCCTGGCACATCGGCAGCAGCTCCTCCTCGGGGAGGAACGCGTCGAAGAGCTTCGCCTGGTTCGGGACGGAGCCCAGGCCGCCGCCGACGTAGAACTCGAAGCCGCGTTTCCCGTCCTTCACGCGCGCGACCGCGCCCACGTCGTGCAGCATCGCCAGGCCGCACGCGTTCTCGGCGCAGCCGGAGAACGCGACCTTGAACTTGCGGCCGAAGTTCTGCGTGTCCTTATGCCCCAGCAGGAACTTCGCCGTCGCCTTCGCGTAGGGCGTGATGTCGAAGGTCTCGGTGCTGCAGACTCCGGCGAGCGGGCAGCCCGTGACGTTGCGCACGGTGTTGCCGCAGGCCTCGCGGGTCGTGATCCCCACCGCGGCCAGGCGCCGGAAGATGGACGGCGTGTCCTCGATGTGGACGTAGTGCAGCTGGATGTCCTGCCGCGTGGTCACGTGCAGGATGCCGTCGGAATACTCCTCGGCGCACTCGGAGAGCGCCTCGAGCTGCGACGGAGTGAGGCCTCCGTAGGGGATCTTGATCCGCTGCATGCCCGGCGCGTCCCAGAGGGTCATGGGGCCCTTGGTGAGATCGGCCGAGGGGTAAGCGAGCGACTGGGTCTTCAGTCCGTCGTTGCGCTGGCCGTTGTCGTAGCGCTGGCCGTACGCGCCGCGGCGGAGGCGGGTCTCGGCGAAGACCTTCTCGTCGATCTTGCCCTGCTTGCGCAGGATGATCTCATTTTCGAAGATTTCGATCTCGCGGGCGAGGTCGGCGGGGACCTTGTCGGCGAGTTTTTCCTTCCACGTCAGGCTCATGAACCGGTCTCCAAGGGGTTGCGATGGTACCAGATGCGCCGCGGGAGGGCAAAGCGCTCCTCGCGGGCGGGGGGAGGTGGTTCCGTCAACAACGCATATCTAAATGAGTTTATATGAGTCGGCGACCTGCCGTCAAGGGCCCGTTTCGGCCGTCCCGAAGGAAGCGCTTCCCGCAATTCCGGACGACGGCAGTTTGACGATCGTCCGCCGCGGCGTTGCGGATATACTCTCACGAAGACATGCTGGAAAAGGAAGGTCCCGACTTCGGAAAACTGGGGGTCGCGCTGGGATTCCTCACTCAGGAAGACCTCGACCGGATCCTCCAGCTCCAGGCCGACCTCCACAAGATCGGGGTCGACCGCCGCCTGGGCGAGCTCTGCCTCGAGAAGCGCTACCTCTCGCGGGAGCAGGTGCTCCTGGTGCTCCGCGCCCAGGGCAAGCGGATCCTGACCTGCCACGCCTGCAAGAAGAGCTACAACGTCCATCATTACCGGCCCACCGAAACGTACACGTGCAAGCACTGCACGGCCGAGCTCTCGCTCCCGACGAAACCCGTAACGCCTTCGGTGAGCGATTCCATCACCATCGCGACGACCTCGCTGCGCAAGAAGACCGGCAAGCCGCGCACGCGGCCGACCGTGTCCCCCGACCTCGTCAACCTCCTCTCAGGGTACGAGATCCAGAAGCGTCTCGGCCAGGGCGGAATGGGAACCGTGTACAAGGCGCGCGACCTGATCGGGGGCCGCTGGGTGGCCGTGAAGCTCCTCGCGCCCTTCCTCGCCTCCGACGAGGAGTACGTGAAGCGCTTCTTCCAGGAGGCGCGCAACCTCCAGAAGCTGCACCACCCGAACATCGTCGCCGCCTACGACGCGGGCGTCACGGGCGAGCACAAGTTCTTCATCATGGAGTTCGTGGACGGCCCGTCGCTCGAGGACGTCCTCCACAAGAAGGGCATCCTCAAGGAGCACACCGCCCTCGAGATCGTGCGGCAGGTCGCGCAGGCCCTGGACTACGCGTGGACCCACAAGATCATCCACCGCGACATCAAGCCGCAGAACGTCATGCTGAGCCAGGAGCGGACCGTGAAGCTCTGCGACCTGGGCCTCTCCAAGGACGTCACGAGCGACATCTCGCTCACCATGACCGGCTCGGTCAACTGCTCCCCGCCCTACGCCTCGCCCGAGCAGGCGCAGGGCATTCGCGACATGGACATCCGCAGCGACGTGTACTCGCTGGGCGTCTCGCTCTTCCAGATGCTCTGCGGCGAGCTCCCCTTCAAGGGGAACGCGCCCGGACAGTTCCTGATCCAGCACGTCACCAAGGCCCCGCCCGATCCCCGCTCGAAGAATCCGAAGATCTCGTCGTCGGTGAACGACCTGATCCTGCGGATGCTGCAGAAGGAGGCGAAGGCCCGCCCGATGCCCGGGGACATCGCCAAGGCCATCACGCGGTCGCTCAACGCGCCGGTGCTGAAGAAGGGATGAGCCGCACCGCATCGCGGCTCTTCCTCGCCGTCCTCGCGCTCTCGGCCCTCTACGCCCTCTTCCTCGTCGCCGGCCGCCGCGTCCCCACGAACGACGCGCTCTTCGAGCCCGGCGGCATCTTCCTACTCCACGTGCCGTTCCGCGCGGCGTCGATCCTCGGCATGATGCTGGAGGAACTGCTCCTGCTCGTCGGCGTGTGGCGCCTGGCGACGCGGTACTTCCCCTCCCCGAAGACCCGCTTCTTCGTCTCCGTCGCAGCGCTCGGCTCGTCGCTCTGGGTCGATCCCGCCGCGCCCAACCTGCGCCTGCTGGCGGCGCTGCCGCTGCTCGTCGCTCTTCTGCACGACGCGCTCGAAACGCCGTCGTGGCGGCCGCTGGCCATGGCGGGCAGCCTGGTCGTGCTCCAGGCCGCGGGGAAAGCGCCCGCGCTGGCCGTCCTCGCCCCCGCTGCCGCCCTGATCTACTTTTCGGCCGCCGCCGTCCTCTATCGGTATCCTCTGATCGCCCGACTCCGCGAGCGGGCCTGGGGGATCCGCGAAGGCGCCGGCGCGGGTGTCGTGATCGCGCTCGTCCTCGCGGTCGCCCGCCTCACCGGAACGTCGTCGCCGGACTCGCTCCGCCTGGGCCGTCTGCCCGACCTCTTCCTCGGGATCTCCCCGTCCCCCGAGATCGCCGCCTTCTGCGGCTTCCTGACGCTCGCCTTCGCGGCGCTCGCCCTGCCCCGGGTCGGCAAGAGGCTCGGGCTCATCCTCGCGGCGCTCGGGGCGATGCTCACCGCCTGGTCGCCTGCGCTGCCGCTGCTCCGACTGTTCGTGATCCTTCTTTCCGGGTTCGGATTCCAGGGGATGATCGACGGTCGCCTCCACGGCAGGACCGTCCGGGCCGTCGCGCTGATGCTGGCGCTGCTCTCGCTCGCCCTCTCAGCGCTCGCGGAACTGACCCTGGTGGACCCCGCGGTGCTGCATCCGGTCTCGGACATGATGGCGATGCAGCCCACGGCGAAGACGGCCGTGCTTGCGGTCCAGCGCGTCGGGCTCGCGTCCGACCTGCCCGGCATCTCGGCCCTGATGGCGGCGCTGGCCTCCGGAACGCTCTTCCTCTGGAACTCCGGCCCCCGCGCGGCCCCGCTCGCGATGGGCCTGGCGCTCTTCGTCCACTCCCTCGACGTCTTCGGCTGGAAGTTTCGGATGACCTGGCTCAACACCGCCCCGCTCACGCCGCAGGCGCTGTCGGCGGTCCATCCGTCTCTTTCGATGGCGTGGACCATCGTCCTGGGGCTGTCGATCTTCTGGGTCCTCACTCTCTTGAGGCTGACGATCCGGATCCTGGGGAGCCGCGACGCATGACCCGGGAGCGGCGCCTCTTCGTCCTGCTCGTGGTCCTCGAGACGGCGGTTTTCGCCTGGCTCGTCCTCAGCGGGCGCCTGCCGCGCGGACACGACACGCTGGGGCTCTATCTCCAGCAGTATCTCTTTCTGGCGGACGCGACTCAGAGCCACGCCGTCGCCCTCTGGATGCCCAATACGGCGCACGGCCTGGTCACCAACTGGACGGCCAACTGCCAGGGCGGGCTCCTCCAGAACGCGATCCTCCTCCTGGGCGGCGTGCCCGCCGGGACGAATCACCTGCCCGTCTTCTACGCCGGCCTCTTCGTCGACGAGATGATCCTGCTGGTCGGAGTCTGGACCCTCTCGCGGCGCTACTACGCCACCCTGTCGGCGCGCTTCTTCGTCTCCGCCGCCGCGATCGGCTCCGCGTTCTGGATGGACCACCTCGTCTGCAATTTCCGGGTCTACTTCTGCCTGCCGCTCATCCTGGCGCTCACGCACGACTTCCTGGAAAGCGGAAGCCGCGGGAAGTTCTTCCTGGCCTTTCTCCTCATGGTCCTGCAGTTCACGGGCAACACGCCCTACATCCCGCTCTTCACCCTCCTGGTCGTCCTGGTCTACTTCATCGTCCACGTCCTCGTCGTCCGGATGCCCGCCGCCACCCTCCGGCGCTCGCTCCGCCCCCGGCCCGTCGACGTCTTGATCGTCGCGGCAAACCTCGGACTGCTCGCGCTGCTCTACGTCACGCTCACACACGGCGCCTCGGAGATCCGCCTCTTCCGTCCCGGCCGGAACCCCGACGGCAGCGTCGGGCTCGACGAGTTCCTGACCCACGGAGGAGCCCTGAGCCCGCTCCGCTACCTGGATCTCGTGCTCGGGCTCTCGCCCTCGCTCGACTACACCCTGTACTGCGGCATCCTCACCCTCGCGTGCGCGGCGCTCGGCGTCTTCCACCGGCCCGGCCGGACCGTCTATGGCCTCCTGATCTGTCTCATCCTCGTCGTTCTCTTCTCGACGGGATTCCTGAGCGCCGTCGCGACGATGGCCTACAGCGTCGCGCCTCCGCTCCACTTCTTCCGCTACGTCGCCCTCACGGCTCCCGTCGCCAAGCTCTTCCTGATCCTGCTCTCCGGCTTCGGGGTCGAGGCGCTGCTTGCGCGGCGGGAGGAGTTGAAACGTACGCTGACGCCGCTGTCGCGCGGGCTGCTGATTGCGGCGATCCCGATCGCCCTCCTGGTCGTCGCGACGCTTCGGAACCGGGAGACGCTTTCCAGCGTCACGGAGATCCTGAGGACGGGGAGGCTGGGCCTCGGCCAGCGGCCGGGCGCCGACGCGCCGGCGCCCGCGGGCGCGCTCCTCGGAGGCTCCGCGCTCGCGCTCGCCGCCGCGGGAATCCTGTTCGGCCTCCGGGCGCGGCGGACCGAAATCTCTCCCGCCCTGCTCGCGGCGTTCCTCGGAATCCACACCCTGGACCTCTACCGCTGGAAGGTCCAGATGCTGACGCAGGAATCGATCCCGCTCGACGCCGAGCAGCTCGCCCTGCAGGAGATCCGGCCGGTCCCCTACATCCCCCGCCGCGATCCGGACTACGAGCATTCTCCCCGCTTCCGCGCCTGGAAGAACTTTCCGGACCAGGGGGCGCTCTACGACTTCACGGACCCCTTCCTCGGGGTCGAGCCGCCCTCGTCCCGTTATCTCACGATGGCCTGGCTCGCGCCGTACGACGCGCTTCGCGGGGTCCGCGAGGAGCGGCCGTCCAGCCCGTCCTGGGCCAGGATCAGCGGATCGTCCGTCGACAAGCTCCAGGTCTTCCGGGCCGCGCGCAGCGCCGCGTCCGAGCAGCGCGTCGCGGAGTTCCTGAAGACGCCGGAGTTCCGGGGCGACGTCCTCCTGCTCGGACCGCGGCAGGAGAGCGGGTCTCTCGCCCCGCTCGCGGCGGACACGAGGCTCGCCGCGCCCTGCTCCATCGAACGCTTCGATTTCGACTCGCTGACCGTCAAGGTCGAGGTGCCGGCCGATGAGGAGGATGCCTGGCTGATGTATGCCGACGCCTGGCACCCGGGCTGGACCGCGACGCTCAACGCGCGGCCCGTGCCGGTCGAACGGGCCTTCCTGGCCTACAAGGCGGTGAAGCTGACGCGGGGGTCGAACGTCGTGGAGTTCCGCTTCAGCGACTCTCTGCGCAGTGTCTCGTACCGGGTGATCGGGCTTGCCAGCCTGGGCATGATTGTCGCCGTCGCGGTCCTGGCCTTCCGGCTTGACAAGGGAAAACCGGAGGGCTAGATAACATCATTACCTCCTACCCTCCTCCGGACGCTCGCGCTGCCGAAGCAGAGCGGCGAAAGTCTCGCGGCTTCTTCGTCGTCGCCCTCCTGATGACCGCCAGCCTCCACGTCTTCCTGATCGCCGACGGCCGTCTGGTCCGGGGACACGAGACTCGGTTGCGCTACGAGCTCCAGTACTCCGTCCTCAGCGCCTGCAGCGCGTCGACGCCCTTCTGGCCGGTCGTCGACGCCCGTGGCCTGCCGGAGGACCGGCCCGTCTTCCGCCAGGCGGGCCTGCTCCAGGCCGCGCTGATGCTGGCGGGATCGGCGGCGGCGAACGCGAACTTCCTGCCGCTCTTCCACCTCGGAATCTTCATTGACGAACTGCTCCTCCTCCTCGGGTGCTGGCTTCTGGCGCGGCGCTTCTTCCCCTCGCCGGAGACCGCGTTCTTCGTCTCGATCGCGGCCGTCGGCTCGGCGTTCGGAATGGATCACGTCGACGGGAACCTGCGCTCGATCGCGGCGCTGCCGCTGCTGCTCTACCTGATCCACGGCTTCCTCGACAACGGATCGAGACCGAAGCTCTTTCTCGCGGCGAACCTCGCCGTGCTCCAGATGACGGGCTTGCCCGCGGGCGCGGGCCTTGCGGCTCCGGTGGCCGCGCTCCTGTATTTCGCCGGCCGCGCCTTCGTGCTCCGGGAGCCGATCGCGGCGCGCCTGAAAGCCATCGCCTGGAAGCGCAGCGACCCCCTTCTGGGACTGGCGATCGTCGGCGCCGGGCTGCCCGTGGCGGTCGCGGCCTATTCGGAGGGATCCCCCGCCGCCGCCCCCCTGCGGCTCCAGGACCTGCCGGTCATCGCGGGCCTGTCGAACCCGCTGAAATTCTTCGACGTGCTCGCGGGCGCGACGCCGAGCCTCGACTGGTCCCTCTACGCCGGAGCCCTCACCCTGGCCTTCGCGATCGCGGCGATCCTGACGGGATCCAAAGGCACCCTCGTCCGGCTCGCCGTCGCGGTCCCGTCCGCCTTGATGATCCTGGCCGGCGTCCTCGTCCTCTTCCGCCTCGACCCCGCGCCGGCCGTGGGTCTCCCGCTCATCCGGCTTCTCCTGGTCTTCCTCGCGGGCGCGGGATTCCAGCGGCTCTGGAGCGAGCCGCGGCCGGAGGCCCTGCAGCGCGCGGGATGGGTCCTGCTGGCCGGCTCGCTGATCCTGGTCCTGGCGTCGTGGACGGCCGCCGTGAAACCGGACCCGATGCGGGACCTGCTTCGGACGATCGTCAGCGACGAGCCGGACGCCTCGACGTCGTCGGCCGCGCTCCAACCCTGGCTGTTCCGCAACCGCGGCGCGTCGTCGATCCCCTCGGACCTCCTGGGCGCGGCGGCCCTGACGGCCGCCCTCGGGGGCGCGCTGCTCCTGCTCCGAGGGTCGAAGCCCCGCGCCGCGCCGCTCGCGCTCCTCCTCCTGCTCGTCCTGCATCCGTTGGACGTCTTCGGCTGGAAGTTCCGGATGTCGTGGCTGGAGACGTTCGCGGCCAACGCGGAGCAGCGCGACCTCCAGCGCCTGGCCCCCTTGCCCACCCCCGCGCCGCGGCTGGCCGCCCTGAGCGCCGCTCCCCGCTACGAGGCATTCCACCGGATCGCGAAGGGGCGCAGCAATCCGCTCTACGTCCAGCGAAGCGCTTCCGAAATCGTGCCGGCGTATTGGGGAATCGAGCTCGCCTCCGACGCGGGCCGGCGGCCTCCCCCGGCGTTCGCCCTGTTGCTCCTCGGACTGAATTCGCTCTTCTGGATCCTCTGGGCGCTCCGAGCCTCGCTGCTCCTGATCCTGCGGGGGAGGGTGGAGCCGTGAGTGACGATCGCCGCCTGCGCCGTCTCTACTTCGGCCTGCTGCTGCTGCTCCAGGTCCTGGTCTTCGGCTATCTGATCCTCTCGCGCCGCCTGCCCAAGGGACACGACACCCTGAGCGTGTACCTGCTCCAGTACTGCTTCCTCGCCCAGGCGGGAGCGGACGGCGGGGTTCTCTGGATGCCCGGCCTGGCCCACGGCATCGTCAGCACCTGGTTCGCGAACATCCAGTCGGGGCTGCTCCAGAACGTCCTGCTGCTGGCCGGCGGCGTCCCCGAGGGGACGCCCATGCTCCCGATCTTCTACGCCGGGCTTTTCGTCGAGGACCTGCTGCTGCTGCTCGGCGTCTGGCGCCTGGGCGGCCGCTTCTACCGGACGCCGGCTGCGCAGTTCTTCGTCGCGCTCGCCGCGCTCGGGAGCTCGATGTGGATCGACAACGTCTACTGGAACCACCGCCTGATCTACGGCGTCCCGCTGATGATCTCGCTCGTCCTCGACGCGCTGGAAAGCGGCAGCCGCGGGAAGCTCTTCCTCGCGCTGAGCTTCGCGGGACTGCAGTCGATGGGCAACGCCCCCTACATCCCCCTGCTCTCGATGGCGGCCGTGGGCCTCTTCGTCGCGACCTATGTCGTGCTCCATCGGAAACAGTTCCGCCTCGTGCTGTCGCGGCTCCGGCCCCGGCCCGCCGACGCGGCCTGGCTGGCCGCTATGGCGTTGGTTGCCGTCGGAATCATCCTCGCGATCACGCGGGGCTTGAGCTCCATGACCCACTACCATTCGGGCAGGAATGCGGACGGCAGCGTGAGCCTGGACGCGTTCCTGACTTATCCCGGAAGCGCGAATCCGCTCCGCTACATCGACCTGATTCTCGGAGTCACGCCCTCGACCGACTACTCCCTCTATTGCGGGCTCTTCACGCTGCTCCTGGCGGTCCACGCGTTCGTCCATCGGCCGGGGAGGACCGTGGGGGCGCTCGCACTCTCGCTCCTGCTCCTGCTGCTCTTCTCAACGGGCTACCTGAGCTGGGTCGGCATGAGCGCTTACTACACGGTGCCTCCGCTGCACTTCTTCCGCTACGTCAGCCTCGCGGCGCCGCTCGTGAAGCTCTTCGTGATCCTGCTGGCGGGCTTCGGCATGGACGCGTTCGCGAGACCGCGGAATCAGCGGGGAACGGCCTTCGCGCGGACGGGCATCGCCCTCGTCGGATTGATCTTCGTCTGGCTCATGATGGCGCTGTTCCAGGGACGGACCGACGCCGCCACCGCGTTCCTCCGGGTCATCCGCGACGGGCTGGCGATCCGCGACGACGCCTCCTCCGCGCCCTACGTCGTCGGCGCCTTCGCGGTCGCCGTCGCGGCCGCGGGCGTGTTCTTCTGGAGGCTGAGGCCGGAGAACGCGCGCCTCCTGGTGCCGCTCCTCCTGCTCCTGCACGGCGCCGACCTGGTCCGCTGGCGGCTCCAGGTCCTGCGCGAAGAAAGCGTCCCGCTGGACGACACGCTGTACGCGATACAAAGGGTCCGTCCCCTGCCCTACGTGGCGCGCCGCACTCCTGGGGACGAGGACAACGATCGCGCCCAGGCGTTCAGTCGCGCCGTCTTCGACGCCAACTCCTCCCGGACGACGTACGACTACGTCGACCCGTTCGTTCACCGTGACGCGGTGTGGTCCCGCTACTACGTCACGCAGTGGTCGCCGCAAGTGGATCTGCTGCTGCGCGCCCGCGCCGGACGGCCCCTGAGCCCGGACGGGGAGATTCCCCCGTCGTTCGGGACCCTGTCCGAACCCTACGCCAAGATCGTCGGAGCGCGGCAGGACAAGCTCCAGGTCTTCTCGGCCGCGCATCCCGCCGCCGACGCCGATATCGCGCGGCTGATGAACCGCCCGGAGTTCCGCGGCGACCTCCTGTTCGTGTCCAGGACGGAGCCGCAAGCCGCGCCTTCCGACCTCTCGAAGGACGAACGGCTCCCGGCCGTCCCCAAGGTCCTCGAGTTCGCTGCGAACCGTCTCCGGGTCGAGGTGGAGGTCGCGTCCGAGGCCTGGCTCGCATATGCGGATGCGTGGCACGAGAACTGGACGGCGAGCGTCGACGGAGCGGCGACGCCGGTGGAGCGCGCCAACCTCGCCTACAAAGCCGTGCGGCTCCATCCCGGGAAGAACGTCGTCGAGTTCCGCTTCCGTGCGCCGCTCCGCACGGCGTGCGGCGTCCTGGTCGCGATCCTCTCGCTGGGCTGGCTCATCCTCGCCGTGGTCTGGACGATCAACGCTCTTCGCCCGTAGCTAGTCCACGCGGCGGTACAGGGAGGCCTTCGGAAAGCGAACGTCGAGGCGGTACTGCTTCCGCACGTACTCCATCAGCCGTCCCTGCAGGAAGCTTCGCTCCAGCTTCGGGAACAGGATGTGCTCGAACTCGGGCGTCCACATCTCGTCCACGACCACGTAGCGCACCTGGCGGCGGTCGAGCTGGGCGATCACGTCGCGGATCTGTTCCTCCATGCCGGGCGCTTCGGCGGGAATCTCGTAGGGCGTGGCGTTAGGTCGCCGGAGCGCCACGTAGTAGAGCGAGGAATGGGGCAGGACGAAGATCGGCTCGTCCGGCGCGCTGTGTTCCGACAGATGCTTCGCCAGTCCGTTGACGGTCTGGGCGAGCCGCAGGTCCGGCGTCCACACCCGCGGTCCGAGCGACGGGAGCTGGATGCGCGGCAGGTCCCGCGTCTCCCGCGCGACGCCGGAGGCGACGAGCACGCAGGACAGGGCGAGCAGGCCCGCGAAAACGCCGGCCGCGTATTTCGCCCGGGGCCACGGCAGCGCCCGAGTCTGATGGAGCTGGACCAGCAGCAGCGCGCTGGGAAGCGCCGCGGCCAGGAGGAGGTGGTCGAGGTCGGGGCGATGCAGCGCGGACGCCCAGTGCGCCAGCCCCTGGAGGGCCAGCAGCGCCGTCGCCGGACGGATCGTCCGCCGTCGGAACGAGATCGCCGCCTCGATCGCGGCCGCCGCGGGAGCGCAGGCGGCCAGCCAGAGCGCATGAAGGCCGTGGGCCAGGTAGAGTCCGTCCCGCTGGCTGTCCAGGAATCCGTACGACGACGCGTAGGGCACGTGGCTTCCCTGGGAGTAGCCCCGCAGCACCCAGACGATCGCGTCCCGGTAGAATCCGGCGGCCGATCCCTGGGCCCAGAGGACGGCGATGAAGCAGGCGGCGACCGCGCCGCCGCCGAGGGCGTAGAACCCCAGCGTCCGCGCTTTCGCCTTCCGGGTCGGCTCGCTCAGCAGGAGGATCAGCGCCACGGACGCCGCGAGCATGAAGAACCCTTTATTCTGGGACGTGAATCCGACGAGCCCATCCGCCAGTCCCGCGAGCAGCGCGTAACGGCCCTGCCGCGTCTCCAGCCAGCGCCACCACGCCCAGGTGGAGCCCAGCGCCACGACGGCGCTCAGGTGGTGATGGAGGAAGACGGGGCCGAGAGCGCTCTTCGACGCGATGAGCGCGAACCCGAGCGCGGCGAGAGCGCTCGACGACGTCAGGCGCTGAACAAGGACAAAGACCGCCGAGGTCTGGATCAGGGTGCAGAGCAGCCAGAGCACTCGTGTCGTCTCCCAGGACTCTCCCGTGAGCCTCAGGACCGCGGCGAGGAAGTAGTAGGTGCCGGGCGTGATGTGGAGCATGAAGTCGCGGTAGACGACTTCCCCGCGGAGCAGCCGCTGCGCGCCCACGAAGAAGTAGCCGTCGTCCCCCATCCAGGTGACGGCCATCCAGCGCAGCTGCAGGTAGACGACGCCGACCACGAGCGCGAGCCCCAGGACGATCCGGCTCCTCCAGGGAGGCGAGGCCAGCGCCTTGAGGACCATGGCGAGAAGTATACACCCCCGCTGCCGGGCCCGGTCCTTGACAATCCCGGAACCACCGCCTACTCTCCAAGCGAGAGCATGTCCACCACCCCTCCGGAGCCCGCCCGCCTCAGCATCGTCGTCCCGGTCTACCAGGGCGAGCACACGCTCGAGGCTCTCGTCGCCGAGGTCGAGCCGCTGACGAAGCCGGGCAGCACGCCCGGGGGCCGGCCCTTCGAGGTGGCCGAGATGATCCTGGTGCACGACGGCGCGATCGACGCCTCCGACCAGGTGATGGACCGCCTGGCCCAGAAGCACCCGTTCGTCAAGACGCTCTGGCTGTCCCGCAACTTCGGCCAGCATCCGGCGACGCTCGCCGGCATGGCCGGCAGCGCGGGCGACTGGGTCGTCACCATGGACGAGGACGGGCAGCACGACCCCGCGGACGTTCCCAAGCTGCTCGATCTCGCCCTCGAGAAAGGGGCGCCCCTGGTCTACGCGCGGCCGACGAACGCGCCGCCGCACAGCGCCCTCCGGAATCTCCTCGCGCGCCTCGCCCGCATCGCCTCGGAGACCATTGTCGGGAAGCGGGGCATGGGCCGCTTTCACAGCTTCCGCCTCGTCCGCGGCGACATCGCCCGGAGCCTCGCCGCGTACTGCGGCCACGGGGTATTCCTGGACGTGGCGCTCTCGTGGGTCGTGTCGGCGGTCGAGCAGTGTCCCGTCCCGATGCGGCGGGAGCGCGGCCGGGGCTCGGGCTACTCGCTGGGCCGGCTGATCTCCCACTTCTGGCGCCTCATCCTCACGGCCGGGACCCGCCCGTTGCGCCTCATCTCGATTCTCGGAAGCCTCTCGATCCTAGTCTCCTTCGCGGTGAGCATCCGCGCGTTCTACGAAAAACTCCGCCACGAAATTCCCGTTCCCGGCTGGACCTCGCTCTTCATTGCCGTCTGCTTCTTCTCCGGCATGATCCTCTTCTCGCTCGGCGTCATCGCCGAATACCTTGGCGTCACGCTGACGATGGCGATGGGCAAGCCGCTCTACCTGATCGTGCCGCGTCCGCCCCGACGAGAGGGACCGCGGGCGTGACGTCCGCCGCCGCCTGGGTCGTGGGGTCCGGGGGCCAGCTGGGATCCGCGGTGGCGCGGCTCCTGCCCGAGCGCCTCCGGGACACCCGCCTCTGGTCGCCGGGACCGCGCCGCTTCTCCTGGAACGATCCCTCGACGCTGCTGTCCGAGTTCGCCCTCACCACCGCCGCGTACGGCCGCGAGGTCGCGGCCTCGCAGCGGCCCTGGATGGTCCTCTGGTGCGCCGGCGCGGGCGTGGTCGGCGCGTCCGAGGACGCGATGGCCGCCGAAACCAAGGCCCTGCAGATGTTCCTCGGACAGCTGGGAGGCGAAGTCGGGGACCGGCCGGGCGCGTTCTTCCTCGCCGGATCGGCGGGCGGCGTCTACGGTTCCTCGCCCGAGGTGCCCCTCACGGAAAGCAGCCCGACCCGGCCCTCGTCCGACTACGGCCGCGCCAAGCTCCGGCAGGAGGAGGTCGTGCGGGACTGGGCCGCGGCGCATCCGCGCGTCTCGGCGCTCGTCGGCCGCATCTCCAATCTGTACGGCCCCCGGCAGAACCTGTCCAAGCCTCAGGGACTGATCGCCCAGCTCTGCTCCTGCCTGCTCCACCACGTCCCCGCCCACGTATACGCTCCGCTGGACACGCTGCGCGATCACCTGTTCGTCGCCGATGCCGCCGAGCAGATCCTGGCCTGCATGGCCCGGCTCCGATCGCTGCCCGAACCCGCGACCGTGCTCAAGATCCTCGCCTCGGGGCAAACCTCGTCCATCGCCGGCATCCTGGCGGTCTTCTCCCGGATCGCCAAACGCCAGCCCCGGATCGTCTGCTCGGGGTCCGCGCTCGGAAAACTGCAGCCGACCCGGCTCGTGCTCCGCTCGACGGTCTGGCCGGATCTCGCGCCGCCGTTGGCCACATCGCTCGCGGCCGGAATCCAGACGGTCTATCGGGCGCAGCTGGCCCTCCTGCAGGAAGGCCGGCTTCCCGCACCCGTGTCGGTCCGGCATTGATCCATGCCCCGCCAAGCGCCGGACTGCCCGTGCTGCGCGACGCCCGGCGAGGCGGTCTATGAGGATCTGACGGCGGCCGTCGCGGGCCGCTGGACGTTCCGCCGCTGCCGCGCCTGCGCGCTCTGGTGGACCGACCCGCAGCCGCTCCCGGAGGAGATCCCGAGCTACTACGCCGACTACTACACCCATTCCTCCGAGAGCGGAACGCCGTCGCGCTTCCTGCGGATCCAGGAGGCGCTCGCGGCGCGCATCCTGCCCTTCACGCTCGGGTACGGGCGCCGCGGAGTGGCGGGGGCGATCCTCGCGGCGTTTCCGCTGCTGCGGGACCTCGCGAACTCATCGGTGCTCTGGGTGCCGTCCCATCCCGGGGCCCGCCTGCTCGACGTCGGCGCCGGAAGCGGCGCCTTCCTGCGCCGCATGAAGGACCTGGGCTGGGCCGTCACGGGGGTGGAGCCCGATCCCGCGGCCGCCGAGGGCGCGCGCTCGCGGCACGGCCTGAACGTCCTCAGCGGCGGCGTCGAGCAGCTCCTTTCCTCGCCCGAGCGCTTCGACGTGATCACAATGAGCCACGTCCTGGAGCACGTTCCCGATCCCGCGGGGCTGCTCCGCTCCGTCCGGTCCCTGCTGCAGCCCGGCGGCAGCGTGGTGGTGCTGACGCCGAACGCCGGGTCGCTCGGGCGGCGGATGCTGGGACGCCGCTGGCGCGGGCTGGAAGTCCCGCGCCACCTCTCCCTGTTCACGCGACGTTCCCTCGCGGACGTCGCGGGCCGGGCGGGCTTCGCCGTCCGGACGCTGCGCTGCCCGACCCGCTCGGCGCTGTGGATGTGGTGCGCGAGCCGCGGCGGCTTCTCGGCGGGCGGCCTCCTGTCGGGCGCGCTGTTCCAGGGGGCCGAGGAACTCCTCTCCTGGGTCTGGAGGGAAGCCGGAGAGGAGCTCCTGCTCATCGCGACGCCCGCGATATAATTCTGCCATGCCGGACCCCTGGCTGACCGTCGTCATGCCCGTCTACAACGGGGAGCGCTACCTCTCCGAGGCCCTCGAGAGCGTCGCGGCCCAGGGACAGGACGACATCGAGCTGATCGTGCTCGACGACGGATCGACGGACCGCTCGGCGGAGATCCTCCGGCACTGGGAATCCCGCCTGCCCCTCCGGATCGAGCGGGCGCCGCGCTGCGGCAACTGGGTCGCGGTCACGAACCGCGGCCTCTCGGCCGGTCGGGGCGAGTACGCCTGCTTCCTCCACCAGGACGACGTCTGGCGCCCCGAGCGGCTGCGCGTCCTCCGGCGGATGATCGAGGAGGTCCCCAGCACGGACTTCCTGATGCACGCCACGGACTACATCGACCAGCGGGGAAAGCCGCTGGGGCGCTACCACCCGCCGTTCCGCGAGAGCGCCGGCGACCTCCCGGCCGACGAAGTCGTGCGCCCCTTCCTCGTGCAGAACGTGCTGTCGATCCCATCGGCCCTCTTCCGCCGCGCGGCGGCCCTCGAAGGCGGCGGGCTCGACGAGCGGCTTTGGTATTCGGCGGACTGGGACCTCTGGCTCCGCCTCGCGGCCCGGGGTCGCGCCCGCTGCGTCGCGCGCGTGCTGGCCGGCTACCGGCTGCATCCCCACACGCAGACCTCGCTGCGCAGCGGCGACCTGGCCGAGTTCCGCCGCCAGCACGAGATCGTCTTCGAGAAACACTTCCCGTCCTGGAAGATGGCCCTGCCGGACGCCGACGCCGTGGCCGCGCGGGCCCGCTTCTCGATCGACGTCAACACCGCGTTGGCCGCGCTGGCCAGCCGCCAGAAGGCGGGGCTGGGCCGGCTCGCGGGCTCCTTCGCGTCGCTGGGCGTCGCGGGTGCCTGCCGCTACGTCCGCGATTCCCGGATCCTCGAACGGATGAGCGCTCGGCTCCGGGGTCGGCTATGGTCCGCATCGTCGAGCTGAACATTGACACCCAACGCGGGCGGCGTCACGATGGCTTCCTTGGACAAACGTCCCTCCGACGTGCGGCCGTCGTACCGGACGCTCTTCGTCGCCGCGCTCCTGCTCAACGGCCTGACCTTCCTCCTCCTGCTGAGCGACTCCCGCCTCCCGCGCGGCGCCGCCACCCGCCGCTTCCTGGAGACCCAGCAGCGCCTCCTGGCCGGAAGCGAGTCTCTCCCCGCCGGTCCGTCTCCCCTGCTCCTGAGCGTTCTCCGGCCCGTCGGCCCCGCGCTGGGATCGCTCCCCTTCCTCCCCCTCGTCCACGTCGCCCTCTTCGTCGATGAACTTCTGTTCCTCGTCGGCGTCTGGCTGCTGGCCCGGCGATGCTGGGATTCCCCCGTCGTCGCGTTCTTCGTCACGGTCGCGGCCGCCGGATCCGTCCTCTGGACGGACGACATCTATTCCAACTTCTATGCGATCGGCCCCGTCCCGCTGGCGCTCCGGCTGATTCTGGACTTCTTCGAGTCCGGCGCCCGCCGGAGCCTCTTCCTGGCCGCGCTGCTGCTTGCGCTCCAGGCCACCGCGGCCGGCGCCCTGGCCGTGCTGCTCTCGGTCGCGGCGTGGGCGATCCTCTCGCCCGCCGACGCCCGGCTCCGATTCCGCGCGCTGCGCCGCGAGTCCCGCGACGCCCTCTGGGTTGCCGCGATGGCGCTTCCCGCC
>Ga0310813_10000411_pt1 | contig 27495 bp, 26 predicted proteins | sample YN3metagenome_FD_203086 | JGI IMG/M metagenome (GOLD analysis project Ga0310813, IMG submission 203086) | Soil microbial communities from experimental microcosm in Duke University, North Carolina, United States - YN3 | ecosystem: Engineered > Artificial ecosystem > Soil microcosm > Unclassified...
TGTAGTCAGCACCCTGCAGCGAGTTCAGCGCGCGCAGCATCACGGTCTCGCCCTGCTTGTTGCGAGCCATCAGGAACTCACGTAGTGCTGCGACGGTAATGGGGCCGACACGCCCGTCCACCACGAGATCCTTGTACAGCGTCCCGTTCTTGTTCAGGACGTTCAGTGCCCGCTGCAGGTAGCGCCCGGCAGCGTCTGGACCGCGGTTGACCGCCGTGTCGAACAACTCGTGCGCGATCGCGGGCGAAAGCGGGAAGCAGATCTCGTCCAGCATCAGCGCGTCCCAGTAGCGCTTGCGGTAGATCACCTTGGCCTGGTCGCGCGTCATCATCTGCATCGCGCCCATGTAACCGAACGCCCTGGCCACACCGATCGTGATCCCCCAGTTGGTCTCGCCACCGCTGTCGGCAGGGTCGTTGACGTAGCCGCCTTCGACGGCCAGCACTTTGTCGATGCACGCATCAAAGCTCATGTTTCTCCTCCAGTCACACGTCAATGATCTCGACCGTCAGCGAGGGAGCCGGCCCCTCGATCACGTTGTTGCGCACGAACACCCGCGCGCCTACCGTGGTGTTGCCCCTGGCATGCAGTAGACCGCCGCCCGGCAGTTGCACAGTGGCCGTGCCGCTACTCACCGCGATCACGTCCCCTACCTCCAGCGGTGGGTCGGGCAGGATGGACTTCAGCAGTTTGAATGGGTTGGTGCTCACAAATGCGTCTCCAACTGGATTGTCTGCCACAGTTCAGGTAGCGAAGCGTCCAAAGATGTGGAACGCACCACGCCAAACCACGTGTCGCCACCGTCCTCGTAGCGCACGAACTTGCCCGGCTCGATGACGCCGGTTTCAGGTAGCACCGGCAGACGCAGCCGCACCTGGGCCTGCTGACCTGTGTCGGCCAACACCGAGAGGCCGCGCTGCCTGGCCGCTGCTGCCTGGGTGATGAGCGCATCGGTGACCATGGGTGCCACCAGATCCCCAGCCGTGCCGGTGCGGGTTACCTGGCCCAGTACGCCCTGCGAGGTGCCGGACACGAACACTCGGTTGTATTCAGGCTTCTCGACCCACTCGATGCCCTCCTGCGTGGCCAGGGATGACGGCAGCACGAAGTCCGGGGTGATGAGACCCCAGTCCCAGGGCGCCAGGAGGTAGCGCGGTAGCACGCGCAGCGTTTGGGCTGTCGGATGCGGCTGCAGGTAGGCGCCAGCGGCCCCAACCACTGCCGTCAGGCCGTCGATGTAGGTGCCGCGCACGTTGAACGCGCCGCTTGGGACCAGCCAGTTGTCGATCTGCCAGTCGATGTCCCAGCCGATCGGCACGCCGTTGAACGTCAGCACGTCGTCCAGCAACTGCTGCGCGGTGCGCGCCTCGTCGTTGGCGAAGGTCAGGATGGGCGAGTACGGCCCGGCCAGCAACGCCGACTTGCCGCGCCCGCTGACGCGGATGGTGGCTTGGTTGAATGTGCGCTCGCGGCTCAGCTTCTCAGCCAGGAGCCGATACAGCGTGCCGTTGATACTGGCCTCCAACTCGACAGGCCCGTCTTCCGGCATGACATCGACCAGGGAGGACGCAGGCAAACTGGCGTTGAAGCCCCAGGTCCATGAGTCCACGTCGATCGACAGGGACAAGGACAGCGCAGGCAATTGGATGTCGCCGACGACCCGGCGCAAGGTGACGTTGTTCAAGACCACGTAGACGCTCCGAATAGGAACGACCACATTGCCGCCCGGTGGAGGCTCGCTGTGGCGTTCGCAGATGAAGAACAGGGCGGTGTTCGGGATGTAGGCACCGGAGAACAGCAGATGAACTGCGTCGCCTTCAGGCGGGATGTAGCAGGGATCGAACGGCGGAACTACTGGCCCAGGAATCACGCTGGTCCCGGCCGGCGGGACGATCGCGTCCTGGAAAGGCCCTCGCCTGTTCAGGCTGCGCGACGAACCTAACTGATGTCTGAACGTGTAGCGGTTCCCGGATATGCGCGCCTCGTCGTAGCGGTTCGATACGCTGGGTCTGCGGTCACGGTGACGCTCTTGATACCCGGTGCGCAGGTCCCCGCTACGAACGCGCACGGCGTCTTGGAAAGCCGACAGGCTCTGCGGTCGCCGATCGCGTAACATCTCAGCGAACGTCTGCGCGATCGAGGTTGGTTGCAAATGCAGCGCATCCTGGTATCCGCCGTCAGCAGATGCTCTGGTACGAATAAGCCGGTTGGGTAGGACGTTGCGGAAATCAACTTGAAGTTTGCTGGCCAGTTGCCAGTAAGGTTGCGCTCCGATGGGCAAGCGCTGCGAGTCAGCGAACACCACGTCAGAACTTGTATCAGTCTCGATGCCCAGTTCCCACGCAGTGAGCGTGCGACCCACTGTCGGCCGCGAAGCGTTCGAGATGTACTCGGCTTCTGCCACGAACTCCAGTGCGCTGAACTGGGCATCGAGCGTGACCTCAGCTAGCGGGACGACCAGGGCTTCGAACTGCAGCGAGCCGAAGTCTGCTTCCAGAGTGACATTGGTATCTGGAATGCCGCCCCCCGTCTCGCCAAACACGAGATCGACGGGCGGCGCGGTCAGTGGCGCCTGTTGGAAAAGCAAGTCGGTCGCCAAGACCTATCTCCCTTCAGTGCATCGTTTCGAACAGCAGACCGACCGGTGACTCGACCAGTAGGGACTGCCGGAATAACAAGTCGTTCAGTGCCGGCACGACACGAGATGCCCTGGCCATGAATTGCAACTGGCCGAAGTCGGCTGTGATCAGTGCTATCTGCATCGACAACACCAGCGCCTCGAACGACACGTCCCCAAGATCGGCGTCCAGCGACACGTCCCCAAAGGGTACGTCTGAGGCGTCACCGAAGACCAGGTGGATGGGCGACACCGTCTGCCTGGCCAGTCGGAACAAAAGATCGATTGTCACGATGCTCCTTTCAGCGCAGGACGCCTGAGACCAGGCGCGTCGTGCCGCCGGCAAACAGCGTCGTGGATGGTAGTTGCAACTCTGCGCTCCCCGACGTGTCGCTCACATCGCAGTCGAAGGCGATATCTCCGTTGCCGTTGATCACTCGCGCCCATAGAGCAGTGCCGCTGGCGACAACGAGCACGTCATCGCCAGCGGCCAGGGCGAACTCGCCTCCTGAGATAGTGCCGCTGGGCTTCTCCAGTTCGATCGTGACCAGCAGTGTGCCGCTGGCGGTCGCTCCGGTTGCAGGGCGCGGTTGATCATCCCCGTAGATCAGGATGCGCGCGACCCCTGCTCCGAGATCTAGGTAGTCCCTGCGACCTTCCAGCGCAGCGTTCTTGAAGTTGTTGGTCTGGCCGATCATGGCATCAACTCCGGTACTACCGAGTCAGCGATAACGGCTCGGAAGTTGTTGGTGTGATCGAACGAGATGACGGAATACTTCTGCGACTCGTCGATGTTCGTGAACTCGTATTCGCCCGTGGTCTCGTCGCTCCACGTCTCTCGAATGATCACTGCGTCGCGCTGGTTCATCAGCCACACGCGCCGGTAGACCGGAACGTCAGGTGAACTGTCCACTTTCACCGTACCGAAGATCCGTCCCGCGCCCCCGTACTGCATGTCGAACAAGTTGGAAACGTCATCCAGCGCTTGGAAACTCGCAGCCGACAGTACGTAGTCTGATTTAGAGAGCAGATCGTCAAGTGCGATCGGAGTGGCCGATACAGGGTCCCCCTTGATCAGCAGGACAACACTGGTCCAGTTAGGATCATCCGTCGAGTTATTTGGGAACTCTGCCGTGGGCGGGGTGAAGTCTGCCGTATATCGCGCAACCCCGCGACTGATGCGAATGCTGTCAACGAAGCCCGTGAAGTTGTTGGCCGATATGCTTTGACTTAGTTGTCCTACCGCCACGGGCAATGAAGCATTGAACAACACCGCCGTGGCAATAGTCGCAGGCGTTCCTCCTACTCCATTTAGATAAACCGTCATCGATGTGCCGTTGCGGACTGCTGCAAAATGCGACCATTGATTGAGCGGAACGGACGATGCGCTGACAGCGGCGCCTGCTGCGCCTGAGCCTGTGGTAGACCACTCAAAGCGAACGTCTCCTGCTCCCGTGGCACCTGTGAGATAAACAACCCAACTGAAATTGTCACTAGAGGAGTTGCGCCTAGATATGATGCCGGCGAAAGTGTTGCTGCCGCTTGATGCAGCGGTCGGGTAGACCCAGCCCTCGATGGTGAAATTCTCCGATCCGAAGTCGTATATGTCTAGATCCAGACTACCTTTGAAATGGTCTCCGCCAGATCCGTCCATTGCCAGCGAATTCGCTCCGAATTTCGTCTGCATCGTAGAAATAGAAGCATCCCCAACAGGAGCCAGGTGTGCGCGAACAACAGATTCGTCTTGAACGAGAACGTTGGCCATGTCTTACCTCCACGGACCTGTCACGTCCACGAAAGCGGGCCCCCCGGAATTGTTCAGGGCACGCAATGCTCTTCCGCTGAGTCCGGTCACGCCGGTCACGCGTTCACGTTGGCTGAACGTGCCGGCTACACCGTTCATTGGGCAGTAGTGGATACCAGGGATGACACCTCTGAGTGAACTGCTCTCGACGACGTACATGGGCACCAAATAAATGCCGTTGTCAGTTGGGTTGGGAAAACTGATGCCGCTGACTGCACCGGAAGTTCCGTTCGGCCCCTGGCTGGGATTGAAATAGGCACTCTTGCTGGCTGCCACCGCACTACCGATGGCGAAGTATGCCCTCGGTATCCACACGCCTACGGCGCTGTTGTTTGAATACTGCAAATCTGCCGTCTGCAGCGACGCGGTAGGTGTAGTTGATGCACCGCTCAGCATGCAGCCGAAAGCGTCCGGCGATTTCTTGGACACGAAATCGCCGAAGAACGTGGTCAGGCTGTATCCGGCCGCGTTGGTGCTCCAGCCCACCCACAGAATGAATGCGCGATCGTCTCCAATCAAGACCCAAGAGCGCGTGGCCGAACTGGCTGCGTCGGACTTCCACCAGTAGGCGCCGCCGCTGACCTGCGATGAAGTAGGGAATGGACCCGTGCCGGTGTTCACGTCGCTCATGCTCTCGTAGCCGACAACACGGGAGGATTGCGTGCCGGTGTCGTCAACGCGCAACCGGCACGCCGTCGCAGCAACGTTGCCAGACTTGTAAGCTGCCAGGTTGGTACCTGAGAACTCCTTGCTCCAGCCAAGAGCCGCGAGTTTGTGTGTGATGGTGCCAGTAGCTGTGCCGTTTGACACCCCGGTTGCATCGAACGTGTATGTGGTTGACGTGACGCTGAGCACCTTCTTCTGGCCATTCAGACCTGAGGGAGTAGCTCCAGCGATCTCTGCGACGGAATCAACCTCGAAAGGGTGCCCTGCTGCGCGCGTTACGGTCGCCACACCGCTACTGACCACGACCGAATCTACCGTGGCCAAGCCAAACCCGTTGACCAGGCATGCGTCCAACACGGCAATCATGTGGCCAGCAGTTCCACTCAAAGTGGGCGCACCCGTCATGCCGGAATGAAGAAACTTGATATCTGCACTCATGCTCGCTCCTATTGGTTAATTAAGGGTTATCGACATCTCCACGTATGAGCAACGTGAAGGCGTCTTCGGTCACCGTTGCGGGACCTTGCAGGATTGTACGGGCCACCCAAACCGGGAAGAACGCACCTACCGTGTTGAAACGCAGTGCATTGCCCGCTGCCCAACCCGTGCCCCAACCGAGCGCAGGGATAGTGAAGTACGGCTGACCAGTTGCAGGGTTGTTGATGGAGAAGTTCGTGGACGTATTACCGCTACCAACCACACCAATGTGTTCTCCTATGACATTAAACGCAGTTGTATTCGTGAACACCACTGCCCAGCGTTCGGTCAACGCCCCGATGTTTGTGACCTGGATCGGATTAGCAATATCGTTGAACGTGCCAGTCGCATTAGAGCCGCTAACAGAATCGGCAAACACGTTCGACCAAGTTGCCTGATCGAAGATCAGCGAGACGCGCGCACTTAGATCGCCTGCAATCAGCGCGCTGGATACATAGGACGAGGCTGCCGGGTAGTCGTGCGTAACCGGGCGCGTGAAGGTCAGTTGCCCGTTGATCTGTGCATTGGAAACCAGCATCAGGTCCTCGATACGATGCTCGACCGTAACGGGCTGCGAATAACCGCTGACGTTGGTGAAGGTCACCGTGCCCGCTTCCAGGTCTGCTGTATAGCCGGTGTTGATGACTACGCCGTTGTTGCCGATCACCCGCACGCGAGAGAGGCGCACTCGACCGCAGTCGATCACCTGGCTGTTGCTGACGGTAGCCGGAGCGACCGTCGCCGTGTTACCCAGCACAGCGAAACTGCCTGGCCGGAAAATGGGGACGCGGCCATCTGCAGGCAGGCGCACCGGATCCAGGCCCAGGATGTCGGCGTCCAGGGGCAGGTAACTGAATCCCACCGCGTTGTAGCGCAGCGTGTCTGCCTGCACACCCTTCGCACCGAGGTGCGTGATGCCAGACAGCCCCAGCGATTCAACATTCACCGCGTCGGCGTCTGTGTTCATGCTGGTCGGGATGCGACGACCGAATCGCAGAGCCACAACGCCCGTCTCGTAGTCCACCGTACCGAACACGCCGTATGAGCCAGGAGTCGAGCCGACCGGCGCGCTGCCGCTGGAGATGAGCCCGTTGATGTCTGCTGTTGCAGTGAACGTGGTTCCATCGTAGAACGTCCCTGCGACAGAGAAGCCGCCGTTTAGCAAAGGCGAAACGGCGGTACGGAAGTGCGCCGAATCGACCAGTAGTGGCGTATCGCTCCCTGATAGCGACGGCACGCTAGAGCCGCTGACAGATCCGGGCGTCGGGCTTGCGCCAGTGGCCCAGGTGGTCAGCCTGACCGCGCGAACACCTTCTTCCAGCACTTGCGATCCCACGACCGTGCCAGCGCCTGTCGTTGGGTCCGGGTTGACCTCGTAGTTCAGCGTCGTTCGATTAAGACGATAGACGTTAGCGCCTAGGGTGAATCGTTGCAACGAGATCGTTGTATTCGTGTTCGAGTAAAGATCGCCGATCGGCAGAGTTATGGCATCGAAGCTGAACGTGTAGGAGTCGGCCGAGCCATCGCTACCTGCGTAGCGGTATTCCAACGCATTGGCCTGTGAGCCCGTGGCCCAGAACGCCCAGGTTGGGCGGGGAATGGCCAATATCGAACCTGGCCCGTTCAGCATGGTCAGTGCTGTCGTACGGACCTCATAGCCGATCAGTTTGATGAATGATGAAGAATCGCCCGAAGAGCCAAGCGGCACACGATTGGAATAGATGGGCTGCTCGCTCTTGTACCCGCTGATGCTCTTGGTGATTGAACAGTCACCTGTCGAGTAGTTCACCGTACCCACCGTCAAGTTGCCCGTGATGTTCGCGACCTGCAAGTTTCCGCTGCCGTCATCGAACACCCGGATCGACTGTGTCAGGGTGGTTTCCAACGTATTCCCCAATTCTGGTCGAATACGCATTGGGAACTGGGCTAGAACGGAGAACTCAACGGACTTCGCTTTAACCGGGGAATCGACAGTGAACGTCCACGCGCTACCCCCATCTACGAACGCAGCTACGTTACCTAGTTTCTCAGTGGCGTCAGTCACAGCAACGTTGATCGTTGCGTTGGGCGCAGGCAGCGCATTCGGCCTGAATACCAGACGGCCGCTACCGTAGTCGATCGTCCCAGTGGCGTCACCAGTCAACGAGCCGTTTGAGTCCGTAGCTGTGCGAGACGATCCGTCGTTCCAGGTCAGCGTCAGTGAGCCTGGCTTCACCGTGTTGTTCAGAACCACCGTCTTGCCGAACACGCGCACAGCAGATGGGCTGGACGCCGAGATCTGAGTGACTGGACGCGACACCACGGCGGGGGACCACAGCAGGATCACCTGGCTATCCACATCGGGAAGCGCGCCCAGGGTCAGCGACACAGTGCCCGTGCTGAAGTTGATGGTGCCGGCTCCGTAACTGGAATCTGCCCCACGCAAAGCGCCAGCGCCATCGTCCTGCAGGACATACCACTGACCCAATGCGCGGTAACTCACCTGCAAGCTCTTCCGGGCAGGAGCAGGATCCAGGGTCATCACGTAGCTCAGCCGCTGTCCCTCCTGCGTCACCGGCAAACCCAGCGACTCCGTCACTGTAGTTGGCTCGGTCGCTGGCGTGTACGTTATCTGGTGGGTGCCGGACGAAGTGCCGAATACGTTGCTCGTAAGCCGTAGCACACCGTTCGAATAGTCCACTGTGCCGACCTGTGTGCCTGCTTGCAGGAGAATGCCGCCTGTATCGGTAAGAGTGATGCTGGAGCGCACGATGCTCAGGCTGCCGGGTAGGATGGAACCGCCGATGAACAACGCCTGAGACGTAGTGAAAATCGCAGTGGTGTTCTGAACCACAGAAGTACCGGCCGCCACCAACATGCTGGATTGCTGGTTCATGCGGGCATCAGCAATCGGCACTTCGACGCGCGTGCTGGGCACCAGTTGGGTGAAGATGCCCTCGGCCTTGATCGTGAAGTCTCCGATCTCAGCATCGTCGTCCAGTTTGACCACGCCGTAGTAGCGTGCCGCGTCTGCGACGATAGTGCTGTACACCTTGGTCTTGCCGACGAAACTGATGTTGGTGTCCTGCCGGGCAGCCTCGAAACCTGTGAAGTCGGCTCGTAGCTGGTCGCTTATTCCGACAGTCACCTCCGCTCGGGTGAAGTCGCCCTGGCTGTCAGTGAAAGTGCGAACAGTCGAACTGACATCGGTGATGCGCACGAACTGGTCGAATTGATCAGACGCCCCCTCGTTCTTGCGCAGCAGTAGCGTGTCACCCACTGTGGGTAGGGGCGCTGTCGTCCGCTGCAACAGCGAAATGGTCAACTGACCTGTGATTTGGTTGCCGAACAACAAGCTTTGCGTGAGCGTACCCTGGGCCAGGTACGCCTCCATCCGGCTCTTGGCTTCATCCCGGCGATCGAACACGTCCTCAGTTGAGAACAGCGTGATCGATACGTTAGGGTCGTCTGGTGGATCTGCGACGATGACGTTTGCGCCGAAGTAACCATCGACGTTCGCGGTGTGCACGGAGGCGAACACCTTGCGCAGGTTGACCCGTCCGCCGGCACGATCGAGTTCAGAGATGTCGGGGAAGATCGCATTACTTGTACCGTCCTGGATGATGGTCGCCACCGGCGCGCCCCCACCCTCTGGCACGTCGTTCATCACTTGAGACGCAACCAGTTTGATGTCGCCCGAAAGAATCGTCATGTTTCAAACCTCTTGGAACTTAAGAGTAACTAGATAGAAGTCATCGTTGACCACGTCGCTGTAGTGAACGATCGGTGTTGCCTCGACGGCTGAGCCGTCGTGATGCCGGAAAATCACCGTGCGCGAGACGCTGCGGATCGTCAGCGTCATCTGGCGGCCGGCAACAGCAGCCCATGACTTCAGCGTCGCGAGCATGGAGTACGGCATCCAAGCCGTGCCGTCATCCAGCGGTTGCAGCGTGATGGGCCGACCGCCCAGGCGCTGCGCCGTGCTGACGACCAGCGAGCCGGTGATGGTGCGCTGCGCGGTCTGCTCGACCGGATACCAAGCGTTCTCGTCCTGCCAGAAGTAGTCGTCGGGCAGGGTCAGGGTTGTTGTTAGGTATGCGAGGGTGATGCTCATGGTCCTGTCCTGTTGGCTGCGTCACCTAGGCTCTGCATTATCGCGACCAGGGCCTGCGCGTCCGCTTGGCTCGCAGTGTTGATCGTCTTTTGCGTGCTGCCCAGGTTGATAGTCACGGAAAAGCTCGCTCCGTTGACCCCTGCGCCTGATGGCTGTCCCTGGGCGAAGTCTGGCTGACGCAGTGCCCCCGGTGACGAGCCGGCTGCTGCGCCCTCGCGGCGCTGCATACCTTTCGTGATCTCCAGTGCACGGCGAGCGATGTTGAACTGCTCCTGTACGCTGCGAGCCCCGTCGAACGAGAACGCCCCCGCGTTGCGATTCAACGCCCCAAGGTTGTTGGAAGCCGCGTCGAAGGCTGCCTGCGCAGTCGCCAAATCCCCAGCGCCCAGCGTGCCGTTCTGCAGTTTCTGTTGCAGAGCGAAGATGCCCGTCGCATCCACAGGACCGGTATTGCCCGCGCGCCCGCTAGCCCCTTGCGCAGCCGAGTTACTGGCCGACACCTGCTGGTTGGCCTGGATCTGCTCGTTGGCCTTGGCGCGGATAGCTTCGATCTCTGCTTGGATGCTGCGAATGACCTCTTGCCCAGCCTCTGCCTCGATTCGCTTCGCCTTGGCATTGGCTAAGCGAGCATCGATCTCAGCCTGCTTTTCAGGAGTCAGCTTGCCGCTGACCTCCAGCGCAGCGCGCTCCGCTTCAGCCGCCGCTTCGATTGCCTTGGCCTCAGCCAGGGTCGCCTCGCTGTTGGCCCTGGTGATGCGGATCTCGATCTCCTTCTGCTGGATCTTTGCGCGGATCGCGGCCTCCTCATTACCTTGCGACTGAGCGACGATCTCCGCGGTGCGAGCGCGCTGCAGGTCCAGTCGCAGCGTCGCTGTGGCAAGGTCTGCATCGCGCTGGATAGCCGCTACCTTGCGGTTGGCAGCCGCAGCCGTGTCGTTCAGCGCATCTCGATACAGAGCCTGGGCCTGGGCATTGCGTAAATCTGCGTCTGCCACCTGCTGCTGGGTCGCGAACCCTGTCTTCTCGATAGCTCGCAGCGCCTCCAGAGACGCCTTGGCCGAGTCAGCAGCGGCACGCAACTCGCCCAGTCGCGCGGCATTGTCCTGGTACGCCGCGGCAACGACTTGACGCTCAGCCGCTTCCTGCTTCGCAGCATTGGCCTGCTGACGAACAACTTCGACCTCTGCGTTGCCCGTCTCGATCTTGCGATTTAGGTCTTCTATCTGTTGTCGCCTGGCTTGAGTGTCCTGTCCGCTGACACGGATCACTTCTAGCAGACTGTCCCGATACGCGATCAGTCCTTGCTGCTCCTTCTCACGGGTCTGGGCCAGGATCTCGGCCGCAAACCTCGTCCTGTCGGCTGCGTCTGCGGAAGTATTAAGGGCCTCCACCTCATTGCCGATCATCTGAGCAACTTGCACAGCGATCTCGCCCTGTAGCTTGGTGGCGTCGAACAGCTTCTTCTTGTTCGCAACCGCGACCTCTGCAGCCTTAGCGTTGTCCGCGTAACGAACAGCAAGTTGAGTCCAACTCTGGGCTGCAGTATTTGCTTGAGTCGCCCCCAGCGCGGAGGCTGAACCAACCTGCTGCTGAGCCGTGGCATTGACTTGTGCGGATTGAGCAACCTGCTGCTGAGCCGTGGCGTTTGCGCCCAGGGCCGCCGTGGCGCTTTGAACTGCTACCGTGGCATCGCCTGTCGCTTTGGCATTCGCCTGCTGTGCCTGCGTCGTGCCGTCCAAAGCCGCGGTCGTATCGCTGCTGATCTTGTCAATCAGTTTCTTGTACGCCTCGCCAGCAGCAGCCTGACGCTGTATGAACGCTTGACCTAGCTCACCTGCTTTCTCGAAATCCCCGCTGACGACCGACAGCAACTGACGCGATCCAGTAACCAGGGTGTCGAACAGGAAATTGAAGCCTTGCCCAAGAGTTGCCACCACAACGCCCAGTGCGCTTAGCGCGGCCTGCAGGCCGGCCACGGCACCGGTGTCACCCAGTTGCTGGGAAAACTCCGTGAACAGGTTTTTCAGCCGATTGATCGACGCAGCCAAGCCTTCGACGCGTTTTTGTCCATTACCGAACGTAGTTTCCAGACCCCGCGCAAATGCAGGCAAGAACTCCTCGGCCAGAAGCCCCCCGCTCTCGACCAGTTTGATCAGTTGGTTCTCGGTGATACCAAGGCTACGTGCGGTAAGGGCCAGCGCGCCGGGCAGTGACTCACCCAACTGTCCCTGTAGCTCTTCCAGGCTGACCTTGCCCTTGTTCGCGATCTGCGCGACTGCGTTCAACTGCAACCCGACTTTCTCACTGCTTAGCCCGAGTTGGCCTGCAGCCGTGGTCAAGGCAGAGAAGATGCGCTGCGTCGTGGCCAGTGGCGTGCCAGTTGCGTTCAACGAGGCGTTGAAGGTGACAAAAGACTGGGAAAGTTCGCCTACAGAAAGACCTGTCTTGTCAGCAGTCTGCTGAAGGAACTCGATCTGTTGATTCGCAGCTTGTGTGCTACCAAGGATCAGCGTCAGAGACCGGCGCAGCGTTTCGACCTGAACGTTGGCATCGACGAACTTCTTCGCGAGTTCCAGTCCGGTGTAGGCTGCAGCAAGCTGGCCGATCTGCGTGCTCAGGAAACCTGTCGCCCGGCCCATTGTGTTAATGCCGCCAGGGATCTGCTGTAGTTCTCGTTGCAGCGCCTGAATACGCTGCTGTCCTGAAGCGAACGCCCGATCGAACTCCTCACCGCTGACCGAAGAAGTCCTAGCCAGTTGAGCTAGCGCGCTATTGATCTGGGCGATCTCGGCGTTGATCGACCTGGTCGAACGCAGACCCACTACGCCGAATGCTTGCTCCAGGGCCTGCTGGCTGCGCACGGCCCCATCCCGCACAGCCTGAAGGCGCGTTTGCAGTTCTTGCTGGGCCAATTGCTGCTTAAGCGCAGCGGCAGCGGCTGCATCTGCAGCCGCCTTCTCAGCGGCAGCGGCTTGTCTAGCTCCGGCGTCGCGTGCCTGCGCGGCTCGCTGAGCCGCAGCGACCGCCCGCTCATTAGCAGCCGCTACAGCCTGCGTAACCGCGTCAAGTTGATCCAGTCGTTTGGTCTGCTCGGCCAGTTCGGCCGAGGTAGCGTTCAGAGACGAGCGAACGCGCTGCTGAGCGCCGTCCAGATCGCCCGTCGCAACGCCTGTCTGGACCACGGCCTGCTTGGCTGCGTCCAGCTTATCGTTCTGGCCGGTTAGCTCAGCGCCTAGGCGAGCGGCAGCAGCAGACGCCTCGTTGTATGCCTTGGCTGCGGCCTGCAACGCCGGGCGCGCCTCCTTCACTGCGGCATTGGCTCGGTCCAGCGCGCCCTGCTGTTCGATCTGGGTGCTGCGAAGTCGTGTGAGTTCGGCCTGCAACGTCCGCAGCCCTTGCTTGTAGCCGTCCGTGCCCTTGGTCGCTGTGTCCGCGGTCAGCTTGTAATCGCGGATCTGATCCGTGACCTGGTTGATCTGCTTTCGGGTCTCATCCAGCGCGCTGCGCGCTGCGATCTGAGAGTCTCTGAACGCCTGGCTTGCGGCTTGCTGGTCCAGCAACGACTTGCCGAAGTTGTCCACCTTGCCGCGTGCATCGTTCAGCGCGGCTGCAGTGGATTCGACCTCGGTAGCGATCTTGGATAGTGTTTCGACAGCCTTGGTCTGATCGGCCAGTTGATCAAGTTCGGAGGCGATCCGGTTGAAGTCTGGGGCGGCTGCGCCTGCTTCTTTAGCCAAGTCGCTGACCTGCTGTGCCAGTTTGCGCAGGTTCTCAGCACCATCGGTCTCTACCGACAAGCGCAGGTTTACGTCTCGTGTATTCGATGTTGCCATTCGTGCTTCTCAGAATGAAAACGGGGCGCCGGGTTGGATCCCCGACGCCCCGCGCCTGCAACTAGATCGTCAGGGGTCTTCAGTTATCAGGCGTCGCGCAGATGAACCGTGAACGGCTCGACGAAGCCGGTCGGTGTCTTCATCCGACCAGGCATCGACACCGTGTTGAAGTCGTCAGCCAGGAAGTCGAAGGCCGCATCCGCGGCGATGATGGCCTCATGTACGGTGACGATGCAAGGCGTATCGTCAACGAAGTTCTTGCCGTCCAGCTTGAACTTCGCGCGCACCTGGGCTTGCGTGGCGCCCTTGATCTCGGTGCCGCTGATTGCCGCGTAAGTGCTGGTCAGTTTCAGCGCCTGGGCGTCGGTGATCGCGCCGCCCGTGATGGCCTTGAACCAGCCCAGTTGCCGATTCAGGATGTAGTCGGTGCCTTCGACGTAGGTCACGGTCGCACCTGCGTTCGTCACCGTGGCCGTGCCGGTCAGGGCGGCCTTGGTCAGTTCGACCCAGTTGTCCAGGTCGGCCGTCACGTCCACTGCGGTAAGCGTACCGGACGATTGGCTGAGCGCCGCGACCGTGCCCAGCAGGGCGATCGCCAGCGACTCCTTGTTCACCTCGGCCAGGTCCACCGTGAGGTCGGACGGCTGAGGGATGGCGACCGATTCGATCACCTGGCCGTAGGTCGTGCGCCCCTTCGACACCTGTTCCTTCAGTTCGATGTTCGGTTTGATTTCGAACTTCGAGCACTCGAACGGGCCGGTGAATGGTTGAAACACCCCGCCCACTTGCCGGGAGATGTACAGATCCCCGGCGCCTAGAAAGCCACGTGCAGCCATCTTTCGTTTCTCCTGAAAATGCCGCAGAGTTTACGAGAGGATTCCCTTTGCCCAACTGCGGGCGGATTGCGCTAAGGGTCCGTTAAGTTTTCGACGAATTTGCAATCGATCTCGATGGCGGCTGACACAACTGCCGAGCCGTCTTCTCGAACTGCAATGCGACGACCGAGATACACCAAGTCGTTCGGTCGGCAGATCTGCCCTAGCGTTCGATCTCCACTGAAGACCGCGCGCTTTAGATCGGCCAGGATCTCGTACGCCTTCTCGTTCGGCGCGTCCGGATCACAAACGTCATGACCGACCAGTAGATAGCGCTGCACCGTCTTCGACTTCGCGCTTTGGTTTGAACCCTGGTACTCCTCAACGCGCGTGTCCTCTTCGATGAGTACGGCTGCAGGAATCTCAGTCTCGGGGTCCAGTTTCAACTTGCCTGCAAACACGCGTGTGCCGATGTCAGTGGCATAGCCGTCGTCGATCTTGATCAACGCCAGGCGCTCGGCAATGCGCTCGGCCAGGGTGCTCTCGACGCTCATCCGTTGACGACCTTCCTGATCTGCGCGTCGATCTCATCAACGACGCTTTGTTCCAGATCTTTCGCGACCAGTGGGGTCACGTTAGGTAGCGCGTGACGGAACATCTGCCACACTGCCAGCGAGTGCAGCGATACCAGCTTACCCTTGCCTTTCCGATCGCTCTTCAGGCGCTTGAACGCTAGCAGGCCCTGGCCGCCGGCCACATTGCCCCTGCGCGCAGGCGTCAGGAACGCGAAGGAGATCTCCTTCCGTTGACCGCGGATCACCTCGACGGAGATACCTGCTTGCTTCCGTCCCACGGCGATGCTCAGTTGCTTCGCGCCGACACGCTTCTTGAACGGCAGCGTTGCGCCGGGCTTGCGAGGATTCTCCAGCTTCGATCGCACGTTCAGGCGCGCCCCGGACTTGGTGTTGACGCCGGCATTGGTCCAGTTGGTGATGGTCTGCAGTTGCTGAAGACCGAACTGCCGCAGGTTCGTCGGACGCTCCGTCGCGCGTCGTCCGCCGGAGCGGAACGCGATGATCTGGGCCTCGGCCTTTGCCGACCCGGCCGACAGTTCAACGTCCATCTTCGACTTGACGTAATCGTCTGTGACGTTCACCCCGACCAGCATGATCTGCCTGGCTTTGTCGAACCCCCGTTGTGCGGCTCCGTTCACGGCTCTACGCGACGCATCGGCAAGGCTGGCCTGATCCATGCGCAACAGCGCCTTGGCAGCGGCCTGCACCTGGGTAACGTCGATCTTGATTGCCGTTGCCACGATCAGACCTTCAGCAAAACGAAACGCCTGGCATAGCCATCGTCATCCAGCAGGACATCAAGTTTGTAGTTCACGCCAGCATCGGAGAACGTGTCGCCAACCTGGGCGTTCTCGGACGCGTCGAACGTCGCGACGTACTGCGCGACGACCAGTTCGCCGTCCATGCCGGCGTACTGCACATCGCGCTCGATATCCACTGAGTGCTGCGTGGGCGCCCCGCGCAGCGTGGCGACGCTACCCATGTGGCGAAGGATCGCCCTGGTGGCACGTTGAAACGCAGCGTTCGAGAAGCCCACGCAAAACCCCTTTGAAAAGATGCGCCGCAGAGCGCGAAGCAACTGCGGCGCGAAGCCCGACCTTCAGTCCCCCGCTTAGACCTTGGTCAACTTGACGACCGCATCGGGCCGCGAGTTGAAGTTGATGGGATTCGACTGGGACTCGATCTCGACGCCCCGGTCGAACTTCATGCGCTCCTGCTTGGCGTAGTAGGGGATGCCGACCGTGTTCACGGTCTCCATGTAGTCGGCCGGCGAGAAGCGCGTCTGGAACATGTCGCGCACACCCATCGGGATCAGGTAGGCGTCGTCGTCGCCGATGAAGCTCTGTCCGCTCACCGAGCCGCGGTACTCGCGCCAGGCCACCCCGGCGAAGGGGAAGCCCGAAGAGGCTGCGCTGTCGGCTCCGCGTTGCAGGTCGCGCAGGAACGCGCCGTCCAACCAGCGGTTGTAGGCGGCCTCGACGGCCGGATGGCTGACCAGGGCGTCGAAAAAGCCCTTGCCGCACAGCGCCACGTAGCCGGTCGTCATGATGCCGCCCAGCTTGTCCTCGACCTTGCGGATGGCCTCGGTGACCTTGATCTTCACCTTGGTGGAGTCCACGCCCAGCGCCATGGCGTGCGTCTGCTGCGTCAGGCCGAAGGTCGTGAACATGTCCATCAGAACCGTGGTGCCGTCCGCGTCCAGCACCTGCCCCTTGATCGCGCCGATGCGCTGCCACTCGATCGTGGCGTCCAGGTTGTTGCGCATCTTCTGCAGTTGCGTGTTCACCAGGGATTGCACGGTCTTCAGGTCACCCTCGGTGCCGAACGAGCGCACACCTTGCACCTCGGCCGCTGTCACGCTCTCGCGTTGGGGCAAGTGTACGGTCGCGATCGGGATCAGCTTACTCTTGTCCTTCGTCTCCGGACGGCCGGGGCTGCCCATGGGGACGGCCGGAATCAGCGACAGCGTGGTGCCCTTCTGCTCGATCTGCATCAAGTTGGTCGTGACGCCGGCCTCGTTGAAGATGCCCATGGCGCCGATCAGGCGCGGCTGATAGGGGACGTTCTGCATCGCCAGGGTCAGGGACCGCAGCGAGAAGGCGTCGTCGTTGAAAATGTCCAAAGTCGGCATGTCAGATTGCTCCTTTTCCTGATTGCTCGCCGCGATTAGCGAACGATGATGTTGACCGCGGCGAGCCCCGCAGTGGCCGAAGCGTCGTAGCCGGTGAGCGCAGAGCCCTTGACTTCCGCCAGGCGCGCGATGACCACTGCCTGTTGCTCGGTCGTCGAATCCGGTACGTTGTCGTACAGCACGGCCAGGGCGTTCTGCGTGCCATCGGCATTGCCAGACGCGTAGGCGGCGTAGTTGCCTGAATTGGCACCCACGACGATGTTGAAGCCGTCGCCGGCCACGAAGTCCGCCGAACCGTCCGCCAGCGTGAACGCCAGACCGCCAGCCGAGAACGCACTGGCCACGACACCGCGGCCGACGATCTTGCCGTCCGGGTCTTCCACGACGAACGTGCCGACGTTGGTGCCAGGCTCTGCGATCACCAGCTTGTAAGTGCCGGCCATCGCGCCTGCGCTCAGCGTGATCGCGCCCATCGCGCCGTCGCCAGTGTTGCCGGCGAAGGCCGTCGCCACTGCGCCGGCTGCCGTGATCGTGGTGCTGGACGCAGTTTGCGAGGCGCTGACAGTGTAGGTCCCGGTGCCGCCGGTCCCAGTGCCCAGGGCCGTGATCTTGGTGCCGGCCGTGACACCGGAACCGCTGAGCGTCTGCCCCACGGTCAGCGCGCCCGAGCCCAGTGCGGTCACGGTCAGCGTGGTGCCCGAGATGGACCCCGTCACCGACGCGGCGCTGCCTGCCACGGTCTTCTTGCCCATCACGGTGCCGGCCGCGAGGGCTGCAGCCGATCGATCCACGGTCACCTGATCCCGGCTCAGCGTGTCCTGGCTGGACAGCATGAACTCGGCGGTGTGAATGCCTTCAACGAGAGTCGCCATTCCTCATTTCTCCTTCAGTTGGTTGCCTTGCGGCGAGCAGCATAGATTTCCTCAACAGAGAACGCCCCCTGCTGCGTCGTCGGGGCAGATCCTTGCGTGTTCTTCACGTTGCTGGTGTGCGTAGCCTCGTCCTTCTCCGCGCGTGCGGCGATCAGGGTTTCGCGCACCTTGGCCAGGGGCGCCGCGTCGCGGATGAAACCGGTCGCCCGATCGCTCGCCTTTGCGACGGCGCACAGCGAACGAATCTCGCCGGCCTCGGCCATTGCCCGCTGCGCGTCCTCGACGGAGGCACAGGTCAGCGCCCACACGTCGGCGAACTCGGCCATGCCGGCCTTCGCTGCGAACTCGGCGATGGCCTGGGCCACGGGGGTGCTCAGCGAGGGCGGTGCGACCTGCTCCTGCGCAGTCTGGGCGTTCTTGAACAGCGCCTTCACGTTCTCCGGCAGACGGTCGAGTTCGAAACTGGCCGTCGCCTTCACGTTCTCGGTCACGTTGTCGGCGAAGCCGTTCTCCTTGGCCTCGCTGGCGGTCATGTAGGTCTCGGCAGCCAGCAGTGCCCGCACGTCTTCCTCTGACTTGCCGGTGCGCGCGGTGTAGATACCCACGATGGACGCATCGATCTTGTCCAGGATGTCGGCCGTCTCGCGCATCTCCTCAGCATTGCCCCAGGCGAGGCCGGAGGCGTAGTGCACCATCATCATCGAGTTCTCGGGCATCTCGATGGTGTTGGCGGCCATGATCACGAAACTGGCTGCCGAGGCGGCGATGCCCATGACGCGGCCGGTGATGTGGACGCCCTTGTTGCGCATGCCTTTCAGCGCGTTATAGATGGCCAGGCCATCGAACACGGAGCCGCCGGGCGAATTGACTGACAGGACGATACTCTTCACATCGCCTAGGTTCTTCAAGTCGCTGATGAATGCCTGGGCCGTCACGCCCCAGAAGCCGATCTCGTCGTAAATGGCGATCTCGGCTTCTTCCGGCTTGTCAGCCTTTGCATTTATGGCATACCAATTCTTCATGAGCATTCCTCGATTTAGCGCGATTCTACGATCAGAATCGCGGAAATTAACTGCGGACTATTTGCGCGGTGTTTGCGACCGACTCTCCTCCAGTCGTTGGATTTGATAACTATGTCGCAAAGCCTGCTCGGTCAGCATCTTGACGGCGGCATCTCGCTCAATGCCGAAGCGCTCCAGCGCGGCGACGCGCAATTCGAACGTCGCCGACTGCGTCGCCGACAGGTTGAGTGCAGTCTCGATCTTGCTCAGTCGATCCAATACAGCGTTCAGCGACCAGGCGATCAGTGGCACCGCTATTGCCGTAACGACATACTGGAAGACCTTCAGAATGGCCGAATCTGCTAGTTGATCAAGTCGATGATCGCTCATACGCCTCCGATATCGATGCCCGCTCTGGGACTGCTTGCCGTGGGTTGATTGGGATTGTTCGCGAGAGCTTTCCATGACTGACCTCTAGTTGTTTATGCCGCCGTCGTTAAAGTAACGCCAACAACAATGCTTCGTCTTCTTCATGCTCCCTGCGTCGTGACCTTGAACTGGCTGCTATAACGAATTGTTCGATGATGTCCTGCTCCGACTGTGCTGCCGCACTGAGCGAGTCGGATGCCTCCATGCACGTAGCTTCAGCAGCAATGTGCGCTGTCGCAATTGCGACCTGGGTGTCAGCGGCTTCGTCGATAGCTGCGTCTGCAATGACCTGGACGACGCCTTCAGACGCTACGTCATCGGCGACCTCTGTGTAGTCCGCTACTGCCGAGACTGCAGCGTCTAGCTCTCCTGCAGCTACGTCCGAGCCTTCAACAAAATTTGCGACCGCAGCGACTGCGACCGCAAGTGCTGACCCCAGAGCATCAGCGCCTTCAACCTGAGTGCAGGCTGCTTGCACGCTGACTGCGACTGCTGCGGTAAGGGTATCTGTCCCCTCAACACTAGAGAGGTTGCTGACAACGCCTACTGCAACAGCAGATGCCAGTACATCTGCGCCCTCGACGACCTCCGCAGACGCCTGGCCTACATGCCACTCGCCGTTTAGCGGTGCCGAGTTGAGCGTACCGCCGTTGAACTTCACGGACCTTCTGCTTCCGCTTTTGAATCAGCAGGACGTTCGCTGAGTTGAGCGATCTGGGCCTGTAGTTCGGCCAGTTCGCCACGCAGGACAACGACCTCGTTCAGCGCAGCATCGCGTTGCCGCTGCAAGGTGGCCAGCATTGCATTCACTTGAATTTCGGTCATGTTGCATTACCTTTAGCGGCAGCATTGCTCAGGGCGTTTTGTGTGACCTCATCTGGATCCCGAGTCTTGATGATGTCAATCTGCACGTTGATTGCATCGATCTCTGCGTTGATTTCTTGAATGCGCGACGACGCGTTCTGCAGAATTGCTTTCTCGTCTTGCAGTCGCCGCTTCAACATTCTCAATTGCTGAAGCTGGTCTTTCGCGACTCGTTGATCTGGTGTAGTTGCCATAGTCTATGCAGGCTCAAAAATTACGTAAGCGACATCGCGCGTATCTGCGCCACTTGTCGATGTGATAGTAAAACTGCTGCCGGGAATGCGCGAAGAAGATAACTCACCCGGTGTACCAGATATGTTTTGCGCAGTTAGTAGTATCCTAGAATTTGAAGTTATGACGCTGTTATTCACCGTGACTGTACCACCAACAAGGGTCGCTAAACCCTGCTTACAATTACTACCTTCCACTATTGATATGCCTTTCCCGGCGCTCAATAGCCTAAGCTGACCGCCAGCGTCAAGCCTCAGATTCTCCGAATTATTTGTTCCAAACGACAAGTAATCATTAGTCGTCGTCAAAATTGCGCAGGCGTTAGCCTGCGGTCCGCTTGTAGAACTCCCGCCCACGCCAATCGACAGCGTCTTACCGTTATTGTTTTGAAATTGGAGTACGTTATAGCCGCTTGCACCGTTTCCATTGATCATAATCCCGGTGCCACCTGCCACGGTCAGCCTTGCCGCGGTAGTAGTAGTAGTGCCGATGGCTACATTTCCAGAGATACCATCTATGCGCTGCCGCTCAACCCCGCCAGTACCAAAGATGACTGGCTGCGCAGCCGAAGTTCCATAGCCGACAGCCGCGTTGCTGTTAGAGAAACACAGCCCGATGGCGCCGGTTGCGAAGCCAAAAACAGTTGCAGAGGACTGTCCAAGAAACATGTCGGTAGTGCTCGTCACTGCATGTATGTAATTCTCTCCCGTTCGCGATGCATTACCTACGGTAAGCCCGACTCTACTTGGGGTCCCAGCAATACCGACGTGCCCGGAACTGTCGATCGTCACACTCACTGTGCCACCGGCCCCCAGGCCCAGTCGATTTGTCGTGTGGTCGTAGCCGACAATGCCGCCAGATAGGTCACCTGTAGCGCTACCCAAATAAATGTCGCTACTACCCACGCCACCAGATGATCCTGTAGACCTGACCAGCAGTGAGTTGAATTGCGCGCCGGCCACTACTAGCATCGAACCTGTGCTGCTGGAATTGCTCGCGCCTATGCCGACAGCCTGATTGAACTGGTGAGCGCCTGTCCACGTCGGGGCAATGCTCGGATCGATATTGGCCAGCGACCACTTCGCCCCGGCTGTCAGTCGAAGTTCAGCCTTGCTGCCGGCGGCCCAGGACGCAGATGACGTACCCTCCTGAGCACGCACCACTGTCAAGCTGTCGCTACTGCGCGCCGTCACCTTCACGATTTCCCAGGACGACTCCACGCCAGGCTGCGTCAAGGTGAGCATGAAGAAGTCGCCACCGCTTGGACTTGGGAATAGCGAGCCCGTCCCCGTGGCCAGGGGTATCGTCGTGGTTGACGTGTTCACCGACGACGCGAGGGTGCTCTGCGCGTTGTTGGCAAAAAGCTGCGCCATGCTCAGTTGGCCGAGGTGATCGAGAAGGTGTTGACCGTTACGGCCTGGGCGTTGGCAATCGAGTTGTTGTCCAGCGTCATGTCGCCGCCGCCCCCGACTGCGCTCACGCTACCTTGCATGTGACAGGTCGTACCGACCGAGTCGTAGATGCGGAAGAACGTCGCGGCAGTACCTGATCCCGCACCGCTTTGGCCTGTCAGCGACCAGGTGCCAGTCTTGGCTTTGACGCCCGAAGACGCGGCCGACATCCAGTCGCTTGGCAGCGAGCCCTGGGCCAACAGGGTGTTGCTTCCCAGTGCTGCGTCTGCATTGGCCGGTAGCGTGCCGCTATACAGGCGCAGTTGGGGCGCGGTTGAAATCGTCGTCTCGATTGCATCGAGACGGGCATTCTTCACAGTGACTGAATAACTGACGCTCACTTGTCGTCCTCGATAGTTGTTTCGACCTGCGTTGCGTTTGTGATGTTGCCCTGCCGATCACGAAGGATCGTCGTCTCGGTCTTGCGGTCCGGCAGGCTGACCGTCACCTCGGCCGGCGGCACGTTGTTCGTGACGTTCACGCTGGGCGCCTCGACGACCACCTGAGCAGCAGGAACGTTGATCTCGTTGCGTACCTCGGGGGTCGGTACCGTGATCTCATTGTGTACCTGCGCAGCAGGAACGTTGATTTCGTTGCGTACCTCTGGTGTCGGCACCGTGATCTCGTTGCGTATCTCAGTCGCAGGCAACGAGTTGTGGACCACGACCTGCGGCATTTTCTGGCTTGCCTGGCCGTGCACGAACATCGTCATCTGGTTCTCGACCCTGGACAAGCCGGAAGACAGTTGCTCGCGCATCTCGGCCAGTGCGCGTGGATATTCGCCTGGCGCGATGCCATCGCCATCAGACCTTGTTTCCGTCTTGGGCGGCTGTTCGCCGAACGTGATGCCCAATTCTTCCTCGCGCGCCTTGTCCGCCGCGATCTCTGCGTCCACCACTTCGGGGTCGTCTCCGCGTTCACTGATGACGCTGGAGCGGCTGCGGAAACCCGCTTCGACCTCCGTCTGCTTGGCCTGCACGTCCTGCACCGGGTGGATGTAGGCCCAGCCTTGCGGCGCCCACTCGACGGCCTTCAGCGCCGCCAGGTCGGCCAGGTCAGCTTGGCCTGAGACGACAGCCTGCTCGCTCCATGCGTCGCGGATGCGACGACACCACATCGGGATGATGACCTGCCACTGGCGCTGTTCCGCGAAACGCCGGAACTCGTTCATCACCACCCGCAAGGTGCGATCGCTGACCTCCTTGATGTCCCCGGATAGGATCTCGTACGGTAGACCTTGGCCAGCCGCGGTGCCCAGGTGCTGCGTACGCATGTAGTCGCTGTAGGTCGTGCCGGCCTCGGGAGGATTGGCAAACGCGATGTCGTCCCCGGGCTCCAGGATCTGCGTCATGCCGGGCTCCAGGCCGGTCATGGGCGTGCCGCCGAGGTCCGTCTGGATGGGTAGCCCGGTCACTGGATCCACGTCGTCCGCCATGCCGGTGCCGGACGGCCGCTTGATGAACGCAGTGAACAGATTGGCCAGTTTCTGGCGCTCCAGCACCGCGTCATCGAAATCAGCGATGTTGCGCAGCCTGGCCAGGATCGGGGCGAAGTCGGGCACACCACGAAGCTGGCCGGCACGCTTCGGCTCGAACAGGTGCAAGACCTCGTCGGCCAGTACCCTGACCAGTTGATCCGTGCCCGCGGTGCCGTTCTGCAAGTCGCTTGGGTGCTCTCGATAGAACCAGTAGGCCACGCGCTGCCCAATGCGGTTCAACTCGATACCGCTGCGCATGCGATGCCCCTGGGGCATACCAGGCCAACTGTCTGCGTCCTGCATGGGCAGCATCTGTGCCTCCAGCACCTGGACCTGCATCTGGACCTCCAGGCCGAAGTCCGGTCTACGGTAGCGCAGGCGACCGAACGCCTCTCCGTCGATGAACATCAATCGCGTTGCGAGAGTCTGCTGACCGTAGAGGTCCAGCACGCCGTCCGCGTCGCACTGGTAACACCACGTCTCCCACAAGGCGCTGTAGCGCTCCTTCTTGGCCTTGTCCGTGATGAGTTTCAGCCTGGCGCGGATGCCAGTGCCGATCAGGTTCGTCGTCCAGTGCTGGACGCCTGACGTGCCGGCCCAGTCGTTGCGCGCAACGTCGTGCGAGCGATCCCTGATCTTCTGGATGCCGGTCAGCGCCGTGTTGGGCCCCGACGTGATCGGGTTCCAGCCCTTCATCCGGCGGCCCATGCCAGCGGCGTCGTAGCGGTTGGTCGCGCGCAGCGGCGCGCTCGGCTGAGGCTTCGCAGCCGCTTTTGCCGAGCGCCCGCGGGCCTGGGTTGGTTGCGCGTCGTCAGCCGCAGGTTTTGCGGGACGGCGGCTCACCGGTCATACCCCCGGCCCGCGTAGTACAGCTTGGCCTGTTTCGGCCGAGCCACTGCGTTCTGCGTGTTCAACTCGCGCTGCAGCGTGTCGCGCGCCAGGATCAGGTCTGCGATCGACCGATAGGTGACCGTGCGCCCGCCCATCGTGACCTGCCGCTCGCCGGATGCGATGGCGCTGGTCAACGCATTGATGTCCGCTTCGGTGACTGCCATGGGTTAGCCTGGAGTTCGGGTTCAGTAGAGCCCAATTATCCGGCCTAAATGCGCAATCGGAACTGCGGACAATTTGCGCTTTGCTAAATCCTCCCCAATTACGGCATATCATTTAGCGCATGGACACCAAACCACCCCGCAAGAAGCCGGGCCGCAAGCCCGACAACCCCGGCGAGCCCTACCTGCGGCTGATCTTCACCGTGGACGAGATGACGCTGCGGAAACTGAAGGTGCTCGGGGACGGCAACCGGTCAAAGGGGCTGCGCAAGGCTGCGCAGGTCGCCTTTGACCGCCACCAGGTCACGCCAGATACCGAGAACGGATAACGCGTTCTCGCGCTGCGCGGCGCGCCGGCCGCGCTTCAGCTTGGGCAGCAGGCGAAGACGCCGTGACTGGAACCTCGACGATCTGCTCGTTGTCTTGCATCTCGCGCCGCTCATCCCGGCTGATCCGTTCGCAGTTCTCGTGAACCATGCGCGCCCACTCAGGGACGATTTCATCCCACTTGACGCGGTCTGCTCCCAGGCGCAAGCATCCGGCCTCGCAGTAAACCAACAAGTCGAACGCCTCGTTTCGTTTCCGGATCTGCTTCCAGGTTCCGTTGGGCATGCGTACTTCGCTGTTCAACTCGTCGATGAACGCCTGCGACACCCAGCCGGGGATGTGAAAGTACCCTGGACCAGGGGTGGGCCGGCGGATACCTGCCGTGATCGTGTCCTTCAGGGTGTTCGTGTTGATCAGGTAAAGCGGAATATCGCCTTTCTCGTTCGGATTGCGTCCGCCGACCCAGGTCTCCTTGATGAACGGGAACGTCGCCTTCTGGTCTCGACCCACCCCCTTCACCAGCATGATGCGCGACGAGAAGCCCATAGTGCGAACGCGTCGAAACCAGGCGTATGCCATGGCCGTGACGCCCTCTTCGCCCCCGGAGTCAACGACCGTTAGTTTCACACGCATCTCAACGCCGTCAACGTTCGTTCTGTACGTGGATCTGGTGACACGTTCAGTGATCAGATCCCAATCCTCTGCGTACTTTGCCGGATCTATCGGTGCCTTCTCTGCGCCCATGCCCTCACGATTCGACTCAGTGATGGCGTAGCGATCGATCAACCACTTCTCGCGATGCGGTCCGACAGCGTGCACCTGCACCACGAAGCGTGAGTTCATGCCGCCCTGCACGTCCACGGTTGCGACCAGGAAGCGCGCCTGATCAGGCATCACGTAGCGCTGCATGCTCGCCTCTTTACGACTGGCCGGGTCGGTCGCATTGCGCTTCGCGTCCAGGAGCAGGCGGCTCATGTAGGGCATACCCTGGTCCGTGTTGGTCGTGGTCTTCAGCGTCTCTTCGGACCCAGTAAGTGCATAGGCGCGCAGACCCTGCAGATGGCGCAGCAGGATAGATCGCCACGACTGGTACGTCGCCGGGATTCCGCCCATCCAGTAGCCGGCGATCGTGCTCTCGTGCGCCTTCCCGCGTACCTCCCCAGACGTGGTCAGGCTCAGTCCGTCCTGCAGCCAACGGCCGTGACGATTCAGTTCGTACTTCGACCGAGGCCCAATCTTCCCTTGGCAATGTGGGCAAATGACCCGGTTGTATTCGGTCGCAAGATCTTCCAGGTCGGCGTGTCGAACGGTGTCCAGCAACACCTCGTCTGACGGCAAGCCAAACAACTCGATGCCTGGCTTCGGTTCGAACCAGTGCTGGCACATGGGGCACTGCCAGTAGAAGCGACGACGGTCGCTCAGGTTGTAGATACCCAAGATCCCTGTCGTCGGAGGTGCTTCGTGAGCCGATGCAGCCACCCAGTTTGGATCAACAAGTTCGATACCCGGGCTAGACTCGACCAAGCACATGCCTCGTGTTCCGAACGTCTGGGTGCGCTTGCGCGCAAGGTCGAACAGCGGTCCTTCGCCATCTACGTTATCCGCGTTACTCATGCGATCTAGATCGGTTATCGCCACGTAGCGATAGGTACTGCTGGCCACGTTGCTCTTTGTCGGCCAGCCGATGCGCAGCCACATGCCGTTGCGGAACATTTTGTCGTGTACGGTGTCGTCTTGCTTACCCCTCAAGCTAGAGCGCAGGCTAGCCGAATTCTCGATCGCTCGATCAACTTCGGTCTTTGAGAACTCGCGAGCCTTGTCCTGCGTCATCTGAATCATCAGCATGTCACCTGGATCGTTCACTGCCGTGTGCGCCAGCCAGCCGAGTAGAAGGGCTGCAGTCTTACCCGTACGCGCAGGACCGACAAACACCACCGCCTCGTGTTTTCGGCTAGCCAGCATGTTCATGGGTTCGACCATATACATGGTCTCGTTGGAATCCCATGGGCCGGGTACGTCCCCAGGCTTCTTGAAGTAGAGGTTTTCCTGTGCCCCTTCGCAAACCGTCACGCGCCGCGGAGGGATGAACGCAGAATAGGATTGGCAGATGTCGGCCAGGGCGCGACGGTCGTGATCAACTGAATAGGTCATCGTTCTGGCTTTCCTGTCCGGTAGATCCCAGCCGCTGCAGGTCTTCTGCAAGCTGCGCCTTGGCCTCGTTGATGTACTGAGCAACCTTCTCGGCGATCTCGGGCGCGACGCCAAGTTGGCGCTCCAGGTTGTCAGCGATGGCGTCCAGGGATTGCGAGCACATGGCGAACGCCTTGGCGGCTCCGTTCTGCACAGCTTCGCGGTACACGACTTTTCCTTCCTCCAGATCAGCCTTGATCTCGGCTTGCCTGGCCAGGGCGACCTCCTTGTCCGCGCGAGCGCGCTCAAACCGCTGGTATGGCGTCTCCTCCTCTCCTGGCTGGGCCTTGGCCTTGTCCTCAGCCTTCTTGCGGCCGGCGCGTGGCCGAGCGCCGCCGTAGCCGGTGGGCATACTGGGGGTGTCAAAGAAGTCGGTGTTCATCATGGTCATTTAGTATGCCGCGAAAATAACGACTAGTCGTTAGTTGGCGTGACGGGAATTTCCGCAACGGACTTTGTGTGACGCCATTAACGCCCCAGATAGCGTGAATGTGGCGATTGAATGGCTAATGTGGCGTCACGATTAGCTAAACGCCACGATTCAATTTCAGAATGCGAAAAACTTGCGAACGTCGGGCCTCTTTGTCCCA
>Ga0310813_10000418_pt1 | contig 27208 bp, 33 predicted proteins | sample YN3metagenome_FD_203086 | JGI IMG/M metagenome (GOLD analysis project Ga0310813, IMG submission 203086) | Soil microbial communities from experimental microcosm in Duke University, North Carolina, United States - YN3 | ecosystem: Engineered > Artificial ecosystem > Soil microcosm > Unclassified...
TGGTCAACCGCTCGGTCAGGCGCTGGATTCGCTCAAGCAGTTCCGGGGCGGAGTTGAGCAAAGCGCCGAGGCCGCCGGCCGAGCTTGGCACCACCGGACAACCCTGTGGCCCCGATTGGGTCAACGGACGCGCGCCCTTGACCGCGCCATCGAGCTGGATTTCCGACACGCCGGTGAAACCGACACCCTTGATCTGCGCCGTCGTGCCCTGAAGCACCGGGGTCGATTCCTCGACCTCGATCCGGACCCAGACGAATTCGGGCCGATCGGGAAGCAGCGAAACCCGGGTGATCTGGCCGACGGGCACGCCCGAGAAGCTGACGTTGGAGCCGCGGTTGAGGCCGCCGACACCCTGGCTGAAATAGATGTCGAAGCACTTGCGCTTGTCGGTGTTCAGCCCCGCGATCCACACCGCGAAGAGAAGCAGGCCGACCAGCAGGGCCAGGACGACGGTGCCTACCAGCACCTGGTTCGATCGGGTTTCCATGGCTGCTCTTTATGCCGCTGCCGCGCGGCCGCGCGGTCCGTTGAAATATTCCTGGATCCAGGGGTGATCGAGGGTGAGGAGATTCTCGATGGTGTCCACCGCGACCACCTGCTGATCGGCCAGCACCGCGACGCGGTCGCAGATGGCATACAGGCTGTCGAGGTCGTGGGTGATGAGGAACACGGTGAGGTCGAGCCGTTCCTGAAGCCCCTTGATGAGCTGGTCGAACGCCTGCGCGCCGATCGGATCGAGGCCGGCGGTCGGCTCGTCGAGAAACAGGAGTTCGGGGTCGAGCGCAAGGGCCCGGGCGAGGCCAGCGCGTTTGCGCATGCCGCCCGACAGTTCGCTCGGGAACTTGGCGCCGGCATTGTCGGGAAGGCCCGACATGACGATCTTGTAGCTCGCGATCTCGTCCAGCAGCGGCTGCTTGATGAACGGGAAATATTCGCGGATCGGGACCTGCACGTTCTCGGCCACGGTCAGCGTCGAGAACAGGGCGCCGTTCTGGAACAAGATGCCCCAGCGGCGGCGAATGTTCTTGGCCTCGTCCTCGGGGCGGTCGACCATGTTTTCGCCGAGCACTTCGATTTCGCCCGCGGTGGGGCGCTGAAGGCCAATGATCGAGCGCATCAGCACCGATTTGCCGGTGCCCGACCCGCCGACCACGCCGATGATCTCGCCGCGGCGGACATCGAGGTCGAGGTCCTGGTGGATGACCTGCTCGCCGAACCGGTTCTCGAGCCCGCGCACGCGGATGATCGGATTCTCGTCGTCGGGAAGGATGGGCGAACCCTGCATCAGATCCACCCGATCGAGCTGAAGAAGACCGCGAAAATGGCGTCGAGCACGATCACCAGGAAGATCGACTGCACCACCGCGGCGGTGGTCTTGAGCCCGACCTGCTCGCTGTCGTTGGCGACCAGCATGCCCTGGAAGCAGCCGGCCAGCGCGATGATGAAGCCGAACACCGGTGCCTTAATGAGGCCGACCCACAGGTCGGTCGCCGGCACCACTTCGGAAATGCGCTGGATATAGGTCAGCGGGGGAATTTCGAGGCCGATCCAGCAGAACAGGCCGCCACCGATGATCGCGGTCAGCATCGCCCAAAAGGCGAGCAATGGCATGACGAAGATGGTGGCGAGGATGCGCGGCACCACCAACGCTTCCACCGGCGACACGCCGATGGTCCGCATGGCGTCCACTTCCTCGGTGATCTTCATGGTCCCGATCTGCGCCGCGAAGGCCGAGCCCGAACGGCCCGCGACCATGATCGCGGTCATCAGCGGTCCCAGCTCGCGCACGGTGATCCGGCCGATGAGATTGATGGTATAGACTTCGGCGCCGAACTGCTGGAGCTGCACCGCGCCCTGCTGGCCGATGACGATGCCGATGAGAAAGCTCATCAGCCCGATGATCCCGAGCGCGCGCACGCCGACCACGTCGAACTGCTGGACCAGCGCGTTGTAGCGGAAACGCTTGGGATGGGTGAGAACGGCGGCAAGTCCGATCAGGGTCGCGCCGAAGAAGCCCAGCAGGCCGGCGAAGGTCTTGCCGAACTGGATCGCCCAGCCGCCCACTTCGGCGACCATGCCTTCTTTCTTGGGACGCTTGACCTCGGTCGGACGATCGGCGTGGGCGACCTGGTCGAGCAGCTTGGCGACGTCGGGACTGGCGCCGCTGACCTGCGCCTGGCGATCGCGCACCGTGCGGTGGATCAGCCATGCGCCGACCGTGTCGATCCGTTCGAGCCGCGACAGGTCGATTTCGACCGGATCGGCCAGCGCGTCGAGTTCGCGCTGGGTCGACCCGGCACGACCAATAGTCAACGCACCGGTCGGCGCGAAGATATTGCTGTCCGTCTTGGAAACCGCCGCCGAAGCCATCAGGCGCGGATATGCTCGTAAAGCGGGAAATCGGCAAGCATCGGCGGTTCAACGCGAGGAAAAGCGTTTCGGGTGCAACATGATTACCGAATTTTCGGTTACAGCCGCAATTCGGTGCCGGCAGGATTTCCTGCCTTGTTATTGCCAGACTTTGCGGCTTTGCGGAGGAGACGACCATGGCCGACGCCCCAGCTTCCTCCCCGACCGTACAGTTCGTTGCCGTCGGCGACCCGCCGGTGCGCCTGTTCGGACGCACCGCGAAAGCGCGGGCCGAGCAGGTCGCGGCCAAGGCCGGGCTGGTGCCGGTGGCGGCCGAAGACCCCGCCAAAGCCCGGATCGTCGCTGACATGGGCTATGCCTGGGATCCGGCCTGGCTCGCCGAGCTCAAGAACCGTCCGGGCTCGGCGCTGATGCTCGACGGGCGGGCGGTGATGATGCACCTGGAAGCGGGAACGACGCGCGAGGGGTTCGACGCGGCCGGCCTGACCCCGATCGACGCGCGCACCGCTTCTCTCAATTATTCGATGCTGCGCAAGCGCGAACGGCCGTTCGTGATGCCGCTCGACCCCGCCGACCCGCTGCCGGTCGAGCGCGCGCTGTACGACGCCTCCTACAAGGGCGTGACCGACCTTCTGACCTTGTACTTGTGGCGGCGGCCGGCTTTCTGGCTGACCCGGTGGGCGGCGCAGATCGGGATGACGCCCAATCAGGTGTCGCTGATCGGCGTCCTGTTCTGCGTCGCCGCCTTTTGGGCGTTCTGGAACGGCCAATATTGGCTCGGCACCGCGACCGGCTTCGTGTTCATGGTGCTCGACACGGTGGACGGAAAGCTCGCCCGCTGCACCGGCACCTCGTCCAAATGGGGCGATGTCCTCGATCACGGGGTCGATCTCATCCACCCGCCATTCTGGTGGTGGGCCTGGCTGCACGGCCTGGGCGCGGCGGGGCACCAGCTCGAGGAAGTCTACAAGGGCGGCATCCTGGCGGTGATCGTCGGCACCTATATCATCGGGCGGATCATCGAAGGCATCTTCGTGTGGCGCTTCGGGATGCACATCCACGTGTGGCAGGCGGTGGACAGCCGCTTCCGCCTCGTCACCGCGCGGCGCAATCCCAACATGGTGATCCTGGTCGGGGCGCTGTTGTTCGCCCGGCCCGACCTCGGAATCGAGCTGGTCGCCCTGTGGTCGGTGCTGAGCCTCATCTTTCATTCGGTGCGCCTCGCCCAGGCCGAGGGCCGCGCGGCGCGGGGGCGCAAGATCATCAGCTGGCTCGACCGCCCGTGACCGCCGACAAAGGCTGGACCGTGCTGCTGCTCGCCGGCTCGCGCCCGGGCGGCGATCCGCTGACCCGCAGCCTGCTTGTCGATTGCAAGCCGTTGCTGCCGATCGCCGGCGAACCAATGGTGCTGCGCCCGGTCCGCGCGCTGCTGGCGGTCGAACCGGTGCGCAAGGTCCGCGTGCTGACCCAGCAGGTCGAGCGGCTGCGCGAGGTGCTGCCCGACGATCCGCGACTGGTGGTGGAGCGGTCGGACGATACCATCGCCGCCACCTTGCAGCGCATCTGCGCCGATCCCGAGACGCCTTATCCGCTGTTGGTCACCACCGCCGACCACGCCCTGCTGACCCAGCAGATGATCGAGGAGTTCATCGCCGGCTCGGCCGGCAGCGACGTGGCGGTGGGGTTCGTCAGCCGCTCCAACATGCTGACCCGCTTTCCCAACGCGCAGCGGACCTGGCTGCGCTTCGGCGCCGAGCGCTACAGCGGCGCCAATCTGTTCGCGCTGCGGACACCCGAGGCGCGGATCGGGATCGAGCGCTGGCGCAGTGTCGAGCAGGACCGCAAGAAGGGCTGGCGCGTGCTGTTGCAGATGGGCCTGCCCCTGTTCCTCGGCGCGGTGCTGCGGGTGCGCGACCTCGACCAATCGGCGCGCGGGCTCAGCCGCAGTCTCGGTATCACGATCAAGGGCGTGGTGCTGAGCGACCCCACCGCCGCGGTCGATGTCGACAAGCCGGCCGATTACACCCTGGTCAACGCGATCCTCGCCGGAAGAGCCTGATGGACCTCGCGATCTACGACATGGACCGGACGGTGACCCGCCGGGCGACCTACACCAGCTTCCTGCTGCATTGCGCGCGGCGGCGGGCGCCGTGGCGGCTGTTGTTCCTGCCGCTCGTGGTGGGATCGATGCTGGCTTATGCGGCCAAGCTGATCAGCCGGGCGCGGCTGAAGGAGATCAATCACCGGCTGCTGCTGGGCGGGAGCATCCGTCCGGCGGATTTGAAGCCCTTGGTCGACAGCTTCGCCGACGCGCAGGCCGCGCACAACATCCGGCCGGGCGCGCGCAAGGCGATCGCCCGCGATCATGCCGAAGGACGGCGGGTGATCATGGCCACCGCCAGCTATCGCTTCTACGCCGCCGCGATCGCCGAGCGGGTCGGGTTCGACGATGTGATCGGGACCAACACCCTGCTCGGGCTCGACGACAGCGTGATTTGCCGGATCGACGGCGAGAATTGCTATGGCGAAGCCAAGATGCGGATGGTCGCCGACTGGGTCGAGCGGTCGGGGCTGACCGGCAAGCATGGCCACGTCCGTTTCTATTCCGACCACGTCACCGATGCGCCGGTGTTCGAATGGGCCGACGAAGCGGTGGCGGTGAACCCGCACGGCAAGTTGCGCGAGCTGGCTGCCAAACGCGGCTGGGCGGTCGAGGACTGGGGCTGATACCGCCTTTGGGTCGCTGAAATAGAGGCGGCCCGAACTTACATCGGGTAGATGAAAGTTTCGCTGCCGCTGCTCACCGCCTGTTCCCTGCTCGCCGCTGGCTGCTCCGATGCCCAGCCGGGCAATCCCCAAACGCCGGCCACCACCGAACGTCGGGTCCAGACTCGCGGGCTCGATCCGGCGCTGATGGCCGAGGTCCGGCGGGAGGCCGAGGCGCTGCCACGTGTTCATTCGGTGCTGGTCGCACGGGACGGCGAGACGCTGGCCGAATATCGCCTGCGCGGGCCGAGCCTCGATACGCCGGTCAACATCAAGTCGGCATCCAAATCGGTCCTGTCGGCTTTGACGGGGATCGCGATCGGACGCGGGGTGCTGACCGGGCCCGACCAGAAGATCGCGCCGCTGCTGCGGGCGGACGTGCCTGCGAATGCGGACCCGCGGATCGAACAGATCGAGGTGGGGCATCTGCTGTCGATGCAGGCCGGGCTCGGGCGGACGTCGGGGCCGAACTATGGCGCGTGGGTCGCGAGTCCCAATTGGGTACGTTACGCCCTGTCCCGCCCGTTCGCCGCCGATCCGGGCGGGGAGATGCTCTATTCCACCGGCTCGTCGCACCTCATGTCGGCGGCGCTGACCCGGGCATCGGGGCGAAGCACCTATACGCTCGCGCAGGACTGGCTGGCCGAGCCGCTCGGCATCACGCTGCCGCCCTGGCCGCGCGATCCGCAAGGCATTTATTTCGGCGGCAACGACATGCTGATGTCGCCCCGCGCGTTGCTGCGGTTCGGCGAGCTCTATCGCAACGACGGTGTCTGGCAGGGGCGACGGATCCTGCCCGAAGGCTGGGTGCAGCAAAGCTGGCGGCCGCGGACCACCTCGCCGTGGAGCGGCAATCCTTATGGCTATGGCTGGTTCACGCAGGAGAGCGCCGGGCGGCAGGTGCATTTCGCCTGGGGCTATGGCGGGCAGATGCTGTTCATCGTGCCGAGCCTCGACCTGACGGTGGTGATGATCTCCGACCCCTCGCCCCGCCCGCGCGAGGAAAGCCATGTCGCGGACCTGGGCCGCATCCTGGCGACCGGGATCATCCCGGCGGCAGAGAAGGGTGCGGGCATCTCGTGACCGCCTGACGCCGCGCCTCGCCATCCATCGACCGGGCGCGGCCGTTCGACGAAGGCACCGAGCCGGCGGTGCTGCGAGGCGTAGGGCGAGACGATGTCTCATGCCCTTGCCTCGCGCCCTGCTCGCCCCGCGACGGATCACGGCCGCCTGTTCCTGAGCGCCGCATTTTTCGCCTTTTGCTATTGCCTGCTGACGTGGCGCGCGCATCTGCTGACCGAAGCGGCGCCCTTGTTCAGCGATCGCCGCGCCATCGCGCTGCTGGTCGGCGCGGGGGTGTTCTGGCTGGCGCTGGGACAGCTTCAGGGGCCGGGCCGGCTGACCCTGGTCCGCACCGCGAGCTGGGTCGTGCTTGGCACCATCATGGTCATGGTCGCGCGGCTGGCGGTCAATTGGTGGAAGCCCGACGCCGTCCTGACCGTCACTTACAGCCTGCGCTGGACGCTCGCTTGGGCGGCATATTTCGGGTTCTGGCTGATGGGTGCGGCGACGTTCCGGAAGCGCTCGGCGGCGGTGGCGAGCGGCGCGTTACCAACCGCTCGAGCGGAGCGCATCGCCGAGTGGGAGCAGGTCGACTGGCTGGTCGATGCGGTGGGGGCGGAATTCGAGGACGCGTCGGGCGAGGATCGCGCGCGCTTCGCCGATCGCCTGATCCGCAAGGCCGGAACCTATGAGATGGCGGACGACGACGGAGCGAATGCCGCCTACAATGCGCGGCTGCGGCTGGTCTATCGGATCGCCGCGCGCATCACGACCGATCCGCGATAGCCGCGATTCCGACGTCTAGTGCGTCCAGTCGAGCGTTACCTTTTCGAAGTGCCAGCGCAGCTGCGCGGGGGTCGCGCCGTCGACGTCGTTGACGCGGCGGAGCACGGCCTCGCCTTCGATCCGGATCGGGCGGCCGTCCTTGTCGGCGCTCGTGATCGTGACGGGCGCGGTGTAGTAGAGCGAGCCTGCCGCGCCCTCAAGTGTGCCGGTGGGCACGGCCACCATGATCTTGCCGAGGTCCTTGAAGATGGCGGCGAAGTCGGCGCGGCTCCAGCGTTGCTTGTCGGCCGGCGAGAGCAGGTCGTAGGCCTGGCCGAAGCGTTTCAGTTCGATCGCGCGGGCGAAATCGAGGAGGATGGCGCGGGCGCCGGTTTCGCTGCGCTCGGCCCGGTCGGTGAGTGGCGGAGCCGGATTGGGCTCGGCACCGGATTGGCGCGTGGCTTCCCCCATGGGTGCGTTGCCGTCCAGGATTGGTTCGACCGGCGGAACTGCGACGGGCTGAGCCGCCGCATTATTGTCGGCCGGCACAATAACATTGTCGGCGGCGGGCTGCTGCTGGCAGGCGGCGAGCGCCAGGGCGAGGCCGAGCGCGGGAAACATCTTGCTGCGGATCATGGGGGATCGAACCGGCCAAACGCCTTGCCGTTCCGATCCCCCTGTTCGATCAGACCGCCTGCAGCGCGTGCTCGAAATCGGCGATCAGGTCGTCGGCATTCTCGACCCCGATGCTGATCCTCACCAGATTGTCGGTGATGCCAAGCGCCGCCTTGCGCTCGTCGGGAACGCTCAGATGCGTCATCGCCGCCGGCGCGCTGGCCAACGTTTCGGTCCCGCCGAGGCTGACCGCGAGATGGGCGATGGTGAGATTGTCGAGGAAGGCGAAGGCCTCTTTCTCGCCGCCCTTGAGGTAGAGCGAAAAGGTCGACCCGGCGCCGGTGCAATGGCGCTTGTAGATGTCGGCCTGACGCGTGCCTTCTTCGAGGAAGCCCAAATAGCCGACGCTTTCGACCTTGGGATGGTCCTTCAGGAACGCGCAAACCTTGGCCGCATTCTCGCCCGCGCGACTCATCCGCAGTTCCAGCGTCTCGAGGCTGCGGAGCAGCATCCAGGCGGTGTTGGGGTCGCAGATGGTGCCGATGGTGTTGCGCATCATGCGGATGGGATCGAGGAACTTCTTCGAACCCACCAACCCGCCCGCGACGAGATCGCTGTGCCCGCCGGCATATTTGGTGAGGGAGTAGACGGTGATGTCCGCGCCCTGCGCCAAGGGCTTGGCCCAGAGCGGCCCGAGGAACGTGTTGTCGATCGCGATCGGCGGCACATGATCGCCGGTGAACGCAGCGTCGCGCGCGGCCTTGACCGCTTCGACATCGACCAGGGCATTGGTCGGGTTGGCCGGGCTTTCGAGATAGATGAGGCTGAGGCGGCCCTTGGCCTTGGCCGCTTCGATCACGTTGGCGATCTCGTCCTGGGTCGAGCCGGCGGGGAAATCGAGCCAGGTGATCCCGAACTGGCCGAGGATCTTGGCGATCAGCGTTTCGGTCGCGGCATAGAGCGGGCCCGAATGAACGATCACGTCGCCCGGCCGCGCGTAGGTCAGCAGCAGGGTGGCGATGGCCGACATGCCGCTCGAGAACGTCAGCGCTTCCTCGGCCTGTTCCCACAGCTTGAGGCGGGCTTCGAGGATTTCCTGGTTGGGACCGTTGAAGCGCGAATAGACCAGGCCCTCGGCGCCGCCCGGGCGCTTGCCGGTGATGCCTTCGAAGAAGCGTTTGCCGTGGGCGGCGGTCTCGAACACGAAGGTGGAGGTGAGGAAGATCGGCGGCTTCAGGCTGCCTTCGGACAGCGCGGGATCGAAGCCATAGCCCATCATCATCGATTCAGGGCTGAGCGGGTGATTGCCGATCGACATCGGGCTTTTCTTGGGGCGGCGGCTGGCGGGGACGCCGGTCATGTCAGCTTCGTTTTCCATGGGGTCAGCCCCTAGCCGAGGTCGCGCACGGGCGAAAGCCGAGGTTGCGTGCGCGCCGCCGGCAACCATCTAGCGGTTCATGACGAAACTGTTCTTTCCCGCTCTTGCTGCGCTCAGTCTTGCCGCCTGCGGAAGCAACGCGCCGCCACCGCCCGCCGACAATGGCATGGCGGGTCACGCCATGCCAAGCATGGCCATGCCCGCGCCCACCGGCGACCAGGATCGCGATTTTGCCCGGCAGATGATTGTTCATCACCAGGGCGCGATCGAAATGGCGCGGGTGCAATTGGCCCGCGGCAAGGATGCCGAGATGCGCCGCCTCGCAAGAGAGATCATCGTGATGCAGGAGCGCGAGATCGCGCAGTTCAACGCCTATCTCGACCGCACCGGGGGACGTTAGTCGCTTTTGAGCTCAGGCGCCGCGCCGGCTGGCGAGCAGGCCGGCGAGAAACCCGAGCGACAGCACCCCCACCCCGCCCGCCGCCATCGCGGCCCACGACCGCGCCGGCGGTGCGGGCACTGGCGCCGGCCGTGGCGGGCGGAGCTGGCCGCCTTCCTCGACCGGGATGCTGTGCACCGTCCGGCTGATCGCCTTGATCCGCTCGCGCTTGGCGGCGGCGCTGTCGGGGCTGGGCTCGTGATCCATGACCCCAGCAACTAACGAGGCGGTGTTGCGGCTGCGTTAAAGCGGCTCAAAATCCGAGCGAAAACCGGATGGCCGCGCCGGTATCGGGGGCGGCTGCCTTGATGTGGCCCGGCTGATAACGCGTGAACAGATTGCCGCTCACCCACCCATTGCCGAGCCAGCGCCGGCCGTAACTCAGCTCGGCGTCGAGCTCACGCCCGCGCGGGACCATGCTCGAGCGGACGATGCTGTAGCCCGGGGTCAGCGAGGCATAGTCGTAGCTGGTCGGCAGCGACATGGCGAAGCCGCCGCTGTCGATCCGCAGCGGCTGCGAGAAGCGCAGGCCGACGCGGTCGCCGTCGGTCAACAGGTCGCTTCCCGCCACGTCCAGCGCATAGGCACCGGTGGTGAAGGCCCCGCCCGCGAATTTGGTCCAGCCGCGCCTGGCGCTGACCCCCGCGCTCCACCCGGCGCCGAGGTCGCGGCGGGTTTCGAGGTCGAGGAAGGTGGTCCCCGCCCCGCCGCCGCCGAGCAAGCTGTCCATATGCCCGCCGAGCAGGCTGCGGTTTTCCTCGAGCCGGCCGACCCCGACTGATACCCATTGCCTGCCGAAGCTGCGGTCGAGAGTAACGGCGTTCCAGCGATAGGGCGCGCCGGTGGCCAGCGTGCGGCGTTCGCCGCTGACCTCGCCGGTTTCGCCCGACAGGGTGAGGCCCATCCTGGTGCTGAGATCGCGGCGGAGCGCGAAGGAGGTACCGCGGGCCGCGTCGAAGCCGGGGCTTCCGCCCACGTCGCGGGCGATCAGGAACGCCCCGCCGCCGACGCCCGACAGGCGCCGCTCCATTGCCTTGGCCCCTTCGGCGAACCCGAAGGCGACCGCGGTTTTCTTGTCGATCTTCGCCACCGCCGAACCGGCGACGAGCCGCGCCTTGCGCAGGTCGTCGGGGCCGACGCCGCCGCTGGTGAGGAGAAAGCCCTTGCCGTCGCTGCGCTCGACCACCGTCATCAAAACGTTGAGCGGGCCCGCACCTGCCGCGCCGGCGCGATAGGAACCGGAAAGCGCGCGGTGAAGCGGTGCCGAGCGCGGGGCGCTGCGGATCGTCCGGGCAAGGTCCACCGCGAACGCCCGCGAATAACCGTCGAGGACGACCGCGCCGATGCCGGTCGAATAGGTGCCCGCATCGCCCGCCGACCCCGGCATGTCGGATCCTCCGCTCGACACGGGATCGGGGCTGCCGGCCAGCGACAGGGTGCCGAGCGGCTGGAACGCCTTGCCGATATTGAGACGGCCGCGGCCGTAGATGGCGTCGATGCCCGGATCGCCCAGATCATCGGCGCTTCGGAACAGGATATCGACGATCTGCGCGCCGGTGAGGTTGGGAAAGGCCGAGGCGAGCAGGGCGACCGCGCCGCTGATGGTGGGCGCGGAAAAGCTGGTGCCGCTGTAGCGCACCGTGCGCTCTTGATGGTCGATGGTCCGGACGCCGGTCCCGAATGCGGCAAGATAATTGCTGGCGCTGGCGCCCGCCCGGTTGCTGAAATCGCTAAGAAGATCGGTGGTGACGAGGACGCCCGTCGAATCGCGCTGCCCGATCGATCCGGCGATGATCACGTTGGTGGGAAAGCGGGCGGCGGGGGCGGCGGCGAACTGGTCGGCGTTCAATCCCTTTTCGGGATCCTTGCCGTCGTTACCCGCCGAAATCACGATCACCGTGCCGACATTCACCGCGCGCGCCATGGCGCTGAGGAGAAGGGTGCTGGGCGCGGATCCCCCGAGCGACAGGTTGATGACCCGGGCGCCGGCCGCGACCGCGGCGTCGACCCCGCGCGCAATGCTCGTATCGCTGAACTTGCAGCCTTCGTTCTCGCCGGTGGTGGCGCAGCTTCCCGCGGTGTCGGCGCGCAGCGCGATGATCGTGCTGTCGAAAGCGACGCCGTGAATTTCCTTGTCGTTCTTCGCGGCGGCGATCACCGCGGCGACGGCCGATCCATGGCCATCTTCGTCGCTCAGGGGGCGCGCGGCGGTGGTGACGTCGCGGCTGGCGGGATCGATTCGCCCGGCCAGCTCGGCCATGTTGGGATTGATGCCACTGTCGATGACCGCGGCCTTGACGCCCTTGCCGGTCGCACCCTTGTCGTAAGCGGCGATCGCGCCCGAGATCACGGCGGCATTGGAATATTGATATTCCGTCGTGTTGTAATTGACCGCCGGGGTCGGCGGCGGCGTGACCACGGGCGGCGGCGGAGTCGGCGCCGGCGAGGCGATGGTCGGCGGGGGCGGGGCCGGAGTCGATTCGACGCTGCCGCCCCCGCCGCCGCACGCGGACAGGCTGACGAGCGCCAGGGTTGCAGCCGATCCGAGAAGCGCCTTCGCCATCCCAATCCTTTCACAAACCGTTAGATTTGCACGATAATTTCGGGTTCCGCTTAGCCGATGATTCCTTTCGCTTTGCTGACAGTCGCCAAGCACGGTAGCGGCCCCACCATGGCAGATCCCGCCCGTCCCCACATCAAGCCGCCGTTCGACAAGATCGAAACCTGGATCTTCGATCTCGACAATTGCCTGTACCCCGCCTCCACCGGCCTGTTCGCCCTGATCGACGAACGGATGGGGGCCTATATCCAGCGCCTGCTCGGCGTCGACGCGATCGAGGCGCGGCGCATCCAGAAGGAGCATTTCCGCAATCACGGCACCACGCTGGCCGGCCTGATGCGCGAGAACGAGGTCGATCCCTATCATTTCCTCGAGGACGTCCACGACATCGCGCTCGACCGGGTCGGACCGAACGAGCGGCTGGCGCGGGGGTTGGAACGGCTGCCGGGACGCAAGTTCGTGTTCACCAACGGCAACGCGCCTTATGCCCGCCGCGTGCTCGAGCGGATCGGGATCGGCGACCGGTTCGAGCATCTCCACGACATCATCGCCTGCGAGCTGCGCCCCAAGCCCGAGCCCCACGGCTATGACCTGCTGTGCCGCCAGTTCGGCATCGACCCGGCCACCGCCTGCATGGTCGAGGACATGGCCCGTAACTTGAGGCCCGCCAAGGCGCTCGGCATGACCACCGTGTGGGTGGACAATGGCTCCGAGCATGGCAATCACGACAACGAACCCGGCCATATCGACTGTCGGATCACCGACGTCGCCGACTGGCTGCACGACATCTTGGAGGACCAATGACCGACCTTGCCGCCATTATCGACACTGCCTGGGAGGCGCGGGACGGGATCGGCGTCGATACGCGGGGCGAGGTGCGCGACGCGGTCGAACAGGCGCTGGCGCTGCTCGACAGCGGCGAAGCGCGGGTTGCGGAGCCGGGCGAGAGAGGCTGGACGGTCAACCAATGGCTCAAGAAAGCGGTGCTGCTGAGCTTCCGCCTGAATGCGATGGAAGCCATTCCCGGCGGCCCCGGCGGCGCGCCGTGGTGGGACAAGGTGCCGAGCAAGTTCGCCGGTTGGGACGCGCAGGAGTTCGCGACCCGCGGTTTTCGCGCGGTGCCGGGCGCGATTGTGCGGCGCGGCGCCTATATCGCGCCGGGCGCGGTGCTGATGCCGAGCTTCGTCAATCTCGGCGCCTATGTCGGCGAAGGGACGATGGTCGATACCTGGGCGACCGTCGGCAGCTGCGCGCAGATCGGCAAGAACGTCCATATCTCGGGCGGGACGGGGATCGGCGGCGTGCTCGAGCCGCTGCAGGCCGGGCCGGTGATCATCGAGGACGATTGCTTCATCGGCGCCCGCAGCGAAGTCGCCGAAGGCGTCGTGGTCGAGCGCGGCAGCGTGATCAGCATGGGGGTGTTCCTGGGCGCATCGACCAAAATCGTCGATCGGGCCACCGGCAACATCAGCTACGGCCGGGTGCCGGCCTATTCGGTGGTGGTGCCGGGGACGCTGCCGGGCAAGGACGGCGGACCGGGCCTCGCCTGCGCCGTAATCGTCAAGACCGTGGACGAGAAGACCCGCTCCAAGACCGGGATCAACGAGCTGCTGCGCGACTGATGCGGACGCTCGTCGCCCTGGCGATGCTGGCGCTGGCCGGATGCGCGAGCGTTCCGGTGCCGCCGCCGGTCCCCAATATCTATGTCGTGCGCCATCTCAACACGCCGGCAGGGGTCGCCAATGCGCAATTGACCGCCGAAGGCCGTGCCAATGCGGTGAAGCTGGCGGATCTCTTCCGCCGCGATCCGCCGCGGACCATTCTCGTCAGCGACACCGACCGCGCCCGCGACACCGCCGCCCCGACCGCCGAGCGCTATGGGGCGGCGGTGCTGACCTATGATGCCAAGGACACGCCGGCGCTGGTCGCACAGGCGCTGGCGTCGACGGGCACCGTGCTGGTGGTCGGACACAGCAACACCGTCCCGGACATCGTCGCGGGCCTCGGCGGCACGCGCCCCGCGCCGCTAAGCCATGAAGATTTCGGCGATATCTGGCATGTCAGTGGCCCGTCCCGAGCAACCACGCGAAACAGACTTTCTAATCTGGGTAAATAAGCGTAGTTTTCTTTTCGTGTTTCGGGGGAGGCGGAAAGATGCGTAGGGAAGTTGTTGGTCTGACGGTGATCGCGGCGCTTGGCTGCACGGCCTGCTCGTCACGACCGCGCTCGTTCGAGCCCGTCTCGTCGGTGGCCGTCACCGGTGACGAGGGGTTCAGGACCGCTTGGCTCGGCTGCCGCGCGGAGGTGGCCGCCCGCACCGATCAGAAATCGGGGCGCCTCGCGTCGGCCGCCACCGGCGCTGCCGCCGGAGCAGGCGCCACCGTCGCGGTAGGCGCCGCGACCGCCGGCACCTATGCCACCTATGGCGGGGCCGCGGCGGCGCTGGGCGCCACCATCATCGCGGCGCCGATCGCGCTGGTCGGCGGGGCCTGGGGCATGAGCAAGATCAAGAAGACCCGCAAGGAAAAGGCGATCAAGGCCGCGACCGCCGAGTGCATGAAGGCTGCGGGCTATCCGGTCGAGCGGTGGGAGGTCCTGTCCAAACGCGAGGCGCGGGCGATCGACGCGGGCGTCACGCCGCCACCGCCGCCGCGCTGAGACCTAGCGCGCTTCCTTCAGCAGGTCGGCCGCCTTCGCCCCGGTCCAGTCGAGATCGCCGGTGAAGCGCCAGATTTCCTTGCCGTCCGAGCCGTAGAGGATGGTGGTCGGCATGATCTGCGAGCCGAGCGCCGTCGACAGCCCCATCTCGCTGTCCTGATAGGCGTCGAGCCCGATCTTCTTGTCGGACAGGAACGCGCGGACCTTGTCAGGGGTGGCGGTGTCCTGGCTGATCGCCGCGATCTGCGGCGCGCCGGCGCGGTCGGCCAGCGTGTCGAGGGTCGGCAGTTCCTTGACGCACGGCGCGCACCAGGTCGCCCAGAGATTGACCAGCAATGGCTTCCCCCCGGCGATCGCGGGCAGGCTGGTGTCTTCGCCCTCGCCATCCTTGAAGCCGACATCGGGCATCGCCTTGCCCGCCTGGCTACGGTCGAGACCGGGGCCGCCCGGCTGCGTCGCGTCCGCCGCGACGGCTTCACTTTGGGAGCCAGCTTGCCTATCGCAGCCCGAGGTCAGCAGGGCGGCCAACGCCGCGGCGAGGAAGAGAACACGCATGACGACGCGCTTGGCCCCGAACGGCAGCCGGCACAAGCTTGGGCTTAGGTCCAGCGCGCTTGGCACCGTCGCCCTCCTGGCGCTGGCGCTCGCCGCCTGCGGCCGCGCCGGAGAGCTTCGCCCGGCCGATGGCGCCTCGCTTCCGGTCAAGCCCAAGCTGGCGGCGACCACCCCTACCCCGACCGAGCTTCTGACCCCGCCCGCCATCGCCCGGCCGGTCCGCGTCGACGAGGTGCTGCGCCGCTCCGAACCGCGCCAGCCCGACCGCTTCGATCTTCCCCCGCCAAGCGGGGCCGACGCCCCGGCGGAACCCGAAGGCGACAGCAACGCTACGCCGAACGACAATCAGACTCGCGTGCAGGAGCCCCAATGAGCCTTTCGCCGACCAATAACTTCAAACCCGTCCGCAAGGCCGTTTTCCCCGTCGCCGGCCTCGGCACCCGCCTGCTGCCCGCGACCAAGACCATGCCCAAGGAAATGCTGACGGTGATCGACCGTCCGCTGATCCAATATGCGGTGGACGAAGCGCGCGAAGCGGGGATCGAGCAGCTGATCTTCGTCACCGGCCGCGGCAAGTCGAGCCTGGTCGATTATTTCGACGTCTCGTTCGAACTCGAGACGACCATGACGGCCAAGGGCAAGAGCCTTCAGCCGCTGGAACTGTCGCGGACCAATTTCGGCGAGCTCATCACCGTTCGCCAGCAGCAGCCGCTCGGCCTCGGCCACGCGGTGTGGTGCGCGCGGCACGTGGTCGGCGACGAGCCGTTCGCGGTGCTGCTGCCCGACGATCTGATGGCGGGCACACCCGGCGCCCTCAAACAGATGGTCGACGCCTACAACAAGGTCGGCGGCAACATCGTCTGCGCCGAGGAAGTCGCGGCGGAGAAGACCGCCAGCTACGGCATCGTCACGCCGGGCGCGACCGACGGCAATCTGACCGAGGTGCGCGGGCTGGTTGAGAAGCCCAAGCCCGAGGTCGCGCCGTCGCGGCTGGGCGTTATTGGCCGCTACATCCTTCAGCCCGAAGTGATGGACGTGCTCGACAGCCAGGAACCGGGTGCGGGCGGCGAAATCCAGCTGACCGACGCGATGGCCAAGCTGATCGGCGACCAGCCGTTTCACGCGGTCAAGGTCGACGCGGTCCGCCACGATTGCGGCGACCGGGCGGGCTATGTGCTGGCGACGCTGAAGCTGGCGCTGGAGCGCGAGGACCTGGCCCCGCTGGTGCGCGAGGCGCTGGCCGGGGCTTAGGCCGGAAGGCGCCGCCGCTCGGCTTCGAGCTGGTACATGCGGTCCTTGAGTTCACCGAGCTCGATCGCCTTCATCGCCGCTCTCGCGTCCATCGCTTCCATGTCCGCCCGCAGCGCCGCAAGTTGGGCGGCGGCGGCGCGGCGGCGTTCGATCCGGGCAACCAGCACTTCGAAATGGAAGGGCTTCAGGATCACGTCCTCGGCCCCGGCTTCGAAGGCGCGGACGGCGGGATCGGCTTCGGCGCGGCTGGCGATCAAGATCACCGGCGTTTCGGCAAAGGCAGCCTGATCGCGGATCGAACGAGTGAGTTCGGGGCCGCTCATCGGGTCCATCACCAGTTCGGCGATGACCACGTCGATCGACGAGCGGCGAAGTTCGCCCAGTGCCGCCGCGCCGTCGCTGGCGGTGACGATGGTAAAGCCTTCCGCCCCCAGCCGCCGGGCCAGCACCGCTTGGTGGGACCGGTTGGGAGAGACCACCAGCAGACGGGGACGGTGGGTGAAAGGGGACGGCGGGGACATGGCCGTAAAAGTGAAGGCTATTGGTTAACGAAGTCCTAAACCTCTGGCCGCAGTGGGTGGTGGATCAGTTTGCCGGTGACGTCCTGGTTTGGGTGCGGTAGGTCTGGTGGGATCCGGGTCGGAGACTGCGATGTCCTTGCTGATGGTCGCGCTGTTGCAGGTGGTTTCCGCGACTCCGCCCGAAAAGATCGATCTGACAATTCGCCGCCCCTGCGAGTCCGCTACGGAGACCCCGCAAGATATCGTGGTGTGCGGCCGAAACGGGTCCGGCCGCTACCGGTTGAACGAACCGCTGCCGCCCCGGCAGTCCGATGTGCCGAAGGCCGCGGTGCAGCTTGCCGATGGGGTTACGATCGCAGCGGAAGCCGAAGGGGCCGACGCCGGTGGGCAGCAATCTAACCGTCTCATGGCGCGCATCAAGATCAAGTTCTAGGCGTCGAGCTCGACGTCCCAGTAAAGATAATCGCGCCAGCTTTCGTGAAGATAGCCCGGCGGAAAGGCGCGGCCGTGGTCCTGCAATTGCCAGCTGGTCGGCCGCTCGGGCCAGCGGACGATGTGCATCCCGGCCTGCCGCGGGGTGCGGCCGCCTTTCTTGAGATTGCACGGCGCGCAGGCGGTTGCGACATTCTCCCAAGTCGTCCGGCCGCCTTGTGCGCGGGGGATGACGTGGTCGAAGGTCAGTTCCTTGCCCGACCCGCAATAAACGCAGCGGAAGCGGTCGCGCAGGAACAGGTTGAAGCGGGTGAACGCCGGATGTTCGCTCGGCCGCACGAATTGACGGAGCGCGATCACGCTCGGCAGCTTCAGCGTGTGATTGGGGCTGTGCACCTCGCGCTCGTAATGGGCGATGACATCGACCCGTTCGAGGAACATCGCTTTCACCGCGGTCTGCCACGGCCACAGGCTAAGCGGATAATAAGAGAGCGGGGTGTAATCGGCGTTGAGCACCAGCGCCGGGCAGCTTTCCGGGTGGCGGATAAGATCGGGATGATACACGAGCGACAGGTCTCCGTGGTGGTCCTGCCGAACGCGTCTCCCGGGCCTTGTCGCACGCAAGGAGGAGACCGTTTTCGGCCGCTTCCCTTGTGCCCCATCGGTTGCCAGTCCGATGTGACGCCCATGTGAATCGCAAGTTGCAGTTTCGCGGTCAAGGGCTCAACGCATCTGCGTGATCACTAGGTTCGCGCCTTCGCCGACCGGGCGGCTGCATCTCGGGCATGCGTATAGCGCCGCGCTCGGACGCAAGCATGGGGCACGCTGGCTGCTGCGGATCGAGGATCTCGATCCCGGCCGCGCCCGACCCGAGTTCGTCGGCGGCATCATGGAGGATCTGGCGTGGCTGGGGCTCGAACCCGACGGTGAGCCGATCGTGCAGTCCGAGCGGACCCACCTCTACGCCGCCGCGCTCGACCGGCTGAAGGCTTTGGGCCTGGTCTATCCCTGCTTCTGCACCCGCGCCGACATCGCCGCTTCGCTGACCGCGCCGCATGGCGACGCGGGAAGCGCTTACGCCGGGACCTGCCGCGGGCTTCCCGACGATCCCGACCGGCGCGCCGCGACGCCGCATAGCTGGCGGCTCGACGCGGCCAAAGCCATCGTGGCGGCGGGCGGGGTGCCCGGCTGGACCGAACAGGACGGCAGCCGCCACGAGGGCACCGCGGCGATGATCGGCGACGCGATCCTCGCCCGCAAGGACGCGCCCTCTTCCTATCACCTCGCCTGTGTAGTCGACGATGCCGACAGCGGCGTCAGCCTGGTAGTGCGCGGCGCCGACCTGCGTACCTCAACCCCGGTGCAGCGATTGCTTCAGGTCCTGCTTGGCCTGCCCGAGCCGACCTATCTTCACCACCCACTCGTTCTCCACCACGACGGCCGCCGCCTCGCCAAGCGCGACCAGGCGCCGACGCTGGCAGCGATGCGCGAGGCGGGGGTCGATGGGCGCGCCCTTGCCGATGCGCTGGGGGTGGGCATTCTGCCTACTGGTTATCGCCTCGCCCTGCCCTAAGTAGGACATCTTATGAACACGATCCTTATCATCCTGCTGGTCGTCGCCATGGCCGCGACCGCTTATGTCCTCGTCCGCGGTGTCATCGCCATGGCCTCGGGCAAGGCCGGCAATCAGCAGCAACAGCAGGAATGGATGCGCAAGCGCGTGCTCTACCAGGGCATCGCCATCTTGATCTGCGCGATCATCCTTCTGCTCGCCGGAAGCGGCGGCAAATAAGGGTGGTCAAGCTCAACAAGATCTACACCCGCACCGGGGATGCCGGGCAGTCGGGGCTGGTCGACGGCAGCCGGGTCAGCAAGGCCTGCGCGCGAATGCACGCCATCGGCGAGGTGGACGAAGCCAACAGCGCCATCGGCCTCGCCATCGCCGAACTCGACGGCGAGGCCAAAGCCGCGCTCAGCCGAATCCAGAACGAATTGTTCGACCTCGGCGCCGATCTTGCCACGCCGGGCGAGATGGAAGGCGCGCTGCGCATCGTCGCGCCCCAGGTCGAGCGGCTGGAGGCCGAGATCGACGCGATGAACGAGGGTCTGTCGCCGCTGACCAGCTTCATCCTGCCCGCCGGAAGCCGCGCCGTGTCCGCCCTGCACCTTGCCCGCGCCACCGCGCGCCGGGCCGAGCGCTGGACCGTGGCGCTGGCCGAGGAAGAGCAGGTCAATCCGCACGCGCTGGCTTACCTCAACCGCTTGTCCGACCACCTGTTCGTCACCGCGCGCCACGTCGCGGCGGTGTCCGGTGGCGATGTGCTGTGGCAGCCGGGCGCGACCCGGACCTGACTTTTGGTCGGTGGCGGGGACCCAAGCGCGGCCCACTCGTTATGGGTAGGTACCCCAAAGCCGCGGAGACCCTGTGACCCTTAAAGCCATCGCCATCAACGCCACGCTCAAGGCCTCGAGCGACGAGCCTTCGTCCACCGACAAGATGATCGATCTGGTCAAGGACGCGCTGACCGGGCGCGGGGCCGACTGGAAGGGCACGATCCGTCTCGCCGATCACGACATCAAGCCGGGCGTGACCTCGGACGAAGGCGACGGCGATGCCTGGCCCGCGCTTCGCAAGCAGATACTCGAAGCCGATATCCTCGTCTTCGGCACACCGATCTGGATGGGCCAGTTACCGAGCGTCGCCAAGCGCGTGCTGGAGCGGATGGACGCCTTTCTGTCCGAAACGGACGACAACGGCCGGATGCCGAGCACGGGCAAGGTCGTCGCGGTCGCCATCGTCGGCAACGAGGACGGCGCGCACAATGTGTCGGCCGATCTGTTCCAGGGATTGAGCGACACCGGCTGGACCGTTCCGCCCGGCGGCCCGGCTTATTGGGTCGGCGAGGCCATGGGATCGGTCGACTTCAAGGACCTCGATAAAGTGCCCGACAAGGTCACCCAGACGGTGGAGATGCTGGCGTCGAACAGCCATCATCTCGCGACCCTGCTGGCCGACAAGCCCTTTCCCGGGGTAAAGCAGGAAGGGTGAACAGGCAGGCGACCCTTGCGCCGGAATCGCTCGGCGAGCGGCTCCGGGCCACCCGTGACCTCACGATGGCGCTGGCCGAGCCGCTGAGCGACGCCGATGCGACGGTGCAGCCGATGCCCGACGCCTCGCCGGCCAAGTGGCATCTGGCGCATACCAGTTGGTTCTTCGAGACGTTCCTGCTGCGCGAACTGGTGCCCGGTTATCGCCTGTTCGACGAGCGCTGGCCGTTCCTATTCAACAGCTATTACGAAGGCGCGGGTGAGCGGCTGGCCCGCGACCGGCGCGGCATGCTGTCGCGCCCGTCGCTCGATGAAGCGCGCGCCTATCGCGCCCACGTCGACCAGGCGCTGGCGGCCGCGCTGCCCGACCTCGACCAGGATGCGCGCGACCTGATCGAGCTTGGCATCAATCACGAGCAGCAGCATCAGGAGCTGTTCCTCACCGACATCCTCGCGACCTTCGCCGCCAATCCGCTGGAGCCTGCTTATGCGGCCGCTCCGCCCCCTCGGACGGCCGACCCCGCCCGCGACATGGCATGGGTCGAGGGCCGCAGCGGCGTGGTCGAGATCGGCACCAGCGACGAGAGCTTCGCCTTCGACTGCGAGCGGCCGCGTCATCAGGTGCTGCTCCAGCCCCATGCCATTGCCGATCGCTTCGTCACCAATGGCGAGTGGCAGCAATTCATCGCCGACGGCGGCTACCGGAAGCCCGGTCACTGGCTGAGCGACGGCTGGGCCTGGGTCGGGCGCGAAGGGATCACCGCGCCGCTCTACTGGGGCGAAGACGGGACCAGCTTCACGCTGGCCGGGCGCCAGCCGCTCGATCCGAACGCGCCCGTCACCCACGTCAGCCATTACGAAGCCGACGCCTTCGCCCGCTGGGCCGGGGCGCGGCTGCCGACCGAGGCCGAGTGGGAGGACATGGCCGCCGGCCACGACCCGCGCGGCGGCAATCAGCTCGACCGAGCCGGGGCCGTGATGCCGCGGCCCGGCGGCGGTTTCTTCGGCGACGTCTGGTGCTGGACCGGCTCGGCCTTCCTGCCCCACCCCGGCTTTCGCCAGCCCGAGGGCACCGTCGGCGAATATAATGGCAAGTTCATGAGCGGGCAGATGGTAGTGAAAGGCGCAAGCTGCGCCACCCCGCGCGGCTCGTCGCGGCCATCGGTCCGCAGCTTCTTCCCGCCGCACGCCCGCTGGCAATTCACCGGAGTACGCCTTGCTCGCGACTGTTGAGACCCGCCCCGACCCCGCGTTCGCCAAGGGGGTGCTGGACGGCCTCGCGCAGGATCCGCCCGCCATTCCTGCGCGCTGGTTCTATGACGAAGCCGGCTCGCAATTGTTCGACGCGATCACCGATCTGCCCGAATATTATCCGACGCGGACCGAGATCGGCATCCTTGAAACCGCCATGCCGGAGATCGCCGACGCCGTCGGCCCGGGGCGCGCAGTGGTCGATTACGGCGCCGGTTCGCTCGCCAAGACCCCGCTGCTGCTCGACGGGATCGAGCCCGCGCTCTACGTGCCGGTCGATATCAGCGGGGTGCATCTGCGGGCCAGCGCCGAGGTGCTGGAAAAGCGCTTTCCCGGCCTGCCGATCGAGCCGGTCGAAGCCGATTTCACCCGGCCGTTCGACCTTCCGGCCGAGGTCGGCGACCATCCGCGACTGGGGTTCTTCCCGGGCTCGACAATCGGCAACCTCGTGCCGCCGAGCGCGGTCGACCTGCTGCGCTCGTTCCGCCGCACGCTCGGCACTGGGGCGCTGCTGTTGATCGGTATGGACCGGGTGAAAGATCCCGCCCGGCTGGTCGCGGCCTATGACGATGCCGCCGGCGTCACCGCGCGGTTCAACCGCAACCTGCTCGAACGGATCAACCGCGAGCTTGGCGGCACGGTCCCGGTCGAAGCCTTCGCCCACGAAGCGCGCTGGAACGCTGCCCTGTCGCGGATCGAGATGCACCTCGTCGCCCAGCGCAACGTGCGGTTCGAGATCGATGGCCGCTCCTTCCAGATGGCCGAGGGCGCCAGCATCCACACCGAGAACAGCCACAAATACACACCCGAAAGCAGCCAGTTGCTGCTCTCGGCCGGCGGCTGGACCGTGCGCCGAGCGTGGACCGATCCGGCGGGAGACTTCTCGTTGCTGCTGGCGCGGGCCGAACCGGAGCGGATGGCCCCTTGAGGCGTGTTGCCCCTGCAATACGGGGCCGCTAGAGGGGGCGAATGGTCATCCTGCGCACCCTTCTCGAGATTGCCGCCATCCTGCTCAACGTCCTGTGGTGGCTGATCATCATCCAGGTGATCCTGAGCTGGCTGGTCGCCTTCAACGTGCTCAACACGCAAAGCGAAGGCATGCGGCGGTTCCTGGTCGGACTCGACCGGTTTCTCGAGCCGCTGTACCGGCCGTTCCGCAAGATCCTGCCTGATTTCGGCGGCCTCGACCTGTCGCCGGTTGTGGTGCTGCTGCTGATCGGCATCCTGATCAACCCGGTCATCTCGAACACGCTCGCCTCGCTCCCGCCGCCGGGAGTGTGAGGCGATGAGCGCGCGTCGGATCGACGGCAAGGCTGCGGCAGCCGAAGTGCGGGCGAGCGCCGGGCGGGCCGCCGCCTTTTTCCATGCCAGCACCGGACGCCGCGTCGGCCTCGCCACCGTGCTGGTCGGCGAGGATCCGGCGAGCGAGGTCTACATCCGCTCCAAGCGCGCGGCCTGCGGCGAAGCGGCGATGGAGAGCCTCCATCATGCGCTTCCGGCCGAGACCAGCGAGGCCGACCTTCTCGCGCTGATCGCCCGGCTCAATGCCGATCCGGCGGTGGATGGCATCCTCGTCCAGCTGCCGCTTCCCCCGCACATGGACGCGGCGAGGGTGATCGACGCGATCGATCCAGACAAGGATGTCGACGGCTTCCACGTGGTCAACGCCGGGCGGCTGGCGGTCGGCGATCCCACCGCGCTGGTGCCCTGCACCCCGCTCGGCTGCCTGCATCTGCTCAAAGCCGAGCTCGGCAACCTCAGCGGCAAGCATGCCGTGGTGATCGGCCGCTCCAACATCGTCGGCAAGCCGATGGCGATGCTGCTGCTGGCCGAAAGCTGCACCGTCACCATCGCCCACAGCCGCACCCGCGATCTGCCCGCGCTGGCCCGCGAAGCCGACATCCTGGTCGCCGCCGTCGGTCGGCCCGAAATGGTCCGCGGCGATTGGATCAAGCCCGGCGCGACGGTGATCGACGTCGGGATCAACCGTGTGGCGGGCGCCGAGCCGGGCAAGACCCGGTTGGTCGGCGACGTCGCTTATGCCGAGGCCGAGAAGCAAGCGGGCGCAATCACGCCGGTGCCGGGCGGCGTCGGGCCGATGACCATCGCCATGCTCCTTCGCAACACCGTCGTCGCGGCGCATCGCCGCCAAGGCCTCGCCCCACCGGAGGGATTATGATCCTCGCTTCCCTGATGCTCGCCGCCGCCGCGCCGACGACTGCGGTCGAAGCCGAGCGCGCCTTTGCGGCCGATGCGCAGAAGAACGGCCAGTGGACCGCCTTTCGCACTTGGGCCGATCCGACCGCGGTGATGTGGACCCCGCAAGCCGTCTGGGCGCACGATTTTCTGAAGGACCGCAAGGATCCGGCCACCGCCGTCCAATGGTGGCCTTCGCACAGCTGGCAATCGTGCGACGGCCGCACGGCAGTCAATGTGGGTCCTTGGCAGCTGCCGAATGCGACCGGCCGGTTCATCACCCTGTGGATGCGCCAGGCATCGGGCGACTGGCGCTGGACCGCCGACGGTCAGCTCGCCGCGGCGCCGCGTTTTGCCATTCCGAAGCGGCCTCTGGTGAGGGTCGCGGCCTGCGGCAACGCCGCCGCACGGACCCGGCAGGTCGCCGCCAGTTACGCGCAGCCGCTTAATCGCACGGCCCCGCCGGGAGATAGTGGCTATGCCCGTTCGGCCGATGGCACCCTCCTCTTCAACTGGACCGTCACGGCCGACGGCGTTCGCCGCACGCGCGTTCAGCTGTGGAACGGGCGCCGTTTCGATACGGTGCATGACCGAACCACGCGGCCATGATCGAGCTCTTCACGTCGGCCTTCATCACCCTGGCGGTGATCATCGATCCGCCCGGTTGCGCGCCGATCTTCGCCGGGCTGACCAAGGGCGCGGAGGCCGCGCATCGCCGGGCGATGGCGATCCGCTCGGCAGTCGTCGCCTGGTGCATCCTGCTGTTCTTCGCCCTGCTCGGCGAACCGTTGCTGCGGACGCTCGGGATCAGCCTGTCGGCGTTTCGGCTGGCGGGCGGCATCATGCTGTTCATGATCGCGCTGGACATGGTGTTCGAAAAGCGCACCGAACGCCGCGAAGAACGGGCCAAGGAGATCGAGGGCACGCCGGAGGCCGACGACATTTCGGTCTTCCCCATGGCGATTCCGATGATCGCCGGGCCCGGCTCGATCGCCTCGGTGATGCTGCTGTCGGCGCGGGCCGACGGGACGATCGAGCAAGTGGTGATCCTGGCGGCGATGACCGCGGTGATCGCGCTGACGCTGATCGCGCTGCTCGCGGCCGGGCCGCTGATGCGGATGATCGGGGCCAAGATCGAGGCGATGATCACCCGAATCCTCGGCGTCATCCTCGCCGCGCTGGCGGTCCAGTTCGTGCTCGACGGGCTGGAGCGGAGCCTGCCCGGGTTGGCTGGCTGACACCCGCTTCCGTCATCCCGGGCTCGACCCGGGATCCCGCTTCTTCTTTTCGCGACAAACGCAAAAGCGGGACCCCGGATCAGGTCCGGGGTGACGAGGATATCAGCGCAGCACCCGCCACATCTTGAGCGGGCTATCCTTGCCGAGGTCGATCGGCTGCAGCCACGGGAAGCTCGCCCCGCGTTCGAGCTGGGCATAGAAGCCGCGCGGCGCCTGGGCGCGGAAGATCGTCGCCTGGTTCATATGCGGGCAGATCAAGAGATAGTCCGAGCGGTGCTTGAGAATCAGCGCGCGCGCCTGCTCCGGGCTCCCGCGCATTGCATTCATGCTGTCGGCGATCGCCATGCCGTTGCGGTGATAAGGGCCGCCGAGCGCATCATGCTTGGTCACCGCGATCAGCCGGGGGCCGAGATCGATGAAAGTGAACACCATGCCCTTGGGCTGCCGCGCCACCGGGCGCATCGCCCACAGGGTCGGACAGAGCCGATTGGCGCGGTTGTTCAGCCGCTGCGATTCAGTGACCTTTTCCTGTTTCTCGGGCAGATATTTGAGAATGATCGGCGCCGCCCCGCCGCTTGCCACCAGCACCAAAGCGGTGGAGCCGAGCACGACGACAAGGCTGTTCTTGGCATTCCACAGTCGTGGCAGCAGCGTGGCGGTCAGTGCGGCGCAGCCAACCACGCCGAGCAACTGGCTCGCGGGTCCGGCGCGGGTTTGCCAGAACAGCAGGCCGAGCGAGGCGGCGGCGATCGCAGCCGGACCTAGGATGCGGCGAAGATGCTCAGGCTCGCGGCGGTGCAGGAAAGCGAGCCACGCCCACCCAAACAGGCCCGCCACCGGCAGCGAGATGACGGTGGTGACGGTCCGCCAGCTATGCTGCGTGATCGGCTTGGCTTCGCGCACATTGCTGAGCCACAGCCGGTCGACCTCGGGCGACACGCCTTCGAGGCGTGACAGGCAATGCGGCCAGGCGAGCGCATGGAAAGCGGCGACGACCACGCCCGCCCCCGCCGCCAGCGCGAGGCGGGTGGTCCAGCGCATGGGGCTCTTCCACACGATCAGCGTCAGCAGGGCGCCGCCGAGCAGGGCGTCGGACAGCCACACCGGCGACAAGGCGTCGCACACCGCCGCGCGGTTGGCGTAGCTCGCGAACAGCAGAAAGCCGATGACGGTGCCCCCGGCGATGCTGACAGCATAGGCGAGCAGCCGGTCGCGTTCTTCCGCGTCCGACACCCACATCAACACCTGCGCCGCGGCGGCGAGCGCCAAGTAGATTAGCATTTCGAGCCCGATCGACAGGCTGATCGCGCTGGCGATCCCGGCGGTGAGCCCGCCACGCCGGCGGTCGGGATCGGCAAGACCAGCGATCACCAGGCTGAGCATTGCCAGCTGCCAGCCGTGATGGTCGATCCGGGTCGGCATGAACATGCCGTTGGTCGCGCCGGCGAAGTAGAGCGCGACAAACGCCGCGACGAACGCCGCAGGGCTGATCAGCCGGCGGGCGGTCAGCGTGATACCGGTCAGCAGCACCGCATACGGCAGCAACGGCGCCACCGCGACCGCCATCCGCTCGGCATTGGCGCCGGTGGTGAACAATTTGCCGAGCAGAATCAGCCCGGCGATCGGCAGGTCGACGATCCGGCTCCAGTGGATGTTGGCACCGCCGAACGCAGGGTCGAAGCGATATTGGCGAAGGTCGTACCAGCCCTGTCCGTTCAGCCAAGCGCGAACCTGCGCCATGCGGAGGTTGTCGTCGGTATCGCCAAGCTGGAAGCCGACGATCCCGCCCCATTTCTGCCAGGCGAACAGCGCGCAGGCGAGCAGCCAGACCAGCAGCACCACCAGCCGCCAATGCCGCTCCATCCATCCCAGCAACCGTTCCGGCACGCACCTCTCCCGCCCCAAAAGGCAATCTGTTGCCGCTCTAGGCACTTGACCCTAGAGGGCAAGGCCATGATCCAGGCAAGCCTGCCCCAACCCTCCTCCCGGCGTGAGCTGATCGGGCAGTTGATCCGCTTCGGGCTGGTCGGCCTCGGCTCGACCCTGCTCTACGCCGCGGTCTATTGGCCGCTCGCGACCTATGTGATGTGGCCGGTGCTGGCG
>Ga0310813_10000421_pt1 | contig 27087 bp, 27 predicted proteins | sample YN3metagenome_FD_203086 | JGI IMG/M metagenome (GOLD analysis project Ga0310813, IMG submission 203086) | Soil microbial communities from experimental microcosm in Duke University, North Carolina, United States - YN3 | ecosystem: Engineered > Artificial ecosystem > Soil microcosm > Unclassified...
AGACCTGCACGGCTACGCCACCCTGCTGCACCAGGTCTTCACCACCGTCGGCCTGCCGGTGGCCCTCTACGGCGACGGCGTCAATATCCTGGTGCGCACCGATCGGCACTGGACGCTGGCCGAACAGCGGGCCGGGACCCAGGCCCCCACGCATCTGGGCCGCGTGCTGCACGAACTCGGGATCGGGTCCGTGCAGGCGCGCTCCCCGCAAGGCAACGGCCGCGGCGAGCGCCTCTGGGGCACGCTGCAGGACCGCCTCGTCAGCCAGCTGCGCCTGCGCGCCGTGGCCACCCGCGCGGCCGCCAATGCGTTCCTGCCCGAGTTCCTGGCCGACTTCAATCGCCGCTTCGCGCGGCCGCCGGGGCAGCCGCAGGCCGTGTGGCGCCGGCCCCCCCGCGAGCTGGCTCTCGTGCTCCGCTGCCGCTATACGCGTCGGGGCGCGCGCGACAACACCCTCCGGCTGGGCCCGCGCCTGCTGCAAATCCCGCGCGGCCCGCACGGCCGCTCCTACGCCGGGCGGCGGGGCGAGGTGCGCGAGTTGCTCGACGGGCGCCTCCTCGTCTTGGCCGACGCCACGATCATTGCCCGCGCGCCCGCGCCGGGGCCCGACTTCACGCTCGCTCCGCGCACCCACCCCAGCGCCCAGCGCCGGCGCCCCGCGCCGCCGCGCCTGGCGCCCGCCCTCGCGCAGCTCGCCGCCGCGCTTCCCGCCTCCCGGCGACCCCCTCCCTGGCGTCGCGCTTACAACCCCCGCCTGGCCATCACCGCGGGCTACCCCGAGCGCAGGGGATGACATTTTCACGTGGCAGTACCCACGACATTTCTATTGACCAGCGACAGCCGGCGCCCCGCCCTCGACCCCACCTCAACGAGGATATTCGTCGCGCTGCAGCACCCCGACGCCGAACCAGCCCCAGTAGACGCAGTGCCGCCGGATGAGCCCGTCGTCGTCGAGCTCCATGACCTCGACGAAGTCCATCTGCTCGCCGGCGCCGGCGTCTCGCGGATACTCCCAGATGAGGCGCTTGCCGTCGGTGAGGTATCCGCTGCGGTGATAGGTGCGCCCCGGAGGCTTCCGCGCCGCGAGCATCTCGCGAGGAGCGCCGCCGCGTCGTTGCGACTCAGGGCGTCCTCCCACGCGAAATATATCCGCTCGACCGGCGTGCGGCGGTGCATCTGCTCCGGAGTCGATCGCGTCTCGGGCATATCTGTCACCTCCTCGACCCCTCGATGGCGCAAGAGAGCTGCCAGGAGCGGGGCGCCGCGCGTTCCCTCTTCCTGGCCGCGCCGTTGCGGAGAACGGGCGCGCGAGCGGCACGTCTTACCGGGTACTTCCCGACCGGTCCCGGCAAGATGTGGACATCGCGGGCAGGCTCGGATGAAGCGCGCCGCCCACTTCGACGGCGAGCGGCCCGGGCACAGCCCTTGCGATGCCCTGCCCCGTGAACCACCCGTTCCTCGACCCGCGGACGCTTCCCGGCGCGCTGGCCTACGCGGCGGGCTTCGTGGTGCTGGCCGCGATCGGCATCCGGCTGGTGCGAGTGCTGGCCCGCCGGGCGTCCCGTCACTTCCCCGACCCGACCGCGTCGACGTTCCTCGCGCAGTTCGCCCAGGTGACCGTCGTGCTCGCGCTCGTCATTCTCTACGCCCACCTCGTTCCGCCCCTCCGGGCGATGGGCTCCGCGCTCCTGACCGGGGCGAGCGTGATCTCGGTGGTGCTCGGGCTGGCCGCCCAGAACACTCTGGCCAATCTCATCGCGGGAATGGCGCTACTCCTCTACCAGCCCTTCCGGCTCGGAGATCGGCTGGTGGTCAGCACGCCGAAGGGCGTCGTGACCGGCACCATCACGTCGCTGACCCTCGGCTACACCCTGCTCGAGACCGCCGCCGCCGAGGAGGTCGTCGTGCCCAACATCGTGATGGCGACCGTCGTGATCGTCCGCGAGCCGGCGGCGCCGCGGAGCGCGAATCCCCGATCCGCCGAATGACGACGGTCGACCCGCCGGCGATCGAGCGGCCCCGCCGCGTCGTGGGCGCCCGTGGTACGTTACCGGCCTATGCTCGCCGACCGGATCGCGATCGTGACCGGCGCCGGCCAGGGCATCGGCCGCGCCATCGCGATCGAGCTGGCCCGCGCCGGTGCCGACGTGGTGGCGTGCGGCCGGCGGCTCGAGCCCCTGGAGGCGGTCGCGAAGGAGGTCCGCGGCCTCGGACGCCGGGCCCTCGCGCTCTCGTGCGACGTGCAGGACGCGGCCCAGGTCGACCGCGTGGTGGCCGAGACGGGGCGCGCGCTCGGCCCCGTCGACCTGCTGGTGAACAACGCGGGCTACCGCATCCGCGCGCCCCTCGATCAGCTCCCGCACCGGGAGTGGAACGCGATGGTGGGCACCAACCTCACCGGCGTCTTCCTCTTCTGCCAGGCGGCGGCGCGGGTGATGATCCCGCGCAAGAGCGGCAAGATCGTCAACGTCACCTCGGTGGCGGGGCGCACCGGCTCGCGCGGCATGGCCGCCTACGCGGCCGCGAAGGCCGGCGTCACCGCGCTCACCCAGAGCCTGGGCGCGGAGTGGGCGCGGCACGGCATCACCGTCAACGCGGTGGCGCCGGGGCCGACGGAGACCGAGGGCGTACTCGAAGTCTGGAAGACGGAGGCCATGATCGCCCAGGCCGCCCGAGAGGTGCCGCTCGGGCGCCTGGGGCGACCCGAGGAAGTGGCGTGGGCAGTGGTCTTCCTCGGCGAAACCCTGTACGTGAGCGGTGGTCCACGCGTCAGCAACCGGGAGGACTGAGCCATGAGCGATCCCAGCACCGGCCTGCAGCTGCGTTCAACCGTGAAGACGGGCGGCACCCTCGAGCTCTCGCTCGCCAGCGTGCCGGTGCCCGAGCCGAAGCCGGAGGAGGTCATCGTCCGCGTCGAGGCCTCGCCGATCAATCCCTCCGATCAGGGATTGCTGTTCGCGGGCGCCGACATGTCGACCGCCAAGTCCGCCGGGACGCCGGACCGCCCGGTGGTGACCGCGAGCCTCTCCCCCGCGGTCATGAAGGCGATGGCCGGACGGCTGGATCAGCCGCTGCCGGTCGGCAACGAGGGCGCGGGGGTGGTGGTGCGCGCGGGCGCGTCCCCCGCCGCGCAGGCCCTGATGGGCAAGACGGTGGCGATCCTGGGTGGGGCCATGTACCAGCAGTACCGCTGCATCAAGGCGGCGCAGTGCCTGGTGCTGCCGGCCGGCACCACCCCGGCGGACGGCGCCTCCTGCTTCGTCAATCCCCTCACCGCGCTCGGCATGGTGGCGACGATGCGCGCGGAGGGCCACAGGGCGCTGGTGCACACCGCGGCCGCGTCGAACCTCGGGCAGATGCTGGTCAAGATCTGCCTCGCGGACCAGGTGGGCCTGGTGAACATCGTGCGCAGGCCGGAGCAGGCGGCGGTGCTGAAGAAGATCGGGGCCGTCCACGTGTGCGACTCCAGCTCGCCCGCGTTCATGGACGAGCTGACCGAGGCTCTCGTGGCCACCGGGGCCACCGTGGCGTTCGACGCCATCGGTGGCGGCACGCTGGCGGGCCAGATCCTGACCGCGATGGAGGCGGCCGCCAACCGGACCGCGAAGGAGTACAGCCGCTACGGCTCCACCGTGCACAAGCAGGTGTACATCTACGGCGGGCTCGACCGGGGGCCCACCCAGTTCAACCGCACGTTCGGGATGGCGTGGGGCATCGGGGGCTGGCTGCTCACCCCGTTCCTCCAGAAGATCGGCTCCGAGGCGGCCCAGAAGCTGCGCGAGCGGGTGGCGGCCGAGGTCAAGACCACCTTCGCCAGCACGTACACCAAGGAGGTCTCGCTCGCGGGAGCGCTCCAGCTCGACGAGATCGCGGTCTACGGCAAGCAGGCCACCGGCGCGAAGTACCTGATCAATCCCAATATGGGGCCGAACCGGGGGCTGCGCTGAGGGGCGGGCGCCGCTTCACTCCGCCCGGGGTGGCCGCGCGAGCCAGAGCGCGACGACCCCGACCAGCAGGGCCACGCTCGCGTACCCGCAGTAGCGGGCCGCGCTCGCGCGCAGGTGATCTCCGGGCGCCACCAGCGTGAGCGCGGTCACGTAGAGGATCTCGCACGCGCCGTTGCCCGTGTCCCCGCGCGTCAGGCTGGTGTGGCGGGTGAAGATCTCGCGTCCGTCCCGGGTGACCTTGTAGTCGACGAGCAGGCCGGCCATGCGGATCTGGTCGCCCACCTGGATCGCTCCGATCTGACGGGCGATCGCCGCATCGGCCGGGAGCAGGTGGTTGTTGGACGCGGTCTCCGGCTTGAACGGCGGCGAGATCGCGCTCGACCACGCGAACGAGCAGGTGAACTCGCCGCTCCAGAACTGCACCTTCCGGTAGGACCCGTTGACGATCGACTCGCCCCACACCACGCAGACGTCCCGGATGTTGCCGGGATCGGCCTGATGGTAGAGGTTGAAGAGCGCGTCGCCCCGGTGCTGGGAGACGACCAGTCCCGTGATGTCGTAGCGGGCGCGCGGGGTGAGGGTGTACGTGTAGCCCTTGATGGTGGTGGCGAACGGCGCGCGGTCGCTCGCCTCCTGCCGCGGCTCGCCGTCGGTGACGAGCCGGTGGATCCGGAACGCCTCCGGCAAGGGGACGACGCGGACCGCGAAGTAGATCGCGCCGGCGACGGTGAGGAGCAGGCCGATCGCCAGGTAGCGCTCGAGGGTCCTCACCTTCCGGATCGGAAGACCGGCGCGCGCTTCTCCGCGAAGGCACGCAGCCCCTCGGCCGCGTCCGCCCCGCGCATGTGCTCCGCGGCCAGGTGCCGCTCGAGCTCGAGCCCCTCCGCGAGAGTGAGGTCGAGGCCCTGGTCCACGAGTCGCTTGGCGGTGCGGCTGGCGGCCGCGCTCTTGCCCGCGAGCTCGCGCGCCAGGGCTTCCGCGGCCGCGGCGACCTGCCCCGCCGGCGCCACGCGATTGACGAGGCCCCAGTGGAGGGCCTGCGCCGCGTCCACCCAGCCGCCCAGCAGCATCAGCTCCTTGGCCCGCCGCGCGCCGATCAGGCGGGGCAGCCGCTGGCTGCCCCCGCCGCCCGCGATCAGCCCGAAGTTGGCGTGCTGGTCACCGAGCCGCGCGGTCTCGTCCATCACCACCAGGTCGGCCACCAGCACCAGCTCCAGCCCGCCGGCCAGGGCCAGACCGTGCACCCCCGCCACCACCGGCACCGGCAGCGCCTCGATGCGGTCGAACACGCGATGCCAGAGGCGCATGAAGGCGGCCCACCGCTCGGGATCGCCGACCGTCGCCTGCACCGCGCGGAGGTCGGCGCCGGCGCAGAAGGCGCGGCCGGCCGCGGTCAGCGTGACCGCACGCACCTCGGAGTCGCCCTCGATCGCCTCGCACGCCCGGTCGAGATCCGCGAGCAGCTCGGGCGAGATGGCGTTGAGCTGCCCGGGGCGGTTCAGCACGATGCGGGCGACGCCGTCCCCGGTCGCGTAGGTCAGGGTGCTCAGGTCCATGGTCTCTCCCCGCGCGATCCTACACTGGGCGGGAGGCGCGGGCCATCCCGGCGCCGGCTCCGGGGCGGTCGCGTCGGCCCGGCGCGACGTCGTCAGGCGGGCTGGGTGTAGCGCCGCTCGACCGCGGCCCGGATCGCGGCGCGGCTGCCGGCGGGATCGGCGCCGGGCGCCCGCTCGATCGCCGAGACCTCCGCGGCGAGCTCGGAGTTCTTGATCGCGTCGCGGAACCAGCGCGAGTAGTCACCGTGTCTCAGATGGTGCATCCACGTCTCGTCGTCGACGCCGTCCGCCATCTGCAGGAAGAGCGTGAGGTTCTGGGCGCGGAGGTTCAGCCGCTCCGCCGGGCCGCGGAAGTAGAAGCTGCGGTCCGGACCGAGCTCGCCCTCCGCGTACTTGCGCACGTGGCGCTGGCGCTCGGCGCGCGGCGGCTCGAAGCGGAACACGAGCGGCGGGGCCGAGTCGCGGGACGACCAGTAGAGCGCCTCGCCGGAAGAGAGCGGGGCGGGCGACCACGAGGGCGCGGGGCGCCGCGTGGCGGCGCAGAACGAGCGCAGCACCTCCTCGCCGGAGCCGCCGACGCCGAAGATCACGCCGATCTGCTGGAGCAGGGCGGGCGCCACGTGCTCGGGGTGCACCGTGATCAGGAGCACGCCCCGGAGCGGCTGCGGCGTGGTCAGCGGAGCGGGGTCCCATCCCGGGGGGAACAGATGATGGGCCTCGTCGACGACCAGGCGGTGCGGCCGCCCCAGCCGCGCGCGCAGCTCCTGCAGGCGGGGCAGCACGGTGCCGAAGAAGGCGGGCCGATCCTTGAGCGGGACTCCCAGGAGATTCATCACCACGTGGCGATCGGGCACGTCGATCACGTCGAGGATCTCGTCCACGCCCGGCGCCCGCTCCTGGTCGCCGAGGACGATGGCGCCGGGCAGCGACTGGTAGTCGCCCTCCGGGTCGATCACCGCGGTCTGATAGCCGCGCTCCATGAGCCGCTCCATGATCGAGGTGGCGAGCGTCGACTTGCCGCTGCCCGACGGCCCCGCGATCAGCACGTTGGAGTCCTGCGCCGCGACCTGAACCTCGCCCGTCGCCGCCCTCCCCACCGTGAGCCGATGGCGAACGAGGCGCGGCTCGAGCTCGGCGAGGTCGGAGCGCACCAGGCGGTCGATCAGCTCCCGCACGCCTCCGCCGTCGGGCGCCGCGGTCACCCAGTCCGCCTTGTCCTTCAACCGCGGCAGCGCGTTGGCCACCGCCACCGCACACTCGCTCGCCTCCAGGAACGCGTGGTCGTTCTCCGCGTCGCCGACGCCCACGCAGTTGTGGGGCGAGAGCTTCAGATCGTCGAGCGCGGCCCGGAGCCCGGACGCCTTGTTGATCCCGGGGGGCAGCACCATCACCGCGCCCTTGTTGAAGATGATCTGCAGCTCCAGCCCGAGCGTCTGGATCGCGCGCAGCACGGTGGTCTCCCACGGCTGCCACGTGGACACGATGACGCGGCCGCGGTCGAGCGGAGACACGCCCGCCGCCCGCAGCGTGTCGACGAGGGCGTCCGGCACCGGCTCGTGGAGCGCCCGCGTCTCCCGCGTGTCCGGCCGGTAGACCACCGCGCCGTTCTCGGCCACGATCCGCGCGAAGACCTCGGGCTGCGGCATCACCTGCAGGAGATCGTCGAGCCGCCGACCGGTGACGAGCACCACCTTCCGGCCCGTCTCGCGCAGCCGCGCCACCGCCTCCAGCGTGGCGGGGTCGACACATCCGTCGTGGGCGAGCGTGCCGTCGTAGTCGCAGGCCAGCACGTGGTAGCGCACGGTCACCGGCTCCGGGAGCCGCCGCGCCGCCCCCACCAGGCGTCCAGGCTCCACGCGCCCGCCCCCGCGGCGGCGAGGTAGAGCCACACGAAGCAGAACAGCACCGCCGGCTCCCCCTGGTTGACGAGCGGCCAGAATCCCTGCCGCGCGTGCCCCATGAAGTAGGCCACCGCCATCTCGCCCGAGAGCAGAAACGCGATGGGGCGCGCGAAGAGACCCACCAGCAGCAGCGTCCCCCCGATGATCTCGAGCCCGCTCGCCAGACCGAGCAAGGACACGAGCGGAACTCCCGGCCGCGGCTCGGCGGCGGGATACCCGACGAGCTCCTGCGTCCCGTGCGCGATGTAGAGGAACGCGGTCACGATGCGCAGCACGCTCAACAGAAAAGGCTCCCATCTCGCCGGAATCGGTCCGTTCATGGTGGTCGCTCCTCCCTTCTCTCCAGCAAGGGCCGTACCGTGGTTCGTGCTCCCGCATCCGATCACTTGGGCGTGCGGGAGAGGCGATCGCGCGAGATTCCAGAACAAACGACCGGGTAGAAAGCGCCCGCAAACACGTGCAATCGTTCCGTCGCGACTGGACGGACGTTCGGGAAGGATCGCCGCCGCCGGCGGCTACGAGGACTCAGCGACGGGAGACCAGGACCGGCTCACCCGCGAGGGGCCGGGCGCTGCCGCGCCTTCAGCGCGGGGCGCCGTCGGCCCGCGCCGGATCCAGGTCGGGCACGCTGCCGGCCGCCACGGGCAGCAGCGGCGACTTCGTCACCTTGAGCGCGGCCGCCGCGGCGTCGTTCTCCTTGATCTTGGCCATCACCGCGTCACGCGCGCGATCGAAGTACTCACGGTTGGTGGCCACGAACTCGCGCGACTGGCGAAGCTTGGCCACGTAGCCGTTGATCTCCGGCACCACGTAACGCGCCACCATGTCCCAGCTGCGCCGCGTGTTCTCCGGATTGGCCCAGTCGTGCACGAAGCCGACCACGGTGCCGAAGCCGCCCGACAGCTCGAGGACCGACTTGATCCGCGCGACCAGGTCGTCCGGGGTGCCGATGGTGGAGACGGCGCCGGGCGCGTAGGCGGTCTTCTCCACCGCCTCGTCGGGATCCGCGAACGGCCGCGCGCCCGGCCGCTGCAGCGTCGCGGTGATGTACTCGTTGTGGTGCCGGAAGAGACCGTCGCGCGCCTCGGCGCGGGCCCTCTCGCGCGTCTCCGCGATGTGCCAGCTCAGCAGCACGCGCCAGTTCTTCCGGTCGACGGTCTGGCCGTGCCTGGCCGCCGCATCCTCCGCGAAGCTCCACTGGGTGGCCAGCGCGTTCAGGCCCTCCTCGGACAGGGATCCGATCGAGATGATGCCGATGCCGTGCTTGCCGGCGAGGGTCATGCCCGACGGGCTGATCTGGGAGGCCACCGCGCACGGCATCTCCTCCTGCAGGGGCAGGAGCTGCAGCGCCGCGTCCTGGAGCGTGAACCAGTCCGACTGGTGGGTCACGCGCTCGCCCTGGAACAGGCGGCGGATGACCCCGATGGCCTCGTCCTGCCGGTCGCGCAACAGCATCGGGTCGATCGCCAGCGTGTGGGCGTCGGACGCCAGCGCCCCGGGGCCCGAGCCGAAGATGGCCCGCCCGCCGGTCATGTGGTCGAGCTGGACCATGCGCTGGGCGACGTTGAACGGATGGTGGTACGGCAGCGACACCACGCCGGTGGCGAGCTTGATGCGGTGGGTGCGCTCCCCCGCCGCGGCCAGGAACATCTCGGGTGACGCGATCATCTCCCAGCCGCTCGAGTGGTGCTCACCGCACCAGAACTCCTCGTACCCCAGCCGGTCGAGGTGCTCCACCAGATCCAGGTCCCGGCGGAACTGCAGCATCGGGTGCTCCCCGATCGGATGATGGGGGGCGAGGAAGGCGCCGAAGTTCAGACGGGACATGAACGCATCTCCTGGGTGCTGATGGCCGTGTCGCCGGCGGGAGCCGGCCGCTTGGCCCCCACCTTACCATCGCTCGACGAGGCTCGGCCACGGCCCAGATCGTCCGCCGATTCTTGCGGAAACCGGCTACCCGGAACCTTCGCCGCCCTCCCGCCTCTCCTAACGAGGGGGCGCTCTGCTAGAGTGGCCGCGCCCGGCATCCACAGCCCAGCCCGCGGGCCCCGGCCCACTGACCCAGGAGGAGACGCGACGTGCCGACCACGACCATCCCCGACGATACCCTCATCCGCCAGATCGTCGACACCCTGCAGACCCTCGCCGGACCGCATCCCGGCTTCCGTCCCGTCCACGCCAAGGGCATCGTTTGCTCCGGCACCTTCCGCCCTTCCGCGGAGGCGGCGGGAATCTCGCGGGCGCCCCACTTCGCGGGCGCTCCGGTGCCGGCCACGATCCGGTTCGCCAACAGCAGCGGGAACCCGGAGGTGCCCGACGGGGCGCCCGGCGTGCGCTCGATGGCGGTGAAGTTCCTGCTCCCCGGCGGCAAGAGCGCCGACATCCTGGCCAACTCGGTGGAGGGCTTCGTGGCCCGGAATCCCGAGGAGTTCCTCGAGTTCCTCCGGTCCCAGCTGCCGGATCCGAAGACGGGAAAGCCCGACCCGGAGGCGCTGCCTCGCTTCCTGGCCGGCCACGCCGCCGCCCAGGCCTTCGTCGGGCGCCTCATGAAGAAGCCGATCCCGGCGAGCTACGCGCAGGCGGTCTATCACGCCGAGCACGCCTTCCGCTTCACGGCCAAGGACGGCCAGAGCCGCTTCGGCCGCTACCGCTTCATCCCTCAGGCGGGCGAGGCGCAGATCGCGCCGGAGGAGGCGGGCAAGCGGGCGCCCGACTTTCTGCGGCAAGAACTGGAAAGCCGCCTGCGCGGGGGCGCGGTCACGTTCCGCCTGATGCTCCAGCTGGCCGCCGCGGGCGACCCGACCGACGACGTCACCGCGCTGTGGCCCGAGGACCGTCCGCTCGTCGAGCTCGGCCGGCTCGAGATCGCCGGCGTCTCTCCCCGCAGCGCGGCCGACGAGCGGAAGCTCATTTTCGATCCGACGAACCGGACGGACGGCATCGACCTCTCGGCCGATCCGATCTTGCTGGCGCGCTCCGCGGCGTACGCCATCTCGTACGAGCGACGCACCAGGGGGGCGTGAGCGCGGCCCGCCGGCCCGCCGCTTTACAGCGGCGGCGATCTTCGCTAGGCTGGCGCGGCGCTCGGGGGTGCGCCCCGTGACGCCGCGCGTCCCCCCGGCCCAGAGGAGAACACCATGCGCATCACCGCCGCCGTGCTCCACGCCGTCGACAAACCTTACTCGCTCGAGACGGTGGAGCTCGACCCGCCCAAGCGCGGCGAGGTCCTCGTCAAGATCGGCGCCGCCGGCGTCTGCCGCAGCGACCTGCACTTCCAGAAGGGCGAGGCGACCATCGCGGTTCCCGCGGTGCTCGGCCACGAGGGCGCGGGCACCGTGGAGGCGATCGGCGAAGGCGTCACCATGACGAAGCCGGGCGACCGGGTCATCCTGAGCTTCGTGCCCAACTGCGGGCACTGCCCCTCGTGCGAGACGGGACGGGCGCACCTCTGCGACGAGCACGCCCGGACCACCGGCAAGCTCTTCGACAACACCTCGCGCCTGCACACCCTGGCCGGCCAGGACCTGGCCCACATGGGCAAGGTGGCGTGCTTCGCGGACTACGCGGTGGTGCCGGAGGCGGGATGCATCCCCGCCCCGGCCGGGCTCGATTTTCCGCAGATGGCCCTCATCGGCTGCAGCGTCACCACCGGGGTCGGCGCCGCCCTCTTCAACGCGGGGGTGCAGCCGGGCGACAGCGTGGCGGTCATCGGATGCGGCGGGGTGGGGATCAACGTGATCCAGGGCGCCCGGCTCGCCGGCGCGACCACCATCGTGGCCGTCGACGTCAAGGCGGGCGCGCTCGAGTTCGCGCGGGGCTTCGGGGCCACCCACCTCGTGAACGCGCGGGCGGAGGACGCGGTCGAGCGCGTGAAGGCGTTGACCGGCGGCGGCGCCCAGTGGGCCTTCGAGGCCTACGGCAGCGGCGAGACCACGCGGCTGGCCGTCGACGTCCTGCGCAAGCGGGGGACCGCGGTCATCGTGGGCATCGCCCCCATCGGCGATACGGCCGCGATCGAGCCGGTGGTCGTCACCCGGATGGAGAAGACCATCCGCGGCTGCTACTACGGCACCGCGCGCCCCCGCCAGGACATGCCGCGGATCGCGGAGTGGTATCGCCGCGGTCTCCTCGAGATCGACGCGCTCGTGACCCGGCGCTACACCCTCTCCGACATCAACCGGGCCTACGAGGACATCGACACCGACGCGGTGGGGCGCGGCGTCATCGTGTTCTGAGACGTCCGAGGTAGCCGGCTCGCGTGAGGCGGCCTAACGCGGCGGGTCAGCCGAGCCGCGACAGGTACTGGGCCACGAAATCGGTGCCCACGTGCTCGACGTACGCCTGGGTGATCCGCCTGGTCACGGGCCCGGGCACCCGCCCGTCGCCGATCACGTGGCCGTTCACCGAGCGGACCGGGCAGACGCACAGGCTCGTCGAGGTCAGGAACACCTCGTCGGCGGTGATCGCGTCGTAGACGTCGAGGTCGCGCTCCTCCACGTGCAGGCCGAGCCTGGTGCCGAGCTCCATCGCGGTCCGCCGGCTGACCCCGGGCAGGACATACTTCTCGCGCGGCGTGTAGATCCGCTCGTCCCGCACCACGAAGATGTTGCTGCCGACGCCCTCGCAGAGGTTGCCGTTCTCGTCGAGCAGCACCGACCACGCCTGAGGCTGCGCGGTCTTGACCTCCTTGTCGGCCAGGATGAGGTTCAGGTAGTTGTGGGTCTTGGCGCGCGGGCTCAGCGTCGACGGCGGAGTGCGGCGTATCGAGGGCACCACCACGTCGATGCCGTCCCGGAACTGGGCCGCCCGCGCCTTGAGCGGCAGGGGGGTGCAGTCGACGATGACCTGCGGCCCGGTGTGGGCCCACCCCTCGTCGCCGATCGCGTCGACCCCTCGGCTCACCCGCTGGGCCAGCCACCAGTCGCCCGCGGCGGCGCGGAGGTGCTCGTTGCGGAGCACGACCTCCTCGCTGATCGCCACGATCTCCTTGGGCTCGAGCCCGATGTCGATGCGCAGGTATCGCAGCGAGCGGTAGAGCCGGTCCACGTGCTCGGCGAGGCGAAAGATGCGCCCGTCGAAGGTGCGCGTCATGTCGAAGCAGCCGTCGCCGCGGTTGAAGCTGCGGTCGCGATAGGGGATGAGCACCTCGGTCTCGGGCACGAACTTGCCGTTGAAGTAGGCGATGCGAGTCATGGCGAGCCTCCTCGGGTGTCGGTTGGAGCCTAGTCCAGCGGATCCGAGCGGTCAAGGCGCCTCCCGAGGCTTTACACCCGCGGCAATCTTCGCTAGGCTGAGCCGGCGGTCGGGGCGCGGCCCCAGGACAGGAGATACCCCACATGGTCACCGACGTCCCGATCATCTCCGCCGACTCGCACATCACCGAGCCGCCCGACACCTACACCGCGCGCATCGACGCACGCTACCGGGACCGGGCCCCGCGGCTCGTCCACGACGCCAGGCGCGGCGACCTCTTCGTGATCGACGGCATCGACAAGCCGATCCCGATGGGCCTGGTGGCCGCGGCGGGCAAGCCGGCGGAGGAGCTCACGATGTTCGGGGCCCGCTTCGAGGACCTGCACCGCGGCGGCTGGGATCCCGAGGCGCGCCTCGCCGACCAGGCGCGCGACGGGGTCAGCGCGGAGGTGATCTACCCCACGGTGGGGATGATGCTCTGCAACCACCCCGACTTCGACTACAAGCAGGCGTGCTTCGACGCCTACAACCTGTGGATCGCCGAGTACTGCGGCACGCATCCGGACCGGCTGCTGGGCATCGGGCAGACCGCGATGCGCTCGGTGGAGGACGGCATCCGCGACCTGCGGCGCATCCGCCAGCTCGGCCTCCGGGGAGTCATGATGCCGGGCAACCCGGCGGTGGCCGACTACCACGACCCGATCTACGCCCCGTTCTACGAGGCCGCGATCGACCTCGGGCTGCCGCTGTCGTTCCACATCCTCACGAGCCAGCAGGACACCTTCAAGGTCCGCGGACCCAAGCTCAACGCGTTCATGTCCATCATCCGCGGCTGCCAGGATCTGGTCGGCACGTTCGTGTTCGGCGGCGTCTTCGAGCGCCATCCGCGCCTCAAGCTGGTGTGCGTGGAGGCGGACGCGGGGTGGGTGCCCCACTTCATGTACCGCATGGACCACGCCTACGAGCGGCATCGCTACTGGCTTCCCTCCGGCACGCTCACCAAGATGCCGAGCGAGTACTTCCGCGAGCACGTGTACACCACGTTCCAGGACGACTGGGTCGCCTTCCAGATGAAGGACCTCTGCAACGTCCGCCGGCTGCTCTGGGCCAACGACTTCCCCCACAGCGACTCGACGTGGCCGCACTCGCAGGAGCTGCTCGCCAAGCACGCCGCCAACCTGACCCCGGAGGAGATGCGCCTGATCCTCCACGACAACGTGGCCGAGCTCTACGGCCTGGCGGAAGCCTGAGCATGGACTTCGATCTCGTCGTCCGGGGCGGCACCGTCGTCGACGGCACCGGGAGCCCGGGCGTGCCCGGCGACGTGGGGATCCGCGACGGGCGCATCGCCGCGCTCGGCACCGTGAAGGGATCCGCCGCGCAGACAATCGACGCGGACGGGCTCGTGGTCTGCCCCGGCTTCGTCGACGTGCACACCCACTACGACGCGCAGGTGATGTGGGACCGGATGCTCACGATCTCTCCGTGGCACGGGGTGACCACGGTGGTGATGGGCAACTGCGGCTTCGGGGTGGCCCCGACGCGTCCCGACCACCGCGGGCTCATCATGCGCACCCTCGAGAAGGTGGAGGGCATGAGCCTGGCCGCGCTCGAGGCGGGCCTCGGGACCGCGTGGCCGTTCGAGACCTTTCCCCAGTACCTCGACGCGGTCGAGCGCCGCGGCACCGCGCTGAACGTGGCGGTGCTGCTCGGCCACACCCCGCTCCGCCTCTACGTGATGGGCGAGGACGCGACCGAGCGCCCGGCCACCGACGAGGAGATCGGGCGGATGCGGGCCATCGTGCGGGAGGCGATCGACGCGGGCGCGATCGGCTTCGCGACCTCCAAGGCCTCGACCCACATCGGCTACGCGGGCAAGCCGGTGCCGAGCCGCGCGGCCCGGTTCGCGGAGATCGAGGCCCTCGCCGGCGCCCTCGGCGAGGCGGGACGTGGCATCCTCCAGGCCACCGTCGGCCGCGAGCTCTTCTTCAAGGAGTTCGAGATCCTCGCCCGGACCACCGGACGGCCGGTCACCTGGACCGCGCTCCTGGCCGGCATGATGGGCCCGGGCTCGCACCGCGAGCTGCTGGAGAAGTCGCGCGCCCTGATCGAGCAGGGCCTGCAGGTCGTGCCCCAGGTCACGTGCCGCACGCTGAACTTCGAGTTCCAGTTCAGCGAGCCCTTCATCTTCGAGAGCATGTCGGTGTTCAAGCCGATCTCGGTGGCCGACTTCGCGGGCAAGGTGCGGCTCTACGGGGACCCCGAGTTCCGCCGGGCCTTCAAGGAGAGCTTCGACCGGCCGAAGAAGGGCGCGGTCTTCGCCGGGCTCAGCTGGGCGCGGACGTGGATCTCCTGGTATCCGCCTGATCCCTCGCTGGAGGAGCGCACCGTGGAGGAGGTGGCCGCGGAGCGGGGCGTGCACCCGATCGATCTCGCCCTCGATGTGGCGCTGGCCACGAAGCTGGAGGCGCGCTTCCGGATGGCGGTCTTCAATCACGACGAGGACGAGGTGGCGGAGCTGCTCGCCGAGCCCGGCGCGGTGCTCGGGCTCTCCGACGCGGGCGCCCACGCGAGCCAGCTCTGCGACGCGTGCTTCTCGACCTACCTGCTGAGCCGGTGGGTGCGCGAGAAGCAGGCCATCGCGCTGCCGGAGGCCGTGCGCATGCTGACCTCTCGTCCGGCGGAGGTGTTCGGAATCACCGACCGGGGCCGGCTCGCCCCCGGTCTCGCCGCCGACGTGGTGGTGTTCGACCCCGCCACGGTGGGGGCGAGCAAGCTGCGCCGGGTGCACGACCTGCCCGCGGGGGCCGATCGGCTCGTGTCCGATGCCAGCGGCATCGAGGCGGTGATCGTGAACGGGACCGTGGTCCGGCGCGGCGGGCGGGACGCGGTGGCGCCCGACGGGCCGCTGCCGGGGGCGGTCTTGAGGAACGGCCGGGCCCCTCATCCTGCCCCTTCTCACCCTGCCCCCCCTCACCCTGCCCTCTCCCGGAGGGGAGAGGGAAGTAGAGGAAGGACGGCTCCATGAAAGTGGGGATCGCGCTGAACATGCTGACCCAGGAGGGCCGGCCGGACGCCGCGGTGCTGGGCGACCACCTGGCCCTGGGCGACCTCGCCGAGCCCCTCGGCTTCGACTCGCTCTTCGCGCTGGAGCACCACTTCACCGGTTATGCGATGTCGCCCTCGCCGACCCAGCTCCTGAGCTACTTCGCGGGCCGGACGAAGCGCGTCACCCTCGGCACCGCGGTGATCGTGCTGCCGTGGCACGACCCGGTCCGCCTGGCGGAGGAGATCGCCCTGCTCGACATCCTGGCCGGGGGCCGCCTCCTGCTCGGATTCGGCCGCGGCGCCGCCAGCGTGGAGTACGCCGGCATGCGAATCCCCATGGGGGAGGCGCGGGGCCGCTTCGTGGAGATCGCGCAGATCGTGGTGCGCGCGCTGAGCCAGGATGTCTTCGAGTGGGACGGCGAGTTCTTCAAGATCCCGCGCACGTCGATCCGCCCGCGTCCGATCTCCCATCCGGAGCGGCGCATCTACGCCTCGTCGGTGAGCCCGGAGTCCGCCGAGATCATGGCCAAGCTCGGCTTCGGGGTGCTGGTGATCATGCAGAACGAGTGGCCCAAGGCCGCCGAGGACATCCAGCGCTACCGGCAGATCGCCCAGGGCGTGGGGCATCAGCCGCGGCCGCCGATCATCCTCACCAACATCTCGGTGGCGGAGAGCCGGGCCGAGGCCCAGGAGCGCGCGGTGAAGTACCTGAGCCGCAAGTTCGACTCGATCGACGCCCACTACCACTTCTCGGACGGCCATCTGGCCACGGTCAAGGGCTACGAGTCCTACGGAGCCACCGCCAAGACCTACGCCAAGATGAAGGACGCGACGTTCCGTCAGAAAGCCGCCGACTTTTACGTGAAGATCCAGGTGGTCGGCACCCCCGACGAGTGCCTCCAGCAGCTCGCGGAGCTGCGTCGCCTCACCGGCCTCGACCACCTGGTCACCGAGTTCGCCTTCGGCGGCATGCCGCACCACGAGGCGGAGCTGAACATGCGCCTCTTCGCGGATCGGGTCATGCCCGCGCTGCAGCGGGACGCCGCGTTCGCGGCTCCGGTCGCGCCGGGCGCGGGCGAGGCCACACCGGTCGGGCAGTCGGAGGGTATCTTCGCCCCCGCGTGACGTCGCGCCCGCGTGACGTGACGCGCCGGGTGATCTTCCTCGACATCGACGGCGTCGTCGCCCCGATCCGCCGGTGGGATCGCTACGGCGACCTGGAGCCCGCCTGCATCGACGTGCTGAACGAGATCGTGGCGGGAGCCGGCGCGGAGGTCGTCGTCTCGTCCACCTGGCGATACGGCAAGACCGTCGCCGAGCTGCAGGAGATGCTCGACGCGGCGGGGTTCATCGGTCGCGTGGCCGACACCACGCCCCTCGGCCTCCCCGGGGCGGACCGGGGCGACGAGATCGCGGCCTGGCTCGACGCCCACCGCGTGACCGGCTACGTCATCGTGGACGACCACCCCAACATGGGCGCGCTGCGCTCCCGGCTGGTGCTGACGGACCCGGGCCGCGGCCTCCAGCGCGCCGACGCGGCGCGCGCGGTCCAGATCCTCCTCCGGCCGTCCGGTCGCGACGGGACCGGGTGAGGCCGCGCCATTTCCCTCCCCGCCGGTTCTGTGCTAGACAGGGGCCCACCGAGACAGAGGAAGGTGCCCTCATGAAGATCCTTCACGACGTCCCCGTCATCGTCGGGCTCACCGCTCTCGTCGTCGCCGCGCTCTCGACCGGCTGCGCCAGCCGGTCCGCGGGCGGCGCCTCCGCCGGATCCGATCGCCTGCGAGAGAGTCGTCTGGCGCCGTCCTCCCGCCCGGCGGCCCCCGCGCGAGGCGGGGCGATCGCCGACCCGCTGGTGCCGGCGAGCTTCCCCGAGTCGGCTCCGAGCCGGGCCGCGACCGGATCGCCACGGGGAGCCGACGAGCCGGATCCCAACGCGGTGATCGACTGGCTCCTGAACCAGCGCCGATAAGCTTTCCCGCCGACTCTCGCCGTCATCGTGGGCCGCCCGGCTCGGTGTGTGAACCTCCCTTCGCCAGGAGAACCCCGAGATGATGAATCTGACCCCCACCGAGTTGGAGCGCCTGACCATCTTCAGCGCGGCCGAGCTCGCCCGGAAGCGACGGGCCAAGGGCCTGCGCCTCAGCTACGTGGAGGCGATCGCCTACATCACCGACGAGGTGCTGGAAGGGGCGCGGGAAGGCCGCTCGGTCGCGGAGCTGGTGGAATGGGGTGGCACGCTCTTGACCACCGACGACGTCCTGCCCGGCGTGGCCGCTCTCGTCCCTCGCATCATGGTCGACGGCCTCTTCGACGACGGCACCCGGCTGATCGCGATCTACCGTCCGATCCGGCCCGGGAAGCTGCCGGCGGCGGACGAGTGCGGCACCCCCGGAGAGGTGATCACGCCGGAGGGTGACATCGAGCTGAACGAGGGCCGGGCCACCGTGACGCTCGAGGTCACCAACTCCGGCGACCGCGCCATCCAGGTGGCGAGCCACTTCCACTTCTTCGAGGCCAACAAGGCGCTCGCGTTCGACCGGGCGCGGGCCTTCGGGATGCGGCTCGACGTCCCGGCCGGAAACGCGGTGCGCTTCGAGCCCGGCATGAAGAAGGTGGTGACGCTGGTCGCGCTCGGCGGATCGGCGACCGTCACCGGCCTCAACAACCTGACCAACGGGCCCGTCACCGCGCCCGAGGTCCGGGAGACCGCGCTTCGCCGCGCGCGCGCCCGCGGCTTCCGGGGTGCCTGAGGAGGAGCACGCCATGGCGCGAATGACCCGGGCCGCCTACGCGGCCACCTACGGACCCACGACCGGCGATCTGGTGCGTCTCGGCGACACCTCGCTGCTGGCCGAGATCGAGCGCGACCACGCGGTGTACGGCGACGAGTGCACGACCGGCGCCGGCAAGGTGATGCGCGACGGCATGGGCTTCGACGCGCACGCGACCGCGGCCGGGGGGGCGCCGGACATGCTCGTGCACAACGCCACCATCATCGACCCGGTCCTCGGCGTGGTGAAGGCGGACATCGGGATCCGGGAGGGGCGGGTCGTCGCGATCGGCAAGGCCGGCAACCCCTCGATCCAGTCCGGCGTCCATCCCGCGCTCCGCTGCGGGCCCTCGACGACGATCGTCCACGCGGACCGGCTCATCGTGACGCCGGGCGCGGTCGAGGCCCACGCCCACTTCCTTTGCCCCCAGCAGTGCGAGCACGCCCTGGCCGGCGGCATCACCACGATCGTGGGCGGCACCATGGGGCCGCACTTCGACGTCAGCTGCGCCGGTCCCGCGAACCTCGCCGTCATGCTGAAGGCGGCCGAGCGGTATCCGCTCAACTTCGGCTTCCTCGGCCGCGGCAGCGGCCACGACCCCGCCGCGATCGTGGAGAGCGTGGCCGGCGGCGCCATCGGGGTGAAGGTGCACGAGGACTTCGGCGCCATGCCGGCCACGATCGACTGTGCGCTGACCGTCGCCGACCGCCACGACTTCCAGGTGCAGCTCCACACCGACACCATCAACGAGGCCGGCTACTGCGAGGACACCATCGCGGCGATCGCCGGGCGGACGATCCACATGTACCACGTGGAGGGCGCGGGCGGCGGCCACGCCCCCGACATCATCCGCGTCGTCGGCGTGCCCTCCTGCCTCCCCTCCTCGACGAATCCGACCAACCCGTTCACGCGGAACGCCCTCGACGAGGGCCTCCCCATGACGATGGACGCGCATTGCCTCAACTGGCAGCTTCCCGAGGACGTGGCGTTCGCGGAGAGCCGGGTGCGCCCGCAGACCATGGCCGCGGAGGACCTGCTCCACGACATGGGCGCGATCTCGATCTTCGCCGCCGACACCCAGGGCATGGGCCGGGTCACCGAGACCGTCACCAACTGCTGGCGGCTCGCCAGCGTGATGAAGGACCGCAAGGGACGCCTCGCCGCCGAGACGACCGCGCGCGCCGACAACGAGCGCATCAAGCGCTACGTGGCCAAGTACACGATCAACCCCGCCCGCGCCCTCGGCATCGATGGCCACGTGGGGTCGCTCGAGCCGGGCAAGCTGGCCGATCTCGTGCTGTGGGTCCCCGCCTTCTTCGGGGTCAAGCCGCTCACGGTGATCAAGGGCGGCTTCGTGGTCTGGGCCGCGATGGGCGACGCGAGCGGATGCATCTCCCCCACCGAGCCGGTCGTCCAGCGGCCGATGTGGGGCGCGGTCGGCGACGCGCCGTCGGCGCTCGGCGTCTTCTTCGCGAGCGCGCTCGCGCTCCAGGCCGACGTGCCCCGCAAGCTCGGGCTCCGCCGTCGCATGCTGCCGATCACGAGCACGCGCTCGCTCGGCAAGCGCGACATGCTCCACAACGCCGCGTGCCCCGAGATCCGGGTCGACCCGAGCACGCACGAGGTGTACGCGGACGGCGAGCTCCTCGCGTGCGAGCCGGCCGCGTCGGTCCCGCTGTCGCGGCGCTACCTCCTCCGGTGAGCCGGGACGGTCCGCAGGCCGCGCTCCGGTTCGAGCGCGATCCGTCCGGCCGGACCTTCCTCGCGCGGCAGTTCACCACCTATCCCTTCTTCTGCGCGACGCCCTTTCACCTGGACCGCGCCCCGCGCGGGATGCTCACCGCCATCCTGCAATCGAGCGCGGGCGGGCTCTACGAGGGTGAGCGGCTCGGAGTGGCCATCGACGTCGAGAGCGGGGCCGAGGCCCACGTGGCCCCCCAGGGCGCCACCGTCGCCCACGCCATGCCGCACGGGGGCGAAGCGCACCACGAGGTGAAGATCCGCGCGGCGGCCGGGTCGCTGGTGGAGTATCTGCCCGACCCGCTGATCCTGCTCCCCACCGCCAGCGTGCGGAGCCGCGTCGAGGTCGTGGCCGAGCCCGACGCGACCGTGATCGTCGGCGACGCGTTCCTCACCCACGATCCGGCAGGGCGCGGCCGTCGATTCCGACGCCTCGCGGGCGAGCTGTCACTCCGCCGGCCCGGCCAGACCCCGTTCGCCCTCGACCGCTTCGACGTGACGGGAGACGCGGTGCGGACGGCGTGGAGTCAGCTCGTGCCGTACCCCTGCGCGGCCCAGGCCGGCCTCTGGGTCTGTGCGCCCCGGGCCGCCGACGACCTGGCGGCGGCTCTCCGTGACGCGCTCGACGGCGTGTCGGGCCTCCACGCGGGAACCTCGACCCTGCCCGGCGTCGGCGGCGCGATGGCCCGACTCCTCGCCCCCGACACGGCAACGCTCGCGAGCGGCTTCCGCGCCGCCTGGCGCGCGCTCCGTCTCACCCTCACCGGGGTCGCCCCGGCCAGCCGCCATCCGTCAGGCTGGCTCTGAGGCCGCGCCGGCGGGGCGGGACAGGCCCGCCGCGGCGGCGCCGGCTCGAGGCGCCGCCCCGCGCTACTCCGACCGGCGACGTCCCCGGCGGCGACCCACCACGCCCAGCGCCGCCATCGTGCTGCCCAGGAGCAGCATGGAGGCCGGCTCCGGCACCGCCGACAGGTCGCCCGCGAGGGTGAACGTCTCATTGAAGGTCCCGACCCCGACGATGTCCGTCCCGACCCGGAGCCAGTCCGGATCCAGGTTCTCGTTCCGGATCCAGCTCTGCAGATCGGTGAATCCGGCAGGAAACGGCGTGCCCGGGGGCACGATGGGCCGCGGCGCGGACAGCCAGAAGAAGTCCCCGCTGGTGAGCTCGACCTGCGGCACGAAGAAGTAGTGCCCGTCCGGCAGCGAGATGGGCGAGGTGAAGATGACGTTGAACTGTACCTGCTGCCCGGTGACCGCCAGGTCCCCGCCGGTGGTCTGGGTCGGCGTCGGGTGGATCCCGTTCAGGACCGAGTTCGCCGCGGTGAAGCTCGACGCCAGGATGCCCGGCGTGAACGTGAGGCCGCCCCCGGACCCGCTGTCTCGCGACGCGAACTCGACGTCCGACGGCGAGTTCACGCGGGTCGGCACCTGGGACGTCGAGAAGGTCGGCGCGCCGCTCGTCCGCGTCACATCCGAGTCGAGGGGGAACACCCGGTAGATCTCCACCCCGACCGAGCCGATGCTGGAGAGGGACGCCCCGGTGGGGATGAGGCCCTGGAAGGTGGCACTGGTCAGGCTCAGATTGCCTCCGGTGACGACGAAGTCATCGGCAGACTCGATCTCGATCTTCCCCGTGCTGGACGGCCGGGACGCTGTCGCAATCTTGCCGTCCGTGTTGCCGGTGCTGAAGAAGAAGGGCACGGCGAGGGCCGGCCCGCTCCAGGTCAGTAGGGCGGCGACGACCAGAACCGCTGCGCGCACAATCATGGAGCACCTCCGGTTTGAAGCGGGAAGGTTCGATCGACAGCATTTGTCGTGCCCCCGGGAGCGCCACGCCGAACCACCGAGCTTCTCGACGATCTCGAAAAAAGCACTAGGCAGGTCCTTGCAGCATTTCGCCGACCCGCCTGCACATGCCGCTGCCCGTTTCATGATCCGGGACCGCCCGGCGCTCTGTGAGAGACTGGCCACCGTGCGACGGGCGCCCTTCACCGGCTGGAGCGTGGTGGCGGGCGCCTTCTTCGGCTATGCCATCGCGCAGGGGCTGATGCACTCCTACGCGGTGTTCCTCGTGGCCTACCTCGCCGACTTCGGGTGGGGCCGCGCCGAGACCTCGGTGGCCTACTCCGTCTCCCAGCTGGTCGTCGGGATCAGCTCGCCCTTCATCGGCGCGCTCGTGGACCGCCTCGGCACCCGGGCGCTGGTGGCAGTGGGCGCGGTCCTGCTGGCGGGCGGGCTCGCGGCCAGCGCGGCGGTGTCCTCGCTCTGGCAGGTGGTGGTGCTGTACGGCCTCGTGATGACGCTCGGGTCGAACTGCCTCGGCCTGGTCGTCTCGGTCCCGATCCTGTCCCGCTGGTTCGTGCAGCGACGCGGGCTGGCGATCTCGATCGTGCAGTCCGCCAACGGCTTCGGGCGCGCCGTGTCGGCCCCGGCGGTGCAGCTCCTGATCTCCGCCATCGGCTGGCGGCGCTCGTACCTCGCCCTGGCCGGGCTGATGGCGGTCGCGGTGCTTCCCATCGTGCGCGCCTTCCCGACCCGCGAGCCCCCCGCGTCGGACGCCGCCCCCGCGACGAGGGCGGGCGCCACCGATCCCTCCGCCCCGGTCTGGACAGTCGCCGCCGCCATGCACACCCCGCATTTCTGGCTGCTCTTCGCGGTCTACCTGCTCACCGGCCTCGGGAGCTTCCTCGTGTCGCTGCACCAGCTCGCCTGGGCCATCGACGTGGGCTTCGATCCGCTCTACGCGGCGAGCGTCCTCGGCACCGGCAGCCTGCTCGCGGTGGTCGGAACCATCGGAACCGGGACCATCTCGGACTACGTCGGGCGTGAAGTCTCCGCGATCGCCGCCTACCTGATCTCGATCGTGGGCGTGATCTGCGCGCTGTTCGTCCGCAACGCGGACCAGCACGCGCTTCTGTGGCTGCACGCCTGCTTCTTCGGGCTGACGTGGGGCGCCCGCGGCCCGCAGATCACCGCCAAGACCGCCGATCTCTTCCAGGGCCCGCACCTCGGGGCCATCCTGGGCGTGATCTCGATCGGGACCGGTCTGGGAGCGGGCGGCGGCGCCTGGGCGAGCGGGCTCATCTTCGACCTCTCGGGCAGCTACCGCCTGGCGTTTCAGCTCTCCATCGCGGCCTACGCGGTGGGGTGCGTGGCCTTCTGGATGCTGCGCCGGCCGCCGCGATCGATGGTGATGCGGGCGGGGTGATCGCGGGCGGCCCCGGCCCTACCTGGGCTGCCGGGCCTGCGCCCGGGCTTACCTTCCGAACCGCCGGTTGCGATCCTGATAGTTCCGGATCGCGCGCAGGAAATCGACCTTCCTGAACGCCGGCCAGTACGCGTCGCAGAAGTAGAACTCGCTGTAGGCGCTCTGCCAGAGCATGAAGCCGGACAGGCGGACTTCCCCGCTGGTCCGGATGATCAGGTCCGGATCCGGGCAATCCTGGGTGTAGAGGTACTTGTCGACCATGTCCGGCGTGAGATCCCGCAGGATGTCTTCCGGCGCGCTTCCCCGGCTGAAGTGGTCGGAGAGATAGCCCGCCATCGCGTCGACGATCTCCTGGCGCCCTCCGTAGCCCACGCCCACGTTCAGCAGGATCCCGTCGTGCGCCCGGGTGAGGGCCTCGGCCCGCTCCAGGATCTGGAGGGTCGCGGCCGGCAGGAGATCCAGCTTGCCGATGGGGCGGATGCGGACCCGGAGGCGCTCCGCCAGCCCATCCTGGAGCCACTCGGTGACCTTCTCGTCGATCACCCGGAGGACCGCGGCCACGTCGGCGGACTCACGGGCGAGGTTCTCGGTGGAGAGCCACCAGAGACTCACCATCGGAACCCCGAGCTCCGCGCACCACGTGAGCACCTCTCGGGCCTTGTCGGCCCCGAGGCGGTACCCCTCGAGGTTCGAGAGCCCCGCCTGTCTGGCGTAACGCCGATGGCCGTCCTGGATCAGCCCGAGGTGGCTCGGCACCGGCCGACGGCGAACCCCGGCGAGGAGTCGCGCCCCGTAGATCCGGTACAGGACATCCTTCAGCGGCGTTGCGACATCCATCCAGGAGACCTCCTCACGTCGAATGTGCCCGGCGCGCAGTCAACGGCACAAGAATACAGCATCGCGATCCGGTTGCTGGCACTAGCAATGCTTTCCCCACGTGGAGTCGCGCGAGAGTTCCATCTGAAGTCATGCGGAACAGGGATAGGGATCGAGGATCGACCGATGAGTCCTGAGGTTCTCCTCTGCTCGGAATGTCACGAGCGCGTCGACCTGGAGCAACACGAGTACGTGGTGACCAACCGAGAGACGGCGCGCACGAGGGACAATCGCCTTTACGCCCATTTCAGCTGCGTCCGGGGACAGGGGAAGGCAGTTCAGGACCTGAGCGAGCTGGAGGTCGAGGCGGTCCACCGTCGCATCCTGGCCCAGCTGGACGACGAGGCGATGGAGCGACTCGGTATCCGACGCGTCAACAGGGAGGCCCGGTGACCACCCCGACGGGAGGTCGCTAGGTCTCCGCGACGACGACTACTCTGGAAGTTTTACATGGGTATCCGGGTCGGTCTTACCGACCCCATCGGGTGCGCTTCTACCCTTTTATTCCTGGATCGATACTTACGTGGGTTCAATTGTGGCACTCGGAATGCTCAGATTTCACCCAACTCACTGGCACCAATGATCGGCCGGGATACTCAATCAGCGGTGAACGGGCAAGACGCTGCCCCCCTCGCCAGGGGTCTGTCGGCGGCAACCCTCCCGGCCCCGACGATCCGGGTCGCGCTGCTGAGTGAGAGCGCCTTGTTCCGTTCCGGTCTCCATCGACTCCTCGGCACCGACCGGTCGTTCGTGGTGACCGAGATCAAGACCCTTCCGATCCGGGACGCGCTGCGGCGGAGCGCCGCCCACATCTTCCTGGTGGACGCCCATGTCACCGGCGCCCTGGAGATCTGCCGGGAGCTACGCCTGAACGGGGTACGGCCCTGGGTCATCCTCGCCGGCGCGGACGGAGACGACCGGTGGGCGGTCGAGGCCTTGAAGGCAGGCGTTCGGGGCATCCTCCCCAAGAGCGCCACGGTGGAGAACCTCGTCAAGGCCATCCGGGTCGTCCACCGGGGCGAGGTGTGGGCGACCAGTCGGGTGATCGCCCAGACCATGGCCGAGCTGGCCGCCCGGGCGGCCCCTCCCCCGGCCGGGAAGCTGGCCTTCCATCAGCGGCTCAGCCGTCGCGAGCAGGAGATCGTGCAGCTGGTCGTCGAAGGGTTGAGCAACCTCGAGGCCGCCAACCGGCTCGGCATCACCGAGGCGACCGTGAAGGCGCACCTCACCCACGTCTTCCAGAAGCTGGCCCTGCGCGGCCGCACCCAGCTGGCCGCCTGCTACCACGGCCAGCTCTCCCCGCCGGCCAGCAGCACCACCGACACCGCCCTGCTCGACGCCTGACGGCCTTCGAGCCGGGCGCCCGGGCCCGCTGGCGGCGCCGCTGAGAGGAGGTCGGTCTGGCGCTCGATGCGGGTCTGGGCTAGTCTGGGCGCCACCACATTCCCTCCGGAGGCCCGCCATGCCGAAGTCCGACGTCAGGCAGTCACTCCACGTCAAGCACCTCGAGGACACCACCTTCGAGCCGATCGAGGCGAACAACGGCGCGCCGCGGCCGCAGTTCGTCTACCGGCGCCTCGGCATCGAGGAGGCCACCGGCGGCGCGTACGACGCGCACGTGATCAAGGGGGTGCCGGGCTCGAAGCCCCCGATCGCCGAGCACAAGCACACCGAGCTCGAGTTTCTCTTCGTGTACGTCCTCAAGGGCTGGATGAGCTTCCACTACCACGGCCACGGCGAGCACAAGCTGAAGGCGGGCGACTGCCACATCATCCCGCCGGGCCTGTCGCACACGGTGACCGGCTGGTCGGAGGACGTCGAGCTCCTCGAGCTCACCGCGCCCGGCCACTACAAGACGACCGACACCGTGAACGGCGTGGAGGTCGCGCCGGCACGGGCCTGATCGCGACGGGCCCGGGCGCGCGGCAACTGGCCGGTAGAGCAGTGCTCCGCGCCCGTACCCCTTCTCAGACCGGTTCGGTACGCCCCCAGACGACGGCGAGGACCGTCGCGCCATTCTGGGTCGTGACGGTGTGCACGCATCCGTTTGGCCGGTAGTTCAGGTTTCCGGTCTCGACGACACCCGCCTCGTCCGCGTTGGCGCCCTCGAGGAGGAAGATCACCTCGTCGCCCACGTGCCGGTGCGCCGGAAGCGTCGCTCCCGGCTCGAAGCGCGCGAGCAGCGCGCGACGCTCGGTGGCCTTGTCCTCCCAGATGCGCTTCTGGCGGACGCCCGGGCGGGCGTCGATCCAGGGCAGGTCACTGACCGTGACGATCTCCGACCGGGGCACGTTCCCTCGGTCCGTGGCGGGCTCGATATCGCCCGTGAGCACGGCCAGCACCGTCGCCCCGTTCCGGGTCGTGACGGTGTGCACGCACCCATTCGGCCGGTAGCCCACGTTTCCCGCGGACACGGTACCGGATTCGTCGGAGACAGCCCCTTCGATGACGAAGATGATCTCGTCGCCCACGTGCCGGTGCTGGGAAAGCTGGGCGCCGGGCGCGAAGCGCGTCATCTGGACCCGCCGCTTCGTCTGTTGATCTTGCCAGAGAACCTTGAAGCTGATCCCGGGCTTCAGCTCCTGCCACGCGACATCGTTCACCGCGATGATCTGGGACCGTGCGCTCGTCGTCATCGTCCACTCCTTCGTAGCTGATCGAACAACGGCGCGAGCTTAGTCTGCGGACCAGGGTCGGTCAAGCGACTCGGTGTCCCTTGTAGAGAGCACATCATATGGCCGCTCGTGAGGACACATGAGATGACCGCTCGTGCCGCCCCGCGTATGGGGAGATGTCGCCAGCCAGGAGGTGGCGATGGCCTTGACGCGCGAGGCAGTGGAGCGA
>Ga0310813_10000424_pt1 | contig 26952 bp, 38 predicted proteins | sample YN3metagenome_FD_203086 | JGI IMG/M metagenome (GOLD analysis project Ga0310813, IMG submission 203086) | Soil microbial communities from experimental microcosm in Duke University, North Carolina, United States - YN3 | ecosystem: Engineered > Artificial ecosystem > Soil microcosm > Unclassified...
CTTTTCTGGTCCTTGTTCGCGCTGAGCGTGGCCTACTATTGGTGGCCTCTCCAGCGGCTGATCTACACGTTCTACCCGCTACCTACGGAACCGCCCGCAGGAGCGCCGGCGCCCGCTCTGCCGTGATGGCCAAGACAATATCGGCCGCGTCCCACGGCGTCACCGGCACGAGTCCGGCGCTGGTGAGGTTGTAGTCCCCGCCGCGCTCCTGGACCACGCCATTGCGAGTCACCAGGCCCACGGTCGCCGGGTAGTTGCCCGAGGCGTCGCGCTTAAGGCGCGTGGAGACGATGACGGGCGGGGAAGCGTCCACGGCTGCGGTAACCATGCTGCCCACGATCTGCACGCCGGGGCCGAGGTCGAGCAGCATCAGGCGGCCGGTGGAATCGAAGGCGAGCAGGCGCACGGCAGGCGCGGGCTGCGCGCGGATTTGCTCAGGCTTGACGCTGGTTTGTGCCTGGAGGGTGAGGGCTAGGATGCCCAGTAGACAGAATTTCATAGTGTTCCTTTCGTTACCGCAAGCGCTCCCACTCCTTCAGAACCCGGTCCCACTGCTTGAGGTCAAGTTGCCCGCGCATCAGCCGCTCGACGTAATCGTTGTACTCGCGCCCGAACGCATTCAGCCGCACGTCGTCCACCGGGCAGCGCGGCTGTTCGCATTTGGCGAGGGCGAGGAGGTCACGGCGCCGCACGGTACCCCTTCACCAGCGCCGCCGAAACATCGCAGATCCACGCCTCGTGGGTCGCATCAGTCAGCCCTGTGCGGACGTGAAGCAGTTCATGGACCATAATCAGCGCCGGGTCCGCGTGGTAGCCGCGGCGAACCTTGATGGTCCAGTGTGTCGCGCGGGTGTCGTCGAACTCAGCTACGGCATCGCAGCCAGGGATCGCGGAGGCGGGCACGACGACCAAGCGCGGTGGCGTGGCGATACCCAACAGCGGACACCACTCGGCCAGCAGGGCATGCCACTCGTCGCGGGTCATGAGATCACCCGATAATGCGGAACGGGGTACACGCGCCCCCCCGCCATAATGCGGAAGATGCGCTTTTCCAGTCGGCCAGCTTCGATACTCAGGGCAATAATGCGCTGTGTCTGCGCTTGCCGATAGCCGGACTCTTCCGACATCTGGCGCGCGGTTTTCCAGCCGTCCGGCACTGCCTCGATGCCATCGGAGGCTAACGCTGCGGCGAGGTCAGCTAGGAGATTAGCCATCGCGGTTCCTCCTTCGCGCCGTGTCCGCAATTCCAGTGGAGTAGCTGCATGGTCGAATCGTTGTCCGTGTACTCGCCATAGGCGATGCCGTGATTCCAAGCCAACGTCTGCCGCCTTCGTCGCGCGTATCCCATCGTGCGCGGATCGCCACCTGTGCCGGCGCATACACCCCAGTGCCCGCCGTGGTTGCGGGCGCGGAACGTGTGCGCTACGTGCAGATGGGCCATAACCACATTCCCGCCCATCATTTCGACGTGATCGCGCAGCGCGTTGATGTTATACATGTAGCCGTGGCCCATGTACATATTCCCGACCTTCGCCCAGCCGCGCTCGATGTCGTACTCGTAGACCTTCGCGCCCGCTGCCTTTGCTGCTGCCATCATATCGGCATGGAGGCGCCGCGCAAGCTCGGAGACAATGGCCGACGGGTGCGTCAGCAGAGCATTCACGCGGTCGTCGTGATTGCCCCACATCCACCGCGTCGGCTCCATCTCCCGCACCCAGTCTAGGCCGATGCGGAGGTCAGGTTCCAGCGGTTCGGCTTCGTCCTTCGTGCCGCGCGATCCGGATCGTAGGCAGGTCGTTTCCAGCACGTCGCCCAGTTCGGTGTAGTCGTGCGGCTGAAATGCCGCCTTGAACGCCCGCACGTTCCGCATGTATTCGCGGCAGCCGTGCGTGGAGTGCAGACAGCCGGTCGCCATCCAGCGTTTCCAGACGCGGTTAAGGTTTGCCATTCGGAGGCGTCTCCAATCGCGTGCGGGCATTGGCGAGCGCGTTGACCACGAACGCCGGCAGTTTCACGCCGGAGCGGTCGGCATTTTCGATGATCGAAATAACCTCGACCAAGCAGAAAAGCCCTGCCACATGCGGCCCCGCGTCAAACGGGACGATCCCGACTTGGCAGACCGTATGGACCGCGCCAACCAGCACCCACATCTGCGCTTTCTTCGTCATACCCTGCCGTCCGGCGTCCGACGACACGGCGCCGTCACCCCAGGCAGCCAGAAGGCCGCTGATGATGTCGAGGGCCTGTAGCACTACTAGTGCGATCACCAAAGGTGGAAGCCCCCATAAAAAGCCCAGTATCATCCCCGGTATCGCGGCGATCTTCGCCTTAAATGCTGTCGTTGGTGCAAGGAACATTATTTCGCTAGCCCCTTCCAGAAGGCGCGCCAATCTTCCGCAATGCCGACGCCGACGGCATCCCAGCGATCGCGGTTCTCTTGGCTCATGGTTTCGCGGCAGGACTTCGCATACTCCAGAATCGCCACCGCTACCGCTTCACCCGGCATCGTCGCCATAGACACCTCGCTTCTTTAGCTGCGCCGCAATCTTAAATGGGTCGGTTTTTCCACCTGTCAAGCGATTCTTGACAACTTCAATGGCATGCCCTATGCCGTTAGCCAAGTCGCGCGGGTTGTGCAGGTCGAAGTCAAATTCGACCTCCTCGAGGTGGACCACGATCTGCGCCGAACAGCGCCCGACGGCCTCCCTGTACCCGCGCAGCACGTCGGCCCCGTGGTTCGTCGGCTTGGCGGTTTCGACGAGGATGCCGCGGCCAGCCAGGTCAGCGATGACGGTCAGCAGTTGGTCCGTCGCGGCGTAGTAGCAGCGGTCGGGCGCCGTGCGGATCGGGTCGGGCGGGACGTAGCCGTGATGCACCCACCAGCGCGCTTGGTTCAGCGCGGATTGGGCTTCGGGGGTGGGCGTCACAGCGCAGGCGGAGTCAGAATCCGCACTATCCCCGATACGTCGGCCACGCTGGACGCGCCGTACATGCGCCGCAGCCGGTAGGTGTTCGCTGCGCCCCAGCCCCACACGTCGATCTGCACGTCTACGATGTGCCCGTTGGCGGCGAGTTCCTTAGCGCGGGCGATGCGGGAGTCGAACACCTTCCCGCTTTCCACCTCCGCGTCGGTCGGCTCCATCGTGCGCAGCAACGCCACGGCGGGATGCGTCTTGACGCGCACGGGTCCGTCAGGCCCCTGGTACGCGCGTTCCGTTTCCGGGTCGAATCCGTTCCAGAAATCGCTCATTTTGGTTGCTCCTTTGTGTTCAATTCCAGCGGCCCGAACTCCGCTTTTAAGTCGTTGATGTCGCGCCGCGCCTGTTCTGGTAGCGCGGCTTTTCCGGTTGAGTAGTCGAGCATGTACGGGCCGGCGATTCGCCGCCCCGCGTCGTCGGTCAAGTCCACCGCTGCCGTGCGGAGTTTCATCGGCGGCCCTCGCTTCGTAGCGCCAGCGCCAAAAGCGCGGCGGAAATTACCAAGAAAAAAGTAGTCATTTTTCTTGGTAGTCGTGATACGCTTTGCCTAGCGAAGCACTATGCAGATAGGAGTACTTGTCATGGAAGAGCTGAATAAAGACGAACTGGCCGCGATCCGCGAAGGCCGCATTGCCGACGCCCTGGAGTCTGCGCGGGCAAGACTGCCGCTGTCCGAGGCGTACCGGCTGGTCGCCGCCGCTCAGAACACGTAGTTTTTGACATCCGGCAGGATCGTGTAATCGCCTTCCGCTGTGACGCACTCGTCGGCTACTCCGATGTTTGGCGTCCAGCTACGGGTGCTAGTGCCGTCGATGAGGAACGTTCCGTTCGTCCCGGTCCAGGTACGCTCGCTCGTGCCGCGAATCCTGAACACCTCGTCTGGCTCACCCGCCGTGCCCGCGTACCAGAGCCGCGTAGAAGTACCGCGAATCGTCCAGACACCGGAGGTGACGTCTTCGAGCGTCCACAGCCGCTGGCTGGTCCCTGCGATAGTGACAGAGCCCTCAACCTCGGCGGAGTCGGTCCAGGTGCGGGTGCTCGTGCCGCGGATCGGCCACGCCCCGGACTCCTGCGGGCGGCCGGGGAAGTAGCGGGGCGGCAGGTACCGGCCTGCAAAGTAGCGCGGCGCCCAGTGGACGCCCTGTGTGAGCACGCTGCCGGGGAAGTAGCGCGGCGCGAAGTACCGGCTACCGAAGTAAGCGGGCGCGAAATGCACGCCCGGTGTCGTATCGCCCTGCCAGTATCGCGGGGCAAAGTACCGAGGCGCGAAATGGGCGGGAGCGAAGTACATTAGGAGGCGTCGAGGGTCACTGCCGTGCGGTTGCCGTAGGCGTCAACGGTTGCGTCGATGCGGTTCTTGGAGTCGGCCGTGTCGCGGATCGTGACGTTTGTCGTCGCCGCACCAGCCACTTTGCCGACGAGCGCCGCCGTGCAGAGCCGGAAGAGTTGCTTTGCCGTGTAGGAGCCCTCCAGGACGTAATCCCAAACTGCGGCGCCAAACGTGGTCTGAGTGTCCACCGCCGTGAGCTCTACTTCCATCACGACCGGCACCATGTTCGTCGCGCCCTTGAGGACGATCACAACCGAGTTCGCCCCGCTCGCCAATGCCGCGTCAGGGATACCGAGCTGATAGACGCCCGGCATATTCGTTCCGTCCACCACCTTGAAGCCGCCGCTTGCCCATGTGCCGAGAGTCATCGTCGCCAGCGTGATGGAGGTGGCCGATGCCGCGCCCTCCCTGTAATAGTAGGCAGTAAGACTGCCGGAGTTGTAGACGAGGCCCGTTAGCCCCGCGCCTGTCGTCACAGAGGAGTCCTGGACGAACACCTGAACCAGTTTAGAAGTGGTCCCCTTCACAACTGCGAGTTTCATCCGTTGATCCCTCCATTCATGCCGACGCCCGTTTTAACGCCACCACCGCCGCCGCCCGCCGCCGCTACTTGCGCGGCGCCGATGTCCACGTAGCCGGTAGTCAGCCCACCCGGAAAGGCCCCTGGCACGCCAGCATCCCGGCACGCCGCGCCACCGCCCGCCGTGGCGTTCAGCGAGTAGTCGCCGGAGCCTGATGCGGTGAACGGGTCTGCGGTGAGAGTGACGGGCGAGAGGTTCCGCGTGGCGGCAGTGGCGTCGGAATCCAGATTGCCCGCCGTGTTACTGCCGAAGGCGCAATTGATGAGGTAGTTTGGGCCAGCGGAACTACTGGCAAGGCCAGTGGAGCTTGTCTGGTTGAGTGCATATCCCGTGTTGCCGTAGAAGATGTTGTTCACGCCCCTGAGCAAGACCCACTGCGTTCCATTTGTGCCTGGAATCTTGATGCCGTCCCCGCCGTTCCCTGCGATGGTGCAGCCCTGCACGTTGATCTGCTGGTTTTGCGTTGTCCATTTCATCCCGTCTCCGCCGTTGGCAGCGATGATCGAGTCAACAACCCATGCGGCGACAGTTGAATCATTCTGGAGGCCCTCGCCTGTGTTGTTATGGATGTAGCTCTGGACTACGTTCAATCCACCGGAAACGTCGATGCCGTCGTCGGTGCAGTTCTTGACTTCACAGTTCCACATGGACATGGTGATGCCGTACCCGGTAATCCCGCCGCTACCCTGAATGGCATCCGTGAAACCGTCAAACATGCACTTATAGGCAAACACCTGCGCGTAATTCTGGCCGCCAAAGATCCCATACGACCGGGTTCCCGCCGTGTTCGACAGGTTGAGGTTGATGAAACTTAAAATCGACCCACTGTGCGCCCCGATGTCAAAGAGAATCGTGCTGTTGGTCGCCGTGGTAATAAGCGGCGGGGTTCCTAAATCACCGTGCGTCGTCTGGTACCCGATGTATGCCTCGGGCTGCTGGTTGCCTGGCTGTACCGTAATCTTCGTCGTCAACGTGTAGGTGCCAGACTTGATGTACGTCACCATCGCATTAGTGGCGTTATTCATGTACGTGGTCGTCGTAGCGATAGTCTGCAAACCGCCGCCAAGCTTCCCATTCCCTCCCGTGCTGCTCAACGTGCCGCATGACTTGTCGCACGTTGCCACGCCAGCGGCGACGCTCAGGATTTCGACGCGCTGGACCGTGAAGCCGGTGCCTGACGTGATGTTGATCACATTCCCGACATGCGCCGAGGTGAACGGATTCGCCGCGCTGGTGAGCTTTGTATTCACAGAAGCGTCGATAACGAGATCTGTGTACGTGACTTGCGGCGAGTCTTGCTGCGAGTAGTCAGTGCCGCTCGCGTTGACGTTGAACCCGCCGCCGTTGGAGTTATCGCCCGTGGTTCGCACATCCCATGCGAGTCCTGCTGAGAATGCCATAAGTTACGCCTCCGTCCCGACGAATGCACCGATAGGCAGCGTGAACGCCACGCCCGCTGTAGCCGCTTTCGGCGCGTCGAGGTCGCCGTAGTCGAGTAGGTTGCCGCCGCTCGATGCGTCCATCCAGCCGACGCCGACGATGGTCGCGCTGGAGATTGGAGTGCCGAAGGCGATAGAGGTCGCGTTAGAGATCGACGCCGCCGTTGCCGTGGGGAAGTTGGTGGTATTACAGGTCTTCGCAACGCGCGAGATACCCGCGTCCGTCCATTCCGTGCCGCCCCCGGCCACGGTAGGCGCGACGGTGAAGGCGACGGCGTAGATCGTGGCGGGAATGACGGAATCAAACGCCGCGCCGTTATACAGCGCGTTCAGATAGAGGTTGCACAGGTAAGTCGATTTGAAAGAAGCCATAAGTCCTCAGTTGGAGAGAATCCACATGTCCACGCCGATGTCTCGCGCGTAACTTGCCCGCCCAAAGCATTGCCAATACTTGCCGTCGTGAATCATGCGCGTGCCCCGTGTGGCAGTGCCGGAGGTCAGTACGCAGTCCCACAACTTGCCGACGGTGACGGACTCTCCGGTGGTAGTTGGGTTGGGCGGGAGGAGTAGGTACGGCGCCTGCACGAGCGGCTGGCCGGAGAGGCTTACCGTTGGACGGCCGATAGTTCCCCGGCCCATGAGCGTCACGATCTGATAGCCGGTGTCGCGCGTGCCTTTGCGGTAGCCGGTGTCGTCCATCTCGCCATCGAAGCCGCAGGCCAGCGCGACGGCCCAATGGAGGTTGTTTCGGATCTGGTCGGTGTTGCCGGTGATCTCGCCGTGGTCGCCGCCGACGACTAGCGGGCAGTTGCCGGCGGTGTCGTGCGCGGTCGGTGCTTCGATGAGGCTCACAAGCAGCGAGGAGTTCTGGTTGCTGGCGATGGTCGAGCCCTCGCGCGGCCAGATGAGAACCTGCCGCCCGCTGGCCTGGAAGTTGTAGGTTCCAGGGAAGAGCGGCATTTTGTAGCTGCCGCCGCCCGAGGCGGTGACGGTCAGAACGACGCGCAGGAAACCGAAGGTGTAATCGAATTGCCCGCCGAAGCCGTTTACGGGTAGAATTTGAACCTTGATCTCCATGTAGTCCGAGCCGAGCGTTGGAGAGCGAAGGGTGTACGATCCGCCCTGCATCGTGCCGTCGCCGGAGCCAATTCCGATTGGCACCTCGTCGAACTCGAAGGCGTCTGCCTTGGTCAGAAAATCGAAGTAGATGTAGCCGCCAGACTCAGAGGCGGAGACGTCCCAGTAAATGAGTTCCGATAGCTTTGTGGCCCAGCTTGACCCGGTGTCGAGCGGAGTTGGGCCGCCCGCGTACCACTGCATCAAGCCAGTTCCACCCGGACACACGGGATTCACTAAACCAGGGTCGTAAGCGTTGTATGTGAACCCAGCAGCGTCTCCCCGATACCACGATGGGCCGGCCCAAGTGATGCACTGTGGAGCGGGCATATCGGCAGGGCTGCCCGAGCCTGGCGGGGTGGCCATGTAGAACGTCGGCCGTGCTTGGCGCGCCGTGCTTGGAACCGAATCGACAACGGTCCAGCCAGCGTCTTGGAGTAACGACACCACCCGAAGGCCCGCGGTGACGTAGGAAGAGCCGACGGTAAGCGCAGTAATGGGCTGCGCGCTCCCGCTGTAATTCGCGCCGGAGATGTAGAACGGGTCAGTAAGCAAGGGTTAGAATAGGGAAATGATTGACGATCCCGAAGAACGCTGCGCTCGCTTGATTCCGCCTAAGCTCTTGACGGCCGTAAATCAGTGGCTTCTTACTGGAAAGCCGGAGGCCGCTTCAAATATTGAGCAGCTAAAGGCTGAATATGGTTTTGAAGCTAGTAAGCAAGGGTTAGAATGGCGTCATGGCGACAAATAATTACTGGGGAACGGATTTTGCAATTGAGCCAGCGCTTATCTCCATCGACGAGAACGATGGAGATAAGTGCGTCTGCATGGATGCTTCTCCGGCCGCACTCTACATGTCTTCCGGCGAGGCGCGCGAATTGGCTAAATTGCTACTTTCCTGCGCCGATAAACTCGACACTGCGTAGCGGAGCAAGTGTGCTTCAGTAAGCAATGTTCTCTATCACTGCCGAACCAGCCGCGCCCGTGAATAGCAGCAGCGAGTACAGCCGCCCGTCGTCGGTGGCGAATAGGACATTCGGATTACTCGCCGTGTGGTTGATCCAGTAGGTTGTGCGCGCCGGGGACGTCTCAACGATGGTTTCCGTGGCCTCCAGTGTCATCGGCGCGGAGAGCAGGCAGGCATCCCACAATTGCCCGTACCAGACGCCATCGACGGACAGCAACGGGTCCGATGCCATCGGCGTTCCGTCCTCGAATAGCATCCCGTCGCTAAAGCCGGACTGAACGCCGTCCCTGTAGCCGGTCGGGCGCATGATGCCCAATTGGAGCGAAGCGGCCTCGGTGCCTGCCGTAACATTGGTGACGACGCCGTTGCGGCAGAATGAGTACCGCTTGCAGTAGTAGCCGGAGCGAAACGATTCGAGCGTAGCCGCGGCGAACAGCGCGGCGCCGGTATCGGAACCGGTGGACCACCAGAGTTCAGTAGTCGTGTCCGGTGGCGCGGGTGATTGCGCGGCGCATTGCGAGGTCGGGGCCACGAGCCCCGGCGCCCAGGCGACGCCGCCCGCTACAGACCATGGGTAGGCGCTGGAGTGGGTCACGCCGACGCGGGCGATAAACAGTGAGCAGCAGTTGGCCCAAACGGCCATGTTATAAGCGGCGTCGAGGCGGAGGTGATGCACCAGGCCTGCCGTGTTCGGCGAGGCGGACATCAGCCATTGGAAGGCTACGCAGTCGGCGAAGTTGGAGTCTGCGGGGTCCCATATTCGCACCTGGACCGACAGCCCTTGCGGGGATGAGCAGGCGTAGACCTTGCCGGTGAGATAGGTCGAGGAGGTCCAGCCGAGGCCGTCCAGAATCGCGTCCAGGTCGTCGAGAAACGTAGCGGGGTTGGCGCTGATGGTGGACTGCGAGACGGGCAGGTTGCTAAAGGCCAGTGACACTGGTCCACTCCAGGGTGAAAGCCGCTACGCCTGCCGCGTCCGTCTGCCCGTCGCTTGCCACGACATCCCAAATCAACACGTCACCGTCGGAGAATTGCTGCGGGTCGTCGGTAAAGGTCGTTTGCGTGACTGGCGTATTGATAGGCGTGCCCGATGGAATCGTGAGCGTGCAGATGGCCGTCGCCGCCGCGACCGGCGAGGAGACGGTGTATTTGTTCACCCGCACGGTCAGGTCGGACGATATCGCGTTGCGAAGGACGCCTGTGAGCCGGCGCCCGGTGCCGCCTGCGTAGACCGTCGTGTGATCGGCGATGTCGTTGCCGACGGTCGTATCTTTGAGGAGCAGCGTCCGCTGGATAGGCCGCCGCTCGGGCGTGGCTACAGGTTGCTTACTGACACCGCTCTGGCCGCTGCCGATGAGGTCGCCGAAGGCTTCGACGAAGTTCTTTAGCTTCGGACCCTGCACGGCGGTGATGGTGTATTTCCACTGCGATTTGGCTTGGTCGTTGACATCCCAGTGCATGATATTGATGTCGGTAATCAGGAAGTCGCCGAGTGTTCCATACCCGTTGATCCCGATGGAGATGGTCTGCCCTACCCGAGTGCCAAGCACCAGCGGTTCGGCGTGGTCGTTCGTCTCGATGGTGGCGACAAGGGAAAGAGAGCTGTGCGCGTCCACGTAGGCGTCTACGATGGCCTGCGCGTCTGCGCGGGTGGATTCAGCTTCAATCTCGATGAGGCGCTGGTAGATTCCGCTGTTGTCTTCGGCCGCGGCACGGGAGGAGATTTCCGCGTCATTCTTAGACTCGACGTAGATTTGCTCTTGGCCCACGTAGGTGACGGAGAGTGTGTCTGCGCTCGTGAGCACTAAGCCCGCCTCATCCTGCCGGATCTCCTTAGACTCGGGCGACCAATACCAATCCTTCCCGGTATCAACTGTGGTCAGGCCAACGGTGTTGGCTACGCCGTTCAGGAAGATCGTTGGCTCTTGCGCGCAGGGAAAGTCCAGTTCGAAACTGGTGGTTGTACTGTCGCCGATAAACTCCTCGGTGGCCGGCTCGCGCAGTGCCTTCAGAACGCGCGCCACCGCCCAATTACAGTAGTCCTCGCGCGTCTCACGAATAACGATGCGTTCAAGATTCGAGCCGTCTACGATGCTCCACGGGCAATTGACCGTGCCGGGGGTGAAAAAGTGGAGCTTGTTCTCATCGTCAACAAACCATTCCAGGCCCGTCTCTTTTTTGAGCCGATTGAAAGCGTCCTGCACCGTCGGATATGAGATCGACAGGTTAGGGATGACCGGCCCGGTTTCGACGAGGGATATATCGGTCAGGTCTCCCGAGAGGCTGTTCGCAACGATGTCCGTTACGATCTCCAGGAGTGTTTTCCCGATCCACTCGTACTCGCCCGCCAGGCGCCGCGTGAGGGCGAAGTTCAGATCCGTGCAGGAGGTGCGCGACTCGCTGACATCGCAGGCATAGTGGCCGGGGCGGATGCGCTCGACTTCGTTCGCGTTGCCGAAAAAGATCGGGTCGCCGTTCTGGTCGAGGATTTCGATTTTGTTGCCGACATAGGGGAAGAACGTGCCGGTTCGGTCAACCGTAGACACTTCGGCTGTCGCCGGCTGACCGAGCCGCTTGTTAATCGAGATCGTTGCTGGCTTCGTCTTGTCGTTCGCCAGCGTCGAAAGTACGAGGACAGAGATGCCCATTAGGCGAATTGCACTCCGCGCGATTTCAGGAGACGGATGAGCCGGTCGGCAAAGTCGCCCATCTGGAAATCGGACATCAGGTAGGCGCCCTCCATCGAGACGCTGATGTTGCCCTCAGCCGCCATGGGCGCGACGCTCCCGCCGCTGGTGAGGCGTTGGAGGTGCCCGAGCATTTCGGAGTTCAGGCGTCCGATGGTGTCCGTGTTGGCGGTGATGTAGCCGAGGAACTCCGTGGACTTCTGCGCGCACCACAGGAGGTTCTGCGACTGCTCCCCGGTGTAGATTTTGAGGTAGCGCGTGGATTCCTCGATGCGGCCTAGCGCCGTGTTCATGTGAGCAAACTGAAAGTTTGAGACAACTCCCGAGATAGCCGAGACGACGCCGGAGACGGCGCCGACGACGGCGGTAATGCCGCTCGACGCTGCCGAGCCAACTGAGCCCATGGCGCCACTCGCCACCCCGCCGCCGCCACTGCTGGCTGCGCTGAAGATCGATCCACCAGGACCGCTGGAGCCGCCGCCGAAGACCTTGCCCATGATGCCGCCAACGTCAAACAGCTTTTTTGCGAGTTGGGTCAGCGCGCCCTCGATGAGCGTTCGCACAATCGACTTCGCCAGATCCTCGACGATGGCTTTGCCTGCCTCCAGCGCCCGGAAGCCGAAGGACGCCTTGTGCAGTTCGTCGGCCATACGCTTATTGGCGTCGGCAAGTTTCTTCTGCGCCTCGGCAAGCTGTTCGCTGCCCTTCTTTTCGGACTCCAGGATTTTCGCGCGCACCACGCCTAGCTGCGCCGTGACATTATGGCCCTTGAGTTGTGCGGCGAGTAGCTTGGACTCCTCGTCCTTCAGCCGCGCCGTCTCCTCGGACATCTGGCCTTGTGCTGCCGTTAGCCGCTGGACATCGGCCTCCAGGCCCTTGATTTCATCGCGGTACGCCTGTGCGTCCACCTTCGGGCGGTCGAATAGCAGGCCGACGCCCGCGTTGGCGATGCCGCGGGAGAGGTCCGTGAGGATCGTGGAAACCTGGCGCAACGCGCCCACTTGCCGAGCGCCGCTGGTAGTGGCTGCGCGCCCGGTTTCTTCGAGTGCTTTCTTGAGGTTCTGCTGCGCGGTGATGACGTCGTTGCCGGTGGCCTTGCCTTCGGCGTTGAGTTGCTTGATGCGCGCCAAGTCGGCCTCGGCTTGCGCCACGCGCGCCGCTTGGTTGCGCGAGGAGGAGGAGCCCAGGATGTCGTCAGTCTCGAATACCGAGCCGCGCCGGAGGTTGTCGCCGTTGACGGTTTCAACGCGCGGCGCCGGCATGTTCTCCAGTTCGCGCCGGATGTCACCAAGGCGGGCGGCGTACTCCTGCGCGCCGAGCGTGGCCGCATCGAGGATCGCCGGGTGAGTCTCGATGGTCTTGCCCACGAGGGTGCCAGCGGTGATGTACTCATACATCACGTCCTTGACCTTGGAGACGGACGACTTTACCCGCTCCAGCATCTCGACGTACACGAGCGAGGTTTTCGACAGTTCGCCGTTGGCATCACGGGCGGCGACAGAGGTCACTTTGATGACGTTGGCGAGGGCGTCCATGCCTTTCTTCGCGGTGACGGCAGAATCGCCCAGGCCGATCACTTTCGAGCGCAGCACGCCCGTGGAATCGGCGAGGATCTGGAAGGTAGACGGCGCGCCTTTGAGTCCGCCGATAGCACTATTCAGCGCCTTGATCGACGTTTCCATTTCACGCGAGCGCCCAGTGAATGACTGAAATGCCTTGTCGTTCCAGTTTTCGGGATTCAGTTCCTTGGCGATATCAGGGAAGTCCCGGATAGCCGACGTGACAACCATCGTCACGCCAACGGTGATCGCCGTCGGGATGGCACCCAGCGCGGTCGTCAGCGCAATGACGCCGGTCCGCAGCTTCATGATATTGGCGGCGATGGTCGAGAGAGGACCAGCCGCAATCGTAAGGATGCCGAAGGCGATAGCGGTGTCCTGGATGGGTCCGGGCAGCTTCGTGAACCCGTCCACGAGGTCAGCCGCGAAGCCCGCCGCCTGCTCCAGCTTCGGTAGCACGGCCTCGACCGTCGGCAGCAGCTTCTCGCCGATGCGTACCGCACTCTGGTTCACGGCGTCGGCGAGGTTTTCCATGGCGTTCTTCACGCCACCGGTTACCTGCGGAAGTTTCTCCAGTTCGCGGACGACCTTCTCGACAAACTCCTGCGCGCCGATGCCCGCCTTTTGCAGTACCTCAGTGTCAGCGGTGCCAAACGCCGCCTTCATCGCGGCGCGGATCTGCGGCACCCGCTCGTTAAGCTGGTTGATTTCCTCCGCGCTGATCTTGCCTTTGGAGGCGATTTGGGACAGCGCGAGCCCAACGCCGTCGAGGTCGGCTTTGCCTTTGCCTACAGTGGCGAGAGCATTGCCGAAGGCTTTCAGGGAACGCTCGGCAAGGACGGCGGAGAATCCCGCGGCCTGGAGGTTAATCGAGCCCTGGATAGCCTCTTTGAAGCCCAGGCCGGGCAACTTGGCGACTTCCTTAAGCCGCACCAGTTGCTTCTCAGCTTCGCCGCTGGAGCCCGCTACGGCAGTCAGCCCGCGCTTCAGGCTGTCCATGTCGGCAGCGGCCTTGACGACCGCAGCGCCAGCCGCAATCGCAGGGACCGTGACGCCCAGCGTCATAGCGGAGCCCATGCGCGCGAACGTGTCAGAGACGAGGGTCGCCTTGCGCCCGGTAGCGTCGAGCGCTCCAGACACCTCTCCCATCGCCGCCTTAAAGGAAGCCGGGTCGCCAGTGATGCGGAATACGAGAGATGACATTTATTTTATGGAGTTGATCTTTGCGCCGGCTGACTGGTAGGCGCGGGTTAAAATGCCGATGACTTGGCCGCGCGTGGCGAAGAGTGCCGAGCGGAAGTAGCGGAGCGGGCGAATACGCCGATCCTTCGTGCCGCGTTCAAACAGGGCGGCGAGGGACATGGACAGGCCGCCGCTTTGCAGATTGGAGCCATCTTTTTTCCGCGTTCCTAGCTTGGGATGCCACTGCACGAAGAGATGCGGGTCGCGGGTCCGAGTGGATAGCCCAGTACGGACGCCCACGAGTGAGGATCGCTTGCGCTTGTCGTCGCGGCCAGCGTCGAAATCTGAGAAGGCGAAGATAGCCGGTCGGGCACCTGCGTAGAGGCGACGAGGAGCGCCGCCCCCTGATGCGTTAGAGCGTGCCCGGTCACGGATGAGCCGAGCCGCGGCGCCGTAGGCTTCTTGAATGGCGAGGCCTGCTTGCTGGAGGATGCCACTGTGCTTGTCGCCAGAGATCGCCTTCGCCATGTCCCGAAATTGGACCTTTAGTTCGCGAAGGTTTTTCAGTTCAACGGCGAACTTTCCGGCGCGTCGGGCGGCCATCTGGCTTCTCCTTTTTCGGCTCCGGTACGTGGTTGATCTGCCGGTGCATCTCAATGAGATCAGCGAGTTGTCCCGGAGTCAGGGACCAAAACTCTGACTCCGGGAGATGGAGGACTAGCTTTCCGATTGCCCAGAGTCTTGACCAATACTCTGAGCGTCCGTAGGGCGTTCGGCTTCGTCCGACGGCGGAAGCATATTGTTCAGCGCCATCACCTGGGGCTGCAGCCGTTCAGCGGCTTCCTTGAGGATGTCGGCCAGGCGTAGCGCGTTCGGACCGACTACCTCCTGCGCGCACCGGGCAAAGGACAAGCCCTTCAGCGGCGTCGATTTCAGGAGGCAGTACAGCAGCACGGCGCGCTGGTAGAACTCCGGTTTTGCCCACAGGCTGTCAGCCGTAGGGCAGAGAATGCCGATGTTTAATTCGCCTTCGATTTGCGGCAGTGCCGCCAGGACAAGATCGCAGTTATACGTCTTGCCCTGGAACGGCACCACCAGCGGGGGGTTAAGTGGTGTTTGCATAAATTACGGCGTGTCGGTGAAGTCGCCATCGACGCGTACCACAACCGAAACCATGTTGGCCCCGTCGCGGTCGGCGGTTTCGTCCCACTGCTCGACGTACCCGGTGAAGGTGCGGGTCTTGTCGCCCGCGTCGTCCATCACATCGCGGAAAGCGAGCTGGGTGCCGTCGCCAAGGTTGAAGTTGGCCAGCAGCGTTTGGTGCGAGGTCCAGGCCGGGTCATGGAACAGATTGAAGGCCAGGGTGGCCGAGCCGCGGCGTCCAGGGACGCTCTTTTCCGCTTCGTCGGAAATGGTCGTTACGTTGATCCGGTTCTTCGCGCCGCCCGAATATTGAAGGGCTTCGATGCCGGGGATTTCAACGTAGGAAATCGGCGAAGTCGCCGACACAGATACAACGCGGCCTGCCACCGCAGAGGGTGAATAGGGCATATGGTTCTCCTTCTGCCTCCCGGCAGTAGTTGGTTGTTCTTAGAGGCCATCTCGCGACGGTCCCCGTTTTTGGCCATCTCGCGACGGTCAATTACGCTTCGCGGTAGCGGACTAGGTATTCCCGCGATTCCGCAAAAATGTTCAGCGCCAAGGCTTCCTCGGAAACAAGGTCTTCCTCGGTACCCGGCTGGATGCCCTGCACGTGCAGCGCGCCGGAAGTGGCCGGCGAGGTGGACGGCATCGGGCCGTTAAAGTTGATGAGGTCGGCCGCCACGGCGTCGGCCAGGTCGGCCGCGTTCTCCTGCGACTTGGCGTAGGCGACGATCTCCACGGACATCTCAGCTGGCAGGCGCCGCGATTGCAGGCCGTTTGTGAGTGGCCGATGCCCCACCTTCCGCACGCGCACGAATGGCGGGTTGAGGTCTTTCGATGTGATCGACCAGAAGGTTTTCGTGCCGACGATCGCGTAGGTAGCCGAAGTAGTCTGCCGGAGCTGGCGAATGATGCACTCTTGGAGTCTCATCCGTTCACCCCGCGCGCGCCTTCGTCCTCGACCACGTACAGATGCAGCTCCCGGTTGCGTTCATCGAGGTTCTCAATGCCCACGATGCGATAGAGCCGCGTGCCGTACTCCACTCGATGCTCGGTTGTTACGCCTGGCACCCATGGCACCTCCCACACCCCAGACGCCGCGGAATACTTCCCGCCGTCCATCACGGACTCGCGCTGTGATGTCTGTCGCCAGCAGCCGTGAACCTCGATGGCGGTCGCGGGCGATGCCACCCAATTCGGCTGGAAGTCGCCGCCGTTGCCTTGGTCCCCGGTAGATGCGCGGATCGTGAGCAAGCAGCGGAACTTGCCTGGGTTGTGCTTGTGCTTTTGACGGCCAAACATCAGGCGCGCTCCACTTTCCCGTGGTCGAGCAAGCCGAGCGCGAACGGATACTGCTGCACGTTCGACGCCCCGAGTTCCGCCGGAATACGGTTCACGTACCACTGGTTGATGAGGAAGCGCATCCCGAGCAGGACTTGGGTATCCACGGCGGGTGGCGTGACAGTGTAGCGCAGGAGGACCGCGCTGGTCGGCCACGGCGTGAAGCTCGGCCAGTTCTCCGCATAGGGCGGGGTAACGAGGAAATCGGAAGTATCGACGATGAAATCAGTATTTTCGACCAAGGTCGTATAGTTGCCGCTCGAATCCCGGTAGCGGAGGAGATCGACCGAGGAGAGGTTTTCGCGGGTCTGAAAGGCGTAGCACGGGAAGCAGTCGGAGGTGAGGTCCCACTGCTTTTCCACGAGATCGCGCCCCTGCCGTAATTCCGCCACTTCGCGCGCAGCCGTGATGAGCGCGCCTAAGAGGGTGTCGCGCGTGGTATCGGCGGCCGGAATCTCGCAGAAATCCTTGGCTTCGGAGACAGAGATCGGCTCCGTGAAGGTCTGGATCGGCGAGGTGACGGTGAGTTTTAGGCGTGAGTTCATGCGAATCCAAACAGGTTCATAGGCTCGAAGTGGTTGCGGCCGTAGTCGGCAATCAAGCGGCGAACTTCAGCCGCGTGCCATGGCTCCCGGTCGAGGTCGAGGTGCTGCATGAGCGGCGCGTAGCGGCTCCACCATTCAGCCGGAACCTCGGCAAGCCGGAGGCCGTTTTCGTTCGGCGCCAGGCTGTATGTCTCGTCGATCTGGTGGAGCGACTTCTGCGGGTATTTCACCCGCTCCATGCACTTGTAGGCTGCGTGCTTGGCAAGCAAGCGGCGCCATGACGCGAATTGGAGATGGAGTAGCCCGCCCTCGCACCGGATCATCTGTCCCATTCGGGAACCATGCGGCGAGCGTTGGTGGTGGTCGTAACCGTTTCTGGGCTGCCATGCCAAGTGCGGTGCATCAGCGAAGGCAAGCATAGTGCCTGCTTGCGAGCCGAAGGCGCTATTATCCGCTCGGTATCGGTTAATGGAGCGGTGCAAATTCTTCATCGGAATCCCGCAGAACGTGCCGGGCGCAAGTGCCTCGATTCGCCCGCGGATTCCGTCAATCAGGTTCGCGCTGAGAATTTCGTCGGCATCCACCGGAGCGATATGCGTCCCGCCGATCATCCGCGCGTATTCGAGCAGCGATTGCCGGTGGTGCATCTCCTTCCACTCGGGCGACGATTCGCGAATCACGAACACGCGGCCGGGATGTTCATGCGAAACCGCGTCGATAACTGCGCTTGTGTCGTCCGTGCTGGCGTGGTCGAGGACCACCAGCGAATCGCACCACATCAAAACCGCGCGGGCACTCAGGCCGATTACCCACCCCTCGTTACGGGCGGGCATGATGGCGACGAGGTTCACCGGCAAACCACCATGTTGGTTTCGTTGATGGCCGCGATGCGGTAGCCGGCCTTTCGCGCCGTGCGCTGAACCATGGATTCTTCGCCGTCATGTTCGACGCAAACACACGCCGGATTCATTGGCGTATCGAGGAGGCGGGCGAAGATGTCCACTGAACCGCCCTCCGCGTCGATGTTCACGAAGTCGAAGGCGCCGAACTGATTGATAATGTCGTCGAGGGTGAGCATCGGAATATGCACCGCGCCCACGTAATCCCCATCGGTGGCCCACAGGCGGCGCACAGCGGAGTTTTCGGTGCTTACCGGGCCGTCAGTGACATCCACGCGCTTGAGGCCGTGAGACTGGCCGATTAGCGCTTGCACGAGGGTGATTCGCTCGTCGTAGCCATACTCGTCGATGAGGCGACGCATCGGGCCCGGAGAGGGTTCGATCATGACGCCCGACCAGCCGCGCTCGTAGAGGAGGCGGGTGTTACTCAAGCGCTTCGGGTGAAATGCGCCGATGTCGAGGAAGCGGCCGGAGGCGGGGACAATGGTGGCGATTAGATCGTCTTCGCCGTGCTGGGAGAACACCAGGATTCCTTTTTGTTTTTCGTGCTTACGGTGCCTACGACCGCGTGGCAGATAGCGCTATACCCCGCATTAAGCGCGTCGAAGTATTCTTGTTCGAGCGCCAAATGCTTCTGGTACTTGGTCAACTCACCCTGATGGAAGTCAACTTGCCTTTGAGCCCACTCAACGGCAACGCGCTTTTGCTCTTTGTGGCTCTTGACCAAATCTTGAAGGACGCACAGTTCTGCCAGTGTCATGCTTTCAAACATTCCGAAATCGGCTCCCATTCATCGTTTTTTCCCCGCCCTCATAGACTTGACTGAATAATTGCCCATACAAGTCCCAGTCCTGCTGGCACTTCGCGCCGAACTCGCACGCCTCCCGGTACAGCTTCAGCCCGCGCCGATGGACTAAATTTGTGTAGATCGCCTGTTCTGTCCGGTGTTCGCGGAAGCCGGGATGCTCCTCGGCCAGTACGGACGGCTCGAAGGTTTGGCAAATCGGGTCGAGGCAGAGTTCTTGCCATTCGGAGAGGAAATCAGCGACGCCGGGCGCGCCTTTTTGGAAGAGCATGAACCGGGCTACCGCGGTGCCAGCGTCGAGCCATCGCGACTCATCCATGCCCATCTGGATCATGCAATCCCGCTTGTTCCAATCGCCGTTGCGGAGCGGCCCGGTTCGCGCGGTGGCCATGAAGGCCATTTGCCCGCCGTCTTCGCGGCAGATGCGGTATAGGGCGCTGAAATCGGCTATCGGGTAGGTGTCGGCGTCGATGTAGAGAACCACGTCGCCATCGGCACAGCGTAACAGCGCGTCAGAGATAACGTAGGGCTTCCATGCGAACCAGCCCAACCCGCGCCCGCCGTGGGGATTACCGACGCCGCGATGGTTTAGAAGGTACTGAAAGCGGGGATCTTTCCAGAGCGGCTGTTCAGTGAGCCATTTATCGTCATAAACGAGAACCAGGTCAGCGCCGAATCGCGGTGCGCGCTCGACAGTCTTCGCGGTTGATTGGTCGTAGGCGGAACCACCGAAGGTACAGAGGAGGTTCACGCTGGCAAGCACTCCGCGAACCCGCCGCGCTTAATGCGCTCGAAAATGGCCTTCGCTTCATTCCAATGGCTCTGTCCGTTAGCGGTTTTCAGGTACCACGGGACGCCCTTATGGCCCTTCTCGCGCGCCCAGTGGCGGTGATAGTGGGTAAGGTCCGGGCGCTGCCAGAACACGCCCTGCGCGGTGGCCGCGTGCTGCAATGCTTCATCGACGAACATGTGAAAGAAGGCGGGGTGAAGTGGTCCGGCGCCGCCGTGTGCGCGCAAGCACCACTCGCGCCCGAGCCACGGGGAGCCGGCAACGCGGTCGATGTACGCGGAGCCGCCGTTCTCGCCGCCCCAGCGGTCGCCAGTGGGCTGCATGACGCCGTAGGTGCCGAACAAGTTCTCTGCGTCGCCGTGGTCGAGGATGTCGCACTTGCCGAAGTGGCGCGAGCATTCGCGGGCGATAACATCGGCGTGCTTGTGCTGGTCAGGCTCGGTATCGTCGCCGCCAGTCACGATCCAGTTACAGGTAGGGTCGGTGGCCAGGATATCCTTGGCGAGCGCATTGACCGCCTTCGCGTAGCCTTCATACGGGCCGACACGGAGGTAGCCACACTCAACGGCCTCCTCGATGGAATCACGCCACAGCGCGACTTTATAGCCCATCTTTCGCCATGCATTGACACACGCCTGCGCCTCATCGGCGGGCTTTTTCGATGGAATGCAGTACCAGACGCTCACGCGGTGTATCCTTCGGGTAAGTCGGCCTTCGTGGCCTTCTTCCATTCGTTTGCTTTAGTGACGCGCGGGGAGGTGTTCGTCGCGTGGGTCCGCGCCACGATGCGCCTTGAACCGTCGGTGAATTTCATGACGGAAGCGGAACGGCGGACGAACTCGTTATCCTCGCCGACAAGCACGGCAGGGAAGCGATTCTTCTCCCACCAGGCGCGGCGGTAGAACAGGGAGGTACCGAGTGCGTAGACTTTTTCGCCTTGGTACCGAGTCACGTCCTCGGGCTTCGGCCCATGGAACAGAATTGAGTTGTAGCCGGTGGCCTGGTGGCCTTCGATGGCTGCGGCCTGTTCGGCGAGCCGTTCCGGGTGGCTCCAATCGTCGTCATCCCAATGGGCGATAAACTCGCCTCGGGAGACTTGGCAGCACAGGTTGCGGAGTTGTCCGGTGGTGGACTTCGACGACATGCGGATGTAGCGGATACGGTCGTCTGCGGGGACTAAATCGGCGATAGACTCGCCGTTATCGAGGATGATAAGTTCTTTCGCTTCGTGCGTCTGCGCAAGGAAGCACTGAATAGCGCGCGGGATGAACTCGCGCCGGTTGCGCGTCGGCATGATGCACGAGATGAGGCCGGGAATGCCGGCGTTGACCACGCCTGGCGCGTTTGCGGCGATACTGGCGCTGCCGGATTCAAGGAACTGGTTGGCCTGCGTGCGGTCGCTAACTTCGAAGGATTCTCCGGGCATAATGCGCCGATTCCGGCCCATGTAGAGCGGCTTTTGTGCGATGAGTTGCATGGAAAAATAGGGGCGGAGGTGACGAGTCGGTAGGCGCGGGAGGTCAGAAAAAGTCGTCTCGATCCGGGGTCGAACCGGCAATATTTACCAGCCTGTACGGCTGAACCAATCAACTTCAGGTTGCGTTTCCATTTCGCCAGCGAGACGGTAAAAATAGGGGCGGAGGAGCCGCCCCGTTGTTAGGAGTGAGGGTTAGGACTGGGCGGGAGAGTTCAGGAACGAACCGGTAACAAACTGGTCGGGACGATACACGGCCAGAAGGCCGCGGCCTTCAAACCGGATCGTGACCAGGTTGTAAGTGAAGTTGTCGGCGTCCTCGGTCGAGATCGCCACTTCCAACTCCATCCGGTTGCGGAACTCGGAGGCTACGGGCGTGCCGTTGCCGACGAGGAACGTGCCGGACGAAATCTGCGTGGTGACAACCGGGGTCATACCCCAGATACCCTGCGCGGTGACGTTGCCCTGCGGACCGTCCAGCAGATATTGCTTGTTGGAATCCTTCAGGCGGGTCATCTTGAACCAGTCGCGCGGGTGCAGGACGAAGAACGTCGGGGCGCCTTCGTCGTCTTCGGCGACTTGCTGCGCGGCGGCATTCAACTGGTCGAAGTAGGTGTAGCCGGTTGCAGCAGACAGCAGCGCGGAGTCGAACGCCTGCGCCTGCGTGATGAGGCCGTTCAGGTTTTCGCCGCTGTTGGAGCCGCTGAGGATCTGCGCGTCCATTTCAGACATGTACTTGTACGAGCCGAGGCTGCGGAGGATGCCGGCCAGCTCGCTGTAGTCTTCGAGCACCTGGCGGCCGGTCTTGAAGTACGTGGCGATGGTCTTTACCCGTTCAGTAACGGTCGTCGGGTCGAAGGTGTTGATCGGCTTCTGCGAGGCTTCAGCGACCGGCGATGCCTTCGTGCCGGTGACGCTGTACTTCGGCCAGGAGTACTGACCGACGGTGATGGAGCGGGACGGGATAACATCGCGCATCCGCAGCGTTTTCCGCGCCTCGGGCACATAGCTGCCCATTTCGGCGGGCATCACGCCGGCAGTGGGGAAGCCGACACTGGACGAGGTGATCGTGGACTTGTGCTCCATGATCTCGCGCGCCGCATCGCCCTTGAGGCTGAGATGCGCCCGGCCACGTCCGCCGTCGCGGATGAGCCGCTGCACGGATTCGCTTTCCCTTACTTCGTCGGCGAGGGTCCGCACTTTCTGCTGCGAACTCGCGCGGAAATCGCTGAGGCGCTGCTCCAGGTCGTCCTGCCGCTTCACCATGGCCTCAAAGCTGGCCTTGGTATCGGCGGCGATGGCGCCGGTCGTCTTCTGTTCGGCTTCCATCTTCTTCATGAAGCCCTGGATATCGCCGGTAAGGGTTTCGAGCTGTTTCTCGATGTGGTCCATATGGTTCCTCCTGCCTCACGGCAGTAGCTTTGGGTAGTTATTGGCGAATGAGAGAGCGCAAGCCCTCGATCATCGAAACAGCGCGCGAGTGGTCATCGACCGGCTCAACGGCTTTCGTCTCTGCGGCTGGCTGAGGAGCGGCCAGTGCTTCAAACTTTTCCTCCAGCGCCTTTAGGCGTTGGGCGATTTCATCGGCGTTCTTCACGCTGGTGACTTGTGCGGCTTCGAGGGCGGGGAAGGTCACGACAGACACCTCGACGAGCTTCAGTTCAGAGATGTGCCGGATGGCGCGCTCGTTGACCGTCTCCCATGTCGTTTTGATAGCGTAGAAGCCGATAGACAGGCCCTTCATGAGCCCGTTTTTAAGCTTCCGGTATGCCTTCTGCGCCGTCGGGTCTTCCATGTCCAGGCGGCCGGAAATCATGACTTTGCCCTGCCATTCCTTGACTTCACCAAGCCCGATAACTTCTTTCGAGTCGTGCTGCCAGAGGATCGGAATGGACGGGTTTTCGGAGATCGTTTTCGTAAAGGCGCCTTTGTCGATCACGTCCCCATAGGAATCCTCAACGCCGTAAACACTCGCGATACCGCGAAACTCGCCGGTATCCTCGACGGCCTTGATTTCACACTGGAGAAATTGCTTTTCATCTGTTGAAAATGGCTTCATTGCGCGGCCCCTTGTGTTTTGGCCATCGCGGCCTTCTCGCTTGCCGTCGGTTCGCCGGAACCGGGGACGGTTTGCATGTTGAGCTGGATGTGGTGAGCGTCGCCGCCTTCCACCGGGTCTAAATCCTCGAATGCACGGCCTTCGTTAATCGAAATCAGGCCGTTTTGCAGTTGAATCGAGTAAGCGCGCATCCGCGCCTCGAAATCGCCACGCATGAAAGCTGCGGCGTTGTGTTTGGCGTACAAACCGTCTTTTTGCTGCTTGTCAGTCAGCAACACGCGGCTGATTTCCTGTTCCCAGGCCGTCATCCACGGCATCAGCGTGATATTGATGAACTCAATCCACAGATGCTCGACGTTGTTGAAGTGCGCGCGGCTGAGATCGCCGGCTAAGTGCGGGGTCAACCCATAAAAACGGGCGATTTCAGGCACCATCGAGGTTCGCGCCTCGACTAACTGCGCCTCGGTCGGGTCAGAGCCAACAGGCTTGTAGTCCCACTCCCCCTCAACGATTAAATTGCTGTGAAAGGACTCTTTGCCGTTCCGATACTTTTCGCGCAGGTCACGCTCGAAGCGCTTGCGATCCTCGTCGGTATGGAAAGGCTTAGTTTTTGTCAATACTCCGGCGCGCATACCCCCACGCCCGAAGAAAGTCGCCCCGTATCCCTCAATGGCAAGCGCCTGCCCGATGGCTTCCCGTCCCAGTTCGACGGCGCCAATGCCGGTCAAGCCGTCTTCCGAGTGGCCCATCAAGTGCAAAATGTCGCGGTCGCCGTATTCCTCGGTCTTGCCGTTGATATTGAACTTAAACCGCGCCTGCCCGCCCGAAATCACCTTCTCGACGAAGTTCGACGGGTGGATGATGTGCAGCGCGTATGCTTCGGCGTTCGGACCACGGCCGCGCCGGTCTACTTTGGCGAATCCGTTGCCGTAATTCAGCGCGTGGTGGCCCAAGGTGCGGCGAAACAGCTTGGCGGACTGGTAGGAGTTCGGGCTACCGTTCAACATCCGCCAGGCGTCTGTCTCGCGCTCCTCGATGCGCTTGTCGTCCTCTTTGCGGAGGATAGGCAACGGCATCGAAGCCATACTCTCGGTAACGACGCGGGTGCAGATAAAGGCGGCAGAGCAGCGCATCGCCTTCTCAACGGTGATGGCTTCACCGGAGGAGGTGGCCTGGCCGGCCCCGAGCATCTGCGCAATGCGGTAATAGCCGTTGCGCTGGTACCACTCTGGCGACCACAGCGAGGAAGCGGCCTTCCGCAGAAATCCGATCAAACTACCACCGCCGAATGACCTTTGGAATACGGGTCGTCCACCACTTCAGCCAGGCACATCGCCGCTACGCCCATCACAGATGAGACAGCCGCATCAACGTGCTTTTGCTTTTGGTGGGTCTTTGGCTTCACGATTTTCTTGTTTCCTGCCGGGTCATTCATGACCTGTGCGCAATCCATGTTCCAGCGGAGGCACAGATTGCCGTCCTGCATGATCCGGTGGTTGTAAACGAGGTCTTCAAAACGCTCGATAGCTGGAGACATCGAGGCGTAACCCTGCCCGAACTCCATCATTTCGATGCCGATTTCCTCGCATTTTTCGGCGATGTACTTGGCGCGCCAGCGGTCGAAGGCGAGGGTTTTGATCTGGTAGCGGTCGTGCAATTCGGCGATATGCCGGAAGACTTCGCCCTGGTCGGTGGTCTTCCCGCCTGTCGTGCGCATCCATCCGCGCTCTACCCAGTAGCGGTAGTTGATTCCGTCGCGGCGTTGTCGCTCGTCGAGTGTTTCGTCTGGTACGTAGCACCAGCAGCGGAGGACAATCCGCCCGTCTGATAGCCGGAAAACAAGCGAGAAGGCGGTGAAGTCGCCGGTTGATCCGAGGTCGAGCCCGGCCCAGCAGTCTGCGCCGTCAAGTTCTTCGTCTGATACGTGAGCAACGCATTCATCCCAGTTTTGAAGCGGAATCCATTGGGTTTCAGCGGAGGTCCACTGATTGAGGTACAGGCGCCGGAACTCGTTTTGCTTATCCGGGCGCTGCAGCGCTTGGGAAAATTCTTCCTCGTAGTCGCTGAGCTTGTGGTGCCCGGTGCGTAGAAGCGGCAGGGCGAGCGGCCAGAGGCTCTTATCTGTCCATTCAGCCTCTCGTGGCACCTCGTGGATGTAGGCGAGGTAGGTCGGGTCGATGATCGTACCGGCCATCACCTTGCGGGCGTACTCATACTCTCGGCCACACAAAGATTCCTGATCCGTGCCGGCTGTCGTGATGATGAGTTGCAGCGGTTGGCGACGAGACTTTGAACCGGTATTCAGCGCCGTGTCGAGTTCTTCCTCGGGCGGCCCCCAACAGTGGTATTCGTCTTTGATCGACAGCGAAGGGTTTAGCCCGTGCTGCTTTTTTCCGTCGGCAGAGAGAACTTTGAGGAGGTTCCCATTGACGAAGTTCACTGACTTCTTAATGGAATCCGTGATCCGGCAGATGCTTTCCAGTTCCTCGTCTACCCGAATCATGTCGGCAACGGCTGAGAAGCAGATGGACGCCTGGTCGGCCGAGGAGGCGGCGAAGTAAATCTCTTGCCGGGGCTCGTCGCCCATGAAGAACTCATAGGCTGCGATGCCAGCGGCGCCCTGTGTCTTCGCCTGCTTGCGGCCGAAGCTGATGTAGGCTTTGCGGACTACCCGTGTTCCATCTGGCCGCCGCCACCCGTAAATATTGGTGATCGGGTCACGCCAGTGGTCGAGGACCAAGAACGGCTCCGGCTGGCCAGAGAGCGTGCATTTCGTCAGCGTCAGCGACTCGATGAACTGAATCACCTCGTCTACTTTGGATTGGTCGAAATACGCTCCGGGGAACTGGCTTTGCTTACTATTTACAGACTCGGTTGCCATTGGATGCCAGCGGCGGCGGCGTACATCTGTGCCAATTTCAGGCAGGCTGCTTTCGCCTCGGGCGTGTCGGCTTTCAGGATGTCTGATTGGGTTTGTCCTGGCCCGTGCGGCGTTACTTTTAATTCCAAGTTTTCAATTCTGTTGTCGTCTCGGATGCCGTTTTTGTGGTGAACCTGTTCCCATGTTTGGAGTTTTCTGCCTAGACTCTCCTCTAAGATGCAGCGGTGGAGTGGGTAAGCCCTTCTATATACCGGATGCCTTAGGTATACATACCCTTGCCTGTTGTAGTAAGTTGCTGCTTCACTCCAGTGCTTTATTCTGCCAATACAACCACAGCTTCTTGTTGTGCCAGCCCGTAATCTAGCGGCTCGGATAGCTTTCTCAGTCCCGCAATCGCAACGGCATAACCACGTTGCGTAGGACCATCCAGAAGCGGACCGCTCGCGCTTCCCAGCTTCTATAACGGTCAGGAATCCAAACCGGCCGCCACTTAAATCCACCCGTGTTTTTTCAGCGAGTAAGTCGGCCCTCAGGCATCCACATGAGCTAACTCGACCAAACCTAAGTTGGTGCTGCGTTGCTTCTATGATGCTTCCGCACTCGCAGAGGCATTTCCATAACCTCGTTTTGCCATATTTCCTGTCAGAAACCTCGACCGCGATCAGCCGTCCATATGTATGGCCTTCTATGTTGATGGCCTTAGGCATCCTGGTATATCAAGGCTCTTACTCGCCAGTGGTTCCGTTTTTCTTTTCCATCATGACCGTGAGCCGGCCCTTGGCCTGCACTTTCTTACCGCGAATACCGACCCGCTGGCGGGCGCGCTCGCCGATCACGAGCTGATCTTCTAGGCCAGCCATCACGCGGCGGGCTTTCTGCCGCTCTTCGGCGTCGTCTGCGCTGCGGAAATCGTGGAGGAGGACAACGTACTGCGCGTACATGTCCGCATCGGCGGAGCGAGTACCGACGCCGGCTGCGTGCTGCTTGTCGATGATCGCCTGAAAATCGGCGCGCATTTTTTTCGGCAGCCAGGCCGGGCACTCGACGTGCTCCTGGGCAAATTCAGCGGCGGCGCCGTTGGTGCCGCGGAGCCCGCGCACCGAATCCGGCTGCGGTAGTGGACCACGGGAATTCATGATAATGAGTTCTCAATACTTGTAATTCTTTGTGAAGCGG
>Ga0310813_10000427_pt1 | contig 26866 bp, 28 predicted proteins | sample YN3metagenome_FD_203086 | JGI IMG/M metagenome (GOLD analysis project Ga0310813, IMG submission 203086) | Soil microbial communities from experimental microcosm in Duke University, North Carolina, United States - YN3 | ecosystem: Engineered > Artificial ecosystem > Soil microcosm > Unclassified...
AAGGCCCTCAAGGCGCTCGAAAAGTAATCGTCCGCCTGCGGCCCCCTCCCCCGGGGAGGGCTGGGTGGGGACCCCTCTTCTGTTTCCTGTTTCCGGCTTCCTGCTTCCCCTCGGGAGGGGCCCTCTACCTGTGTCCTGGGTACTGCGTACTGGTCGCCGGGCTGCGGGTTCCGGGCTTCAGGCTTTCGGCGTGATTCCCAGGTTCAGGTAAATCTGCTTGGTCGCGTCCGACTGGTTCAGCGTATAGAAGTGAATGCCGCGCGCCTGGTGGTCCAGGAGGTCGCGGCACTGCTCGGTCGCCCAGTGGATCCCCACGCGGCGCACCGCTTCCGGATCGCCCCCGCAGCGCTGGATCGAGCGGAGCAGCGGCGCCGGGAAGCGCACGCCGGCCGCCAGCTCCGCCATCCGCCGCATCCCCTTCTCCGACGTGATGGGCATGACGCCCGCCAGGATCGGGACCCGGATCCCCGCGAGCTCGCAGCGGTCGCGGAAATCGTAGAAGTCCCGGTTGTCGAAGAACAGCTGCGTGCAGATGTAGTGCGCGCCCGCGTCGACCTTCGCCTTCAGGTGGTCCAACCCGACGAGGCGGTTCGGCGTGCCCGGATGTCCCTCCGGAAAGCCGGCGACCCCGACGCCGAAGCCGCGCTTGTCCGAGTGCCCGCCCTTCCCGTTGAATTTGACGATGTGGCGGACCAGGTCGGCCGCGAAGCGGAAGGCGTCGCGCGAGCGGTCCCAGTCCTTGCGGCCCTGCGGCAGGTCGCCCGAGAGCGCCAGGATGTTCGAGACGCCGCTCGCCCGCCACTGATCCAGGACCTGGTTGATCTCCGGCTCGCTGTGGCAGACGCAGGTGAGGTGCGGGATCGTCTCGAGCTTCGTCTCGCGCCGGATCCGCAGCACCAGGTCGTTCGTCAGGTCCCGCGTGCCGCCGCCGGCGCCGTAGGTGACGTCGACGAACGAGGGCTTCAACGCCTCGAGGTGCGAGATGGTCTGGAAGAGCTGCTCCGACGCTTCGGACGTCTTGGGCGGGAAGAACTCGAACGAGAACGTCGTCGGGTGCGCGGCAAAGATGTCGGCGATGTGCACGGTCGGATCATAGGAGCCCGATCCGAAGCCGTCAAGGCCAGGGTTTTCCCCGCACCAGAACCGTCTCGATCCGGGGAAGGCCATCCGAGCCCACCCGCAGGCGCACCGTCGTGTCCCGCTGCGCCGGCGTCTCCGATCCTTCCGGCACGAAGTACTCCTCGATGCCGTAGAGCACGCGCCAGCCGTCGACGCGGCCCAGGATCGCGACCTCGCCGGGAGCCAGCGTGGCGGGCCGGCTCGAGAAGGACCCGCGGGGCTGGTGGAATTCCCCCGCCGGCGTGAGCACGGTCCAGACCTCGTCGCCGATCTGGGGCGGGGCCCCCGTGTCGACCAGCGTCGGCAGCCGGTTGAATTCGTACGAGAGACGCAGGTATTGACCCCGCAGCAGGTCCCTCGGATCCACCGGCGCCGTGCGCACCAGGATCGACGAGCCCGTCACCAGCCTCCGCTGTTCCGTCGCGGCCCACCCCGCAAAGAACAGGATCTGCAGGCCGACCCAGGCCATCGCGAGCTTCAGGCGCATCAGGCCACCGCCTTTCCGGCGAGCATCTGCTTCACGATCTTCCTCCTCCAGCGCTCCATCCCGAAGCCGGTTCCCAGGAGCACCACGCCGCCCACCAGGAAGAGGGTCCCCGTCTGGCCCATGCTCCCCATCAGGTCGAAGAAGCGCGTCACGATGCCGGCGCCGACCGCGAGCACGCCCAGGTTGACGAAGCTCTTGTGGTCGGACTTGGCCCCCCAGGCCACGCACCAGAGGCCGAGGACGAACCAGAGGGCCCACGAGAGCCCGGTCAGGAACCACTCGGCCAGCGTCACGTGCCGGAACCAGCCGAAATCGAAGAGCTCCAGCTTGGGTCCGGTCGGGATCGTCCCGTGCTGCACCCCCAGGACCGCCGCGCCCAGCAGGAGCGTCGTGCCCATCAGGATCAGCAGCCGGTTCCGCAACCAGGCGGACTCCGGCGAGAGAAAGCGTCCGCCCAACAGCAGGCCGATCGCCCCAAGCCCGAGGGCGCTCAGGGGCAGGACCCAGGACCCTGCCTCACTGTGCCCGGACCAGCGGTCGGAAGGGCCGAAGTAGCGGTAGAAGCCCAGGAGATAGATCGAATAGAACAGGAGCAGCGCGCCGCAGCCGCGCAGCGTCGCGGCGATGCGGGGCTCCCGCCCTTTCAGGAAGCCCGAGAAGCCGACGAGCGCCGCGCCGACGCCGAGTTCCAGGAGCAGATGGTTGGCAAACTCATCCTGCATGCGCAGCGGCGAGCCCGAGAAGCTTCCTTCCATGTGGATCCAGACCATGAACGCGAAGAGGGACATCACGCTGATCGTCGCCGATCGCAGGAAGACCGTCAGGGGAAGGATCGCCGCGAGCCAGAGGAGGAACGCGTTCGGCGGCCGGCCGTTGAGGTGGTAGATCTGTGCCACCAGCCCGATGCCCGCCAGGACGAGACCCGCGCCGATGAAGTGGAACGACGCCGCGGTCCGCTCGTAGGGCAGCCCGGACTTCGTCAACCAGAAGGCGACGCCGTGCGTGCCCGCCAGGAGGACGAGGAAGCCGCCGAGCTTGACGGCGTCGGAGATCCCATCCCAGTTGGCGGCGATCAGCAGGATGATGCCGATCACGACCGCGCTTCCGCCCAGCCAGCCGAAGACGGAGGCGAGGGTCAGCGCGCCCCGCTCCTTCTCCTGCTCGCGCCCCAGGTCGCGCAATTGCTCGGCCGCGCCGTGCGTCACGATCTGGCGCTCGACGGCGGTCTTCAGCAGACCGTCCAACCGTTTATGGAACATGAAGGTTCTCCGATCTCCCAGCAGCGTACCACGCAAGGGCGATGCCAGAGGGAAATGCGGACTCTAATGCGGGAAGCTTGTGCAGCGGCTTGCGCAGTCCGGCCTAGACCTGGGTCAGGACTTCGCGGCCCGTCTTGGTCACCGCGATCGTGTGCTCGAAGTGGGCGGAGAGCCGCTTGTCCTTGGTGACGACCGTCCAGTCGTCGGCCAGGGTCTTCACGTCGTCGGTCCCTTCGTTCACCATCGGCTCGATCGCGATCACGTAGCCGGGCTTGAGCATGATCTCGTAGCGGGAGACTTCCTCGCTGATGAAGTTGGGCACCTGCGGGTCCTCGTGGAGGTTCCGCCCGATGCCGTGGCCGACGTACTTCTTCACCACGGCGTAGCCGCGGCTCTCGGCGTACTCCTGGACCGTGCGCCCGATCGCCGAGAGCTTCGCGCCGGGGCCCACGACCTGGATCGCGGCGTCGAGGGACTCGCGGCACGTATCGATCAGCCGCTGCGCCTTCGGAGAGATCTTGCCCACGCCGACCGTGACGGCGGAGTCGCCGACGAAGCCCTTGTAGGTCGCGCCCGCGTCGAGCGAGACGATGTCGCCCTCCTTCAGCACCCGCTTGTTCGACGGGATACCGTGGACGACTTCCTCGTTGATGGATACGCAGAGCGAGGCGGGAAAGCCGCGGTACCCCTTGAAGGTCGGGATGGCGCCCGAGGCGCGCACGTGCTTCTCGAAGATCGCGTCGAGCTCGCCGGTGGAGATGCCCGGCCGGACGGTCTCCTGCAGCAGCTTCAGGCCGAGGCCGACGATGCGGCCGGCCTCGCGCATGATCGCGATCTCGTTGTCGTCCTTGACGATGATGGCCACGGGACTAGGCTATCCTTTCGCGACCGCGGCTTCAACCTCGCGATAGACGTCGTCGGGAGGCTGGTTGGCGTTGATGCGCCGCACGATGCCGCGCTTCTCGTAATGCGGAATGACGGCCGCCGTCTCGGAGCGGTACTGGTCGAGTCGGTGGAACACCTTCGTGCGGGTGTCGTCCACCCGCTGCACGAGCGGCGTCCCGTCCTTGTCGCAGATATTGTCGACCTTCGGCTTCTGCCAGCGCAGGTGGTACGGGGTTCCGCATTTCGGGCAGGAGCGGCGCTCGATGATGCGCTCCATGATGACCGCGTCCGGGCACTCGAAGAGCAGGACGAGGCTGATCGCCTGATTGAGGCGCGCGAGCAGCATGTCGAGCCCCATGGCCTGCGCGGTGGTGCGCGGGAAGCCGTCGAGGATGTAGCCCTTGCCGGTGTCGCCCTTGCGGAAGCGCTCCTCGATGATCTTCATCATGACCTCGTCGGGGACGAGCGAGCCGAGGTCGATGAACTTCTTCACCTTCTGCCCGAGGTCGCTGTTCTGCTTGGCGGTGTCGCGGAGGATATCGCCCGTGGAGATGTGGGGGACGCCGAGCGCGCCGGCGAGTCTCTTGGCCTGGGTTCCCTTGCCGACCGCGGGCGCGCCGACGAACAGGAGTCTCACCGGATGATCCTCTTAGTACCTAGGGACAGGATACTGGAAATCCGCGGTCTGCGGTGGCGCTTAGAATACCTTGACGATAAAACTCTGCCAAAGAATTTTCATCATCGCACGACTCAGCAACAACCACGAACCAGGACACCGTACCCAGTACACCGGAAGAAGCATCCCCCCTTCCCCCGAGGGGGAACTCACGACTGCATGCTGGTTAGCGACGTCCCTCGCACGGAAATGAGAGGGGGGAATATCTCTGCCTGTGTCCTGGGTACGGTGTACTGGAAAGCTAGCGACGACCCTGGATGCGCGTGGAACCTCCGAGGAAGGTTCCGTAATGGTGCATCACCAGGTAGGACTCGATCTTGTTGATGATGTCGAGTCCGACGCCGACGACGATCAGGATGCCCGTGCCGCCCAGGAAGGCGACGAGGTAGCGGTCCAGCTGCAGCGCCGCGGAGATCAGGTCCGGCAGCAGCGCGATGAGGCAGAGGAAGGCCGCGCCGCAGAGCGTGATCCGCGAGAGGATCGTGTTGAGGTAGCCCGCGGTGTTCTCGCCGGGCCGGATGCCCGGGACGAAGCTGCCGCTCTCCTTGAGCTGCAGCGCGATCTCGTCCGGACGCATGAACAGATACGTCCAGAAGTACGAGAAGAAGAAGATCATGGTGACGTAGAAGAGCGAGTAGAAGAACCAGCCGCGCTGGAAGACCTCGCGCAGGAAGCCGAGGCCCGGGATCAGGCCCAGCATCTGGGGGACGACGAGCAGCGAGGAGGCGAAGATCACGGGCATGACGCCCGAGGTGTTCACCTTCAGCGGGAGGTAGTTGCGGCCGCCCGTCATCATCCGCCGTCCGCGGATGTGCTTGGCGTGCTGCAGCGGGATGCGCCGCGTCGCCTGGGTCACGAAGACGACCGCGACGATCGAGGCCAGGTAGATGGCGAGGATGATGGCGATCGAGTCGGCGCGCAGGTTGCCCTGGCGCGACTTCTCGATCATCTGCCAGAGGATCGCGGGCATGCGGGCCACGATGCCGGCCATGATGAGGACGCTGGCGCCGTTGCCGATGCCGCGCTCGGTAATCTGCTCGCCCAGCCACATGATGAAGAGGGCGCCGGCCGACATGCCGACCATCATGAACAGCATGGAGCCGAAGTGGTCGCCCACGAGGAGCGCGAGCTTGCCCTGCCCCATCTGCTGGGTGCTCCAGTTCGCCAGCTGCCGCGCGGCGAAGAAGCCCTGGATCAAGCAGACCGGGACGGCGGCGTAGCGGGTGTACTGCTGGATCTTGCGCTGGCCGCTGGGGCCTTCCTTGGCGATCGCCTCGAGGTTCGGGCTCACCTTCGTCATCAGCTGCATGATGATGGACGAGGTGATGTAGGGCATGATGCCCAGCGAGAAGAGCGCGAGGTTGCCGATCGCGCCGCCCGTGAACACCTGGATGAGGCCGAAGAGGTCTCCGCCGTCCTGCTGCATCTGGCGGTTCCACTCCGCGACGGCGGCGGGATTGACGCCGGGCAGCGGGATGTGGGACCCGAGGCGGTAGACGATGAGGAGGCCGAAAGTCCAGAGGATGCGCTGGCGGAGCTCGGGGATCTTGAAGATGTTCTGGAACGACTGCCAGATCTGCATGACGGCTATCCCAAGTCCTGGTACCGGACGATTTACTTCTTCTTCGGAGCGCCGCCCGCCTCGGGCTTGGCGCCGGCCTTTTCCGCCTTCTTCTCGGTCGCGTCGGAGTGGTGCTTGATCGCCGCGGCGTGCACCTTCGCGAGCTTCTCGATCGCGCCGCCCGCCTTCGTGATCTTCTCCTCCGCGCTCTTCGCAAAGGCTTCGGCCTTGACGGTCAGCTTCTTCTTCAGGTCGCCGCTGCCCAGGATCTTGACCCCGTCGCAATCGCGGCGCACCAGGCCCGCGGCCAGGAGCGACGCGCGGTCGACCGTCGCGCCCGCCGCGAAGGCCTTCTCGAGCTGGCCGACGTTCACGACCTCGTAGTCCGTCGCGAAGGCGGCATTGTTGAAGCCGAACTTCGGGAGGCGGCGGAGCATCGACATCTGTCCGCCTTCGAAGTACGGGCGGAAGCTCGTGCCCTGCCGGGCGTACTGGCCCTTGCGGCCTCGGCCGCAGGTCTTGCCGATGCCGCTGGAGTGGCCGCGGCCCCGGATGAACTTGTATTTCCGGGGAAGCCCGGACTTCTTCGCGTCGCCGAGGTTCATGCTTTCACTTCTCCCGCGGGCGCAGCGCCCGCGTCCGCGGCGCCCGCCGCCACCACTTTCGCTTCACGCAGGTGAACGCCGCGCGTCTCCTCGATCTGGCCGATCGTGCGCAGCCGCTCGAGGGCGCTGAACGTCGCCTTCACCACGTTGATCGGGTTCGTGCTGCCGAAGACCTTCGTCAGGACGTTATGCACGCCCGCCAGCTCCAGGACCGCCCGAGCGGCGGCGCCGGCCTTGATGCCGGTGCCTTCGCAGGCGGGCCGCAGGATGACCGACGTCGCGCCGTGCTTCTCCCGGATCTCGTGCGGAATCGTCGTCCGGACGATCGGCACGCCGATCAGGTTCTTCTTTCCTTCCTGGATGCCCTTGTTGACCGCGAAGGGGACTTCGTTGGCCTTGCCGTAGCCCCAGCCCACGCGGCCCTTGCGGTCGCCGACCACCACGAGCGCGTTGAAGCTGAAGCGCTTGCCGCCCTTGACGACCTTGGCGCAGCGCTTGACCTTGACGACGATCTCCTCCAGCTCATCGCCCGCCCGGCTCTCGCGACGCTGCCGCATTTCGGCCATTCTGATTCCTCGTTACTCTTTTTTGGACTCGGGCTTGCCTTCGGGCTTCGGAGGCTTCTGACCCTGGGGCTTCGCTTCGCCCGCGGGCTTGCCGCCCTGGGGGGCGCCGCCTTCAGGCGGCGGTCCCTTCTTTTCCTTCTTGGGCTTCTCGGCCGGCTTGGCCTTCTCCTTCTTGACCTTCGGCGGCTTGTCCTTCTTCTTCGGGTTGAGGAGGAAGTCCAGCCCGCCCTTGGCCGCCGCCTCCGCGAACGCGCGGACGCGCCCGTGGAAACGGTAGTAGTTCCGGTCGAAGACGACTTTCGTGATCCCCTTCGCCTTGGCCAGCTCCGCCAGCTTCTGGCCCACGAGCGCCGCGGCCTTCTTGTCGCCGCCGTTCTTGATCGTGCCCTTCAGGTCCTTCATGACCGTCGACGCCGCCGCGAGGGTCCGCCCCTCGGTGTCGTCGATCAACTGGCTGTGGAAATGGCGGTTGCTCCGGTAGATCGAGAGCCGCGGCCGCTCCTTCGTGCCGATGATGGAGTTGCCGATGCTGTGGGCGCGGCGCTGGCGCCGGGCCCATTTGTGAACCTCGTGAGCAACGATCGGTCTCATGGCTTAGGTCGCTCCCGTGACGAAGGTCTTGCCGGCCTTGCGGCGCACGACCTCGTCCTTGTACTTGATGCCCTTCAGGTTGTACGGCTCCGCCGGGCGCTTCCCGCGGATCTGGGCCGAAAACTCGCCCACCAGCTGCTTGTCCACGCCCTTGACGGTGACGCTCGTCGCGGAGGGGCAGGTCACCTGGAGCCCCTTCGGAACCTGCATGTCCACCGGGTGCGAGAAGCCCAGCGTCATCGTCAGCTTGTCGCCCTGGATCTTCGCGTTGTAACCGACGCCCGTGATCTCGAGCGTCTTCTCGTAGCCCTTCGACACGCCCTCGAGCAGGTTCGCGACGTGGCTCCGCCAGGTTCCCCAGAGCGCCTTCTGCTGCTGGCTGGTCCCCTTGGCCGACACCACGACCCGCTTGCCTTCCTCGATCTTCGCGGAGATCTCCGCGTGCAGCGTGATCGAATGCTTCCCCGCCGGGCCCTCGGCCGAGACGGCCTGCCCGTTGATATTGACCTTCACCTTCTCAGGCAGGTCGATCGGCTTTCTTCCGAGTCGCGACATACGCTCTTACCAAACCTTGCAGACGAGCTCGCCGCCCACGCGCTCCTTGCGCGCCTGGCGGTCGCTCATGATGCCCTTGGAGGTCGACAACACCTGCACGCCCAGGCCGTCCATGATCCGCGACAGATTGTCCACGCCGCGGAAGATCCGGCAGCCGGGCTTTGAGATCCGCTTGATGTCCGAGATGACCGACTCGCCCACGTTGTCGTACTTCAGGTAGAGATGGAGAACCTTGATCTCCTTGCGCTTCTCGTCCTGGACGGTCTTCACGTCCTCGAGGTAGCCCTCGCTCCGGAGCACCTTCGCGACGCCCTCCTTGAAATTGGAGTGCGTCAGGCTGACGCGCTTGTGGCGCCGCCCGTAGGCGTTTTTGATCATGGCGAGCATGTCGCCGACCGGATCCGAACTGGGCATCTCCAGGTTCCTCTACTGATTTACCACGAAGCCTTCCGAACGCCCGGGATCTCCGCCTTGTTCGCCAGCATCCGGAAGCAGAGGCGGCAGATCTTGAACTTGCGATGGTACCCGCGGCGGCGTCCGCAGATCGAGCAGCGATTGTAGGCCCGCGTGGAGAACTTCGGCTTCTTCTTCTGCTTGACCTTCCAGCGGATGCTCGCCATGGCTTCCTTCTTTAATTCTGACGGAACGGCACCCCGAGACGCTTCAGCAGCTCGAGGGAATCGGTCGAACGGCGCGCCTTCACGCCGATCGTGATGTTCATGCCCTGCGTGAACTCCAGCTTCTCGATGTTGATCTCGGGGAATACGATCTGCTCCGAGATCCCCAGGTTGTAGTTCCCCGCCTGGTCGAACGACCGGGGCGACAGCCCGCGGAAGTCGCGGATGCGGGGGATGACGATCGAAATCAGACGGTCCAGGAACTCGTACATCCGCGCGCCGCGCAGCGTCACCTTGAGGCCGATGTTCTGCCCCTTGCGCAGCTTGAAGTTCGCGACCGACTTCCGCGCCCGCGTCACCATCGGCTTCTGGCCGCTGATGACCGCCAGGTCCTTCGCGGCGGCGTCGAGGAGGTTCTTGTTCTCGATCGCTTTGCCGATGCCCATCGAAATGACGATCTTCTCCAGGCGCGGCAGCGCGTGGACGTTCTCCGTCTTGAGCTCCTTCTTGAGCTCATTGACGATCTCGGTCCGGTATTTTTCCTGCAGTCTGGCCATTAGACCTCGGGCGCGACCGACTGGCCGCATTTCTTGCAGATCCGAGCCCGCGTCCCGTCCTCGAGCTTCTTCGAGATCGAGCGGGTCAGCTTGCTGCACGACTGACATTCGATGCGGACGTTGGAGAGGTGGAGGGAGGCTTCCTTCTGGATGCGCGCGCCGTGCGGGTGCTGCTGCGAGCGCCGCAGGTGCTTCCAGATGAAGTTCACGCCCTCGACGAGCACCCGGCCCGAGGCCGTGTCCACGTTGAGGACCTTGCCCTTCTTGCCCTTCTCTTCACCGCTGATGACCTGGACGACGTCGTTCTTGCGGATGCTCACACAACCTCCGCCGCGAGCGAGATGATCTTCATGAACTTGTTCCGGAGCTCGCGGGGCACCGCGCCGAAGATGCGCGTCCCGCGGGGGTTGCCGTCGTTGTCCAGCAGCACGAGCGCGTTGCGGTCGAAGCGGACGTACGAGCCGTCCTCGCGCCGGATCGCCGCCTTCGTGCGGACGATGACGCCCTTCACCACGTCGCCCTGCTTGATCGCGGCGCCGGGATCGGCGCGCTTGACGTTGGCCACCACGATGTCCCCGACGCGGCCGTAGCGCTTCCGCGAGTCGCCCAGCATCTGGATGCAGGACGCCAGCTTGGCGCCGGTATTGTCGGCGACGTCCAGGATGGTCTTGAGTTGGATCATCGGGGCGTCCTTCTACGTCGTCTTCGTCGGGGTGGCGGAGGCGGGTTTGGCGTTCACGGCGGGGCGCGCGGCGTGGCGGGCGTCATCGGTGACGGATCCGGCGACCGCCTTCTCCACCACGCGCACGAGCCGCCAGTGCTTCAGCTTCGAGATCGGCCGCGCCTCCATCAGCTCGACCTTGTCGCCCAGCTTGGCCTCGCGCTTCTCGTCGTGCGCGTAGCACACGTAGTGCTTTCGCAGGACCTTGCTGAACTGCGGATGGGAGACGAGGCGCTCGACACGCACCTTCACGGTCTTGTCCATCTTGTCGGCCGTGACGACGCCCGTGACGGTGCGCCGCTCGTTCCGGTCGACAACGACTTTGGCTTCGGTCTTTTTCGTTTTCGGGGGCACTTCGATCTCCGAATCTATCCCTTCGAGAGAGTCAGATCATAGCAGTGCGGGGTGGGATGTCAAGCGAATATTAGAAGCTTTGCATCAGGAAGCGCGCACCCGTTCGAAGCGCCGCTTCAGGCGGAGCAGCGGCCGCTCCAGGGCGTAATACGAGAGCGCCGCGAGGGCAAAGGTGCACGCCACCGCCGCCGGCCAGTAGCCCCATCCGAGCCCCAGTCCCAGCCTCCCCAGCATCCAGAACACCACGATGTGCCAGAGGTAGATCCCGTAGGACACGCGGCCGATCCACACCATCGGCGCGCACTCGAAGAGCAGACGCAGAGCCGGCCACGGCGAGGTCACCAGGCAGACCACGAGCAGCGCCGACGCGAGGTTCATCGGCAAGTAGCCCGCCTGCAGCAGCCAGCGGTCGAAGGGCCAGCCTTTCAGGAACACGGCCAGGAAGCCCAGGAACAGATGGGCACTCCAGTTGACGGCCCGCCCCATCACGGGCGTGCCCGGCCCGCCTCCCCACTCCATCAGCAGCGCCGCCAGCACCCCGGCGAGCAGGCCGTCGGCGTGGGTGTCCGTCCCGAAGAAGACCCGGTGGACGCCCGCGTCGTCCGGCGACCAGAGCGCCGCCCGCGCGGCCGCGGATCCGAGCAGCAGCGCGATCACGACGCCGGCCACCGCGCGCCGCGAGGCTCCCAGGCGCAGGAGCGTGACGAGCAGCAGCGGCCAGAGCAGGTAGAACTGCTCCTCGATCGAGAGCGACCAGGCCGGCGAGAGGATTTCATTCGGCAGCGCGTCGTAGGCCTTGAACCAGTTCACGGCGTAGAGGAGCGTGATGAGCGCGGTCTTCCGCATCGACGCCGCCTGCGCCGGCGGATCCTTCCACGCGCTCAGGACGACGACCACGATCAGCACCACGATCAGCGCGGGCAGCAGGCGCAGCGCGCGCCTCAGGTAGAACGCCTTCAGGCTGATCGCGCCCGTCGCGCGCCACTCCTCGAGCAGCAGCGACGTGATGAGGAAGCCGCTCAGGACGAAGAAGAGGTCGACGCCGTAGAAGCCCCCGTTCAGGGCCAGGTTGGGCATGTGCGACAGCAGGACCATGACGATCGCCAGCCCGCGAAGGCCGTCCAGGGCCGGGCGATGGCCGAGCTTGAAAGGCTGCACTTGGGGGAATTATAGCTTCTTGCCAAAGGCCGAATCGCTCCCTACAATCCTCCCCATGCTCGACGTCAAATTCATCTGCGAAAACCCGGACAAGGTCAAAAAGAACGCCCTCAGCAAGAACGAGCGGCGGGCCGACATCGACGGCGTCGTCGCGCTCAAGGAGAAGACCCGCAAGCTCCAGCAGGGCGTCGACGAAGCCCGCACGAAGATCAACGCCATCTCCAAGGACATCGGCGCCGCCAAGAAGGCCGACCCCAAGAGCGACGTGTCCGCGAAGCAGGCGGAGTCCCGCGCCATCGGCGATTCCATCAAGAAGTCCGAAGAGGAGATGAAGACGCTCGATCTCGAGCTCGAGAAGCTCCTCCACTGGATCCCCAACATCGCCCACGAGAAGGTGCCCGTCGGCGAGGACGCCAAGACCAACATCACCGTCAAGGCGGGCACCCCGAAGAAGCTCGATTTCAAGGCCAGGCCGCACTGGGAGATCGGGAAGGACCTGGGCATCCTCGACGAGGAGCGCGCCGCGAAGCTTTCCGGCTCCAACTTCCTCCTCCTGATGGGCGCCGGCGCCGCCCTCGAGCGGGCTCTCATCAACTTCATGCTCGACCTCCACATCCAGAAGCACGGGTACAAGGAGGTCTGGCCGCCCTTCCTCGTCAACCGCGCCTCCATGATCGGCACCGGCCAGATCCCCAAGCTCGAAGACGACATGTACCGGGCCGATAAGGACGACCTCTTCCTGATCCCCACCGCGGAGGTCCCGGTCACGAACCTCCACCGCGACGAGATCCTCTCCCACGGGCAGCTCCCGATCTTCTACACGAGCTACACCGCGTGCTTCCGCCGCGAGGCGGGCGCGTACTCCAAGGACACGCGCGGCATGCAGCGCATCCACCAGTTCGACAAGGTCGAGATGGTCAAGGTCGTCCACCCCGACAAGTCCTGGGCGGAGCTCGAGACCCTGACCGAGAACGCGGAAGAGGTCCTCGAGAAGCTCGGGCTGACGTACCGGCGCGTGCTGCTCTCCACGGGAGACATGAGCTTCTCCAGCGCGATGACGTACGACCTCGAAGCCTGGGCCCCCGGCCTCGACAAGTGGCTCGAGGTCTCCAGCTGCTCCAACTTCACCGACTTCCAGGCGCGCCGCCTCAACACGCGCTTCCGCGACACCGACGGCAAAGTGAAGTACGTGCACACGCTCAACGGGTCCGGCCTTGCGCTGCCCCGCACGGTGATCGCAATCCTCGAGAACTACCAGCAGCCCGACGGCAGCGTGGTGATTCCCGAGGCCCTGCGCTCCTACCTCGGCGGCCTCTCCGTCCTCAAGAAGTAGGCCTCACGGATTGGCCACAGAGCCCTCTGAGTCCGCAGAGAGGATCTGCTCGGAGGGCTCCGTGGGCTCTGTGGCCGCTCGGGTGAGAGTCGCGGATGTTGGCTAGTCGCGGATCGAGGACTTGGCGCGCGCGATCATCTCGCGGACCTTCGGGAGAAGGTCGTTCATCGTCTTCACGTCGTAGGGCATGTTCCGGATCTTGAACTCCGCGTTCTCGAATTCCCGCAGCGCGCTCGCGTACATCTTCGCATCGATGAAGCGGCCGCCGTGGAGGATGTGGTTCGTGATCTCGAGCTGCTGCTGCTCCACCGTCACCTGCGCGACCCGCAGGTCGTGGTCGCCGATCGCGCGCAGCCCCGTGGGGCCGCCCACGATGATCTCGTTGACGTCGGCGAGCAGCTTCCGCGCCGCCAGGTGCTCGGGCCAGGCCTGCACCGCCAACTGCGCCTCGATCTTCGCCTTCTCGAAGTCCGCCCGGTTGTACCACGCGAGCGCCAGCGTGTAATGGCGCTCCGACTCGAGGATCTTCTGCTGCTCGGCGACCGTCTTCCCCTTGAGCAGTTCCTCGGTGATCTTCTGCCACTCGGGGTTCTCGGCCTGGATCTCGAGCGTCGCCTCGGGCTTCTGCGGCGTCGACTCCGGAGCCGGGGACGCGGTCGTACAGCCGGCGAGCAGCACGATCCAGAGGCTCTTCTTCATCTACTTAGTGGACGGCCCGGGCCCGCCGTTTCCTTCGAGAAGCCCGATCGCCCGCATGAGCGCCAGCGCGTTGCTCTTCGTCACGACCCCGCGGCGCAGGACGTAGTCGAAGGTCAGCTTCCCGTCGACGAGCTGGTCCTCGAAGTGGACGTTCGCCGCCGCGCTTCCGAGCGCATCGACCGCGCCGGCCAGCGCCAGGTCGTGGGTCGTCACGAGGCCGATCGATTTCCGGGCGACGAATTCCCGCAGCAGGATCTCGGCGCCGGTCTTGCGGTCCTGGGAGTTGGTGCCCGCCAGCACCTCCTCGAGCATGAAGAGCAGCGGCCGCGGTCCCGACGCCGCCTCCATGAGCTGCTTGATCCGGTTGATCTCGGCGTAGAAGCGCGACATGCCCGCCTGCAGAGAGTCCTGGACCCGGATCGTGGCCCCGATGGAGAGCGGGGAGATCGAGAGCCGACGCGCCCGGACCGGCGCCCCCGAGAGAGCCAGCACCGCGTTCACCCCGACCGTCCGGAGCAGCGTGCTCTTGCCCGACATGTTCGAGCCGCTCACGATGAGGACCCGGGGCGCGTCGCCCAGCGTCACGTCGTTGCGCACGCAGCTCCGCCGCGGCAGCAGCGGGTGCCCGAGCTGCTCGCCGTCGAAGCGCGCGCCCTGCTCCACGATCTCGGGGAACGGGTCGTCGGGATTCTCGTAGGCGTAGACCGCCAGCGCCCCGAGGGCCTCGATCTCGCCCACGGCCTCGAGCCAGCGCTTGACGTCACGGCCCCAGCGGGCCCGCCAGTTCTCCAGCGCGAACGCGCAGTGGGTCCGCCAGAGGACCAACCCCGCGAGCGCCATGACCAGTTCGTTCCGGACCGCCTGGAGCCGCTGGATCAGCCGGGCGAGCCGGGCCAGCGCCGACGCGCCGTCGCGCATCGACTCCTGGATCGAACGCAGCCGCGGGCTCGTGAGCGATTCGGCGCCCACCCGGTGCAGCACGCCGGAGACGAGGTCGAGCTCGCGCTCCGCCCGCTCCGCGAGCCCGGTCACGCGGCCCACCCGGCCCGACACCCGCCAGTTGAACATCAGGATCGAGAGGATCGCCGCCGCGAACGGGTACGGACTGACGCCGGCCAGGAAGAGGCCGAGCGTGATCAACGAGGCCGCCGTCAGGAGCCGGGCGAGGACCTTGATGGCCGGCGAGAGCTCCGAGGGCGCGACGCCCCATTCGGCGAGCTCCTCCGGCCGCACGCCCGCCGCGATCCCGCCTCCGAGGCGGGCCAGGTCCTCGCGGAGATCCAGGCGCTCGCGCAGATCCTTCGCGGCGGCCTGGCGTTCCCGGATCTCGGCGGGCTCGCCGGGCCGCAGCAGCCACGACGCAAGGGTCTTCTCGCCGGTCCGGGTCTGCACGGTGCAGAGCAGCTCGAAGAGCGAGCCTTTGCCGAAGAGGTCGAGGTCGCCCGCGTAGATATGGTCGGCGGGCTCGTACTCGCGGCCGTCCCGCCCCTGCCCCGCCCAGCGATCCTCCATGCGGGCCAGGCCGCGGTCGTAGTGGCGGACGCCGGCATCGAGGACCTGGATCCGGTTGTCGTAGCGGACGTGGATGATTCGGGCGACGATCATCACCGCGACGGGGATGAGGATCCACACGGGTTGGAGGAGCCCGAGGAGCGCCGCGACTCCCAGGATGGCAAGAATCGAGGCGGCCCAGAGGCCGACGCTGCCGACCTTGTCGTCCCCCTGCCGGAGCTTGCTCACTTCCGCCTGCTTGAGCGCGCGGCGGCGTTCGTACTCCGCCCGCGGAGAGATGGGTTGCTCCACGGGGCCACTATACCATAGGCGCGACGAACAGGATCACGACGTCCCATGCGAGGTGGCTGACGATGGGGGCGGTGAGGTCGTCGGTCGCGGCGTAGAGCAGTCCCCAGAAGATCCCGCAGCAGAAGGCCGCCGCGAGCAGGAGCGGGTTGAGCGTGACGGCATGGGCGGCCGCATAGAGCGCGGCACCCACGATGACCCCGGCCGCGCGGCCCAGGCGCTCCATAGTGAAGCGCGTCACGACGCCGCGCCAGAGGGTTTCCTCCGCGATGACGATCATCACGAGGGTGACCGCGAGGAACGGGGTTGCATGGCCGAGCTTCCAGGCGCTGAGCGTCCGCGCATAGCCCTCCCAGGCGGGCCAGACCAGGCCGAAGCCCCAGACGGCCAGGCGCGTCAGGCCGTAGAGAACCCCACCCGCGGCGAGTCCCAGGCCCACGCGGCCCAGGGTGGGCGAGAGCCGCCGCCGCACCGCGCCGACCGCGAGCGAGAGGGCCAGGAGGATGCCCATCGCGACCGTCATGCCCTTCCAGGGACCGAGAGGGCCGCGGAAGGCCAGCGTCAGGAGCGCGGCCGCCAGAGCGTAGATCCCGAGCGCGGCGGGCGCCGCGATCTCCTTCCGGAGCACGAGCCCGGAGGCGGCCAGCATCGGACGGAGCCGATCGGGCGTGAACGGCGCCGGCTCGACTCCCAGGTCCCGCCGCGCCGCTTCCGGATCGCCCGCGAGCCCTTCGACGAGCATCGCCAGCTGGGCGCGCGTCGAGAGCGGCTGCCGCATCGTCTTTTCCAGGAGCGCCACCGGCAGCGCCATGAGCGCGGCCGGCGTCGGCAGGATTGCCAGCGGACGTTCCAGCGCCTCCGCCACGCGGCTGACGACGTCCCGCAGGGTCAGGCGATCCGGCCCGACGACGTCGTAGGTCTTCCCCGCGCTGGCCGGGTTGCGCAGGGCGCCGACGACGCCCGCCGCCACGTCCCCCGCATGGACCGGCATCATCGGCGCGCCGCCGTCGTTCACGATCGGAAAGACCGGCGCCGTGTTGATCATGAGGGCGAGATGGGCGAGCAGGTCGTCGCCCACGCCGTAGATGACGCCGGGCCGCAGGATCGTCCAGTCCAGTCCGCTCGCCCGGACGAGTTCCTCGCCCCGCCACTTCGTGTCGTGATAGGAATGATCGGGATCGGCGCGGGCCACGACCACGCTGATGTGGACAAGGCGGCGGACGCCCGCGGCCTTCATGGCCTCGACGACGCGGGCGACCAGGTCCACGTGGACGGCCTGGAAGCTCTGCTCCCCTGCCTCCCGCTTGATGCCCGCGAGGTTGACCACGGCCTGGCAGCCGCGCAGCGCCTCAGGGTCCAGCCGCGTCGCGTCGCATCCGTTGCGCCGCGACAGGACGCGGACCTCCTCGCCGGCGCCCCGCAGCGCCGAGACCACGTGACGCCCCAGGAACCCGGTCCCGCCGATGACCGCTACCGTGCCCACGCCTTAAATATATGAACATGTTCATGAAATAGCAAGACCCAAAGTGATGGGCCACCAGGGTGGGATCGGGGCCTCTACTTATCCGCGGGGACCGTCACCTCGGTCGTCATCTTCCCGTCGAAGATCACGAACTCGCGGAGCGTCTGCGTGCGGAGCATCTCCTGCTGGGCGGGCGTCATCGACGCCGAGAGCATGTTCAGCGCCGCCAGCTGCTCGCGGACCGAGCGGAGGCGGGCCTCGTAGGCTTCCGGGCTGCCCGAACTGTCGAAAGCGTAGGACTTGCTGCCCGGCCGGTTCATCGCGTCCAGGTAGGCCTGTGCGGCCAGCTTCGCCTGCGGCTTCTGCGCCTCCTCCAGCTGGTAGACCTGCGTCCACATCTGGGTGATCTGGTCGACCGCGCCCTCCTTGCTGATGTAGGACATCGAGAGCATGTTTCCCGACGCCAGCGCGTTCATTTCGTTCTTGGTCAGCAGCTCCCGCTGGGGACCGGTCATCAGGTCGCGCACCCGGGCCATGACGCCCGCCTCGAGCTCGATCTCCTTGAGGAGCCGCTCGCCCGCCGGGGTCGCCGGAACCTTCGACAGCGACGTGCCGAAATCCTCGAGCAGCTTCGACAGCGCCGACGACTGGGCCGGCGTCAGGGCGTTCGCGTCGCCCTCGAGGGCGACCTCGTAAAAGGTCTGCAGGTACTCCGCGTAGGTCTTCGGGTCCTTGGCGCGCGTCGCGGACAACTTGAAGAACTCCATCATGGTCTCGGTCAACTCGACCATGTTGTCGGGATCGACCGCGCCGGCCTTCGTGGCGGGATCCTTCATGACCTTCATGAACTTGCGGAGCTTCTCGCGGAACGCGGCGAGCTTGTCGGCCTTGCCGCCGGGAACCGGCTCCTGGATCAGCACCTTCTTGTCGGTCTCGAGCCGATCAATGCGCGCGCGCAGTTCCTCGTTCTTCTTCCGCTCGGCCTCGAGGTTTTCCTTGAGGGAGGCGACGCTGTCCGGGCTGGCGAGGCGGTCGGGAGGCCGGTACGGCGTCGACGCCTCCGGCGGCGGCGTCCGGGAGCCGCGGGCGATCAGCAGGATGTTTCCCAGCACGGAAGCGCCGAGAAGCACGATCAGAATCGGAGTCGAGCCGCGCATGATTCCTCCCCTTCCCTACCTCAGGTCTTTGGACGGACGGGACGGGCGCCTGTTTCCTTATTCGACGAATTCCGTCCCTGCTCTGTATAGAGGGGAAAATCCGCAGCTCTTTCAGGAAATCGGCCGCCGGCTTAGAACTGCGCCTTGGCGGTCCAGGACTGGAGGGGGCCCCACCAGATGCCCAGCACCAGAGTGCCGAGCGCGAGGAGCCAGAGCATCGTGCCGTAGATGGGGCCCGGCGACACCTCGGGGGCCTCGCCCTCGCGGGGCTTCGCCAGGTACATCGCGGCCACGATGCGCATGTAGTAGAACAGCGAGACGACCGAGAAGACGAGCGCGATGATCACGAGGGCCACGCCCAGCCCGTGGGTCGGATCGATGCCGTACTTGATCACTTCCGAAAAGACCAGGAACTTGCCCGCGAAGCCGGCGGTCGGCGGCAGGCCCGTGAGGGCGAAGAGGATGATCGTCATGACCGCGCCCAGCTGCGGGGAGCGCCAGCCCATGCCCCGGCAGCCGTCGACGGTCTCGATCCCGTACTTCTGCTCGAGGACCAGGACGACCAGGAAGGCGCCGAGGTTCATGATCACGTAGATCACGATGTAGAAGAGCAGCGCCGACAGTGCGCCCGGCGTGAAGGCCACGAAGGCCACCAGGAGGTAGCCGGCATGGGCGATCGACGAGTAGGCGAGCAGCCTTTTGAGGTTCTGCTGGTGGAGCGCGCCGAAGTTGCCCACCGCCATCGTCAGGACCGCGAGCAGCGCGATGACGAGCTTCCACTCGAAGGTCGCGCCGCCCGGCTCCGTGCGGTACACCTCGTGGAGGAAGCGGGCGAGCATCGCGAAGCCGGCCGCCTTGGGGCCCACGCTGAAGAAGGCCGTGACGGGCGTCGGGGCGCCCTCGTACACGTCGGGGCACCACATGTGGAACGGCACCGCGGCAATCTTGTAGCCGAAGCCCGCCATGATGAGGACGCTGGTGATCAGGGTCAGGGTCGGCTGCGGCGGGTTCCGCGAGAGCTCGATCCCGATGGCCTCGACGTTCAGGGTCCCGGTGAGACCGTAGAGGAACGTCATCCCGTAGATCATGAAGCCGCTCGCCGCCGCGCCGTAGATGATGTACTTCAGCGACGCTTCGGCGCTCTTGCGGTTCTTCCGCAGGAAGCCCGCCAGGATGTAGCTCGTGATCGACACGAACTCCAGCGACAGGTACATCATCAGCAGGTCGTTCGCGCCCGCCATCAGGAGCATGCCGAAGGTGCAGCAGAGCAGGAGCGTGAAGAACTCGCCCTTCCCCGTCTGCCAGTCCTTGACCGCCGGGATTGAGAAGAGCGCGACGATCAGGGCCCCGCTCAGAAGCGCCAGCTTGAAGTAGCTCGCGAAGCCGTCGACCGCGTAGGCGCCCTTGAAGACGATCGCGTGGACGGGCGCCAGCGCCTGCCCCTCCGGACCGTGCGGGTATGCCAGACGCCCGACCAGGTAGCCCGCGCCCAGGAGTCCCATCAGCGCAAAGAACGCCGCGAGGTTCTTCAGCCGCGTGAGGTCGACGAGAATCACGGCCAGGATCGCGCCGACGAGCGCGAGCTCCGGCTTGACGTGCTTCAGGCCGTCCAGGACCCAGGCGTAGTCGTTCATTTGAGCCACGGCATGGCCATGTGAGTCGCCAGGTTATTGATCGCGGGCTGGATCACATCCAGGTACAGCGACGGATAGACGCCGAGGATGACCGCCAGGATGGCCAGCGGCCACACGGTGATCATCTCCCGCACGCTGATGTCCTCGAGGTTCGCGTACTTCGGGTTGAGCGGGCCCTGGAAGACCTTCTGGTAGCTCCAGAGGAAGTACCCGGCGCCCAGCACGACGCCGGCAACCGAGATGCCCGTCAGCCAGCGGAACCAGAGGTCGCTGTCGATCTCCCGGCCGGGGAGGATGTCGAACTTGTAGGTCCCGTTGCCCGCCTGGAAGCCGCCCGCGAACGAGAGGAACTCGCTGACGAAGCCCGAGAGGCCGGGCAGGCCCAGCGACGCCATGAAGGCCAGCGCCGTGAGGGCGCCGTAGTGCGGCATCTGCGTCCAAAGGCCGCCGAAGCCGTCGATGTTGCGGTGATGGGCGCGGTCGTAGATCACGCCGACCAGGAGGAACAGCATGCTCGTGATGATGCCGTGGTTCCACATCTGGAAGAGGCAGGCCGAGAGGCCCGCCGGGTTGCAGGCCGCCAGGCCCAGCAGGCAGAAGCCCATGTGGGCCACGGACGAGTACGCGATCATCTTCTTCAGGTCGCGCTCGACGAAGCGCTCGCCCGTCTGCGAGTTCACGCGCGGCACGCCGCGGATCTGCGCCATGGCGCAGAGCGATCCGTAGATGATGTTCCACGTCCCGAAGGCCATCATGAAGGGCGCGAACCAGAGCGCGGCATCCGGCAGGATCGGGTAGCTGATCCGCATCAGGCCGTAGGTGCCCATCTTCAGCAGCACGCCGGCCAGGATGACCGAGATCGGCGTCGGCGCCTCGACGTGCGCGTCGGGAAGCCAGGTGTGGAACGGGAAGACCGGCACCTTGATGGCGAAGCCGATGAAGAGGCCCAGGAAGGCCATCTTCCACCAGAAGTTCGCCGCGCTGCCGGGCGGACCCGTGAAGACCTCGCGCCCGTGCTCCATGAGCGTCACCAGGTTGAAGGTCCCCTGGCGGCCGGGCAGGTTCGGCTCGGCATCGTACGTGAAGTACATCGCCAGCATGACGACCAGCATGAGCACGGAGCCGGCCAGCGTGTAGAGGAAGAACTTGATGGCCGCGTACTCCCGTCGCGGGCCGCCCCAGATGCCGATCAGGAAGTACATCGGGAGCAGCATCATTTCCCAGAACACGTAGAACAGGAAGAAGTCGAGCGCCTCGAAGACGCCCATCATGCCCGCCTCGAGGAGCAGGAAGAGCGCGAAGTACCCCTTGATGCCCTTCGAGGTGTGCCAGTGCTCGAAGCCGAAGGACGCGAGGATGCAGATGAACGAGAGGATGCCCGTCAGGAGCACCATCGTGACCGAAATGCCGTCCACGCCGAGGTAGTACTCGATGTTGTAGGTCTTGATCCAGGCGTGGTGTTCTTCCAGCTGGAACTTCGCCCCGTTCGGCTGGAAGCGGAGCGCCACCAGAATGGACGCGACCATGGCCAGGAACGACGCCGCGGTCGCGAGGCCCTTCGTCGCCGACTTCGGCGCGAGGACCACCAGCAGGGCCCCGACGATCGGGATCCAGACCGTCAGGGACAACAGATGCTCATTCATCGCCTAGCTCCCGAACAGCTCTCTGATTTTCGCGAGAAGCGGCTCCCGCGTGAGATACAAGCAGAACAGCGCGATCACGAAGAGTCCGCCCACCAGGGCGAACGTCAGGTATTCCTTGATGTTGCCCGTCTGGGCGCGCCGCACGCGCCGCGACACGATCTGGATCGCCACCGCGGCGCCGTTCACCGCGGCGTCGACGACCTCGTTGTCCACGAGGCCCGTGCCGCCCGCGACCTTCTTCCCCACCCAGGCCGCGCCGTTCACGGCGCCGTCCACCACCTCGTTGTCGAAGCGGCAGGTCCCCTCGTTGAGGTTGAGGAGCGGGGTGACGACCGCGGCCTCGTAGAGCTCGTCGACGCGGTACTTGTCGTGGACCAGCTCGTAGAGCTCCCTGTGCTTCTCGGCGAACTCCTGGGCCGGCACGCCCTGGCGCTTTCCGTAGATGTACCAGGCGAAGCCGATCCCGCCGAACGCCGCGCCGATCGAGACGAGCATCAGCACGTATTCCATCGGGTTGTGAGCGTGCCCTTCCTTCGCCGGCTCCGAGCCATGCGCCGCCGGCTCGCCGTGAGCGGGCTTCTCGGCATGCTCCGCGCCGTGGCTCGCGTGCGCCTCCGTCACCGGGCTCAGCCAGTGCTCGAAGCGGTTGCTGCCGCCCAGCGCCGCCGGAACTCCGAGGAAGCCGACCAGGATCGAGCCGGCCGCGAGGACGACGAGCGCCAGCCACATGGAGAACGGCGACTCGTGGGGCTCGCCGTGACCATGGCCGCCATGGCCGTGGCCAGAATCGTGACCGTGGCCCGCGTCGTGCGGCGTCGCCGCGTGCGCGTCGTGGGCGTCATGCGCGTCGTGCGACGGCGCGCCGTGTCCGCCGACCTTGCCCAGGTCGAGCATCGACTCGTCGTGCGGCAGGTCGGACGCGTGGCCGTGGTCCTCGTGCGACGCCTTCGGCTTGCGGCCGACGGCGCCGAGATCGAGCAGCGACTCGTCCTGCAGGAGCGACGATGGGATCGCGGGATGCGACTCGTCGTCGTGCGCGGGCTTCGGGGGAGGCGGCGGAGGTTCCGGGTCCTTCTTCTTCTTCCGGACGTTGCCCAGGTCGAGCATCGACTCGTCCTGCGGGAGGTCGCCGCCGATGGCGTCGTCTTCCATCCACGCCGGCATTCCGTCGGGGCCCGTGCCGCTCTTGGGCGGCTCCTTCTTGGACTCCTTCTTCTTCTCCTCGTCCATCCAGTCGGGGAGCCCGCCGCCGGAGAACGCCGTGGCGGTTCCCCACTTCGGGCGATCGAGGAAGGTCTTGATGACGAGGCGGGTCATGTAGAACGCGGTGCAGGCGGCGGCGGTCGCGCCGACCAGCCAGATCAGCTTGCCGTACCAGCCGGCCAGCGCGGTGCCCGCGAACTTGTCCGTGCTCCAGGCCTGCCAGAGGATCTCGTCCTTCGAGAAGAAGCCCGCGAGCGGCGGCACGCCGGAGAGCGCGAGCGACGCGATCAGGAAGGTCCAGAACGTGATCGGCATCTTCGACTTCAGGCCGCCCATCTTCCGGATGTCCTGCTCGCCGCCCATCCCGTGGATCACCGAGCCCGAGCCGAGGAAGAGGCAGGCCTTGAAGAACGCGTGGGTGAACAGGTGGAAGACGCCCGCCGCGTAGGCGCCCACGCCCACGCCCATGAACATGAAGCCGAGCTGCGACACCGTCGAGTACGCCAGCACCTTCTTGATGTCGTTCTGTGCGACGCCGATCGAGCCCGCGAAGATCGCGGTCAGCGCGCCGATGCCCGTCACCACCGCCATCGCGGTCGGCGAGAGCGTGAAGAGGAAGTTCAGGCGCGCGATCATGTAGACGCCCGCCGTCACCATCGTCGCCGCATGGATGAGCGCGGAGACCGGCGTGGGACCCGCCATGGCGTCCGGCAGCCAGACGTAGAGCGGCACCTGCGCGCTCTTGCCCGTGGCGCCGATGAAGAGCATGATCCCGACGAAGGTCGCCAGCCCCACCGGGATGGCGTCCTTGTGGGTCAGGATGACCTGCTTCATCTCCTCGAAGTCGATCGTCCAGACGTGGAACTGACGGCCCAGGAAGACGAAGAGCGTGAGGGCGCCGATCGTGAACGCGAGGTCGCCCACGCGGTTCACCACGAAGGCTTTCATGCCGGCCGCGGCATTCTCCTTCTTCTCGAACCAGAATCCGATCAGCAGGTACGAGCAGAGGCCGACGCCTTCCCAGCCCACGAACATGAGGAGCACGTTCGAGGCCATGACCAGGATGAGCATGAAGCCCGTGAACAGGTTGAGGTAGGAGAAGTAGCGCGCGAAGCGCTTCTCATCCGCCATGTACCCGGTCGAGTAGACGTGGATCAGGAAGCCGATGTTCGTGATGACCAGGATCATCACGCAGGTCAGCTGGTCGACGACCAGCTTGTGCCGCGCGATGACCGAGAGCCAGCCGTCCTTGAAGCCTGGAATCTGGATCCAGGGGCCGATGTCGGCGACGATCGGCTGATGGCTCGCACGAACGTTCAGGAAGAGGATCCAGGCGATCAGGCAGCTGGCCGCCACCACGCCGCAGGACACGAAGGCGACGATCGGCTTCGGAAGCTTCTGTCCGATGAAGATCTGGAACACGAAGCCGAAGACCGGCAGCAGCGGGACCATCCACACGAGCGTCGGCGAGATGGAGCCGGCCGCATGCGCGACGTTGTCGCCATGCTCCTGCAGCACCGAGACGAAGGCAGAGAGACTCATCTATTCCTTCATGTTGTCGGCCTGGTCGACGTCGACTTTGCCGAAGTTCTGGTACATGCCGATGATGATCGCCAGCGCGACGGCCGCCTCGGCCGCCGCCAGCAGGATCACGAAGATCGTGAAGACGTTGCCGTGGACGCCGCCGATCCGCGTGTACTGCGAGAAGGCGACGAAGTTGATGTTCGCGGCGTTGAGCACCAGCTCGACGCCCATCAGGATCGAGACCGCGTTCTTCCGCGTCAGGATCGTATAGACGCCGCAGCAGAAGACGATCGCGGAGAGGAGCAGCATGTGCTCCAGCGGATGGCGGGTGAAGATCACTCCCTCACCTCCTTCCGGGCGAGGAAGGCCGCGCCGACCAGCGCCGCGAGCAGCAGGACCGACACCACCTCGAACGCCAGGAGGTACGGTCCGGCGAGGGCCCGCGCCACCGTCTTGGTGATGCCGCGATTCACCGTGAAGTCCCGCGCCGCGGGGGACTCGGCCTTGGCGACTTCCCCGTCCGCGCCGCTCAGGACGGCCGACCAGTGCCAGTCGCCCTCGGCAAGATCGGAGAGCGCGCCCTTGGTGACGCCCAGCTGGAAGGGGATGACCACCGTCTTCGGCTTCTCCTTGCCGGAGACCGCCGTGAAGGTCACGTACTTGACGTCGCCGTTCGGGCGGTCGACCCGGACGCCCAGGACGACCGATCCCTCGAACGCCGCGCCGCCGAACGCGAGGCCGGTCGAGCCGTCCCCCTGGTACTGCCGGAGGAAGACCTCGTTGCCGCCGGAGCGGACGACGACCTCGTCGGACTCGCGCTGCCACCTCGCGGTGAAGAGGATGACGACGACCAGCGAGAAGAGCAGGCAGAGGCACGCGCAGAACGCGGCGGGTCCGGGCGTCGACTCGTTCGACAGCTTCACGTCGGTGATCCGGTGGGTGAGCATCACCGCGAAGATGATGAGCACCAGGATGCCGCCGACGTAGATCAGGACCTGCGCCGCGGCGATGAAGTCCGCCTTCATGACCGCGTAGAGCGCGGCCGCCGAGAAGAGCACCGCCAGCAGCGCGAACGCCGACCGGACGATGTTCTTGCTGACCGCGACCGCCACGGCGCCCGCGATCGCGGCCGCCGCGAGGACGTAGAAGATGACGTTCAGGACGATGTCGGACGCCTCCATCCTAGCCGCCCCCCATCCGTTGCTTGATCAGGGGGATGACGGCCTCCGCGACGCCGATCACGAGCAGGTTGAGGAACGCGAGCGGCGTGAGCTTCTTCCAGCAGAGATCCATGAGCTGGTCCACCCGGTAGCGCGGCAGCGTCCACCGGAGCCACATCATGACGAAGATCAGCGCGAAGCACTTGCTCGCGAACCAGAAGCCGCCCTCCAGCATCCGCCCCGGACCCTCCGGCAGCAGGAAGCCCAGGTCATGGCCCTCGTTTCGCGGGCCGAAGAACACGGAGTAGGCGATGCCCAGCCCCGAGCCGATCATGAACCCGACCGTGGCGTCGAAGCCCTTCTTCTTCCAGCCGTAGCACAGCAGCGCGAGCCCGACGCCGCCGACCACGGAGGCGATCGCCGCGTGCGGGGTCGCGAACGGCGGCAGCCAGCCGCCGAGGAAGAACGTGGTCGCGATCGCGGAGACCACGAACATGTTCGCGTACTCGGAGAGGAAGAAGAAGCTGAACCGCATGCCGCTGTACTCGGTGTGGTACCCGGCGACGAGCTCCGACTCGGCCTCGGGGATGTCGAACGGCGTCCGGTTGGTCTCCGCCAGCGCCCCGATATAGTAGATCAGGAACGCGATGACCGTGAACGGGCCGTAGCGGGAGATGCCCCACGACAGGAGCCCGCCCTGCCGGTCCGGCAGCAGACCGAACGGCAGCCCGCGGTCCTGCGCGGCGGAGATCGCCTGCATGTCGAGCGTGCCGTAGATCAGCAACATGCCGAGCAGCGTGATGCCGATCGGAACCTCGTACGAGACGATCTGCGCGGCCGAGCGCATCGCGCCGAAAAGCGCCCACTTCGAGCCGCTCGACCAGCCGGCCATCAGGATGCCGATGACGACGGCGCTCGAGACCGCCAACAGGTACAGGATGCCGATGTTGAAGCTCGCGGGCGACCAGCCCGGCACGAACGGCAGCGCCACCCAGCAGGCGAACGAGCCGGCGAAAACCACGTACGGGGACAGCTTGAACAGCAGCTTGTCCGTGTCCTTCGCGATGATGTCTTCCTTGATCATGAGCTTCAGCGCGTCCGCGATCCAGACGCCGAAGCCGTGCCACCAGATCCGGTAGGGGCCGACGCGGGCCTGCATGTGGCCGGCGATCTTGCGCTCCGCGTAGGTCGACACGCCCGCGTACACCGCGATGAAGTTGATGATGATGAAGCAGATCGCGAAGATGCAGAGGAAGCCGTCGAGCACCGGGTACCCGGTGATCACGATCGGCCACGTGACGTTCGCCATCGCAAGCGGAGTCATGTTATTTCAGCGGAATGCCCTGGTACTCGTCCGGGAACTCGTAATCCTTCCGCATCGGATACCCGGGCCAGTCCTCCGGCAGGAGGATCCGGCGCAGGTCCGGATGGTCCGTGAACGTGATTCCGTACATGTCGTAGGTCTCCCGCTCGTGCCAGTCGGCCGCCTTCCAGACGGGGACCAGGCTGGGCACGGAGGGATTGGCGCGGTCGAGCTGGA
>Ga0310813_10000428_pt1 | contig 26862 bp, 20 predicted proteins | sample YN3metagenome_FD_203086 | JGI IMG/M metagenome (GOLD analysis project Ga0310813, IMG submission 203086) | Soil microbial communities from experimental microcosm in Duke University, North Carolina, United States - YN3 | ecosystem: Engineered > Artificial ecosystem > Soil microcosm > Unclassified...
CCGCCAATGATGATCGATCCCAACAGGTCATGTATCTGATTCATAGTCGCTCTCTCTTAATACGTAAATGCATACTGAAGCGTCAGGGTATCGGGGCCACCGTTTTCCCGGTTCTTTCGGAAATACGGACTCGTTACCTTGACTGTCATAACTTTGCAATATGAGCGGGCTGCGGAGACAGAGTTTGGGTTAAGGGGATCTCCATATCGCACAGTTGCGGAGAGCCGATAACCTTCCGCGATGGTGAGATTCCGCGCGGAACGGTTTGAGGTTACCACCCTGACGTAGTTATTGTAATCGTCGACATCATTGTAAAGGGCTGCCGAGTAATACCCCTTATATGCCGGGGTGAAGGGAGCAAAAGAATTAAGCGTGTCAGGATACGAAAACGTCCCTTCGCCGGCGTCTCTTCCCAGTGATCCGGGTGCGGTCAAATTGGCCACGGCAACCATCGTATCCTGTCCAGCAGTATTCTTGTCGAATGCCTTCGATTTCGCCTCATCGATGACCGACTGCGCCATCGAGATTCCTGCGATATAATATTCGTTCTGCGATGCAATCTGGTTATTCCCGATCATCAGCTTGTTTGTCGTTGAAAGGAAAATTCCGAACAACAAAATCGCACCGATCGTCAACATCATATTTGCGCCCATACAACTCCTTCGTTCGAATCAATAAAGTTACGGTACATTCCAGGCCGGAGCCCGCGGCTCCTCATACAATCGTACAAAGATACATAGGAGGGAAGAGAAGGAAAGTTACCACAATCACACAAATAAAACAAAATCAGATAAAACGGGCAATAAAAAACCCCTGGAATTGACTTCCAGGGGCTCTTTTGAGGAAATCTTTGTTAATTTATTCCCACCAGCCTATCACATTCAGATCGGCACTGGTCGTTATGAAACCTGTTGCATTGCTGATTGCCTCCCGGGAAAAATACATCGCGGCACTGCCGTTGCCCAGGACATTGCCTGTCGGTGACGGCGTTAAGGCGACAATTCCGCCCCAAAATTGTGCATGGAAATTCGTCATGTCATCGGCAAGCACAATGCCGGCAAAGCTCCCTGAGGCGGTCTTCATGACAGCATCCTTGCTGTTATTATGGACGACAAGGATTCCTGTCCCTGCCACCCCGCTGCTGCTGCTTAAGGAGCCTCCGGTCCATGATCCTCCGGCTGGTAACTCGACGTATGTTATTCCCCTCAAGGGATAAACAAGTTTAAGAGGATCAGTCACGTACTGGCTGCCTGCCAGGCCGGTCTTCGCAATCGCCTTCAGCGTTCCTTCAGGAAATCCTGAAGTAGGTCCTCCGAGGGCACTGTCAGGCGTTTGTGGGAAGCCGCCGGGATAAACCTGGTTCAGAGCCACGGTGCCAAGCGGGGGCGGGTTGCCAGGAGCCAGGTCGATGCCGAGGACGGTGCCTCCGACAGACCCCGCAGAGCTCCCCAGGGAGAACGAGGATCCGCTTGTCCATACTCCATACGTACCTGTGGTCGGGCTTATGCCCGATGAAAAGCTGGGATGATCTCTTCCATCGATCGTAATGCTGCCGTTGATCTGATTTGATCCGTTCAATGTCAGAAGCCCCTTGGATACTGTTGGAACCCGGGGCTGCGGGAAATAGCAATACGCCGTTGAAACTGCGGCCGTATCCACGATCGTTCCGGTGGATTGCACGCAGATGACGTTTGGTATCCCCGCGAACGTAATGTCAGTAAGCCTCACAGATACCTTGCCGGCCATTGTCGCGAGCGACGTGTAGCCGGTTCTCCATGTCCGGTCGGTTTCAAGCTGGCGCAACGCCATATTCACGCCGCTCTGAGCTATGTTCCGGGCGCTTTGCCGAAGCAAGTAGTTGTTGAAATTCCCCGCAATCCTGTTGCTCGAGATGGTAATATTATGAAAAATAATCGACGTGGTGATAATAATTCCGGCAACAACAATGATAAGAGCTCTGCCGCTCATAGTTTACCTCACATTTTTCGGTTTAATGGTGCGCTCCCAATACGCAGCGGCATACGTCGTATCCTGAAACACATTGCTCATCCGCTGTCCCTTGCGTTTGTCGAGGAGGTGCTCTTTATTTTCAATTGCGATCGTGATTTTTATCGATCGTATTTTGGACGGCAGCAACACCGGCGATTCCTTGATAAGTGAATCAAGCGCGTCATAGTATTGCAATTTAAATTTCGTAATGCCGAGAACCATTCTCGCGTCTTGCGGAGTAGCGGGGCCCGTTACTTTTCTCCGAACGGCAATATCCCGCGGGTTAGGAGTCTTGATGACGCCGACGGTATCGGTAGTATATTGAAAGAGATCCACAGACCCGTTATTATCGATATCCCCTTGGAAAACGATCTTCGTAGACTCCGCCGTGACGATCGCGCTGTCTTGCGGGAACGCGACACGGTATCCCATTTTTCTGAAATCGTTCTCAACAATGTCGGTAACCGCGGTAAGGTTTCCCTGAACCGTGGTCTTGAACGTTTGAATGCCGGCGCTTTCCATGATATTGCCGTTGAACACCAGCAACATCAGGAGGATAACCCCGCCAATGATGATTGAACCGATGAGATCCTGTAATTGAGCCAAGGTTAGATTTCCTCAATATGTGAATGCATAAAACACAGTTATCGTGTCCTGCTGGTTGTTCTGAGTTTCGTACTTACTCCGAAAATACGGGCTTGTCACTTTAACGGTCATCTTCTTACAATATGTGCGCACGCCGGAAGAGAGATCGGGAGAACTTGCGTTGGCATAGTTGACGTTGACGATAATCCGGTATCCCTCGGCCCGCGGAGTATTCACCAGTCTTCGGTAATCCTTATAATCGTCGACATCGTTAAATCGAAGCGCAGACCAGTAGCCCTTGTAATTCGCGTTATACGGCCCCCCCGAGCTCAGGGTATCCCAGGTCGGCATTGTTTCTCCCGCTTCCTTTCCCAGAGAAGAGGCCGCCGTCATAGAAGTGAGCGGCACCTGGCCGGTTGCGTTGAATGTGTTTTGGTCGAACGTCTTTGTCTTTGCCTCGTCAATGACGGACTGCGCAATCGAGAGCCCTGCGATATAATACTCGTTCTGGGCCGCTATCTGGTTGTTGCCGATCATTAACTTGTTCGTCGACGAAAGGAACGTTCCGAATAAAAGAATGGCCCCGATCGTTAACATCATATTAGCGCCCATCGCAATTCTCCGTCATTGAGTTATTCCTTTTCAAATTCCGACACAATGAAATTTTCATCGATTCTATATTGATCTACTCCCACCAACCGATGACATTTGCAGCGCTTCCATTTCCTCCGGACGATCCGCTCAGGCTTCTCGTAGCGTTGAGGACTGCCTGGCGCGAAAAATAGGTCTGCGCATTACTGTTTCCAATGCAGACACCCTCGGAAGGGTTCGAAGTCAATTCGAACACAGCGCCGACAATGTTTCCCTGGAGGTGGACGATATCGTCTGCAATGATGACACCGGTAAACGTATCATTCCCTTTGTTGTCTCCGGAAAGATTCTTGATTGCAGCCGTCGTCGTATTATTATGGACAATGAGGATTCCCGATCCGTACACAAGCGCCGGAGACCATTGTACTCCGCTGGGAAGTTCAACGTAGGTAACGCCGCTCAGAGGATATTTCAGCGTCAACGGATCCGTAACGTACTGGCTGCCGTTGATGCCGCTTTTGGCGAGATTTTTTAATGTTCCTTCGGGATACCCGTTCGACGCGCCTCCGGCCACACTATCCGGAGTAGTCGGGTAGCCTGCAGACGGTTGTCCTGTCTGTAGTATTGCGGCTCTTTTCTTTTGGGAGGTGCTGGGAATGTAATCCACTCCGCCTGCGGTTCCCGCGACGGCGTTGCTTCCACCCATCGTGAAGGTATTTGTAGTCCAGACGGCATATACGCCCTGCGTGTCGATCAATGTCGGCGGCATCGGCGGAGGGGCGGTATGATCCCGTCCGTCCATGAGAATGCCGCCACTGGTGGACGTAGGCCCATTTGTCTGAAAGAGAGCTTTCACCGGAATAGGATTAAGCGAGTCTTTCGCGACCCAGACGGTTGATGTATCGCGCCGTTCGTCCTTCGTATTATAGTTCGTTATCCCTACCGAGCGGATCATGACGACCGGCTTTCCTATATACGTCGTATCTGTGGCGGTAACGGTAACTTTACCTCCGCTCATCGATATCAGTGAAAATCCGGTTCTCCAGGAGGGGTTATTCGCCCACTGGCGCAATCCTAAGTTTACTCCGCTCTGTGCAATGTCCTGACCGAGCTGACGGGAATAATAGCTGTTAAGATTGGAAGTAATCCTCGTGCTCGATACACTGATGTTGTGCAGGATAACCGAAGTTGTGATGATAATTCCGACCACAACTATTATTAAGGCTCGTCCGCTCATAGGTTACCGAAGATTCTTTGGCTTTATGGTTCGTTCCCAGTACGCTCCGACGTAACTTGTATCGTTCATTGGATTTCCAAGCTGTCCGCCTCTCCTGTTGTCGAGTATCCGGTCTGTGCTTTCCATATTGATCGACAACTTTATGGATTTGATCCTTCCGGTGGCGGTGACAGGGTTTGATGTGAGAAGGCTATCTGACGCATCAAAGTACTGCAGTTTGAAGCGGGTAATTCCAATCATCATCGACTGGCCCTGATTGTTTTGGATCCGATGAAGGACAAAATCGCGGGGATTCGGAGTAAGGGATGCCTTGATCGTATCAATATAGTATTGAACAGTATCGACGGTCCCATTGTTATCGATATCCGTCTTGAACTTGATCCTGTTAGAGTCGGCATAGACAATGGCACTGTCGAGCGATGAAGGAAGCCGGTACCCCATTTTCCGAAAATCCGTTTCGATGACATTCGTGACCGTCGTGAGATTTCCCTGCACGGTCGTCTTGAATGTCTGCATGCCCGCGCTTTCCATGACGTTGCCATTGAAAATTACAAGCATGAGAAGAACCATGCCCCCGACAGCAATGGATCCAACGATGTCTTGTAAATCATTCATTCAGAATCTGCCTTCCTAGTAGGTATACACATATGAGAGCGTCAGCGTGTCCCCGCCTCCGCTTGAGCTCGATTTCGGAAAGTAAGGGCTTGTCACCTTGACAATCATTTTCTTAGCGTACGTCCTCGTGCCCGACGTGGAATCCGGACTTGTCTCGCTGGTGTACCCCACGGTAACTTTCAGTTTATAGCCCTCGGCCCGCTGCGTGTTGACAACGCGGGAATAAAGATTGTAATCATCGATGTCGTTAAACTTTATCGAGGACAAAAACCCCTTGTTCGCAGAGGAATAGGGCGAAGCCGCGGTCAGCGTATCTATAGTGGGAACTGCCTGTTCGCTTATGCCATCCCTTCCCATCGAATCCGGGGAGGTCAGGCTGGACCGGCTGCTAATGCTGGCGGAAACTGTTTTTTGATCAAAAGCCTTGGTTTTACCCTCATCTATAATAGATTGGGCAAGGGAAATACCCGCTATATAGTACTCGTTTTGGGATGCGATCTGGTTATTGCCTATCATCAGGCGGTTTGAAAGGGACAAAAATGCCCCAAACAGGAGTACGGCCCCTATTGTCAAAATCATGTTACCGCCCATGATTTACCCGTATTCTCCGTATTTGCTTTAAATATTTTTTTTCCATAGCTTTATAGCCCTACACCGATTCTGATATGAAAACGGCAAAAATTGATGTAAATACATTAATTTTGTTTAAGTATACAGAATTTTGGGATTCGCAAAACCATGCTCTTGACCATTGTCACCTTTAGTGGTCTCCATCACAACTCACTTCTTAGCCAGAGCCTATTATATGGATATTGTGTAACGATTATTTGATAACGTCTACGATATAAAAACTGATAGAGGGGTCAAGATGTCTACAAACATGCCAAACGAGAGCAAGAAGAAGAATGTTCTTCTTACTTTCATGAACTCATCCGAAAAGCCGCCTTCCGAGCGAACGAAGGACCAGGCTTCTAACTTACTATTTGATAGCGATGTCCCGGAAGGTGCGGGAAAATCCAGCAACCTTTATCCGCAGGGGCTTGTGCCTCAGGGCGGCAATGCGCCTGTCGGAAAACAAGGGAAAGGCGAAGAACCCCAGAGACCGGCAGCCGCGCAGGGTGTTTCAGCGCAGACGCCAAGGCTGATGAGAGTTCTCATTGAGAACGGCATCGTCACCCATGACCAGGTAAAGAAGGCCCTTGATATTCAGCAGACGTCAAGCGATAAGCGCCGTCTCCTCGACATCCTTGTCGATGATCTCAAAGTCGACCGGGAAACGATCTTCGCGAATGTGGCCCGTTTTTATTCCTTTGAAAGCGTCGATCCATCATCCGCCTTCGGGGACAAGGATAAACTGTCATTTATCAAGCAGGTACTGCAGGCTCTCCCGCAGTACTATTACGAGATCGCGGTCAAAAGAAAAATTCTCCCCTTTGAACTGTATACCAACGGATTTGACAAGCTTATCGTCATCACTCCTGATACGACGCACCCGGAGGTTACGAATGTTGCCAAAGCGTTTGGCTTTCAGAAGTACGAAATAAAGTACGTCTCGCTCGTAGACTGGACGGAGTTATGGCGTCAGATAGCGTTTGACCAGGGCGCGAAGCAGCTCGGTCTCGACGAAGACGACGAGCTCATCAAAGCCGGGAAAGACGAGTACGAGAAAGAGCTTGAGAAATCGATCGAGGAAGAAGCGGGTAAAGGAAAACTTTCCGAGCTTGTCGAGAACATCATGATCGACGGCGTCCGGACGGGCGCATCCGATATCCACGTCATCCCGAGGTCTGCCTACAGAACAGAGTTTCACTTCCGAATCGACGGCCGGTTGTCGCTCTGGAGCGCCGTCACCGACGTGCGCGCAGAGGCGATCCTTTCGGTGACGAAGGACCGCGGAAAGAACCTCGACCGGTTTGAGAAGTTCCTTTCTCAGGACGGATTTGGTCAGCGGACAATCGACAACAAGGTCGTGCGCTTCCGTTTCTCAACGATGCCGATCTACGGGACGGATATCAAGAGCAAACTTGAATCGATTGTTATCAGAATTTTGCGCGGCGCTGAGTCGACGCAGAATATTCAGGACCTCGGGATGCCCGAGGAATCGCTTGGTGCATTCCTCAAGGCCATCCGCAAGCCGCAGGGTATGGTGATCTTCACCGGCCCGACGGGAAGCGGAAAGACCACGTCGCAGCTCGCCGCGATCAAGACGATTATGGATCCGAGCCTGAACATTATCACGATCGAAGATCCGGTGGAATACCTCATCGAAGGCTGCCGCCAGGTGAAATTGAACCACAAGCTTGATTTCGAGGGGGCTCTGCGTGGACTTCTTCGCCATGACCCCGACGTGGTGATGGTGGGTGAAATGCGCGACAAGATCACTGCCGATATCGGCGTGAAGCTTGCGAACACAGGTCACCTTATTTTCTCAACGCTCCACACGAACGATTCGATCGGCGCGATTACCCGTCTCTATAATATGGGTATCGAGCCCTTCCTTCTTGCCTATACGATCAACATCATCATCGCCCAGCGCCTTGTGCGGAAACTCTGCGACCGGTGCAAGACGCCGGATACCGAACTCGATATGGACTTGCTCATGGATTGCAAGCTGACCGAGAAGGAGATCTCCGAGGCCACATTCTTTAAGCCGGTGGGCTGCGTGCATTGTATCAAAGGGTACCGCGGCAGAACGGGCATCTACGAAACGCTTGTGATGAACAAGGCACTGCGCCAGATCATCCTTAAATCGAAAGACTTCATCGATGAGGAAGGATTGCGTTCCGCGGCCGAACAGAACGGCATGAAGACGCTGGCGAAGTCGGCGATGCAGCTGGCCCGCGAGGGAAGGACGTCGCTTGAGTGCATCGTAGGTATGGCAGTCGAAGAATAATAGAAAACCATATGGCTAACTGGACGCTCCGTAGACAGCGACCCTCCCAGTTGCCTGAACAGAAGGCCCCCCGATGCAGAAAATCGGGGGGCTTTTGGTTTTACTGGGCGCTTGACATTCTCTCCTTCAATCTCTATCTTTTTCTACCGTTGTTTCATTTCCGTGTAATCGTATGCGCCTGCGTATCTCTTTTGCCCTCCTTCTCATCCCAGGCATGCTCTTTGCGCAGTGGGCGGATATTGCGTTTGTCAACGGGAACATTCACACCATCGACAAGAACCAGCCTCGCGCGGAGGCCGTAGCGGTATCGCACGGACGAATTCTCGGCGCCGGTTCACGGAAATCGATTGAGCCATTTCTCTCTTCGACCACCAGGATCATCGATCTGAAAGGGAAGCTTATGCTTCCGGGCTTTATCGACGACCATACGCATTTCATGAGCGGCGGCTTTCAGCTGCAGAGCGTCAACCTTCGGTACGCTGACAACGAGAATGATTTTGCGGGAATTATTCGCGAGAGGGCAACGAAGTATCCGAAGAGATGGATTACCGGCGGCGACTGGGACCACGATCGATGGAGCGGCGGCCGCCTTCCCACGAAGGAACTTATCGATACGTTTACCCCGGAGACGCCGGTCTTCGTCAACCGCTACGACGGCCATATGGCGCTTGCGAACAGTTACGTGCTCAAGCTTGCCGGTATCACCAGGGACACTCCCGACCCGCCCGGCGGGTCTATTGTGAAAGATCCAGGAACCGGCGAGCCCACCGGAGTTCTCAAAGACGAGGCAATGACGCGGGTCTACAATATGATACCCGATGCCACGGATGAAGAGATGCTATCCGCTGCGCAGCTCGGCCTTGCGGAGGCGCGGAAATTCGGCCTCACCGGCATCCAGGACATCTCATCCGCAGCCGATGTACGAATTTACCAGAAGCTGAGAGACAATGGCGAGCTTACCGCACGGTTCTATTCGCGCCTGCCGATCTCTCAGTACGAGCATGTCATCGGATCAGGAATTCGCGTACCATTTGGAGACGAGTGGATTCATCTGGGATCCCTGAAAGCGTTCGCCGACGGCTCGCTGGGATCTTCAACGGCATTATTTTCGGAACCGTTCACCTCGGATACGACAACGCACGGACTCGCATCAGACATCATACTTAATGGAAGCCTCGAGAGGTGGGCTTTCGCCGCTGACAGCGCCGGCCTGCAGCTTTCCATTCATTCAATCGGCGACAGCGCGAACGGGCTCATGCTTGATCTGTTTGAGCGCATCGTGAAAAAGAACCCGAAATGGGACCGCCGGTTCAGGCTTGAGCATGCGCAGCATATTCATCCGGCAGATTTCCAACGCTTCCCGCGGCTTGGCGTCATCGCGTCGACACAGCCCTATCACGCAATCGATGATGGAAGATGGGCGGAGAAACGAATCGGGCACGAGCGGTGCAAGACCACCTATGCCTTCCGAACGTTTCTGGACAACGGAGTGAAGCTCTGCTTCGGAAGCGACTGGACTGTCGCACCGCTGAACCCGCTCCTCGGAATCTACGCTGCCGTTACCCGCAGGACGATCGACGGCGCGAATCCCGGAGGCTGGTTCCCGGAACAAAAAATAACCGTGCAGGAGGCTGTAGAAGCATATACGATCAACAATGCCTATGCGGCGTTCGGGGAACATGAACAGGGATCGATTGTTCCCGGCAAGTTTGCAGATTTTGTTGTGCTGGGAGAAGATATTTTCTCGATCGATCCTGTGAACATTGAAAAAGTGAAAGTTGCGATGACAGTTGTCGGAGGAAAGATTGTGTATCAGGAAAATGAGACCAGATAAGCCCTGGCGCTTAACTTCCTGAGAGCTTTCCCGTACGCCATAGTAGGGCTTCCGGGGAATTTTCGTCGCGGTTTCTTGTGGCCCGATCGTCATGGTCATCCGAAAAGGCATAGCGTATATCGCCTCCGCTCTTGTTATTCTCACACTGTTGGGGTGGGCTGCGATCTCCTATGCCGTCCATAATATCCTGCCGTACTCTCCTATCCGCCCGCACCGAATCACCCGCACAGAACTGACGCAGCATTTTCCGGCGCAATTGGATCCGGGCGCGGCAGGACTGCGATACTCACAATTAAATGTCACCGTCGAGGATTCGATTTTGCTCAAGGGGTGGTTTGTCTTTTCCGGTACCGGCAACGCAAAAGGGACGGTCATCCTCCTGCATGGAATAGCCAGCTGCAAGGAGTCCATGATCAATGTCGCAGCAAAGCTTTCACGGCTCGGCTACAACTGCATCCTGTATGATTCGCGGGCGCACGGGGAGAGCGGCGGGTTGAACTGCACGTTTGGTTATTACGAAAAGCATGATGTTTCAGTGTTCATAGATTCTGCCCGCACGCGTTTTCCTTCGATGGGGCCGGTGGGAATCTATGGCGCCTCGCTCGGCGCAGCGGTGGCAATCCAGGCGATGGCGATTGACCATAGGATTGCATGTGGAATAGCTGTCAGCCCGTTTGCGACGATGCGCGAGGTAGTGTATGACTATTGGAAGCACCTTTCGAGGCTGCCACTCCCTTCGATTACTAATGCGTCGCTAAAACGCTCCGAAGAGATTGCACACTTCTCCGTCGACAGTGTACGGCCGGAACAGGCTGCTTTGGAAATCGATAATCCTGTTCTCGTCATTCATGGAGATCAGGACTCAAAGATTTCGATTCGCTACGGCAGGAGAGTGTATCAAAATCTACGATCGCCGGGGAAACAATGGTTCGAAGTTGGCGGAGCAGGACATAATGACATTGAAAGCGTTGCAGGAGAGACGTATCTTGGAACTCTTGCAGCCTTTTTGCAGACCAATCTAATAACAGAGTAATTACATCTCGCGGAGTTTTCCCGTTCCTTGCAAACATTCCGCAACCTTCCTATCTTAGAGTACCTGAATTTAATTTTTTACGATGCAGCTGCAAAAAACAGCAGAAATTTCCGAAGAGGAGATCTTTAACAGGTTCCGCCGGTGGGGGTATCTCCAGGCCCGCATCGATCCGTTCACTATGTTCGAACCGAGGGAGGTTCCGGAGCTTGCCATCCAGGGTGAGTCCGCAGATCTTGCGCGCAAATATTACTGCGAAAGCATCGGAGCGGAGTTTATGCACATTCCCGATGACGAAAAGCGGCGCTGGATTCAGGAGCGGATGGAGACGACGTATGAGCCTGCCCACCAGCACGAAATCCTCGAACGTCTTATTCGTGCCGACGTACTCGAACAAATTCTCCACGCTCGATATCCGGGGACAAAACGATTTTCGTTAGAAGGCGTAGATGCCGTCATCCCGCTGCTTGATGAAATTCTCGAACGCGCGATGGAGAACGGCGCCGTCGAATCAGTGATGGGAATGTCGCACCGGGGCCGCCTCAATGTTATGGTCCAGGTCATCGGTAAAAAACCATCCGAGATCTTTGCCGGGTTTGAGGATGTCGATCCCCGAAGCATCCTCGGAGGGGGCGATGTGAAGTATCATATGGGCGCAACGGGCGAGTATGTTGGCAGGGAAGGGAAGAAGATGACCGTTCGCCTGTCGTCGAACCCAAGCCACCTGGAAGCGGTCGATCCGGTGGTGCTCGGCCGGGCGAGAGCGAAACAAACACGAGCCGGCGAATCGGGGACTCGTGAGATCCTCCCGATACTTATCCATGGCGACGCAGCGTTCGCGGGCCAGGGGATCCTCGCCGAATCATTGAACCTGACCTCCGTCGAAGGATTCTCCGTCGGGGGTACGATCCACATCCTGGCGAACAACCTCCTTGGGTTCACTGCAAAACCTTCGGAGACGAACTCAACCATTTTTGCGACCGATGTCGCCAAACGGCTGCCGATCCCTATTTTTCATGTGAATGCGAATGATCCGGATGCCGTTGTGCGCGCAGGGATCATGGCGCTCGAGTATCGCTACCAATTTGCGAGCAGCGTGATCATCGACGTCATCGGATACCGCCGGCACGGCCACAGCGAGGTCGACGACCCGACAATTACCCAACCCATTCTTTATAAGAAAATCAAAGAGATTCCCCCGGTCTGGAAATTGTACGCCGAACAACTCGATGCGACACCCGAGGAAATACTCGAGCACGCCCGCAAAGAATATGATTCTGCGAAGGACGAGGCTTCGGCGTTGAAGAGTATTCCCAGGCTTTCTGCGAGGCCCGAATACTGGGATCCGTACGACGGCGGCCCGTACCGTAAATCGTACGAGGTAGAGACTTCGGCGACGCTGGACGAGTTAAAGACCGTGGGGAGCGCCCTGACGGGCGCGCCGCAGGACTTTCACGTTCATCCAAAAGTCCAACGGCTTCTCGACCAGCGGAGAAAAATGGCCAATGGTGACGCACCGGTCGACTTCGGAATGGCCGAGCAGCTCGCCTTCGGTACGCTTGTAAAGCAGGGAGTGCCGGTGCGCCTGAGCGGACAAGACAGCAAGCGGGGGACATTCAGTCAGCGTCATGCCTCGCTGATCGACGTCGAAAACGAATCGGAGTATATACCGCTCCAGCACATTGCAACCGGCCAAGGTTGGTTTGAGGTCTATAATTCGATTCTCTCGGAAGCCGCGGTCATGGGCTTCGAATATGGGTTTAGCCGCGATTATCCCGAAGCGCTCATTCTCTGGGAAGCACAGTTCGGAGATTTCGCGAATGGCGCACAAATTATCATCGACCAGTTTATCGCGGCAAGCGAAGATAAGTGGGACTTGCTGTCGGGTCTTGTCCTTTTGCTCCCGCACGGATACGAAGGACAGGGTCCTGAACATTCCAGCGCCAGGATTGAACGCTATCTCCAGCTCGCGGCCGAAGATAATATGCAGGTGTGCCAGCCTTCGACAGCAGCGCAATACTTCCACCTCCTACGCCGGCAGGCGCTGCGAAAATGGAAAAAAGCACTCATCGTAATCACTCCCAAGAGCATGCTCCGTCTGGCGGATGCTGCTTCGCCGATTCAGGATTTTGCAACGCAGCGTTTTCAACCCGTGCTTCCGGATCTCAGTGTTCCTAATCCGGAACGGATCCTCATCTGTACCGGGAAAGTCGGCCGCGAGCTTCGTGCCGAACGCGCAAAGCGCAACGACACATCGACGGCGATCGTGTTTCTTGAGCAGCTCTATCCTTTCCCGAAAGAAGAGCTCACTGCGATCCTCGAAGATTACGCTGAGGCGCGCGAGATCATCTGGGTGCAGGAAGAGCCGGCAAACATGGGCGCTCTCTCTTACGTTTATCCTCGCCTTAAACGGCTTGTCGGAACACGGCCGCTCCGGTCGATCAAGCGCTCGGCAAGCGCCGGTACTGCTACCGGTTCCGCGAAAGCGCACGAGCTCGAGCAAAAAGCGATCATGGCTCTGGCATTTCGAAAATCGTAACCGGCTTCTGAATCGTTTCCTTCTCATATTCCTGATGGTTAGCGTCTGCCATTTGTCAGGCGGCGCCCAGGAGTCCAATCCCACGCTCGATATTCGTGTTTCCCAATCCGGACGCCTTACGTCGGCGCTTTCATATCTGAACGGCTATCATCACTCCTTAAGCGGACAAACACTTGCCTATCATTCTTCGCATCCGGACGCGGACGTAGCCCTTCTTTGCCGGGTCCGGCGGGATGCGAGCTCAATCTCCTGGGAAACCGATACGCTGGTCGATGGAGGCAAAGACAATTTTTATCACCTTGTCTGGCTCGCAGGGATCGAACGCATCGGCTGGGGAAACGCCACCCTGCCGCATACATTCCATCTCTCTGTCAACGGGGAACCCTGGTTTACGTTCACAAACAGGAAAGATTCATCCGCCCCGCGCTGGACAACCGGTGGGAAGGATGGCGCTCAACTTTCGTTTCAATCACAGATGGTTGACCGGTACGGGGATCTCTTTGGCTATATGTTTCTCGATCTTCCGAAGAAAAACTTTAGCGCCGGCCTTCCGCTTCAACTTCGTGTCGACGGCGAAGACGCCGGCAGCCCCGAGTGGTACATGGCATTCCAGTACGAGTTTAGTTTTGTGCCGCGGATCCGCCCGGAACCGGTTTTGTTGAACGGGAAACATCAGTCGCTCCTGCGAATGAGCCTCGACAACCTGCAGGAAGGAAGGACGATAGATATTTCATATGGCCGTACCAGAATCACTCACGATACTCTTCGTGTCGGTGGGAATATTTTCTTCGTCCCGGTCGAATCGGTTTCCTCTGATCGCACAATACTTGTGAGTTTCACGTCCGGCGACGGCGAAGCCGTTAGATCATCCGTTGTCAACAAGCCGGTGAAGCCACGGACGATATTCTTAATTTCACACACTCACAACGACATCGGGTATACCGATCTGCAGCCGAATGTGGAGAAAAAGCAATGGCAGAATCTCGACCAGGCGCTCGAGCTCATCAGGCAAACAGATTCATATCCGGATGAGGCGAAGTTTAGATGGAACATTGAAATCCTCTGGCCGATCGAAAGTTACATAAGAAATGCCACGGCGGAGAAGAAAGAAGAAGTGCGCCGTGCGGTACAAGAAGGCCGCCTCGGTTTGAATGCCCTTTTTGTGAACCCCCTAACCGGGCTTGCCGGCCCGGTGGAGATGTCCCACTTCACAGACTATTCCTGGAAACTAAGCAGAGAGTTTGATTTCGATTGGAAGACGGAGCGCGCCAACTTTGCAACCGCGACGGTATCCGACATTCCCGGATTTACCTGGGGCATCGTCACGGCGCTGAGTCGGGCCGGGGTCCGTTATTTTGCCAGCGGGCCCAACACCGGCGACCGCATCGGACATGTCCTGGAGGCCTGGGGAGATAAACCATTTTACTGGAAGTCGCAGTCGGGAAAGGAAGAAATCCTGTTTTGGATGGCAGGTTCCGGTTATTCCACGTTTCACGAAGGCAGCCTTTCTCAGCTTGGCGAAGAAAAAATAATGAAGATAACGAGAAGGATGGAAGAGTCTGCATACCCGTACGAGTACTATTTCCTACCGTACACACTGGGCGATAACGGCGGGCCCGATCCAAAACTCTCTGATTTTGTAAAGGCATGGAATGAAAAATACGCATCTCCGGTTCTTGAGATCAGCACGCATCGGCAAATGTTTGAAACGTTCGAGAAGCGGTATGGAGCAACACTTCCGAAGTTCCAGGGGGACCTGACACCGTACTGGGAGGATGGGGCTGCGTCCACCGCATATGAAACCGCGCTCAACCGTCACGTTGTTAACCGTCTCATTCAGGGAGAAGCCCTCTGGTCAATGCGAGATCGGAAGGCATATCCTGAAAGCCTCTATTACAATGCATGGCGCAATGTTTGTCTCTGGGACGAACACACCTGGGGCGCCGATAAGAGCGTGGACTCCCCGGACGATCCCGGTGCGATCGGCCAGTGGAAGATCAAACAAAAATATGTATTGGATTCGGATAGCTTGTCAAACGTACTCCTCAACGATGCCTTGAAAGATTCAGCTGAATCTACACTTCCTGGAGCATTCGATATCTATAACACCAGCAGTTGGAGCCGCAGCGATGTTGTAACATTATTGAAGGCTCAATCGCTGGCCGGGAATGTCGTCATTGACGAAAAAGGATCGGTGGTGCCTTCACAACGATTATCGAGCGGTGAGCTCGTTGTCCTGGTGAAGAACATCCCGCCGATGTCTGCCCGCAGAATCTTCGTGAAGAAAGGGAATGGACCAGGGAAAGGAAATGTTGCTGTTTCCCAAACCACACTGCGGAATGAATTTATCTCTCTTTCGGTCGACTCGCTTACCGGCACTATTTCAAGCTTGCGATCCGGCCACCATGAGCTGGCGGAGAATGGAAAAAGATTGAACGAGTATTTCTACGTCCCCGGAACAAATCCCGACAGTGCGCTTCATCTCAACGACGTTCATGTCGCGGTGAAGGAGCGGGGGAAACTTCTTTCATCTCTCCGTATCACCGCAGATGCACCGGGATGCCGGAAATTCAGCTCAGAGATCCGGCTCATTTCCGGAATCAACCGGCTGGAAATCATCAACGAGATGGACAAGATCGCAGTCCGGGAAAAGGAAGGTGTACACTTCGGATTTCCGTTCCACGTTGAGAATTCCCGTATCCATTATGATGTCGCAAGCGCAATTGTAGAGCCGGAGAAAGATCAGCTTCCAGGATCGTGCAAAAATTTCTTCTCTGTACAAAGTTGGATTGATGCCTCGGCAAAAGATCACGGCGTGTCATTGATTACGCTTGACGCCCCGCTTGTCGAAATGGGGGCCATACAGGCGGAGTCTCCATGGTTGAAATCATTGCAACCATCGCCGGTCTTCTATTCCTATGTCATGAATAACTATTGGCATACAAATTACAAGGCTGACCAGGAAGGTATTGTTCGATTTCGATATGCCATCTGTCCTCATGCCGCGTTTGATCCCGCGGCAACTACCCGGCTGAGCAGAGAACTCTCTCAACCTTTTGTTGTGAAGAATGCCGGGCGTCACCCAAGGCGCTCCGGTTCGTTATTCACCCTTACGTCGAAAGAAGTCATCGTGGAATCCGTCAAGCCTTGGATTCTGTATCTTTACAATCCAACTCCAAAAGCCCAAACAGTAAGGATCGATTGGAACAAATCCGAAGAAATTACGCTGAATGGTGACGCGGATTGGCCCGAATATTCAAGAGTATTCACAATGGTGCCCTGGGAGACGACACATATTCGGGTGCAAGACCTGATCCGATAGCGGACAAGCACTGTTCGTTATCGAACACTTCTAAAGATTCTCCTTTTCCTTCCTGCCCGCATTGTAGAAATTTCCACGTTAATCTGTTGGCACGCCCTTTGCCTTTAGTCTGTGCATTCAAGCATGGACAGACCTCTAAATAACCAGACGCTTCTCCAGAACAAGCGGAAGCAGTATATGAAAATCGGCATTCCCATCGCCGGTTTGGCCCTCATATTTCTCGCCTTCTCAGCCTGGATCCGCCCTTCGGTCGATCGAAAGAATATTCTCACTGCGCGTGTGGAGAAAGGTACTGTGGAAGAGACCATTTCAGCTTCAGGTACGGTTGTACCATCCTTCGAACAATCAGTCTCAAGTCCCACAGAAACGCGGGTGCTTTCAATTCGGAAGAGACCCGGAGAGCGGGTGAAGCAGGGTGAATCTGTCCTCGATCTGGACCGGAGCGAGTCGAAGCTTACGCTTGACAAAGTTGAAAAGGAGTGCGCCCTAAAAGCCAATCAGCGCACGCAATTGCGCCTTGATATGGAACGAACGCTTCGCGATCTCAAAGGGCAGCTCAACATCAAGAACCTCCGGCTACAGTACCTTCGTTCAAAAACTTCTCAGAGCGAAAAACTTCTTGAGCTCGGCGCCATCTCTAAAGACCAGATGGATCAGGCGAGGCTGGAAGAACATATCGCGACCATCGAAAAGGAGGAGCTCGAGCAATCGGTAGAGACAACGACAAAGTCTTTGGAGAACCAGCTGAGCAGTCTTACGACGGAAGTCACGACACTCGAAAAAGAACGGACGGACGCCGCTCGTCAGTTCGAACTGCTTGCATGTAAGGCGGATCGCAACGGCGTTGTCACATGGGTGAACGAACAGATCGGGACGAGCGTCCACCGGGGCGAAGTCGTTGCGCGGATTGCCGATCTCGGCAGCTACAACGTCGATGCAACACTCTCCGATATTCATGCCTCCCGGGTGTATGTGGGTATGCCCGCGAACGTGAGGATCAACGATGTTCACCTGCCGGCGAAGATTCTGACGGTCTACCCGACGATCGAGAACGGTGTCGCGAAAGTTACACTCGCCCTGCCGGATTCCGCGCACCGGATTCTTCGTCCCAGCCAGCGGGTCGACGTTTTTCTCGTCGTCAGCCGCAAGGAAAACACCTTACGGGTCCGGAAAGGGCCGTTTGTTAACGGCAATGGCCGCCAGGACGTCTTTGTTATCAGAGGGACTACCGCATATCGCGAGGCCGTGATCATCGGCGTCACAAGCTTCGACAATGTCTCCATCGATGAAGGATTGAACGAAGGGGACGAGGTTATTATTTCGGACATGAACGATTTTAAACAACAGGCTCAGATCAAAGTACATTAGTCTACGGAGAAACGTTATGATCACACTCGAAAAAATTGAGAAAATCTACCACACCGACAAAATCGAGACCGTCGCGCTGCAGGAGATCAACCTGAATATCCGCGAGGGGGAGTTCGTCTCGATCATGGGACCGTCCGGTTCTGGGAAAAGCACCCTCCTGAATATCATGGGTCTGCTGGATGCCCCGAGTGACGGCAAGCTCACGCTTAACGGCGCAACGATCGGATCCTATAAAGACAAGCAGCTGGCCCGGATACGCAACGAGCGCATCGGTTTTGTCTTTCAAACATTTCATCTCATCAACGATCTCAATGTCGTCGATAATGTCGAGGTCCCTCTGCTGTATAGAAAGATTTCCGGGAAAGAACGGCGCAAACTCGCGCTGAAAGCGCTCGAGCGGGTCGATCTCAGCTCCCGCGTGCATCACTTTCCGTCGCAATTATCCGGCGGCCAGCAGCAGCGCGTCGCAATCGCCCGCGCAATCGTAGGAAATCCCAACATCATCCTTGCCGATGAACCGACAGGAAATCTTGACAGCCAGATGGGGAATGAGATCATGAACATTCTCCTGCATTTCAACAAACAGGAAACGACCACCATCGTCATGGTCACTCACGATCCGCGCATGGCCGAGAAGACTCAGAGGACCATCCGGTTATTCGACGGTCGGCAGGTCAACTAGGAGAAATCGCATGCTGAAGAATTATTTCAAGATCGCCCTCAAGGTTCTTTTGCGAAGAAAGTTCTACACGTTTATCAGCCTCTTCGCGATCAGCTTCACCCTTGTCGTCCTCATGGTGGCCACCGCCATTCTCGATCACATGTTCGCGCCGATGGCTCCGGAGACGAATCTCGACAGGCTGCTGTGCGTATTTCACATGGACCTGGTCGGCCCCGAGGCGCAATGGAACGGGAATCCGGGCTATGGCTTCCTCGACAAGTATGTCCGAGGATTACACAATGTTGAACGGTTTTCCATTGCAAGTGAGGAGCGAACGGTGACCTCCTATAAGGATGGCGCCGAAATCAAATCGATGCTCAAGCGCACCGACGGAGAGTTCTGGAAAATCCTGGATTTCAAGTTTATCGAAGGCCGTCCGATCGACGGCGATGATGACGCGAAGGCAAATTTCGTCTGCGTCATTAACGACGCGACTCGGAAACGGTTCTTTGGGGATCAGTCCGCGCTTGGAAAGTTTATCGAGGCCGACCGCCAGCGCTTCCAGGTCATCGGCGTCGTGGAGAACGTCCCGGCCATGCGGCACATCCCGTACGCCGACATCTGGGTTCCCAACAGCACTTCTCCCGAGGTCAATTACAAGGAAAAGCTCATGGGTGGAAATATGGGACTGCTTCTTGCCCGCGACAAGAACGATTTCGATCTCATCAGGCAGGAATTTGCTTCACGGCTGCCGCAGGTCCAGATCGTGGATCATAATTACGAGCGCATGCAGGGAAGGCCCGATACGTATTTTGAAGGCGTAGCTCGCGAGGCCGTCGACGACGACAATGCAGTGCTTTTCACCGCAGTGATCGTCATTCTCATGTTCCTCTTTATGCTTCTGCCGACAATTAACCTCATTAATATCAATATCAGCAGAATCCTCGAGCGGTCTTCGGAGATCGGCGTGCGAAAATCGTTCGGCGCATCCGCATGGACACTCGTCGGGCAATTTATCGTGGAAAATCTCGTCCTGACGGCCATCGGCGGTATTTTTGGATTCATATTGACGCAAATCATTTTGCAAATTCTTAACAGCAGCGGGCTCATCGAGTTCGCTCACTTTACATTGAACCTCCGGGTATTCGGTTATGGTATCCTTCTCATTCTTGTCTTCGGACTTCTCTCCGGCGTCTATCCGGCATGGAGAATGTCCCGCATGCAACCCGTTCTCGCGCTGAAAGGAGTCGTACGATGATCAGGCATTTATTCAAACTTATCTGGAACAAAAAGAAATCTAACTTGTTAATTACACTCGAGGTTCTGTTCTCGTTCCTCGTATTGTTCGCGGTCGTGACGATGGGGGTAGTCGCTCTTGAACGGTTTAATCAGCCGCTCGGATATTCGTACAACAATGTCTGGCTTGTTGAGGTCGATACGCGCCTCACATTCGATTCAGTCTACAACGCGCAGAAACGCGCCATTGTCGATCAGCTTCTGCTGGCGATGAAGCAGCTTCCTGAGATCGAGCAGACGTCGACCTGGGCGATCCCTCCCTACTCATCCTACATGTCGTCCTACGGGGAGGAAACCAATGGCAAGCTTGTCCGGATAGCGATCCATCACGGCTCCGAAGATGCGAAGGACGTTCTCGGCCTGCAGCTTCTCAAAGGGCGTTGGTTTGAAGCGGCCGACCGAAGCGTGAACTGGAAGCCTGTCGTCATAAACCGGCTCCTTGCCGAACAGCGATTCGGAAACGAAGACCCTCTCGGAAAAAATCCTTTTCCTCCGGGGAGTGATAAGCCGGAAACGCGAAGAAACCAGGACTACAGAGTCGTCGGCGTCATCAGCGATTTCCGGAAAGGGGGAGAATTCACCGAATCCATGCTGACTTCGATCGAATACCTGCCGATCGAAAAAACAACGCAGGCAATTTCCTCGAACTTCCTCATCAAAGTGCGCCCGGGAACCACCGCAGAGTTCAAAGAGAGACTCGACAGGGCGTTGACCGCCGTCGCGAAAGGCTGGTCGTTCGACATTAAGACGCTCGAGGAAATGCGCCAGGCTGATTTCAAACCGCGCATCGCCTTCATGATCACCACCGGATTAATTTCAGGATTCCTCCTTCTCATGGTTGCTCTCGGATTGACCGGCGTGTTGTGGCAGAATGTTTCCCGCAGAACACAGGAGATCGGTTTGCGCCGGGCGCTCGGCAGCAGCGAACGCCGGATCTACCAGCAAATTCTCGGAGAGCTTCTGGTCCTCACGACATTCGGGCTTCTCGTCGGAACGGCGATCATCATTCAGTTTCCGCTGCTGGATATTATTACGTTCGTCACCAGCAAAGCATACATCATCAGCTTTTTGATATCGATTACGTTCATGTACGGGATCACCACTGTCTGCGGGCTGTACCCAAGCCTGCTTGCGGTGGAAGTTCAGCCTGCCGAAGCGCTGCACTACGAATAATGCTTTGCATTTGACGCAGTCATCACCTACCTTACTGTACGTATGGCCGGCACGATCCTCATTGTTGACGACGATTCTTCCATCATAACATCCCTCGCGCTGCTTCTCAAGCAGGCGGGGTATCAATCGCGTTCGGCGGCGAATCCTCAGCAAGCCCTCGAAGAATTGCGGAACAATCATATCGAGCTCGTTCTCCAGGATATGAATTTCTCCCGCCAGACCTCGGGCGAAGAAGGCTTAAGCCTTCTTCGTGAAATCAAGTCCCTTCGTCCGAATATTCCGGTGATCCTCATGACCGCGTGGGCCTCAATCTCGCTCGCCGTTCAGGGCATTAAGACCGGAGCCTCCGATTTCATCATCAAGCCATGGACGAACGAGCAGCTGCTTCAGTCCATAAAGACGACGATGGGCCTTGCAGGCGTCGCGATGCATCAGCACGCTTCTCTGACGCGTGAAGAACTCGATCGTACGTATGATGTTCATGGATTTATTGGCCGGGATCCTAAGATTCTCCATGTGCTCGATATCGTCGGCCGGGTAAGCCCCACCGATGCTTCTGTCCTTATTACCGGCGAAAGCGGGACCGGGAAGGAACTCATCGCTGAAGCAATTCATAGAAACAGCCTCCGGAAGGACAAGCCTTTTATCAAAGTAAATCTCGGCGGTATTTCTCCGGGACTGTTTGAGAGCGAGATGTTCGGCCACGTTCGGGGCGCGTTCACCGACGCTCGCCAGGACCGCAAAGGACGGTTCGAAGTCGCCCATACCGGCACCATTTTTCTGGACGAAATCGGAGACCTCAACGAATCGTGCCAGGTCAAGCTGCTGCGGGTGCTGCAGGACAGGACCTTCGAGATCGTGGGCTCAAGCGCGACGCACTCTGTGGATGTCCGCATTATCTCGGCCACAAACGCAAACCTCACAGAGTTGATCCAAGCAGGAGAATTCCGGGAAGATCTCTTGTACCGGCTAAACCTCATCGCGATCCATATTCCTCCGCTCCGCGAGCGCATCAACGATATTCCGCTTCTCGCCGCGTATTTTCTTGAGAATGTGGGGAATATTTATCGCAGGCCGGGACTCGCAATCCGCGACACCGCGATGTCGTGGCTGCAGCACCTCCCCTGGCACGGAAACATCCGGCAGTTGAAGCATACGATTGAACGGGCCGTCCTCATGTCGTCGAAGGATACGCTGGATGTGGATGATTTTAAGATGCCGTTAACGATGGGAGCCGGCACAATAAGTAACGTGCCGACGCCGGGGAGCATGACGCTCGAAGAGGTGGAACGCGCCATGATCACCAAATGCATGGAACAGTTCAACGGCAATATCAGCAAGGTCGCTGACGCCCTCGGGCTGAGCAGGGCCGCTCTTTACCGGCGATTGGAGAAATTCGGACTCTCCCCGTGACCCTTCGGCGCAAGTTCGTCCTCTACCTTCTCGCTGTTCATCTCGTTTTCGCTGCCGTCGTCACGTATCTTCTGTGGGACCAGCGGATCTGGCTCGTAGGCGTTGAGATATTTTTTGTCATATCCTTTTACGCGGCGACAAGAATCTTTCGCGGGCTCTTTCGCCCCCTTGAGCTGATCACGTCGGGGGCAGATTTTATGCGGGACGCCGATTTTACGACGCGTCTTCGTCCGCTCGGCCAGCCGGAAATGGATTCTCTTGTTGACGTCTACAATCGCATGGCCGATAACCTGCGGGGCGAGCGCGTCCATCTTCAGGAACAGCATTTCTTTCTCGAAAAAATTCTCAATGTTTCCCCGGCAGCCATCGTTATTCTGGATTTCGACGAAAAAATTTCGTTCGCGAATCCCGCGGCGGAGGCGTTGCTCCAGTTACCCTTGTCTGAATTGAAGGGATCCCGGCTTTCGGAGGGCAACGTCATCATGCGCGAGCTGCACGCAATCCCGATGGGTGCGTCTGCCGTCCTGCCGTTTCGCGGGGCGAGGAAGGCAAAATGCACCACGTCGCATTTTATCGACCGGGGGCATCCGCGGACCTTCTATCTTATCGAGGAAATGACCGAGGAGTTGCGCAAAACGGAGAAAGCGGCGTACGAAAAACTTATCCGCATGATGTCGCACGAAGTGAATAATTCTCTCGGGGCGGCGAGCTCGCTTCTCCATTCCTGCCTGCATTACAAGAGCCAGCTCCAGGAATCCGACCGGGCCGATTTCGAAACTGCGATCAATGTGACGATCGCAAGGACCGAGCATCTGAGTTCGTTCATGAAGAGTTTCGCCGACATCGTGAAACTGCCGCTGCCGCAGCGAAGACGCTCCGATGTGCTGCCTCTTCTCCGGAATACAGTCTCGCTGCTCAGCGCCGAATTGCGCCGCAGGCAGATTGAGGTTGTCTGGGATGTTCAGTCCGATGCAGAGCCGGTCGTTCTGGACGAGCATCAAATGGAACAGGTATTCCTGAACATCCTGAAAAATGCAATGGAGGCGGTGGGAGAAAAAGGAACGATAACGATACGTCTCGGAACTGCGAACCGTCATCAATTCGTGGCAATCGAAGACACGGGCACGGGCATCAGCGATGAAGCCCGCGGGTATCTCTTCAGCCCCTTCTTCAGCACAAAGGAAAACGGGCAGGGTATCGGATTAACGCTCGTACAGGAAATTCTCATCCAGCACAAGTTTGAATTTTCCCTTGAGAGCCTCCCGGGAAAACCCACCAGCTTTACTATGTTCTTCCCGTAGAACCTCTCCGGCAAAACCCGGATGTGTTCTCTCGTTGACATTCTTTGCATTTCTCTTTATTTTGTCCGTATCTTTTCACTGAACATCCGGGGGAACAAAGGTTTTACACTTCATGAAGCTACCTCAACAATCAACTCACCGCCCTCAATGTCCGGGCATGTCTTCTGCCCTCCGGGGTAACGCAGGATGATCGGTTCGACAATTTCCCACTACAAAATCGTCAGGAAACTCGGCGAGGGGGGAATGGGGATCGTCTACAGGGCGGAGGATACGACGCTTCACCGCCCGGTCGTTCTTAAGTTTCTCACCCAGCAGGGCTTATCGGACGAGACCGCCCGGATGCGATTCGCGCAGGAAGCACGAGCGGCGGCGAATCTCAATCACCCGCACATTGCGACCATCTATGAATACAACGAGCCCTCCGGCCCGTCCGATGCCACTCCATTTATCGCGATGGAATATGTCGAGGGAGAGACACTAAAAGAAAAAATAGAGCGCGGTAGATTTTCCGTCGCGGAGACGATCGATATCATCAGACAGGTTGCAAGCGGCCTGCAGGAGGCGCATCGTCTGAAGATCATTCATCGCGATATTAAGCCTGCGAACATTATTATCAAGAATGACGGTACCGTCAAGATACTGGATTTTGGCGTCGCGAAGTTTCTTGGTTCAACGAAGATCACCGCGGTAGATAAGATCGTCGGATCGTTCGCCTACATGTCGCCCGAGCAGATCCGGGGCGAGGAGGTTGATGGGAGAACAGACATTTGGGCACTCGGAGTCGTTCTGTTCGAGATGCTGACCCAGCAGCTTCCGTTCAAAGGGGACTATCCCCCCGCGGTGATGTACTCGATCACGCATGAAGAAACCACAGATCTTGCGGAGATCCGGACTGATATTCCCGACTCCCTTCTCCGGCTTTTCCATGCATGCGTGGAAAAGGATCCTGCGGAGCGGCCGAATTCTATTGAAGAAGTGCTTTCCATGCTTTCGGGCCGGGTACAGCGCCGGCGGTTCGCGTTCCCAAAGCCTCGCGCGGTTCGCCGCGGAATAGTTGTTACCCTCGCTGTCCTCGCCGTCGGTGGAATTATCTGGTATGCCGGATCGAAGTTTTCGTCATCGGCTCCGCAGGAGCCCCCGGGAAAACTTAGAATTGCGGTACTGCAGTTCGAAAATACGATGAACCAGCCGGAAACCGCGGAATGGGGAGCCACACTCCAGACTCTTTTCGTTAACGGACTTAGCGTCGAGGGGCTTGCAGTTGTAGACCCCCAGAGTTTCAACGAACTTCTCCGGAGCTCACTTGGCACAGAACATCCTGTGGCGGAGAAGGATCTCAAAAAAATCAACAGCGCAGCCGGGCTTTCGCTTGCGATCGACGGGGTGATCGCAAAGTCCCCGGATGGGTATAGAATTCAGGCGAAGGTTGTCGATCCGGCAAACGGCGAAGTAACCTTCTCGCGTGAGGCTCCCGCAAGTACGGAGGCAAATCTCCCTTCTGCTGTCGAAGGGCTTACGACGCAGATTTTGGATTTTTTTCAGGTCAGGGCGCTGATCTCCGGCAAGAATAAAGACCTCAGTCCCTGGTTTGCGTACAAGACGCAGAATATCGCTGCGCTCAAGGCCTTCATCCAGGCAAGCAAGTACATCTATAGAGTCGAGGCCGGAGGCGAAAAATATCTTCGGAGCGCGATCGAACTCGATTCACTGTTTGTCTCTCCCCGCATATGGCTCATCTCGACCCTGATTGGCCACGGACAGCCTGATTCGGCAAAAGCCCACTATGCCTTTCTCCTCCGGCATCATCAAACCTCCACGCCGTTCGAGCAGGCAATGATCGACTGGGCCGGGGCGTACATCGATGGAAACGTCTCGCAGCAGGCACAACATTTGCAGACCGCTTTGGAATTCTCCCCCGGGAACAATATTCTCTTGTTCAATCTTGCCCGCGTCAAGTTTATCATGGAAGATTATCCCGGCGCGATCCGCGCTCTTGAGCCCGCAACCGGCGCGCGCTGGCATTATTCTCCGGCATACTATCTCGAGGCGAGCTGTTATAACAACCTGAAAGAATATGCCAGGGCACGTGACATCCTGGAAGGGGCGATGGGGATCGAACCCGTGTATAGAGGCAATTATAGCTTCCTGGCAACAATCTATTTTCGCGACAAGGACACGGCACACTCTTCAAACTACGAGAAGCAGTTCATCCTTCGATCGCGCGAGCATGGCGACTCCCTGAAGCAGATTTACGGACAGCTTGCCCAGATGTATGATGGGGAAGGGCTGTATGAGCGATCTGTAGATCTCTATCGGGACGCGATAGCGCTCGACAAATCGAATCCCGAATTTCATGGCCTTCTTGCGGATGCGCTGTTCAGGAAGGGGAGATTCGCGGAATCAAGACGAGAATGTGATATTACGCTGCGACTTGACAGTAACCGGGTGAATGCATACTTTACGCTTGCTCAAATATTTGAAAATTCGGGGGATACAACCGGAGCTCTCCGTTATTACCATTCGTACATCAAGCGCGATTCAGCAAGTTCTGTTGCGAAAACAATCCTCACTCATATTGCAAATCTGAAGCGGTAATTTCACCACTATCTCAAGGAGCGCCTATGAACTCGTCAAAAACCATGCAGGAGATCACCGACTATTATCTTACCTGGAATTGCAATCCCCCGGGAAATCCCAAGCTGGCAAAATTGGTCGCGCTGTTAGGCGCGGTTGAGAGTGCCTATTCGAACGGAACCGATCCTTGGCAAGCCGCGATCGTCCAAATCACAGCCGACATGGGAGCCCCCGACGATAATGCAAAACAGGTATTAATGAAGATCTTTCCGAAACAACTGGGCGATAAATCGACAAAACTTAACGCGTTCAATATCCTGAGTTATGTCGCGGAGGTTGAAGACATGTGCAAGTCGCCGCACCCCATCCAGGTAAACAATCCCCCAAATCCGTGGCAGGCGTAGAAGCGTAATGGTGTAATTGTTTTCCAGGAGAGCCGCG
>Ga0310813_10000432_pt1 | contig 26772 bp, 24 predicted proteins | sample YN3metagenome_FD_203086 | JGI IMG/M metagenome (GOLD analysis project Ga0310813, IMG submission 203086) | Soil microbial communities from experimental microcosm in Duke University, North Carolina, United States - YN3 | ecosystem: Engineered > Artificial ecosystem > Soil microcosm > Unclassified...
GAGGTCGGGTATAATGCGGATGTTCGAGCAGCCCCGTTTCGAAGCTCTCGTCCACACCGCTTGTCGGCGCGCCCATTACGCCGGGAAGCAGCCGAACGCAAGCATCGAGCAGCACCATCGCGCCGAGCTCGCCGCCGGACAGGATATAGTCGCCGATCGAGATGGGTTCGACCGGGCGGGCCTCGAAGATGCGTTCGTCGAAGCCTTCGAAACGGCCGCACAGGATGATCGCGCCCTCGCCCACCACGAGATCGCGGACTTTCGCCTGGGTGAGCGGGTTCCCACGCGGGCTCATGGCGAGAATCGGACGGCCGTCGGCAACGCTGTCGATCGCAGCGGCAAGCACGTCGCAGCGCAGCACCATTCCCGCCCCGCCCCCGGCCGGGGTATCATCGACCGTGCGATGCTTGTCGATCGCGAAGTCGCGGATGTTGGTGGCGTCCAGGCTCCACTTGCCTTGTTCGAGCGCGCGACCGGCGAGGCTGGAGCCGAGCGGCCCCGGGAACATGTCGGGGTAGAGAGTCAGGACGGAGGCGCGGAAGGTCATGAGTGCCGGCCCTTCAGGAAGATGCCTGTGCTCGGAAGTGCGATCAGCGCCCATGCGATGACGGCAGAGGTCCAATCCCAAGGCGCAAAGGGCCCTTGGAGCAGGGTTGCGCCAAGGATGTGCTCAATCGGTGCTGCCCACCCCGCTATCGTCGCCATCACGGAAACGCCAAGCCGCTTGTAAAGCGAAGAGATTGGTAGCGACTTCGCCAGCGCACTTAGACCAAGCGAGAAAAAAAGAATTTCTGCTACAAAAATCAAAATGAGAAATGCGAAGAGGAAGAGCATCCGTTCGCTTTAGCAGGGCAACGGGAACCGCCAAGGCATGCCGCTCATTGCGGCGCTCATGGCATCCCAAGAACCTCATGACGTCCTGATTATCGGTGGCGGCCCGGCCGGGCTGACCGCCGCCATCTATCTCGCCCGCTTCCACCTCGACATCATCGTGGTCGACGAGGGCAAGAGCCGGGCGAGCTGGATCCCCTGCTCGCACAACCACGCCGGCTATCCCGACGGGATCAACGGCAAGGAATTGCTCGAGCTGATGCGCACGCAGGCGCAGAAATACGGAACAAAGATCGAGACCGGGCGCGTGCACCGGCTCGACAAGGACGAGGACGGCCTGTTCACCGCCGATTGCGGCGCCGGGCCGCAGCGGGCGCGGGCGGTGTTGCTGGCGACCGGGCTCACCAATCGCAAGCCGCCAATGGACCAGGAACTGCACGACGATGCGATGGCACGCGGGCTGATCCGTTATTGCCCGATCTGCGACGGCTATGAAGTCACCGACAAGCGTGTCGGGGTGATCGGTTCGGGCAAGGGCGGGGTCGGCGAGGCGATCTTTCTGCGTTCCTATACCGCCGACGTCACCCTGATCGCGCCGGATTCGTCACTGGATCTGCCCGAGGAGGATCGCAAGAAGCTCGAGCTAGCGGGGGTGACGTTGGTTGATGGGCCGGCCGAGGCGATCGGCTGTGTCGAGGATTGCATCACGATCGATACCGCGCAGGGCCTCTTGAGCTTCGACAGCATTTATCCGGCGCTTGGCTCCGACACGCACACTGCGCTGGCGGCGATGGTGGGCGCCGAGATCAACGAGGAGGATTGCTGCCTGGTCTGCGACGACAAGATGCGGACCAGCGTCGAGGGCCTGTATGCCGCCGGCGACGTGGTGCACGGGCTCGATCAGATCAGCCATGCGATGGGCGAAGGCGGACAGGCCGCCACCACCATCCGCAACGACCTTGCCGCCAAGCGCCCGCTGCTGCGTCAACCGATCGTCCCGGCGAAGGATGAAAGCGAGCGCGAGCGGGTCGAGGAAGGCGAGGCCTGAGCGTCCCTAGAACGCCGCTCCGATCAGCAGCACCGGGCTATCGGGCGGCGAGATTTGGAGCTTGCCCTTGGATTCACTGATCAGCGCATGAGCGAGCCAGGCCCCGGCGGCGCGGGGTTCGACGGTGCCTGCGGCGCCGCGTTCGAGGGTGGCGCGCAGATTGGGGTCGAGGAGCAAGCGCGGCCCTTCGGCGCGGATGACGATCTCGGTCCCGTTCGCCGCCCGCTCCGCCCCGATGTCGAGCCGCCCGCCGCGCACCAGCGCGTCGCCGGCGACCAGCGCGAGATTGAGCAGCACCTTGACCGCTTCCTTGGGCAATTTGTCGGCCGTGACCATCCAGCCGAGTTCGATCTTCTTTTCTGCGCCGAACAGCCCGTCGAGCGCGGTGCGCGCTTCGCGGGTGTCGATCTCTTCGCCGAAACCGCCCGCGGCGCCGAATGCGAGGCGGAAGAACTTGAGCTTGGCCGCGCTGGCCTTGGCGCTTTCGGCGAGCAGTTCGAGGCAGCGCTCGCGCATTTCCGGGTCCTGCTCGTCGGCCATCAGCTCAAGGCCGTTGTTGAGCGCCCCGACCGGACTGAGCAGGTCGTGGCACAGGCGGGAGCAGAGCAGACTGGCGAGTTCGATCGCGTTCATGGACGGACGTGGTGGCTGATGATGGTCATTTGTTCAACCCAATGCGTGGCGACCTTGAAAGTAGCAGGGCGGTTCCTAATTTATCCTGTCTAATGACCGGGGGGTCCGACATCATCGACGTGGCGCTGGGCGCCGGGCACGCGGGCTGGCGGCTCGATCGTGCGCTTGCCGATGTCCTTCCGACGATGAGCCGCGAGCGGTTGAAGAGCCTGGTCAAGGCCGGAGCGCTCGACCGCAATGGCGCCCCGGTGCGCGATCCCGCGCTCAAGGTCGACGGCTCCGAACAGTTTCGCCTGATCGTGCCGCAGCCAGAACAGGCAAGCGCGCCGGCGCAGGACATTCCGTTGGTGATCGCCTACGAAGACGACCACCTGCTGGTGGTCGATAAGCCCGCCGGACTGGTGGTGCATCCGGCCGCGGGCAATCTCGATGGGACCTTGGTCAATGCTCTCCTCCACCATTGCGCCGGGCGCCTCAGCGGCATCGGCGGGGTGGCGCGGCCGGGGATCGTGCACCGGATCGACAAGGACACGAGTGGCCTGCTGGTGGTCGCCAAGACCGATGTCGCGCACGAGGGGCTGGCCAAACAGTTCCAGGCGCACAGCATCGAGCGGCGCTATCTGGCGGCGGTTGGCGGACGCCCGGCGAAGATGGAAGGCAGCGTCGATGCCGCCCTCGCCCGCTCGGTCCACGATCGCAAGAAAATGGCGATCGTCGAGGCGGATCGCGGCAAGCGGGCGGTGACCCACTATAAGGTATTGGGAGTGACCAATGCCGCCGCCAGGATCGAATGCCGGCTCGAGACAGGGCGCACCCATCAGGTGCGGGTGCATATGGCCAGCATCGGTCATCCCCTGCTCGGCGACCCGGTCTACGGCCGCGCCCCGGCGCAGAAACTGCGTGAATTATTGAACCGGCTCAACTTCCGGCGCCAGGCGTTGCACGCGCAGAAGCTCGGTTTCGTTCACCCGGTGACCAAAGACCGTCTGTCGTTCGAAAGCGCCGTTCCGCAGGATATGCAGGAACTGTTCAGAGCGCTTGGGGTATAGGATTTCAGGTGTCAGGGTGGTGGGGAAAGCCGCCCGGGCAAGCAAGGACGCAAGAAACACAATGGCACAAGCGAAGGCAGTTTCGATCCCAGCAGGCGCCGGCGAAGTCGGCCTCAACCGCTATCTGTCTGAGATCAAGAAGTTTCCGATCCTTGCACCGGAAGAAGAATATATGCTCGCCAAGCGCTGGCGCGAGCATAACGACACCGATGCGGCGGCGAAGCTGGTCAACAGCCACCTGCGACTCGTGGCCAAGATCGCCATGGGCTATCGCGGCTATGGCCTGCCGGTCAGCGAGTTGATCAGCGAAGGCAACATCGGCCTGATGCAGGGCGTCAAGAAGTTCGAGCCCGACCGGGGCTTCCGGCTCGCGACCTATGCCATGTGGTGGATCCGGGCGAGCATCCAGGAATTCATCCTGCGCTCGTGGTCCCTCGTAAAAATGGGCACAACCGCCGCGCAGAAGAAATTGTTCTTCAACCTGCGCCGGATGAAGAACCAGATCGACGCGTTCGAAGAAGGCGATCTGAAGCCCGCCGACGTGACCAAGATCGCGACCGATCTCGGCGTCACCGAGGACGAGGTCATCTCGATGAACCGCCGCATGGGCATGGGCGGCGACACCAGCCTCAATGCGCCGCTGAAGGGCGACGAGGGTGCCGAGAGCCAGTGGCAGGACTTCTTGGTCGACAACGGCCCGCTGCAGGACGAACTGGTCGCCGAGGAAGAAGAAAAGCAGGTTCGCCATGCGCTGCTAACCTCGGCAATGGGGTCTTTGAACGATCGCGAAAAGCACATCCTGACCGAGCGGCGCCTCGCCGACGATCCCAAGACGCTCGAGGAACTGAGCCAAGTCTATGGCGTCAGCCGCGAACGCATCCGCCAGATCGAGGTGCGCGCGTTCGAGAAGCTGCAGGCCGCGCTGATGAAAAGCGCGACCGAGCAGCGCTTGTTGCCGGCGGCTTGAGGCTTGAGCAGCGGCCGCTTCCCGCTAACCTTGCGGGAATGCGGGCCGCGCTCTTCTTTCTCGCGTTGCTTCTGTCGGTCGTCGGCGCGTCCGGCCCGGCATCGGCGGCGCCGATAGAGCATCTGCCGGCGCTTCGGGGTGACTATTTCGCGCTGACGAGCCGATCGACCGGCACCACCTATCACATCTATGTCAGGCTGCCGCTCGACTATGCGGAGCGGACCGACAAACGTTATCCGATCGTTTACCTGCTCGACGGCGACAGCGCGTTTCCGCTGTTGGCATCGCAGCACCTGTTCATGACCATCGACGATCGCACGCCCGAAGCCATTCTCGTGGGGATCGCTTACGGAGGCTTCGGCCCGATCAATAAGCGGGACCGCGATTTTGGCGAGGGTGCGCCGGCGTTCGAGCAGTTCCTGGTCGATCAACTGCTTCCCGAAACTGAAAAACGCGTTCGAGCCGATCCCGGACGGCGGGTGCTGGTAGGGCAATCCTTCGGCGGAAGCTTTGTGCTGTGGAATGCCCTTAGCCGTCCCGGCCTGTTCTGGGGTCGGATCGCGAGCAATCCGTCGTTCCGTTTCCACGCCGATCGCTTCGCTCGCCCCCCTGCGAAGAATTTCGGCCCGACCAGCCTGCTTGCGGTCGTGAGCGGCACAGCCAACAATCCGCAAGGCCGCGGCGGAGCGATCGACTGGGTGAACAGGCAGTCGGCGATGACCCCGGGCTGGGCACTCAAACGCTTCGACATTGAGGGGGGAACGCATGCGGCCGATCTCGGCCGGGCCTATCGCATCGCCCTGAACTGGATGCTGCCGCCGGAGGCGGAAAGCGCCCCGGCGCCGGCGCACTGATCGCTAGCCCTAGCGTCGGCGCAGCAGCGCCAGGCTTGCCGCGGTGACGAGGAGCGCCGCCCCTGTCTTCTCCCTGCCGCGCTTTTTGAGGAAGCCGAGGCCCAAAGTCGCCAGGCCGGAACTCAGCATCGAAATCTTGCGGGCGCCGGCCAGTTGCCCCGTGCGCGAGATGATGCGGCTGGTGAGATATGGGCGGCCTTCGTCGGACGCTTCGGTGGCGGGCGGCTGCGGGGACGGCCGGACGTAAGGCGTGTCGGACAGAGCTCTGCTGTCGCCTTCCGACTCCTTCGTGCCATCTGCGACATGGTCCGCGCTCCAGGCTCCGCGGGTGCTCATCGGCTTTTCGCTGCCCTTGGCGGTCGTGTCGCGCGCGGTCTGGTGCTCGACCTCGCTGTTGAGCTCGGCCCCGAACAGCAGGACGTAGCTCGACAGGTACAGCCAAGTCAGCAGCACGATCACGCTCGACAGCGCCCCGTAGGTCGCGCCGTAGCTGGCGAAGTTGCGGACGTAAAAGCCGAAGCCCAGGGTTAGCAGCAGCCAGACGATCGCGAAGAACAAAGAGCCAGGGGTGAGCCATTTCCACCGCGCCCGCTCCCGACTCGGGCCGTAGCGATAGAGTGTCGCTGCCGCGGCAGCCGCAAAGCCCGCCAGCAGCAGGTACGTCAGCATCGAGAACAGTAGCCGCCCGACGACCCCGGCGTCGGGCAGCAGCCGCTCGATCGCCGCGAGGATGGCGATGGACGCGCCGACCACGCCCGCCATCAGCACCGCGCCGAGGGTCATCGCCAGCGCCAGTAGCGTCGATTTGACGATCCCGCGCTTTTCCGATTCCTCGTAGGCGATATTGAGCGCCGTCACGATCGCCCCCGCCGCGTTGCGCGCGCCCCAGAAGGCGAGCAGGATCGCCGCGACCAGCCCGAGCCCCTTCTTGCCGTCGTTGGTTTCGACCACATTCAGCAGTTGCTCGCCGATCAGCTTGGCCGCTTCGCCCGGCAGGAACGAGGTCAGGCTTTGCGCTTGCCGAACCACCGTTTCGGGCGACGCGAACAGGCCATAGGTGAGCACGGTCGCGCCAAGCAGCGGGATCAGCGCCAGAAAGAAATAGAAGGCGACCCCGGCCGCGACGATCCCGACATTGTCCTTGCCGACTTCGGCCCACGTCCGCTTGGCGATGTCGATCCAGCCGGGCCGCGGGATCTCGCTCGGCTTGGTGGCGGAGCGCCCCCGGTCGGCGGTGGCGGCGGCAGCGGTCATGGAATGGAAAGCTCCAGCGAAACGTAAGGGGTCGAACACGCGCCCAACCGATTGTCCGGCGCGACCGTTCCTCTTGCCAACAATCGCGAACAGGCAGACCCTTTCGGTCCCTGGCGCACGGAGGCGCCCCGCAGCGACTCGGCGCGCCCCAACCGGCACGAGAGGAGAGCTGCAACCATGCACAAGGCAATCACCGGCACGAGAGCCATTGCGCTGGTCGGTCCGGCGGGTGCGGGCAAGACCTGCCTTGCCGAGGCGATGCTGTACGCCAGCGGCACGATCGACCGGCAAGGCGACACCGCCGCCAAGAGCAGCGTCGGCGACTGGACCCCCGAAGCGCGCGCGCGGGGCGGATCGACCGAACTCAATCTCATGGGCTTCGACTGGCTGGGCGAGCGTTTCGCGCTGATCGACGTGCCCGGCGGCACCGGCTTTCAGGCCGATGGTGCCCGCGCGCTGGCGCTCGCCGATCTGGCGGTGGTGGTGGTCGACCCCGATCCCGCCCGTGCGCCCTTGGCCGCGCCGATGCTGCGGCTGCTCGACGAGCTTGGCCTGCCGCATCTGATCTTCGTCAATCGCATCGACGGCGCGCGTGCGTCGATCGGCGATCTGCTCGCCGCGCTTCAGCCGTTGAGCGTATCGCCGCTGATCGCGCGGCAGATCCCGATCACCGGCGGCGACAAGGTCACCGGCTTCATCGACATCGCGCTGGAACGCGCCTTTCATTATCGGCCCGGGCAGGCGTCGGAGCCGATCGCCATGCCGGCCGAACTGGATGCGGTGGAGGCAGAGGCCCGCACCCGCCTCCTCGAGCAACTGGCCGATCATGACGATGCGCTGCTCGAGCAATTGCTGATGGACGAGGCACCCGAGCCAGCCCGTGTGCTCGACGACCTCGCGCGCGAGACGAGCGAGAACCTTGGTGTCTCGGTGCTGTTCGGCTCGGCATGCAGCAGCTTTGGCGTGCGCCGCCTGATGAAGGCCCTGCGTCACGAGGCCCCTGCCCCTTCCGCGACGGCCGACCGGCTCGGCGTCGATGGGCCGGCGTTCCATGCGGTCAAGGTCAGCCACGCCCATCAGCTCGGGCGGCTGGTGATCGGGCGGCTGTTCGGCGGCGGGCTTCGGGAAGGGCAGGAACTGAGCGCCGCGGACGGGCGCACGATCAAGGCGAGCGCGATGTTCACCCTGCAAGGCGAGCGCAACCAGCGCCTGTCGGACGCACCGGAGGGTGCGATGCTGGCGCTGGCCAAGGTCGATGGGCTGCATGGCGGCGAGTGGGCGGCAAGCGGCTCCTTGCCCCCGCCGCTCGACGTGCCCTTCCCCTCGCGTAATTGCCGGATCGCGATCCAGCCCGCCGACCGCAAGGACGACGTCAAATTGTCGGGCGCGTTGCACAAGCTCGCCGAGGAAGATCCGACATTGCACGTCGAGCATGACGAGGAGGATCATGCGCTGGTCCTGTCGGGCGTCAACGACGAGCAGCTCGGAGTCGTCCTCGCCCGGCTGAGGCGCCGGCACGGGGTCGCGGTAACCCAGCGCCAGCCCAAGGTTCGCTATCGCGAATCGATCCGCCGCGCGGTGACGCAGCGCGGGCGGCACAAGAAGCAATCGGGCGGCCACGGCCAGTTCGGCGACGTGGTGATCGAGCTTGCGCCGCAGGAGCGCGGCGCGGGCATCGCCTTTGCCGAGCAGATCCACGGCGGCGCCATTCCCCGCCAATATGTCCCGGCGGTCGAACAGGGTGTGCGCGACGCCTGCCTCAAAGGGCCGCTCGGCTTTCCGGTGGTCGATGTGGCGGTGACGCTGACCGACGGCAGCTATCACAGCGTCGATTCGAGCGAGCTTGCCTTCCGCACCGCCGGGCGGATCGCGATGCAGGAAGCGCTCGCCGCCGCGCAGCCTCATCTGCTCGAACCGGTGCACAAGGTGTCGGTGGTCACCCCTTCGACCGCCAGCAGCAAGGTCGGCAGCGCGCTCGCCGCGCGGCGCGGACAATTGCTGGGTATGGAGCCGCGCGACGGCTGGACCGGCTGGGACCGCATCGACGCGTTGATTCCCGAGGCCGAGCTTCAGGGGCTGGAGGGTGAACTGCGGAGCCTCAGCCAGGGGCTCGCCAGCTTCGAGGCGAGCTTCGATCATCTGGCCGAGCTCAACGGCTCTCTCGCCGACAAGGTCGTCAAGGGCGCGGAGCTGCAAGCGGCCTGAGAAAAGCCCCTTGGGGTTGTCATTGCGCGCGAAGCGAAGCAATCCAACGAGCGACTGGATTGCTTCGTCGCTGCGCCTCTCGCAATGACGGGTTCAAAGGGAGCGTAGAAACGTGGCGAAACGCCTGACCTGGTACATCCTTGCGGCCCTTGTTCTGGGCCTGATCACAGGCTGGCTGATCAATGCCAATATCGGCGATGCGACGCCTGAGCAGAAAGCGCAGCTGAGCCAAATCGCCGACTATTTCGGCATCGTCACGACTTTGTTCCTGCGGCTGATCAAGATGATCATCGCGCCGCTGGTGTTCGCGACGCTGGTCGCGGGCATCGCGCACATGGGCGATACGGCGGCGCTCGGCCGCGTCGGCGCCCGGACTATGGCCTGGTTCATCACCGCCAGCCTGATTTCGCTCACGCTCGGCCTTATCCTCGTCAACACGCTCCAGCCGGGCGTCGGGCTCAACCTGCCGCTGCCCCCGGTCAATGCCGCGAGCGGAGTCGATACCTCGAATTTCGATCTCGCCAAGTTCGTCACCCACGTGGTCCCGGCCTCGGGCATTCAGGCCATGGCGGAGAACGAGATCCTGCAGATCGTCGTCTTTTCGCTGTTCATCGGCGTCGCCATCACGGCGGTCGGCGAAAAGGCCAAGCCTTTGGTCCGCGCGGTCGAGGGGCTGGTCGAGGTGATGCTGGTGGTTACCGGCTATGTCATGCGCCTGGCGCCGCTCGCGGTATTCGCCGCGGTGGCGGCCTCGATCGCCGAGAATGGCCCGGGCGTGATCCTGACCTTCGGCCAGTTCATCGGCAGCTTCTACCTTGGCTTGCTGGTCCTCTGGTGCCTGCTGTTCGGGGTGGCGTTCCTTGCCGTCGGAAGCCGGGTCACGCATCTCGCGCGCTATATCCGCGATCCGTTGGTGCTGGCCTTCTCCACCGCCTCGTCGGAAGCGGCCTATCCGCGGACGCTGGAAGCGCTCGACAAGTTCGGCGTGCCGCCGCGCATCGCCAGCTTCGTCCTGCCGCTGGGCTATTCGTTCAATCTCGACGGCTCGATGATGTACATGACCTTTGCGACGATCTTCATCGCCCAGGCCTATGGCATCGACCTGTCGATCGGGCAGGAGATCCTGCTGCTGCTCACCCTGATGATCACCAGCAAGGGCATCGCCGGCGTGCCGCGCGCCAGCCTGGTGGTGATCGCGGGCAGCCTGGCGATGTTCAACATTCCCGAGGCCGGACTGCTGCTGATCCTCGCGGTCGATCATTTCCTCGACATGGGCCGCTCGGCCACCAACGTCGTCGGCAATGCGGTGGCGAGCGTGCTGGTCGCCAAGTGGGAAGGACCGCTCGACGCGCCGGAATCGCCGGTGATCGAGCATCCCGCCGCGCCCAGCCACATGCCGCCGCCACCGCCCGAAACCTGAGCGGACGGTGGATCTGCATAACCTGCCGGACCGCTACCGGCTGATCTTTTGCGACCTGTGGGGCTGCGTCCATGACGGGCGGGCGATCTTTCCCGGCGTGCGCGAAACGCTGGCCGCGTGGAAGCGGCAGGGTCGCCGCGTGCTGTTCGTCACCAATGCCCCGCGCAGCGCCGACGCGATCCGCGCGCAATTGCTTCGGCTCGGCCTCGATCCGGCGCTCGACGACGGGATCGTCACCGCGGGCGAAGCGGGTCTTGCCGCCGTGCGTGGGCGCCCCGTCGGGTTCTGCGGGACCGCCGCCGACCGGGACGACCTGACGGCACGCGGACTGGTGATCGCCGAGAGCGGCTTCAGCGAGCTTGCCAGCGCCGGGCTCGACGTCGGCGAGACCGTCGCCGACTATGCCGACCGCCTGGTCGAATGGCGCGCTCGAGACGTGCTGATGCACTGCCTCAACCCCGACCGCATCGTCCATCACATGGGCGAGGTCATGGTCTGCGCGGGCGCGCTGGCCGACGCCTATGAGGCGATGGGCGGGCGGGTCGTCTGGTACGGCAAGCCCTTCCCCGCCATCTACGAGCTCGCGCTGGCACTGGGCGGCCACCCCGCCAAGGACGCCGTGCTGGCGATCGGCGACGGGCTTCAGACCGACATGGCAGGCGCCGCCGGGTTCGGGATCGATGCGGTATTCGTGGCCGGCGGCATCCATGCCGGGGAGGACGCGCGCTTCCTCGACGGGTGGGCACCGATCGCGACGGTACCGGGGCTCGGAACCTCCGCGCAGATCAGCGCGTAGAGCAGCCTTCCCGATGGTTTCCCTGCACCACCCTTCCCCGCTCGGCTCCGGGCCGCGCCCTGGCTCGCGCGAGACGATCGTGCTGCTGGCCGCGCTGATGGCGCTGAATGCGATCGGCATCGATGCGATGATCCCGGCGCTGGCCGATATCGCCAGCCATCTCGGCGTCGAGGAAGAGAACCGTCGCCAGCTCGTCATCATCGCCTACACCTTGGGCTTCGGCGTCGGCCAGCTATTCTGGGGGCCGCTGGCCGACCGGTTCGGGCGCAAGCCGACGCTGCTCGCAGGCATCGCTATCTACGTCTGTTTCGCGTTCGTCTGCTCGGCCGCGCCGAGCTTCGAATTACTTATCGCCGGCCGCGCGTTTCAGGGCGCTGCCGCCGCCGCGACCCGGGTGATCGTGCTCGCCATGGTGCGCGACCTGTTCGAAGGCGAGGCCATGGCCCGGGTCATGAGCCTCGTGGCGATGGTCTTCATGGTGGTACCGGTCCTCGCGCCCAGCGCCGGCCAGCTCATCCTGACGATCGGGCCGTGGCAGTCGATCTTCTGGGTGCTTGGCGCCTATGGGGCCTTGATCGGGACATGGGCATTCCTGCGCATTCCCGAAACGCTGCGCGAAGAGAACCGCCGCACCCTGCGCCTCGCCGACCTGGCCGAGGGCGCCAAGGCGGTGGTCACCGACCGGCAGTCGCTCGGCTACACCCTCGCCCAGACCGCGCTGTTCGCCGGCCTGCTCGCCTACATCGCGTCGATCCAGCAGATCGTCTTCGACGTCTTCAAGCGGCCAGAGCTGATCGGCATCGTGTTCGGCGCGGTGGCGGCACCGATGGCGCTTGCGAGCTTCACCAACAGCCGGCTGGTCGGCCGCTTCGGCCTGCGCCGCGTGGCACACTTGGGTGTGGTGGCCTTTGCGGTCCTATCGCTCGGCCATGCCCTGATCGCCACCACGATCGGCGAAGGACTGCCGGGCTTCGTCATCGGACAGGCGCTGGTCCTCGCCAGCTTTTCCTTCTGCTCGGCCAACATGAATACGCTGGCGATGGAGCGGATGGCGCGGGTGGCGGGAATGGCCTCGTCGATCCAGGGCGTCCTCAGCACTATCCTAGCGGCGCTGGCCGGCTTTGCGATCGGACAGTCCTTCGACGGCACGCAAATCCCCTATCTGTGGGGCCTCGCGCTATGCGGCCTCAGCGGTCTGGTGCTGGTGCTGCTGACCGATCCACGGCGACTGTTCGAACGGTTGCCGCCGCGGCATGCGCCAGCAGCGCACGGCCAAGCGCCTCAAGCTGGCTGAGATCGCGCGGGCGCTCCAGGCGAAACACCGGTACCGACCCCGCCACAGCGGCGACCGCGCGAAAATGTTCGGCGCGCCATTCGGCCTGCCGGTCGGCATAACTGCCGCGATAGGTATGATCGAACAAGGCCGCCGCCGCCGCGCCGCCGCCAAGCCGGGTGATGGCGATGTCGGCGCCGTCTTCGAGCACGTACACCGCGCCGAGCGGTACGGCGTCGGCGACGAGGGCGTCGCCCGCGATGGGCAGGTCCCACTTTTCGACCGTGTCGTCAGCGTAACTCGGTTCGAGCCCGTTCGTGTCGATGCCGAACCGCTCCATCGCTTCGCGCCAGAGCCGGACCCGGGGCGGTCCGGGATAAGCCAGCACGGTGCTCGCCGTCGCTTTCAGCGCCACCAAATCGTCGCCGACGATCCGGTATCCGTTCCGACTGAACCACGCCGCAAGCGTCGATTTGCCCGCGCCCGTCGCGCCTGCGACCGCGATCGCCCGACCGTCGAGTTCGACCGCATTGGCGTGAAGCGGAAACAGGCCGCGTTGATGAAGGATCAGCCCCATCGCGCTGCCCAGCAGAAACAGGCGCAGATTGCGATCGGATACGCCCGCGTTCTTTTCGACGATGATCTCGCGGCCGTCGCGCACCCGGAACTGCCCGGCCTCGGGAATGACGAGGTCCGCGTCGGCGCCCACGCGCCCGCCGCGGATATGAACGTCCGCTATGGTCCCCGGCGCGGCGGGAAGGAGGTTAGGAAGCGGCACCTCGCTATCGATGGCGAGGCCGAACAAGCGGACCAGGGTCATGGCCTGTCCGCTCCACCGCCAACAGCGTCGCTGTTTCCTTCCCGTCCGCCGCCGCTAAGGACGAGCGCATGGAGCCGATGCTCACCCTGCTGCTCGACTGTTGCCGCCCGCATCTTAGTGACGCCGATCTTGCGCTGATCGGCGACCGGCTCGCCCGCGCCGATGGCGCGCGGCTGGCCATGCTCGCCCGGCGGCACCGGGTGGAGGGCCTCGTCTGGCGAACGATAAGCCGGACGGGGATCGTGCCGCTCGGCGCGCAGCCGATCGGGGAGGCGGCGCGGCGCATCGTGGCGGACGGGTTCGCCATGGCGCTCGAAAGCGGGCGGGTGCACGGCGCCTTCAGCCGTGCGTCGCTGCCGCATCTGTTCGTCAAGGGTCAGACCCTCGGCACGCTGGCGTGGGGCGATCCCCTGCTCAAGCAGCAGCTCGATCTCGACCTGCTGGTGCCGCCCACCGCGATCGGCAAGGCCGCGCGGCTGCTCGAAACGCTCGGCTATGTGCAGCAGGTACCCGACCCGTCCGTCGATACCGCCGACTGGCATCGCTCGCACAAGGAAAGCCAGTGGCGAAGCGACGATGGCATCCTGCTCGACCTTCACAGCCGGCTGGGCGACCATCCCGCCTTGCTGCCAAGCGCGTTGGCGACGGTCAAACCGCAGATCGTGGAGGTGCCGGGCCGGACTGCGCTGCCGACCCTGCCCGATCGCCTGCTTCTCCCCTATCTTGCGGTGCACGGTGCTTCGAGCGCGTGGTTCCGGATCAAGTGGCTGGCCGATTTCGCGGCGCTGGTCGCGCGCACGCCGCCCGACGCGCTTGCCGCCATTGCCGAACAGGCGCCGCGCCTCGGGGCCGGACGGACCTTCGCGGCCGCGCTGATCCTCGCCAATCGCCTGCTCGGGACGAAGCTGCCCGAAGACCTCGAAGCCGACCGCGCGACCCTGCGGCTGGTCGCCATTGCGACGGACATGATCGCCAATCCCGGCGAACCCACGAAGCGACGCTTCGGCACGCTTCCGATCCACCGCGCCCAGCTGCTGATGGTGCCGGGCTCGCACTATTTTCTGAGCGAACTGATGCGCAAGGTGGGTCAGTTTCTTATCCGCTGACCGAGCCGTCATCGTCGAGCGTCAGGTGCCGCGGCGCTCGGCCGCGCGAGCGCCGACGCTGCTCGCCGGCGTGGCTGCGGGGCTCGGCCATGAAGGCGAGCGAGACCGCAAACACCGCCTGGATCGCCGCATCGCGCAGGGGATAGTCGACCAGGCTGTGCGCCAGGATCGCGCCCGACGCGATGGTCGCCGCCAGCGCGATGAGGTCGGGCTGCTCTGCTCGCCACAGCCGGACGGCCCGGGTCGCCCACCACAGGACGAGCGCGCCGAGGAGCAGAGTGCCCGGCAAGCCGGTTTCCAGCACCCATTCCAGCGGATCGCTGTGCGCGTGATTGACGAAAAAGGAATCGACCAGCGCCGGGTTCTCATAAAGCCGGTAATATTCGCGAAAGCTGCCGAGGCCGGTGCCTGCGGGGAAGGTGTCGCTGATTGCCTGCCAGGTGACGCGGTAGATGTCGGAGCGGGTCGCGAGCGAGGTCGTATTGCTGCCGGCGTCGGTACAGGACGCGAGGGCCACAAGGGCGCCCAGCATCAGCAGCGCCGCCAGAGAGACGAGCAATCGCGGCGTCTTGCCTGCGCCAGGCAGCGACACGGCAAGGGTCGCAAAGGCCACTGGCACCAGCAGCGCGAGGCCGGCCATCGATCCATTGAGGATGATCCCGAGCACGATCACCGCCACCGCGCCGAGCGCGATGACCATTCGCCCAAGCGCCGCCGACTGGCGCGATCGCCGTCCGCTGCTTTGCGATTGCTGCTGGAGACCGATAAGAGCGAGAAAGGGCAAGGTCGCCAGCAGCAAGGTCGCCTGATGGTTGCTGTTGGCGAACAGCCCGGTCGCGGCGTTGGTATTGTAAATGTCGTAGAGGTAGGGCCCGCCCTGGCTCAGTTGGACGGCGCCCAGCAGGACCGACAGACACCGCGGCGCCCGTCACCAGCCAGCGGCGCGGGCTTTCGCGCAGGGCCGGCAGGTGCGCGGCAAGGCCGGGCGCTTCGAAGAGGGCTTCAAACAAGTCCGTCATCCCCTTGATGAAGCCCATCAACCGTGTCGATAAGCCAGCGTTTGTCGCCTTCGATGCCGAGCGCGGTAAGGCGGCCGGTCGCATAGGCGCCGGTATCAATCCCGATCCGCGATCCCACCACCTCGACCGTCTCGCTGATGGTGTGGCCGTGCACCACGACCACGCCGTGATCGCGGGTGTCGGTCAGGAATGGCTCGCGAATCCAGCGCAGGTCGCGAAGGGTCTGCTGATCGGTCGGGACGCCGGGACGGATGCCGGCATGGACCAAGAAATAGTCGCCGAACCGCATCGAATCGGCGAATTGTTCAAGGAAGTGGCGATCTTGCGCAGGTACGATGGCCGCGATGCGCCGCTGCGCGGCCGCCGGGCTCAGCGCATCCAGCGCCGCCGGATCGGCACCATAGCTTTGCAGCGTTTCCGCCCCGCCGAAGCGCAGCCATCCGCCGACCTCGGTCGGATCGCCCGCCAGGATCTTGAGCAACACCTCTTCATGGTTGCCGGCAAGACCAACGACCCGGAAGCCGGCCAGATCGAGGCCCCGCAGACGCTTCAGGACGCCGGCCGAATCCGGCCCGCGGTCGATGAGGTCGCCGAGCAGGACGATCAGCCCGCGCGCCGGCCCGCGCACCGCATGGTCGTCGGCGATCTCTGCGAGCAGGCGGTCGAGAAGGTCGAGGCAGCCGTGGACGTCGCCGATCACATAAGCGCGCCAGCCGGGCTGACCTCGCGCGATGGCACGGGAAGACGAGAAGAAACGCCGAAACATGGGCGCGGCCCCTACCGATCTTTTCCTGACAAGGCGATGACCGCCCTGCGATACGCGTCGATCACCAGCCGCTCGTCATAGTCGCGCTCGGCGAGGCTGCGTGAATTTTTCGCCCAGGTGCGGCGCTGCTCGGGGCCGGCGGCGATCAGGCGCTCGATGGCGTCGGCGATGGCTTGTGGCGAGCGCACCTCGAAAAGCAGGCCATTCACCCCCTCCCGGACGATCTCGCGGCACCCGGGCACATTAGCGGCGAGCAGCGGACGGGCCATCGCCGCTGCTTCGAGCAAAGCGCGCGGCATGCCTTCGCGGTAGGAGGGCAAGATCACGGCGTCGGCGGCGGCGATGAAGGGACGCACGTCCTGCGCGTGGCCGGCGTGGGTCAGCAGCCGCTCCCGAACCCAGCCTTTCAGCTCTTCGCAAATGGCCGTCCGGTTGGCCGCGCCCAGTTCGCCGACAAGGGTCAGTTCGAGCTTGGGATAGCGCGGACGAAGCAGCCGCATCGCTTCGGCGAGTTCTCGAACACCTTTGTCGCCAAGCAGCCGCCCGACAAACAACAGGCGCAGCGCTTCGTTCGGCCGATCCTTGGGAATGGCGCAAGCGAATGCCCGGCAATCGACCCCGGACCCCGGAATGAGCCGAACCTGCTCGCGGCGGACGAGGTTCATCTTTTCGAACAGCGCCGCATCGTCGCGGTTCTGGAAGAACACGATCGGAAGCCCGCGGAACGCCTCGCGGTAAAGCGCCGCCTGGACCTTGGGCAGCAATCCGCCGCGGATGAAGCCGGTGCCGAGACCCGAGACATTTGGAAGAAACGGCCGCCCCGTCGCCCGCGCTGTCCCGGTGTATGACGTCTCGCCGTGGATCGCGATGAGTGCCACGGCGGGCCCGGCCTCGAGCCAGGCGCTGTGCGGCGCTGCGACGGCGGCGGCCGCGGCCAGTGCAGCGGTTCAGGCCGCTCCCGGCGGCTGCGTCTTCCCGACGGTGGATGCTCCAGCCGTACCGCCGGTCGCTGAGACCGCGCCGATCGGCACGCCTGCCGCCGTCGGCGCCGGGGCCGGCGTCGGCCTCCTTCCCCTTCTTCTCGGCCTCACCGCCCTTGGTGGACTTGCCGCGTTGCTGTTGTCGAACGGCGACAGCGGAACCCAGATCTCGATCAGTCCGTAAGACTGACGCCCGCAGACACGAAAAGGCCGACCCGTCCACCGACGCGTCGGCCTTTTTTTAGAGCACCGAAGCCTCAGTCGTGATCGACGATGAAGCGCTCCACGACCGGCGCGATCTTTTCGCGCCACTTGCGACCGTTGAAGATGCCGTAATGGCCCGCGCCCTTGGCAAGATGATATTTCTTGTCTGCAGCGGGCAGCTTGGTGGCGAGATTGAGGGCCGCGCGGGTTTGCCCGACTCCGGAGATATCGTCCCGCTCGCCCTCGATCGCGAGCAGCGCCGTGCGGGTGATGGCGGTCGGATCGACCCGCCGCCCGCGGTGCATCATCTCGCCCTTGGGTAGCAGGTGCCGCTGGAACACGACGTCGATCGTCTGAAGATAGAATTCCGCCGTCATGTCGCAGACCGAGCGATATTCGTCGTAGAAAGCGCGGGTCGCGTCGGCGCCTTCCTCGTCGCCGTCGACCAGATGCTTGAACATCTCCCAGTGGCTGAGAAGATGGCTACCGAGATTCATGGTCATGAAGCCGGCAAGCTGCAGGAAGCCAGGATAGACGCGCCGCCCTCCGCCCGGATACATGCCGGGCACGGTGCAGATGACGTTCTGCTGGAACCAGGCATGCGGCCGCTCGGTCGCCAGCGTGTTCACCGCCGTCGGCGCTTCGCGGGTGTCGATCGGGCCGCCCATCATGGTCAGGCTGCGCGGGGTCGCGGGATGCTTGTCGGCATTCATCAACGCGGTCGCGGCAAGCGCCGGTACGCTTGGCTGACACACCGCCAGCATGTGCGCGCCGGGGCCGATCTTGGTCAGCCAGTTGATCAGCGTATCGACATAATCGTCGAGATCGAAGCTGCCGTCCTTGAGCGGCACCATCCGCGCATCGCGCCAGTCGGTGATGTAAACCTCGTGGCCCGGCAGCAGCCGCTCGACCGTGCCGCGCAGCAGGGTCGCGAAATGCCCAGACATCGGCGCCACGATCAGCAGCCGCGGCTGGCCCTCGGGCGCGCCCTCCCGCTTAAAATGCTTGAGCTGACCGAAGGGCATCCGGTCCACGATCTCTTCGTGAACGGGAAGCAGCTTGCCGCCGATCTTGACCTTGTCGAGCCCGAAGGCCGGCTTGCCGCGGGGCGCGGCGGCATGGGCGAAGACATCGAGGCTGGCCGCCACGATCCCGCTCATTCCGTTGTAGCTCAGGGGGTTGGCGGTGCTGCTCAGCCAATCGGAAGAGTAACCAGCCCATTTGCTCGCACCGGCAAGCCAGCTGCGCTGCACTTCATACGCGTCGTATAGCATCAACTCTCACTTCTAGGCCTTTTCCGCCCAACCGGTGTGGAACCGAAAGGGTCCGCTGGCAAGGCTGAGACGCACAGAGCGTGCGGAGGGCTTTTGGTCGGCTCCGGCGCCTGCTAACTCCCGCCCCCATGGCGAGCGCGGCGGACGACAAGAGCGGGAAGGACGGCGACAAGGCCGGGCGGAGCATCGGCAATCTCAAGCTCGTCTTCCAGGCTGCGGCCCGTTATCCCGCGCGGATCGCCGCGGCCTTGTTCTTCCTCGGCGTCAGCTCGGCCGCGACCCTTGCCATCCCCCGCGGGTTCAAGGAAATCATCGACCGCGGCTTCGCGCGCGGCGCGATTGACGGCGCGGCGGTGACGCAAGCCTTCCACTACCTGCTGATGATCGTGATCGTGCTCGCCTTCGCGACGGGGCTGCGTTTTTATTTCGTATCGTGGATCGGCGAGCGCACCGTGGCCGACCTTCGCCGGCAGGTGCAGCGCAACCTCCTCACGCTGCCGCCCCGCTTTTTCGAGGAAAACCGCCCGAGCGAAATCGCCTCGCGCCTTACCGCCGACACCGCAGTCCTCGAGCAGGTGGTCGGAAGCTCGGTCTCGATGGCGCTGCGCAACTTCGTCACCGGGGTCGGCGGGATCATCTATCTGTTCGTGCTCAGTCCCAAGCTCGCCGGACTGCTGCTGATCGCCATCCCCCTGCTGTTCGGCCCGATCATCCTGTTCGGCCGCAAGGTCCGCACGCTGTCGCGCGCCAGCCAGGACCGGATCGCCGACGTCGGCTCCAATGTCAGCGAAGTGCTCGGCGCGATGAAGATTGTGCAGGCCTTCGGGCAGGAAGGGCGCGAGGAGCAACGCTTCGCCGATACGGTGGAACGCGCTTTCGCCACCGCCAAGACCCGGATGCGGTTACGGGCGGTGATGACCGTGCTGCTGATCGGGATGTTCACCAGCGCCATCGTGCTGGTCATCTGGGAAGGCGCGATCGACGTCGCGGCGGGCCGGATGACCGGCGGCGATATCGCGGCCTTTGTCTTCACCGGCCTTCTCGTCGGCGGCGCGTTCGGTGCCCTGTCCGAGATCTACGGCGACCTTCTTCGCGCCTCGGGCGCTGCGGGGCGCATCTCCGAACTCATCGCCGCCAGGGCCGAGATCAGCGCGCCCGCCACCCCCCTTGCCTTGCCGCAACCGACGCGCGGCGCGATCGCCTTCGACAACGTCGACTTCCGTTACCCCACCCGCCCCGACAGCAAGGCGCTGCACGGCCTCACCATGCGGGTCGCGCCGGGGGAGACGGTGGCCGTGGTCGGCCCGTCGGGCGCGGGCAAGTCGACCCTGTTCCAGCTCGCGCTGCGCTTTTACGACCCGCAAGACGGCAGTGTGTCGTTCGACGGCGTCGACGTGCGCGACCTCGATCCCGCCGATCTGCGCCGCCACATCGCGCTGGTGCCGCAGGAAACCGTGATCTTCGCCGCCAGTGCGCGCGACAATCTGCGCTACGGGCGATGGGACGCCAGCGAGGCCGAAATCGAAGCGGCGGCGCGAGCCGCCAACGCGCACGATTTCCTTCTTTCGCTGCCGGGCGGCTACGACACCTTTCTCGGCGAAAGCGGTGCGCGGCTGTCGGGCGGACAGCGCCAACGGATCGCTATCGCCCGCGCGCTGCTGCGCGACGCGCCGCTGCTGCTGCTCGACGAAGCAACCAGCGCGCTCGATGCCGAAAGCGAGGCGTCGGTCCAGCAGGCGCTCGAACGGCTGATGAAAAGCCGCACCACCGTGGTCATCGCCCACCGCCTCGCCACCGTCCGCGCCGCCGATCGCATCATCGTCATGGAAGAAGGCCGGATCGTCGAGGAAGGCACCCACGCCACGCTGACCGCGCGCGGCGGTCTGTACGCCCGCCTCGCGCGGCTGCAGTTCGATGTCGCCGCATGACAGAACCCCTGAGCGACGAAAGCCTGCTGTGCACCGCCTGCGGCCTCTGCTGCACCGGGGCGCTGCACGACGCGGCGTTGCTCGGCGAAGACGAGGTCAAAGCGGCGAAAGCGATCGGCCTGCCCGTGCTGCCGTCCGCAACCCCGCCAAGCTTTGCTCTGCCCTGCCCCAAGTTCGACGGCGCGATTTGCACTATCTATGAGTCACGGCCGCGCGCGTGTGCGGCCTATGCTTGCCGTCTGCTGGAAGATGTGAGCGCAGGACGCCCGCTCGCCTCCGCGCTCGAGATCGTCGGCGAAGCGCGACGGCTTGCCGAAACGCTGCGGCAGACGATGCCCTCCGAAGAGACATTCGCCGACAGCCGGGCCCAGCTTTTCGACCGAGGCCGCCCCGCCGCGGCCCAGCTCTCGTCGCTTGCCTTGTCGCACTATCTCGACCGTCATTTCCGCAATCGGAACGAAGGTCCCCTTCTCAGCTCGGAGCCCGCTCAATGACCGCGACCTATCGGCGCACCGCCGCGACCATGTCGACCGACGTCGGCGACGATGTGGTCGCGCTCCAGGCCGAGCGCGGCTTTGCCTACGGCATGGAAGAGGTCACGGCATCGGTGTGGAGACTGCTCGAGCAGCCCCGAAACCTCGATTCACTGGTCGGCGCGCTGACCGACGAATATGACGTCGAGGAAGCGCAGTGCCGCGACGATGTCGGCGCGCTGCTCGACCGGATGGAGGCGGAAGGCCTGGTGGAGCAGGTGCAGTGAGCGAGCCGACGATCTTGTTGTCCGAAGAGGCGGGGATTGCCCGCATCACGCTTAACCGCCCGGACCGGCTCAACAGTTTCACCGCCGCGATGCATGCCGAGCTGCGCGACGCCCTCGACACGGCGGCGAAAAACGCGCGGGTGATCGTGTTGACCGGGGCCGGACGCGGCTTCTGCGCGGGACAGGATCTCAACGACCGCGCGGTGGCGCCGGGCCAGGCGGTCGATCTCGGCGAGACGGTGGAGCAAAGCTGGAACCCGCTCGTCCGCCGTCTCGCCAGCCTCGACCAGCCGGTCATCGCCCGGGTCAACGGCGTGGCGGCCGGCGCCGGCGCGAACATCGCGCTCGCCTGCGATCTCGTCGTTGCGGGCCGCTCGGCCAAGTTCATCCAAAGCTTCGCCAACCTCGGCCTCATCCCCGACAGCGGCGGCAGCTGGCATCTGCCGCGCCTTGTCGGCCAGGCCCGCGCGCTTGGCCTCGCGCTGACTGCCGAGCCGCTGCCGGCGGACAAAGCCGCGGACTGGGGCCTGATCTGGAAATGCGTCGATGACGAGGCGCTCGACGCCGAAGTCGATGCCCTCGCGGCCAAGCTCGCCGCCCTCCCGCCGCTCGGCCTCGCCGCGATCAAGCGGCTGATCCGCAGCAGCGGCGAACGGACGCTGGATCAGGAGCTCGAACTCCAGCGCGACGAGATGCGGCGGCTCGGTTTCACCGAGGACTATCGCGAAGGCGTCGCGGCGTTTCTCGAAAAGCGCCCGGCCACCTATCGCGGACGCTAAGGCCCGGGCTTGAACTATAGGAGTTCACCCGTCATCGCCGATGCGATGACCGGCGCCCGCCCCTCTCGCCTCTGCTTCGCCTATCGTCCCAAAATGACGCGAAGTGGACGAAGTGGACGGTCTGGCATTTTTCCTTTTCCCGCGTGGATATTCCGATGAAAACCCAGCAGCTCCTGAACTACGCCCGCGGGGAGTGGACCCCGGGCGATGCCGCCAGCCTGACCGAGTTGCCGAGCGCCCTCGACGGCTCGCCGGTCGCGCTGACGGGCTCGGGTGGTCTCGATTTCGGCGGGATGACGCGCTTTGCCCGCGAGGTCGGCGGACCTGCCCTTCGCGCGCTCACCTTTCACCAGCGCGCGCGGATGCTAAAGGCGCTCGGCCTCGCCATCCTCGCCCGCAAGGGAGAGCTGTACGAGCTCAATTACGCCACCGGCGCGACCCGCAAGGACGGTTGGATCGACATCGAAGGCGGCGCGGGCACCTTGCTTTCCTTCTCGAGCAAGGGCCGCCGTGAGCTGCCCGACGCGCATGTCCTGCTTGACGGCGGCCTCGAACCGCTCAGCAAGTCGGGGCTGTTCCAGGGCCAGCACATCTACACCTCGCTGCAGGGCGTGGCGGTCCATATCAACGCCTTCAACTTCCCCGTCTGGGGGATGCTCGAAAAGCTGGCGCCGACGCTGCTTGCCGGTGTTCCCGCGATCGTGAAGCCGGCCAGCGCCACCGCCTGGCTGGCCGAAGCAGCCTTCCGCGTCATGATCGAGGCCGACATCCTGCCGCCCGGCGCGGTGCAGCTCATCGTCGGCGGGGTCGGCGATCTGTTCGACCATCTGACCGGACAGGATGTCGTCAGCTTCACCGGCTCCGCCCAGACCGCGCTCAAGCTCCGCACCCATCCGGTGATCCAGCGCGAAAGCGTCAAGTTCATCGCCGAGCAGGACAGCCTCAACGCTTCCGTGCTCGGCCCCGACGCCGCGCCCGGCACGCCCGAATTCGACCTTTTCGTCGCCGAAGTCGTCAACGAAATGACGGTCAAGGCCGGCCAGAAGTGCACCGCTATCCGCCGCGCCATGGTGCCGGCGGCGTTCCTGAAGCACGCCGAGCAAGCGATTGCGGCCAAACTCGCCGCGCTTGCGGTCGGCGACCCGCGCGAGAAGGCCACCGGCATGGGCGCCCTTGTCAGCCGCGCCCAGCGCGACAGCGTGCGCGAGGCGGTGGGGGCGATCACGGCCGACGGGGCGCGGGTCGCCGCAGGCGATCCTGACGGTGACATCGGTCCGGACGGCGGCGCCTTTATGTCGCCCGTGCTGCTGTGCGCCGACGATCCCTGGGCCTGCGAAGCGGCGCATGACGTCGAGCCGTTCGGGCCCGTCGCGACGCTGATGCCCTATCGTGACCTTGCCGACGCGGTGAAGCTTGCCAATCGCGGCAAGGGCAGCCTCGCCTTGTCGCTGTTCAGCCATTCAGGCGAGGTGGCGCGCGACTTCGTACTCGGCGCCGGAGCCTTTCACGGCCGGATGCTGATCATCGACCGCGATAATGCCAAGGAGTCGACCGGCCACGGCAGTCCCCTCCCCGTCCTGGTCCATGGCGGGCCGGGCCGGGCCGGCGGCGGCGAGGAGATGGGCGGGGTGCGCGGCGTCACCCATTATATGCAGCGCACCGCGCTCCAGGGCTCGCCGACCATGTTCGCGGCGATCACCTCGCAATATATTCCGGGCGGCCCCAAACACGTCATTGACGCGCATCCCTTCCGCAAGCGGATGAGCGAACTTCACATCGGCGACACGCTGAAGACCGCCAGCCGCACCGTCACCGTCGAGGATATCGAGCATTTCGCGCATTTCACCGGCGACACCTTCTACGCCCACATGGACGAAGAAGCCGCCAAGGCCTCGCCGATCTTCGAAGGCCGGGTCGCCCACGGCTACCTGATCCTCAGCTTCGCCGCCGGCCTCTTCGTCGATCCCGCTCCCGGCCCCGTGCTCGCCAATACCGGTCTCGAGAACCTGCGCTTCCTCACCCCGCTATACCCCGGCGATTCGATGCGGGTGGAGCTGACCGTCCGCTCCAAATCACTGAAGAGCGAGGAGACCGGCGTCGTCCGCTGGGCGGTCGAGATCTTCAATCAGAAGGACGAATTGGTCGCGACCTATGACCTGCTGACCGAAAACGTGCCTTGAGGCAAAATGGCTCAAAGCATCTAACCTTTATCATTAATCGCCGATACGGATTGACCGGTAAGGCTCGCGAAAGCGGGATGTGGTGAACCCTCCGTATGGATGGGCGCATCCTCTTTGCCCTGATCCCGGCGTCCTTCGTCCTCTTCGCTTTGGCGCTGGCGACGATCGGCGTTCTGGATCGCAGAAACAAGGCCGCTTGGTGGGGAGCGACCGCCTTCGCGTTGGCGGCGGTCGGGGTGACGCTCGATGCCATGCGGCCCCCCGGGCAGAAGTGGGGCCTGCTGACCCTTCACGTCGCGGTGATCGCAGCCTTCGGCAAGGCGCTCGCCGAGCGGCACCGCCAAGCCCTGCCGCCCAGCTTCATGATCATTTTGGCACTAACTGCGGTCACTGTCGCGGCCTTGGGCAATGCCGATGCCCCGCTGAGCCTGCGCCAAGGGTCCTTCAACGCCGGCGTGTCTCTCGCCATGCTCGACCTCGGGTGGCATTGCTGGCGGTGGAGTCGCCGGCCCCTGGTCGATCGCCTGGTGGTCATCACCGTCGGGATCCTGGCGCTCAGCTACGGCGCTAAGCTCGCCCTGCTGATGATCGACCCGCTTCCCGACACGCTGTCGAGCCGCGGTGATTTCTTTGCGATCGGTCAGAACCTCGTCTTCCACGTCATAATGGCCGTCAACGGCTCGGCGGCCGGCCTGCTGTTGCTGCTCGTGCTGGGCTGGGATCATATCGAGGGGCAGGCCGCGCGCATGCGGATCGATCCGTTGACCGGTGCCGGCAATCGCCACGCGCTGGCCGACGCTATCCAATCTGAGGAACAGGGCGAGTGGGCGTGCTGCGGGGTGGTGGCGGTCGATCTCGACCATTTCAAACACATCAACGACCGCTTCGGGCATGGCGGAGGCGATGCGGTCCTGGCCGCCACGGCACGCTCGATCCTTCGCGCGGTCGAGGGCAAGGGTCGCCTCTTCCGGACCGGCGGAGAGGAATTCGTCGTCCTGATCGAAGGCCCGACGAATGTTCGTCTCGGGGACATCGCGGAACTCATCCGCTGCGCGGTGGCGGCGACGTCCTGCGAGCACAGGGACCTTGCGATTGCAGCCACCGCCAGCGTCGGTTTCTGCGAACGCCACGCCGCCCAGCCGATCGATGCGGTCATCGAATGCGCCGACGGTGCCTTGTACGAGGCCAAGGCGAAAGGTCGGAATTGCGCGGTCCGCTACCGCGGCGACCACGAGAAGGTCGCGCTGCAGCTCGTTTCGTAGCGCTTGGACCCTGTTATGAAAAAGGCCGCCGGATCGTCCGGCGGCCTTTTTCATGCGTTTGAAATGTTAATCAGCGAATGCCGGCGATCGCCTGATCGATCAGCGCCTTGTCGCTGGCGCCATCGTGACGCTCGGCGATGATCTTGGCGGCCGCCTTGCTGGCCGCGTCGGCCGCAGAAGCGCGAAGCTGCTGAAGAGCGGTGCGCTCTTCGGCGGCGATCTTGTCTTCGGCCATGCGAGTGCGGCGTTCGACCAGCGCAGCGGCGTCGGCTTCGGCCTTGGCGCGGATCGCTTCTGCCTCGTGCTGCGCCCGCTCAAGCATCGCCTTGGCGTCGCTTTCCGAAGCGGCCGCCTTGGCCTCATACTCGGCCTTGATCTTTTCCGCTTCGGCGCGAAGCGCAGCAGCCTCATCAAGCTGGGCGCGGATCCCGGCGATCTTGCCGTCAAGCGCCTTTCCGATCGCAGCCGGCACCTTTTTCCACAGCAGCACGGCGACGACGATCGCCATCGCCAGACCGACCAGCATGGTCGCGTCGAAGCCAAGTGCCACCGGATCGGTATGCACTTCGGACCCCGCTTCGACCTCGGTATTCAGCTCCTGCTGCACGTTGTCAGCCACGGACCAGCTCCTGCTTCACGGCCATGCGGGCCGCTTCTTGATCGACCGTCAGCCCGGCGACCCGCGCGACCATGGCCGCAGCGGCCTCGGCAGCGACCGCTTCGACTTCGGCCTCGGCCGAGACACGCGCTTCGGCGATCCGCCGCATCGCTTCCTCGATCCGGGTTCCGGCAGCGGCATCGGCCGCCTTTACTTTGGTTTCGGTCGCCTGTGCGGCAGCGGCCTTGGCCTCCGCCGCGACAGCCGCCGCTTCCGCCCGGCTCTTGTCGAGCGCGGCGCGATGTTCGGATTCAAGCCGGTCCGCGGTTTCGCGGGCGCTTGCGGCGGTGGCGAGGTCGGCTGCAATCCGCGCGTCACGCGCATCCACCGTGCCCTGAATCTTGGGCACCATGCCCAGACCCACGATCACGAAGATCAATCCGAAGCTGATCGCCAGCCAGAACAGCTGCGATGCGAAAATCTCCGAGATTTGTGCGATTTGCGGCACAGGCCGACCTCAGTCTTTCGGGGTGGTTAGGCGACGAACAGCAGGATCATCGCAACGACGAACGCCAGCAGGCCGAGAAGTTCGGCGGCGGCGAAGCCGATGAAGAGACGGCCCTGCTGGCTGTCGGCGGCAGCTGGGTTGCGCAGCGCGCTCGCGAGGAACGAGCCGAAGACGTTACCCACGCCGAGGGCGGCCATGCCAACGCCGATGGCGGCGAGACCAGCACCGAGCAGCTTTGCGGCTTCTGCGACCATGTTC